>WNFZ01012240.1_pt1 | contig 16584 bp, 19 predicted proteins | sample 5400081 | NCBI WGS metagenome assembly WNFZ01 (sample SAMN13153365, study PRJNA577476) | soil metagenome | isolation source: 80 cm soil or saprolite under grassland replicate 1 | place: USA:California | collected 2016-06-15 | reverse complement strand
GCTCATCGGCAAGAGCGGCTAGACCGAACGCCGGACAGGCCCAAGTCATGAGGCTCGGGGCACGTGGAGGGCACGGCGAGGGCGACCGGACTCGCAGCAGGAAGAGCGTAAGCGCATGACCTGCGCCGGGAGTGAGAGCACCTGGCGGGAACACTTTCGAACTCGGCCTGGCGCGACCGGATAAATAGATCTAACGTCTCTATTAAAGCAAACGACGCTGAATCGGCAAAGGACGCGCCATCCTGGCGTGGCGGCGCACCATGCGCCTGTGGCTGCGGTAAGTCCGTGCCCGCCGGCCGCGTGTTCGTCAACCGCCAGCACCAACGCAGCTGGATGAAGGATGGCGGAGCATCGGCGCTCGTCCACGAGTACTGGCGGTCCAGAAGGGGCCGAGGCGATCTAGTTGATTCATACGCATCCACTGCGTATGATGACAGGCATGGAACTATCAATCGCGGAGATCATCAAGCGGGAGCGTCGGCAGCGAGGTTGGGATCAGGCCGAACTCGCTCGACGACTGAGCGATATCGGACAGCAGGCGGTTAGTCGGTGGGAACGAGGCTTATCGCGTCCACGGCGCAGTATGGTCGCGGAGATAGCTGAACTCTTTGAACTGGACGCCGCTGCACTCCTCGAGGCAGCCGGCTACCCTTCACCGATCGCTGATACTCCAGAGCAAGTCAGCCGGCCTGTCCGCCCCCGAGCTACCATCCTCCCCTTGGCGGAGCTTGCCCCGGACCGCTTTGAACAGTTCACTGCGGATCTTGCGCAGCTCCTGTACCCAGAGGCTAAGGTTCACCGCGTCGGGGGCCAGGGGCACACGCAGTACGGCGTCGACGTCACCGTCAAGCATTCTGACGGCAGTGTGACGGGCATCCAATGCAAGCGAGAGCGACAGTTCGGCCCTTCAGATGTGCGGCGTGCCGTTGATGCTGTGGACGGCACGGCAATGGAGTACATCCTATTTCTAACGCGACCTGCTGCTAGCCCCGAGGCACGCAGGGAGATCGACAACCATAGCCCTTGGGCCCTTTGGGATGCTGACGACATCTCGCGCTCGATTCGATCTAGGCTTTCTCTTGATGCCGCAACTCGGCTTGTTGATACATACTTCCCAGGGTGGAGGGAGCCTTTCCTTGGCGTCCGCGAGCCTGGACCCTGGCTGACAACTGACGAGTTCTTTAGACCCACCAGCGGTGAGCAGCTCTACAGCCACGATTGGGAAATGGTTGGTAGGTCTGAAGAGCTGGAGGGCATCGAGTCGTTCCTCGCCGATGAGCAGAAGAAGCTTGCGGTCCTAATCGGTCGCGGAGGGATTGGCAAGACACGACTGCTTCGCGCTTTAGCAACGTATGCCGAGCGCGCGCAGTCGATGGAGGTCCGGTTCGTAGCAGCCAGCATCATGCTGAGGTCTGAGCACTTCGAACTCCTCCCGGCAACCGGCCGGCTCTTGGTCATCGTTGATGACGCTCACGAACGCATCGACATTGCCGAGTTGGTCGCGGGTGTGAGCCGTACGCGACCTACGGCAAGCTTCCTTCTGGCTCTACGGCCCTACGGCCTGGCCCAACTCGCCTCTGACCTGCGGCGGGTTGGGCTGCACCCGACCGACTTCCCGTCCTGGGAGCTGGAAGATCTCAAGGATGACGACGCTGAGAAGCTCGCGCGTGAGATTTTGGGCCCTGGCTTCAATGAGGGCATAGTGCGGCGACTCGCCTCCCTCACGACCGACTGCCCACTGATCACTGTTGTCGGTGCGGGTCTAATCAAGCGGGGCCTTCTCAGCCCAGGCCGACTGGAGCTAGCCGACTCCATTCGCGCAGAGATCCTGTCTGCCTTTCGTGATGCAGTGGTGGCAGACCCAACAGCAAGCGATCCGACACTCAGGGGAGCAGTGCTCGATGCCATAGCGAGCCTGCAGCCGGTCCGCACGGGAGAAGCTTCGTTCCGGTCTGCAATGGAGGAGCTAACGGGTGTTCCGTTCGATCGGATAGTGCCTCACCTGAGGAGCCTGGAAGATGCTGGGGTTCTACTTCGTCGAGGGCAGTCTCTTCGTATAGTTCCAGATCTTCTTGGCGATGTGATTCTTGCTCAGTCGTCCTTCGACGAACGCTCAGGGACCACCACTGGGTATGTCGAACGTGTGCATAGGGCATCTGGCGGGGAGGCGTTGCAGAACGTCCTGGTCAACGTTAGTCGGGTCGATTGGCACGTAAGGCAAGGCTATTCAGGCGCTCCTTCGCTGGTCGACTCGTTATGGTCCGCGGTCGAGGCGGAGTTCTATGGGGCCGGTATCCATGGTCGCAAGGCATTGCTGCACTTACTCCGAAAGGTCGCATTCTTCCAGCCCGACCGAGCGCTCTCCCTTGCTCGTTGGGCTCTGGAGCATCCAACCGAGACGATTGAGGATGTCGATCACGTCCTCGCCTTCTCTTATGCGCCATCCTATGAGGATGTGGTTCGGGAACTGCCGCCTCTGCTGAAGAACGTTGCCTTCAATCTTGACTATATTGGAGACGCTGCGGATCTGCTATGGGAGCTTGCGCAAAGAGACGCGCGTCCTACTAATCAGTATCCGGAGCACGCCGTTCGGGTACTTACCGACTTAGCCGAATACCACGTCGGCAAACCGCTTATCTATAACGAAGCAGTGATTGACGCGGCAGAGCGCTGGTTTTCAAACGAGCAGCTCGAAGATTTACTATACTCGCCCTTCGACGTTCTTGAGACTCTTCTTGCAACCGAAGGGTCCGATCATTCTTCGGACGGCTTCAAGATATTGTTCAAGCCATACACCGTCAACGTAGACACTGTTCAAAGACTGCGGGATCGAGTAATCGATCTGGCGCTCAGCGAGGTCCGGTCTCCTAACCCAAGACGCGCAGTCCGAGCCGTCACGGCGATCGCGGCAGCCGTGCATTACCCTATGGGACTTTTCGGTCGCTCCATCGCTGAGGATGAGCACAACAGGTGGACGCCCATCTTCGTCGACACGATTGATCGGCTCGCTGATGCGGTGGCGGATGAAGATCTTGATCCGGTCATAGCCGTCGCGGCTCGGATAGCAGTACACTGGCATGCAACGTATTCGCATAGCGATACGAAACTAGCAGCAGGACGTACCCTAGAACGCCTCCCTACCTCAATCGAGCGCGATCTCGCCCTAGCGCTTTATGATGGTTGGGGACACCTTCTCTCGAGAAAAGACGATTACGAGCAGGCAGAGCGCGAGAAGCGCGCTTGGTTCGAGAAAGTAGCCACAGCGCTCGTCGTCGATCGGTCTGACGATGAGATTGTCAGTCTGCTTGAAAATCGTCTTCGCGTTCAGCGCCAAGCTTATGGATCGGGGGAGGGCTCCCCAGGCCCATTCGTCTGGACGCTGGTAGGCTTGCAGCCGGCGGTGGGTCAGGGGATCTGCCAACGAGTTTCAACTGAGCCTACTTCCGCGCTTCTTGAGCTTGTTCCGGTCGTACTGAGCCAATTATGCGAGTCTCAGCCCGCAGAGGCGATGGGACACGTGCATGACCTGCTTGCTGCGGACTCGGAAGCAGTAGTACGGCATGTGGCACATGCGTTGAGTTGGAACCGAGGACCACGGAGCCAGCTCCTTGATGGCGAGTTAGATTTGCTTCGAAGGTTTGCGGAACATGATGACCCCATTGTGCGTCGTGCGGCGGTTCGAGCAGCCCAAGTGATAAGTAAGAGCCACCAAGCTGCGGCAGTGGAACTCATAGCCCGTGTGAGTTTCGGCGATGCCCCAGGAGTTGCCGAGGAACTCTTCTCCAGCTTTGGGCCGCACGGGGACTTGTCCTGGGCGGAGCTAGCTAAGGGGCAGGCAACCGCATTGCTGGACCAGCTCCGCGTGTGTCCGTCCATCGATGACTATCACATCACGGCCTTTCTTAGCGAACTGTCGAAAAGCAATCCAGATGCGGTACTGAGACTGCTTATGGATCGGGTGGAACTCGCTGAACAGAGCGAGTCAGTTAATGAGTTCCGCGCCTTGCCATACGATTGGCATAACAAGCTTCTGTGCCGGTCGCATACTCGTTTTGTGCATCTGCTGCGTGAGGTCCTTGCGTGGATTGCGGCTAGGCTTGATTCCTGGCAACGGCGAATGATGGGCGCAGAGATCTTTCGCGCGGTAGCCGAAGAGTTCGATGATGCAGTCATAGATGTCCTTGATGAAGCGATCGGTACCACCGCTCGCGAACAGATCGAGGCGGTAGGCGCCATTCTCCACGAAGCCCCACGAACGGTTGTGTGGGAGAACGTGCCTTTTGTCAGGCGAGTGCTTGCTGCGGCAGCAAAACATGGCGAAGACTGCCTCCAGCACGTCGGCAGTGGGCTTCATGCTGCGGTCACGTCGGGCGTGCGCAGTGGGACACCCGGGCAGCCTTTTGGCGAGGACCTTGAGCAGCGTGGCAGGTCGGCCGAGATTGCCCGCACGCTGCCACGTGGTTCCATTGAGGAACGTTTTTACCGATCACTCCAAGCCTCTGCCGAGCAGAGCATCCAGTGGAGTATGACAAGGGATGAGACGCTGGTCGATGGCAGGGATTGGTGAGTGAAGGCCGGCTGGTTCACGCAGCTTTCGGGCAAGCCCGAAAGACCGGCCTCACTTACAGTGTTTGTACCGGTTCTTGCTGCGGCGAATGGTTCGATCAGCTGGTGGGCAGCAGTGGTCGTCATGGTGCTCGTAGCTATCTTGCTTGTACTGGCGGTTTGCTGGATGGCCAAATACACCGATGCTTCGGAGGTTCAGAGCCCGCTTCTCACCTGGAAGCGCCGGGATACTGCGAGACGGAAGCCCTAGGCTGCTCATCGGGGCTGTGCTCCTAGCTCTGCAGGAGACGGGAAGATGTGCAGAATGTAGTCCATGGCGCACGCACTCGAGCTGTTCTTCGACCCGACTATCGAAGCGGAGATCAAGAACGTATGGGCTCGGCTTGAGGCCGCCGGGCTCCCTAGTCTGGCCACCCGCAGACCCACCTGAACATCACGCTCTACTCGCCCGCGGTCTTCCAGGGCAGCGGCGTCCTCTACCTCAGCGTTGTCCCGACGATGGCGTTGCTGCGGCTCCATCAGGAGGTCCACGCCGCCATGCGCGACGGTCTATTCAAGCCATGGCACACTTACTCACCTGACGCCTGGGTGCCGCACTGCACCTTGGCGCAGGACCTAGACCGCGCTCAGCTCGCCCGCGGCATCGAGCTGTTGCACGATGAGCGGATCATCGAGACGCATATCACTGGCGCGGGCCTGCTGGACACGAAGACGGGCGAGGTCCTGCCGGTCGCAACACTGCGGCCGCATCCGTCGTGACGGATCAGGCTGACGGCCGGAGCAGCCGGTACTCGCGAAGCGCCTCGGCATAGTCCCGGACGGCCGGCGTACTACGCCAGCCGCGCAAGAGCTCCAGCAGCTCCGCCCCGCGCTTACGCACGGTCTCCGTCCGGTGTCCTTCCGGTGCGGCCATGACCTCGATGCCGAGCCGGGCTGCCTCCTCAGGTTCCGCGTGCCGCCGGGCCAGCAGCGAGGCGGCCAGGTTCAGCGTGGCGTTGCCCCGGTCCTCGAACAAGGTGTGTCTGACGCCTGGCCGGTTGTGCAGGGCGACCGACTGACGCGCGTAGTCCTCCGCGATCTCGCCATCACCCAGCCACACGAACGTAGTCGCCATGGCCGACATCCCGGTAGCCGGTGTGTACGGCGAGTCTCCTGGCTGGACCGGCAGGTCCACGAGGTGACGTTCCATCGTGGCTAGGGCCTGCTCTGCATCGCGCCGCTCACCCAGCACTGCATGTACCCGTGCCCTGTTGGCCGCGATGCGCGGGCGGTTGTACGGGTTGTCGTAACCCTCGGCGCCTTGCAGGCAATCGAGGGACCGGCGGTGCTGTCCGGCGTAGAACGCGATGGTGCCTTGCAGCGTCTTAACCGAGGCGCACAACACCGCCTGCCCAACGTCCTCGGCATACTGCCAGGCCAGCGCCACATGCCGCCTGGCGGCGGTGTAGTCGCCCAGGTTGAACGACAGGCGGGACAGAAAGTACGTGAGCTGCCCTCCCAGCAACGTGAGGTGCGCCCGGTCCCCAAGACTCTGCCGTCTGTCGAGCAGCTGCTCGACTCGCTGCCAGTGATCCCACACCTGTGGGAAAAGATCGGCGTGTGGAACGCCCAGGCATTCCAGGGCGAAGCGTTCGACGTCCTGATCAAGCTCGTCGAGGGTCAGGGGATCGACGGCGGATTGCTTCTGCCTGGCCTCGACCGCCGCGTCGCCGGCGTGCCTCAGGAGCCCTCCGGCCGGCGCATCACCAGACAGCGCGCTGAGACGTCCGCTAAGGCCGAGCTGCTCGCGCGTTGCCTCGAAGAACTGGCACAACAAGCGGCGGTGAAAGGCTGACGGCCGGCAGATCCCGCGCTCCCACTTGCTGACCAGGCCGCCGGTCACGCCTCCGGCGCCGAGTTGGATGAGGCCGTCTGCCAACTCATCCTGCGTCAGCTGGTGGCTTTCCCGAGCCTGGCGCAAGAGCACGTTGGGGGCGGCCTGATCTTTCGGGACGACCATCGACGTCTTCCTCCCGGTGCCTGGGCCAGACCTCGCATGGTAACCGAAAGCGGCCAATTCAAACGAGAGCCGACGAGATTACCAGAACATTGCCAGTCCCCGGACACCAAATGACCATAACGTAATCTTCACGCCCTTTCGCCCATTCGGTTTGATTTGGGGCGGGAACTACGGCCGACAGCGCCCTGGGCCGGGAGCCGACACTCCCGGCAAGGACCACCAGGCCACGGTTCCCGCGCAGGAGCGCCGGACTCGTCGCGACTGGGTCCGGCGCTCCTCGCCCAAAAAGGGTCCGGGCGCTCGTACCTATCTGGGAGGTCTACGGCCGAGCAGCACTGGACGGTGTGAGGCCCGGAGCCCGGAACAGGGGGGCTCCGGGCCTCCACCATCACAGGCACAGGGGAGTGACGAGATGACGATCCACAAGGACGCTGACGCCACCGAGACGGCATGGCTTGCGGCTCAGATCGCGGCCGACCAGCCCACGCTCCCACACGCGCTGCGCTCAAGCACCGCCCGTATCTGCAAGTACGCCGGCCTGCTGGAAGCGGAGCTGAAGCACTTCCGTCCGCTTGAGGGCTACATGGTGGACGCGGTTAAGCTGACCGAGCACCGCACCGGTCATCCGGTGGGCGACGAGTTGTACGAGCGTCTGTGCGACCGCTTCGGCGTGACAGAGGTGCGGCTCGCCTTAGAGCGGCTTGAACAAGCACACCCCGACGCACCCGAGCCGGCTGGCTGAATAACTCATACACCTTCTGGCATGGTGGGCGAAGCCGACGCGAGCCTGAGCCGCGCTCGACCGCACGCGCCGCTTGACCTCATCCATGCAGGTATCCTCTGGCGATGCTGATCAAGGCACGTCTGAAGGGCCATGACTTCGACCTGACCACCCTGGCAGAGCTGTTCCGTGAGGGTGATCCCGCCGTGGCCTCCGACGCTGAGGGCTACTACCTGAGTTTCACCGCGGATGACGCCCTCTTTCGCGAGGGCGGACGGCTGTATGAGGCCGCGTCGGTGGTACTCCGCCGGGTCAACGGTATCGGCCGCGTGCTCACAGACGAGTTTCGTCCGGTGGGCCTGACCGGACGCTTCAGCGATGAGACCGGCCAGCAGCACCAGGTCGTCCTAGCGGACTCAGCCGAGGTGCGCGGTCGGGCCTTTGCAGCCGTGGTGGTGGCGGACGGACAGGAGCCCCCGGCACCACCCGCGCCGGGGCCCGGCTACGTGCAGCTAGCAGATGCAGACCCAGACGTTGCCGAGGTCTTGGACATTCTCGGCAGGACAGACCCAGCGCCCGGCTGGGTTGACCTGTACAAGGTGTTCGAGATCATCAACGACAATGCCAAGGGCTGCGTCAAGCAGGGCTGCGTCAAGCAGGGCTGGGTCACCAGGGACGAGGTCAGCGTGTTCAAGGGTTCCGCCAATCGGAAAGAGGTCAGCGGCGACCTGGCCCGCCATGCCCGCTGGAAGGGCGACTCGCCCAGGCGGACTATGACGCTCATCGAAGCGCGGCAGATGATCGGTGTTCTGGTGACGAAGTGGCTGGACTGGCTGCGCTCGTCTCCGCCCCCGACACCCTAACGTCGCCGCCCAACCACGCTGCGGTGACTGTTCCACCCGTACCATTGATGAGCCGCTTCAGCAGGGACAATCGTTACAATGATGTGCGACCTCTTTGCTGCCGGGCACCTGCAGCTCACGCTCAAGCACGACTCCGAGAGTCTCGGGTGGACGCTCGAGGAGATGGACGATGGTTGGAGACGTCCACTCTCCCCTACTCCATCCGACGAGCAACAATGACCGCACTACTGCTAACTCAGCGCTGTATCAAACTTGGCCGATATGCTGGTAGGCGGGTCGGGAGCCGAACTGGTCATTGTCCGGGCGGCGGCGTCCCACTAGGTACAAACCCCAGCCAATCGTGTACCAGCAATATCTCTGCCTCTGGCAGCAATACCCACGGGCGACGCCGACTGCTGCGGCGGTCTAGGTTAGGCACAATCGCCCGGGCTTGAGCCGCTACCACCACCATGACGCTCCGCAGCTGACGGCGGGAACGCCATAGGCGGCCCTGACGTGTCTCTACCAACGCTATCCGACCCCCAACCTCCAGCCCTCCCAGCACCAAACCGCTCGACGCGTACGTCAGAATAACCTGCCGGTCGTCAACAGGACTCACTTGTTCATCCACGGGCCGATCCATGATGCCCAGCTGCCTACGAATCTGCCCATTTACTGCGGCAAGGTCAGCGGGCGACAACCGCTCGCCTATTCTGATTCCATGGATTCCATCCGAATACGGACCCAAGAGCGGGAGGATTTCAGCCAAGTGGGCCTGCACCTCGCGCTGTAGATGCTCAGGTAGGTCCGAGGCTTGCCGTCCGGTGGCCGCTGCCTTGGCAGCCACATCCAGCCACTGCTGGAGCGCCTCAGCGCGCTGTGCATTCGGAGGCCGAGGCCAAGACGGAGCATGAGAAGCAAGCGGGGCTTGACGCGCGGGTTGGGGCCGCGTTCGAGGCGCCGCTCCCACCGTGATGGTTCTGCTCCTCGTCGTGGTGGAGGAACTAGAACGATGGGAGTTCCACGCGATAACACTCACGACGTACTCACCCGGTTTCGCGTACTTGTGGGTTGGACTCCGCGTCATACGCTGGTCACCCCACCGGAACTCGAAACTGGCATCGGAGCTGCCGGACGTGTCAACGGTGGCCTGTAGACCCTCAACCGAGACGCTGAATTTTAGTACGGGCTTGCGCTTGCGAGGATTGCGCGGCCGTGGAGCCGTCACGCTGATGGTCCTTGTCCTCTGAGTAGAGGAGCCATCGGGGTTTGTCGCGGTGACCATCACGACGTATACGCTTGGTACTGCATACGTGTGGGATGGCGTTGTCGTCGTTTCACCGTCACCCCAGGAATACTGGAACGCTACATCCGAACTAGGCGTAGCTAGAGAGGTATGAATGGTAACTGCGAGATGCCTATGCGAGACGTTGAACGAGAAGGTTGGCCCTGGTGGCGGAGGCGGAGGGTGTCTCGTCGTGGCAGTCCTTCTTCGAGCAGGTCTTCTCACCCGACGGTGGCCGTGACACGCAGGGCAGGGCTCCTCGGGGAATGGAACCTCGACGGTCCTAAAGCCGCCAGGCAAGAGGCGTTGAACGGCCGGCGAAGTGGGCATGAATGCATGGACGTACATGCACGACCGGGGTTGGGCCAATATGGCAGACCGCACGTCGTCTGGCTCAAGCAAGCCGGCGACAACCCAGGCCGCCGCAATAGCAACGATCTCCATGTCAGGTCCTGTGCCGCCCCGCCCCTCAGTGTCAGCCCCTGCCTGCCGCCATTCCATCGCGCAGGCATAGCATGGCGTGCGCCTACCAGGGATAACCCAGAGGATCTCTCCAACCTCGCCATCACGGACGCGGGGGTCTACCCAGACGGCCGGATAAACGGCAAGCCGCTCCGTGTCTATGCAAACCTGATTGACCGCCCTCTGGCAATCAACATCGTCAGCAGCGCCCACGATAACGTCAGCTTGCCTCGCAAGACGGTGCTGCTCTTCCTTGGGAAGTTTTAGGAAGTCTTCGTAGATCCCATTGGCATCGCAGAACGGAAAATCTCGGCGAAGGCGATCTGCCAGGGCGCGTGCCTTGGGTTGGCCAACGGACTCGTCACCTAATCGGTGACGAATGACGTTCTTCTTCTCCAACTTCTTCTTGTCAAGCAAGTACAGGGGGCTGTAACCGAGGCGCGCCAGCTTGTCCGCAAGAAGGCTACCTACAGCGCCTGTACCGACGATGAGGACCGCGCCGTGACGGCGACGGTGTCGCACGAAGTAGTCGCGGGTGACGCGGTCCTCATCCCGGTCCATCAGTCGGTATACCGGTGAGCGATCCGAACGGGTGTCGGCTGCGGCTTGGACGGGCTTGGCTTGGGGCTGGCCTCGCCAATCTTGGGGTTGAGGACCCACTCTTCGTCCCTGTCCCGCCTCTCCTCGGGTGTCAGTTGGAGCCCTTCTATGACCTTTGGTCCTTGGCCCATGTACGCCTCCTTCCTCTTCGACCCGGCGTCTACGCTCCAAGCGTACCAAGCGCGGCCAGAACCGGCACAGGGCAAGGCCATCACCATCCAGACAGAACTTGTCTTCCTGACAGATCTAAGAATAGGGATCATTGGTGTGAGACGACCTGAACGCTCAACAACTGGCTGCTCGTTGAAAGCTCAGGTCGGTGCCGAGATATCGCTCTCGGCGGGCGTCCGACGTGTGCCCCCTTGCTGCTACAGGAGGAAGGGTGACGCTCAGACTTGCGTTTGACGGGGAATTTGAACTGGAACCACCATGTCCATGATTCTCCGGTTGATCTCCCTGAATCCAAGCCTGCTGTACAACGCATACGCCTGTTCGTCCCTTGGGGACACGTATACGTCCGGGACTCCGCGTTCTGTCAGCCATCTCAGGCAGGCCTTGAGTAGGGAACGACCGACTGTCATCTGGACCCCTGGAGCTATTTCAAGCTCATGGATGGTGGCACGGCGGCGCACCCCGTAATCAATGCAACTCACCAAGGCCAATCCGATGACTCGGCCTCTGTCATCCTTGGCCACGAATGTTTGGGACTCGAGCTGTGCTTCTGGCTCAAACTCCCATCCGAAACCTGGGTTGCTACGGTGATATAGCCGGGTCAACTCAGCCTTGTCCGCTGCTTGTGCCGGACCAATCATTGCCCCTCCAGTGAGGTCATCCGGGGGCCTGGACGCTCCAGGCGACAACCTCGCTTACGCGAGCCCGGACCTCTGCGGCGAAACGGCGCCGTCAAAGGCCCAGGCTCGTTAAGGAAGGACGAGATGGATAGCGCTCTTGCGCTGTCGGTGATCGTCGATCAAATAGGCTGCTCGATCAACGCGAAAATAATACAACAATTTACCCAAAATGTAAATGCTTCAGCTCTGGTTCTACCCCTCTTGCCTTTTACGCCTCAGTCTCACCGTGCCCGTACTTCTCCAGCCCTGGTAGTCGGTAGTCATGCCGCTGGAACAGTGATTCGGCCGACGGCGACCCTCCGGCCTGCTTCTCGGGCGGCAGGTGGTACCAGTCGCAGATCACGTTCCATTCCCGCTCCACAACTTCGAGGTAGAAGTCGCACAGCATGATGACTTTATGCATGTCACAGCGCTTGGCGGGGTCATTGGGCACGCAAGCTGGATCGGCGGCGCAGGACCTCAGCCACTCGTTCCACCGTGCCAGAAAGGCACGGCCCTTCGGTTGTGCCCGCAAGCGCTCAGCGAACGGATACTTCTCCTCTTCGGCTACCGCGTGCAGCTGGGTTCTCAGCCATGACTGTTCAAGGTCGTCAGCCGGAGGGTGCCAGGCGATCTGATACACAGCATCGGAGACGGCGACCTCAGTGTCCGGTGAGCTGAGCAGCCACAGCCCGCCTTCCTGGCTGACGAACTGGTCGAGGTGGGCCAGGAAGCGCGTGAAATAGTGCAGCGAGCTGGGGCCATAGACCTCGACCGCGTCATCGTCGGGGAACCCCTGGTGCCGGACGAGGAAGGCACCGAGGTCGTTGCGTAGGCCGCTCAGGTCGGTCCACATGCGGTAGTAGTGGCGAAAGCGCCCGAGCCAATCGACCGCCAGGGGACCCTCGACCGGCTGACGGCGCTCTGGCCGTGTGCCTGCCGCAGCCTCGTGGTCTGCTCCAACTCCACGATGGAGTAGGCCACGGTGCTCAAGATGCGGTCCTCCCGCTCCTGCATCGTCCTCACGCCGATACCGAGCTGCCTCGCCAGGGTCGCGCGCCGATCTTCCAGCCTCCGCAGCTGCCCTCCCTCGCCCAGGGCGAACGTCATGGCGAAGATCCGCCGTGACTCGGCGGTCAGCTCCTTGGCCGCCTCCATGAGCACATCCCGCGCGTCTACCAGCGGATCAGCGTCATCCTCGACTGTGCGACGGCGGATGCTGGCCGCGAGCTGGGTGAGGGTGCGGCACTTGCCGATCCGTCCCGGCTCGCGCAAGCCTGCACCCTTGCGCAGGCTCGTCAGCTCGCGTCGCAGGCGCTCAACCTTGCTCTCCTCGCCACGGCTGCTCTCGCTCACGGCCTCCCCTGCCAGAAACTTGCCACTTTCCGGGCTGGTAGCACTCAGATCATAGGCGTCCGCTGGCCTCGTCCAGGTCACCGACCGAGAGGAGGTCTAGGGACGTGAGTCGAACCATCCGGCGACCCGAGGGCTGGTGGCTACCTTGGCAACACACCGGCCGTTGCCAGGAGTGCGGGGCCAAGATCACGAGCAGCCATCGTGTGCGCATCTGCTTCTGTGGCGGGCGGGTGAGCTACCGCTAAGACAGCAGTCGGGAGTTGTCGTGAAGCAGTTGTTTCGCGGGCTGTTCCTGGTGCTCGCCGCGATCATCGTCATCCGGGTTCTGGACTGGCTGTTGGCTCCACTGTTCGTTCCTCTGATCGTCCTCACCGTCCTCATCGCCCTCCTGGTGTTGACGATCAGAGGACCGGGCGGCTTTACGAAGTGACCATCACAGCTTGTGATGCGGATTCGCATCATTGTTACAAATAACAAGACTCGCCTTGAGGTAGTAGTTCGGTTTCTTTTCGGAGAAATGATTGATGCGACATCGCATCACCTTGCGGTACATCAACAAGTAGGGGGTGATCATGCGCAAGCATCAAATCCGGCTAGAAGTCATCCGGCGTGAGCCTATCGACCGGCAGCGCCTCGTACGAGCCTTGGTGGAGGCGGTTCGTGCCCGCAAACAACAGCTCGTCACCGACAAGCAGGCCGCTCACGAGCAAAAGAAGACGGAGCGGTCGGCATGACGGCGAGCGAGCGCCTCTCGCTTCTTCTTGGCCTCGCCGGCCTTGCCGGTATTGGCCTCTTGGCCGCCTGGCTGATTGTTGAGGGCCAGTACCAGGACGCGCGCCGCCTCGGCTTTCGCCTTCACTTCCCGCAGAGCCTCAGTGAGGATGCTGTCATCGCGGTGCTGCGCGCCATGGCTGGGCTGGCGATCGGCGGCCCAGTGGTCATCCGCGCCGTGGTGTTCGAGACCGTCAGCCGAAGCGATGGCATCGAGCATCATCTGTATCTGCCGCGCGGTTGGGTCGAGACCGTACGGAGCCAGCTTGTCACCACGGTTCCAGGCCTGCGCCTCGAACCTCTTCAGTCATCGGCGCTTCCTGCTCCGAGCCGCGTACTGGAACTGGGGCTGACTAGCGATCTTCGGCCACTACGCACCGACGCGACCGAAGCCAGCGTGCGCAGCCTGCTCGCCGCGCTCGGGCCGCTCAGGACCGGCGAGGTAGCCGTCATGCAGTGGGTCGCCTCCCCCGTGGGAACGGGTCCAGTGCCGTCGTCCGGCCGCGTGCACACAACCGGCGGTTCGTGGTGGCTACGGCTGATCCTGGCCTTCTGGCACGCGCCGCAACGGGATCAGTTGACACTTGCCGCGCAGCGAACCAAGGCCAGCGAACCGCTGTTTGCCGTGGTCGGACGGCTCGGTGTACGTGCCGCCCACCCCGCCCGCGCCGGGCAACTCCTTCGGCAACTCTGGAGTGCCCTGGCCGCCACCGAGGCACCGGGCGCGCGCTTCACCACGCATCCGTTGCCGCTCTCGTCGATGGCATCACGGTTGTCTACACGGCGGACGCCACGGTGGTGGACCAGCCACCTCAACGCTCGTGAGCTGGCAGCGGTCATCGCCTGGCCCATCGGCGCACCCAGCGTGCCGGGGCTGACGCTGGCCCGCTCGCGCCACTTCCCGCCCGCCGCCGTGCTGCCGCGTGCCGGGCGGGTCCTCGGCGATGCCTGGGATGACCGAAGCCTCCGGCCGGTCGCCCAAGCCCTCCCCGATGCCATGACGCACACCTGGGTGCTCGGGGCCACCGGCTCCGGTAAGTCCACCTTGCTCGCGAGCCTCGTCGCCCAGGACCTCCAAGCCGCCGATCGTCCGGCCGTGGTCGTCATCGAGCCCAAGGGCGACCTCTGCCATGACATCCTCGAGCGGGTGCCGGCGCAGCGGCAGTCAGATGTCATCTACCTCAATGCCGCTTCCGACGTGCTGGTGGGCTTGAACCCCTTGCGGCCGGACGAGCCTGACCGCGAGCTCGCCGCCGACGAGGTCTACAGCGTCTTCCGTCAGGTCTCGACCAGCTGGGGTCCGCGACTCGGCGATGTCCTTCACACTGCGCTGCTTACCCTGGTGCGTCAGCCCGACGCCTGCCTGACCGAGTTGCCGCTGCTGCTCGGTGACGACTCCTACCGCCGCCGGGTGGTCTCGCGCCTTGGCGAAGACGCCTGGATGCTCCGGCCCGTCTGGGCCTGGTATGACGGCTTGAGCCCTGACGAACGGGCCGCCGTCGCTGCGCCCATCCTGACGCGCGTTCGGCCCTGGATCGTGCGCTCACGGCTGCGGCATCTGCTCGGCGTGGCCCGTCCGCGCTGGTCGTTCCGCGATGTACTGGGCCATGGCCGTGTCCTGCTCGTGGTCCTCAACCCCGGTCTGCTCGGCCGGGAGACCGCCTCCCTGCTCGGTGCGCTCGTGCTGCAAGGCATCTGGCAAGCCGCCACCGGGCGGGGCTCGCTGCCGCCAGAGCGGCGACGACCTGCACTCGTCTACGTCGACGAGTGGCAGACCTTCACGCACCTGCCCACTGATCTGGGTGACGTGCTGGCGCAGGCCCGCGGCTACCGTCTCGGCCTGGTGCTGGCGAACCAGTCGCTTGCGCAGCTCACGCCCGAGCTGCGGGCGGCAGTGTCGAGCAACGCCCGCTCCAAGATCGTGCTCGCCACGAGCGCCCAGGATGCCGCCCCGCTGGCCCGTGAGATCGGCGGCGGCGTGACACCTGAGGACCTGCATGGCCTCGGCGCCTACCAGGCTATCGCCCGCCTCATGGTGGCCGGCGAGACAGGGCCACTAGTCTCGCTCACCACTCGGTCACTCGGACCCGCCGTGGCGGCCGCCGCCGATGTACGCCGCATCAGCCAGGAGCGCTACGGCCTCGACCGCGACGAGGTCGAGAGCGCGATCCGGGCGCGCCACGAGCCAGAACCACCGACGGGAGACGTACGGCGACGGAGGCACCCATGATGGCGCGGTGTCCGCTCGTGTGTCCGCCCGCCTGCTCGACGCTTCAGCGTTCGGGCAGGTCAGACACGACCTGGCGGCTGATAGCGACAAGGACTGATCTGCGCTTGCGGAGGTCCCTATGACTCCGCAGCGCATCACCCAGGCCCACGTCCGGCAGCTGACCGCTCGTCTCCTGCCACGGGACTACCTCATCGTTGCCACCCTCCGGCAACTGCGGGTAGCCACAGCTCGTCAGATTGAACGGTTGTGGTTCACCGAGAGCACTCCGCTATCGAACGCTCGCATGGCCCGGCGATCCCTGAGGCGTTTGGTGGAGCTGCGGGTGCTCACTCGCATCGAGCGGCCAAGCGGCGGGCTGCATGCCGGCAGCCCTGGTCACGTCTACACGCTAGACGTTGCCGGCCTGCGTCTGACGGATAGGGTCAGCGAGCGCGTACCCCGGCGACCGTATCCTGTCTCGCGGTCGTTCTTGGATCACGCCCTGGTCGTAACCGAGTGGTACGTGCGCCTGATGGAGGCCCAACACTACGGCGGACCTGACCTGCTGGAGTTCCAGGCTGAGCCGCGCTCGTGGCGGACGTTCACCAGCTACGCGCACGGCCAGGAGACTCTCAAGCCCGATGCCTTCGTCTCCCTGGTCTCGGGCGAGTGGGAGGACCGCTACTTCTTGGAGGTCGACCGGGGCACCGAGCACCCGCCCGCACTCCGGCGCCAGCTCGACCGCTACGTACGGTATTGGCGAAGCGGCCGGGAGCAGGCCACGAGCGAAGTCTTCCCCCAGGTGCTGTGGATCGTGCCCGACGCCGCGCGGCACGCTGTCCTCGTCGATGTCATCGGCCGTCTGCCAGCCGAGGCCTGGCCGCTCTTCCGCGTCTCTACCGAAGACACCGCCGTCGGCGTGCTTACCGGAGGGGCGTCATGA
>WNFZ01005947.1_pt1 | contig 16592 bp, 15 predicted proteins | sample 5400081 | NCBI WGS metagenome assembly WNFZ01 (sample SAMN13153365, study PRJNA577476) | soil metagenome | isolation source: 80 cm soil or saprolite under grassland replicate 1 | place: USA:California | collected 2016-06-15 | reverse complement strand
GGGAAGTCGAGTTCCTCGGCCAGTTCATCGTCCGACGGCTCGCGACCCAACGTTTCCTCCAGCTTTGCCGACGCCCGGCGGAGATGGAAGAGTTTGTCCACGACATGCACCGGGAGCCGGATGGTCTTCGACTGGTTCGCCAGCGCGCGTTTGATGGATTGTTTGATCCACCAGGCGGCGTAGGTCGAAAGCTTGGCGCCTTTCGCGGGGTCGAACCGCTCGACGCCCTTGATCAACCCGATGTTTCCTTCATTGATGAGATCGAGCAATGGCAAGCCGTAACCCTCGTAGTCGCGCGCGATCTTCACGACCAGGCGCAGGTTCGCCTTGATCATTTGCGCGCGCGCCCGCTTGTCGCCCCGTTTGATCCGCCGGGCGAGTTTGATTTCCTCTTCCGGCGTCAGCAACGGCGTCTGGCCGATCTCGCGCAAGTAAAGATGAAACGCCGTGTCACCGTCGTAGGGACCGCGTGCAGGTTCGATCGGCGCCGGCTCAATCCCCTTCCCAGTCCGGCCCGGCGGCAGTTCCGCCATCACGACGGCCTTTACGCGCGCCGGTTTGATCAAGCGCTTTCTCCCGCCCCGGACTGAAAACGTCCCGCGGCTCTTGTTTTTCGCACGCATAACCTTTTCCTTTCCTCTTACGGTTCACTGCCCAAAGCACTGCCGTCACCGGTTCCGGTCTCATTGATTTGACAGCGGACGGTGGGTTTTCGTTTCGCAGCGGCGCACACCTCGAAGTCCCGGACGCCCACGGGCGGAACCGCGAAAGAGAACGGGTTCACCGCCGCGAACATCCGCCTTCGATCTGGTGGGGTGTTTTTCATTGTTTGCCTTGGCCACTCATTTTGCGGGCATCCTCATTCGGCCAGAGCGACGAAATCCCGGCTGCGTTCCCGGATATTGCGCTGCCGCTGCGACCGAAAGATTGCCTGCGCAGCTTTTTCGGCGAACAACTCGGGCAGAACGAGCAAAGGATAAGCCGTTGTCCAGGCCAGCGAAGCGGCTTCCTCCGCCGCCCGATGCAGACCTGCGAACAAAGTTGTGTCCGGGAGGGCCTTGGCCTCTTCCTGTAACAATTGTTGTTTCAATTCCTCCAGCGCAGCCGGGCTATGGGCAGGACGACCGCTGGTTGAATCCTGATTCGACTTGGACCGGGAAACCGGATCGGACTCGGACGCGACCTTGCACCTTTTCATAGTTTTCATACGCCACCTTGGACCGCGTTAAGTAAATGCTTACTCACTCTTTTTTGGAAAAATTTTTCACGGGCTGTTCACGCCGAAAAAGGCGGACAACGCCTTCGGGTTGTAATGCTGGGCGATCACCTTGTCGGTCAATCCCAGGCCCCGGAGCGCAAACCAGATCACCTGGTGAAGGAGTTCTTCGCGGTCCACCCGGTAATCAATCACGGGTTTTTCGGGCAGGTGATTGATGGCGATCATGGCGGCCAGGTGATGCGCAAAGCGCACGCGGTTCTCCCGGCTGATCGGGCTTTTGACCACGTCACCGGCCTCCTCCGCCGCGGCAAGGCAGGCTTGGACCTTGGTGAAACAGCAGGAATACCGGTTTTCATACAAAAGCCGCGTAAACTCGCCATCTTCAAGGCAACTGTTCAAAATCATCCGATGCTTCACCTCCCAGGAAACCGTGTCGCCCGGCTTGCCCATCACGATGGTGCGAAGCAGATAATAGACGATGTGCACCAGCGTCGAGGTGGACGGTTCCGCTCCGGCCAGTTTTTCCAGGCCACGGTCTTTGTCTTTGCAGCCCGTATTTTGAATTTCCGCGTAGAGGAATTCCTTGCTGGGAAAATGTTTGTAGAGAAGCGCTTCGGAAACGCCGGCGGCCTCCGCCAGCTCACGGGTCGTCGTGCTGGCGAATCCTTTCCGGGCAAAGAGCGGCAACGTCGCACTCACGATGGCCTCGCGCCTTTGTTCCGCACTCAATCGCTGATCAAACATGCCAGTAAGTTAGTGAATACTTACTTGATGTCAAATGATTATTCCCCGAATCCCTCGCAACGGTTGCGTCGAATCGGGCCGCCGGTAACAAATCGGCGGCCCGCGCGGCCCGCCGGTTCGCTCCCTCCCGGTTTGACGGTTCAAGAGTTCCTCGGGCAAACTCACTCTCGCCCCGTCTCATGACAGCGCCTGATTACCTCCGCATTCAACCTGATGGCGTCCTGCTGTCAGTAAAGTTGCAGCCCCGCGCTCCGGTCAATGAAATCGGTGAACCGTTGGGAAACGAACTGCGCGTCAAGGTGACTGCGCCGCCTGTCGATGCCGCGGCCAACGAAGCGCTCCTTCGACTGCTCGCCGATCAGCTCGATTGTTCCCGCGGTCAGGTGGAGCTGGTGCGCGGTCACACTTCCCGCCACAAGCTGATCAAGCTGCACGGACTCCCGGTCGCAACCGTGATCGCCCGGCTGAGTCCAAAAGTTTCCTGACGGAACGCTGCAGTGGACAAACTCCCGGTCTTCCGCTCGACTCCGGTTCGATCGCCCGCGACCAATCAATGCTTGGCTGCGCGCAGCGGGCTTGCTTAACTCCGCGCGGTGTTTTCCGGAACAACATTCATCGGCACCTTTGGTCCACTGAGTCCGTGGGTGCTGCTCGCCTTGTTCATCGCGTCGTCGCTCCTGCTGATCTGGCGATTGGAACACATGACCGAAATCGGGGTGGAAGGAACCGTGCTGGGCACGCTGGTCATGCCTTACTGTTCGGGCATCAGCAACCTGGTTTTTGTCTTTGTCGTTTACGCCAACGACCAGCCGGCCACCGAAGTGATGACCAACTGTCTGGTCAACAACGTCACCAACATGACGTTGATCATCGGTTTGCCGACCATTTTCTGGGGCATGAACCTCCTTCCCAAAGCCGGGGTCCGGGTGAAAACGAGCAGGAAAAACAACAAACAGGAACAAGCGAATCGGATCAATCGGCTTTCATTGTTGCTCACGCTCACCGCGGTGCTTTTTTTCACGGGCGCCGCCTGGGCTCTGGGGCGCGACGGCAATCTCAATCGGAGCGACGGTCTGGTGCTGGTCGGACTGTTTCTCTTCTGGCAATGCTTCCACATCTTCGAGGTGATGAAAGCCAATGTGCGCCAGAACAAATCGCTGAACTGGATGCTGGTGGTGGACTTTGTTTTGCTGCTCGTCGGCGCTTACGGGACCTACCTCAGCATCGACGGGTTGGTCGCCTGGATTTCCAACATTCACACCGGGTTCATCAGCGCAAAATATCTGGGCTGGCTCAGCGGCTGGCTGATGGTGCTGCCAAACGGACTGCTGGCGCTCTACTACGGCTGGCAAGGCCATCCGGAAGTCGTTTATACGTCGCAAGTGGGCGACGGCCACATCTGCATCCCGCTGTGCGTCGGTCTCTACGCGCTCATGACCGACATGAAGGTGCCTCCCTTTTTCGAAATCGGCGTGTTGATTCTGGTCGGCGCGACGCTGATTCATTTCCTTTTTGTGGCGTTGTTCGGCCAACTTCCCCGTTTCATGGGATGGATATTGACCGGGGCGTACGGTGTTTTCCTTTACAAAGGATTGTTCGACTGAGTGCGCTCTGAGTAACGCTTCAATATGATCGTATCGGTGAATTCGACGGCCGGGCCCCTCTCAATGAATCGTCCTTTCGTCCTCGTGCTCGTCCTCAATCGGATGGCTTGGCTTCCAGGACGAGGACGACAACGAGCAGGAGGGTTGGGGTGAACGGAAAGTCCAAAGGCCCGGCGGGCGGATATGATTCCGTGAACGCACACCAGTGGGGACGGCGCTACAACGAGACCACGAGCGGATCGGACCGGAACCGGTCGCTCAACTCGACGAACGGCACCTGCGCGCTCAGCCAGAGCGGGTCTTTGGCGATGGTACTCATCGATTGCGTCGTGTTGTTGCAAATCAGATAAAGACCCTCGCCCAAAACGACGAAGGCTTCGAGCTTGGTGCCAAAGCCGTGCCGGGCGAATTCAAAATCACCAATGCTGTGCTGGTTGCTCAACAGTTCCGCGCGGAGGTCCTGAACATCCGTCGCAAAGTTCTTTTGAAAATCCTCCTTCCGCGGGCCCAGATAAGTCACGATCCTGGCCTTGTGCTGCACCAGCGATACCACCGCCCATTCGTCGAACACGACCTTCTGGTAAAGCTCGTTCATCCGATCGGCGCAGCCGCGAATCAGTCGGGTGGCCTCTTCAAGCGTCATAATCAACTCGATTTTTCAATACACTGAGAGCAAAACAAGTTTGCCGCCGGGAAACAAGGGAATTCAAATCCAAATGCTGAAATCCGGACAGCCGATATCGAAGCGGTCGGCCCGAAAGGGTTCAGTGCGGAATTTTCACGCGCGGTGAGCACAAACCCTTAACATATTCATCGAATCCTGGGATCGGACTGTTTGTTTTAACAGGTATTCCTATCGCGGACCAGTCACCCCGGTTGTCACGTCGGTTTCCTCAACACGGTGTCGCGCCGCGCCCATTCCGGGTTCGCGGCGGGATAATCCAGGTTGTAATTCAATCCGCGGCTTTCCGGGCGCATCAACGCGGACGTGACGATCAATTCCGCCGCGGTGGCAATGTTGCGCAATTCCAGCAGGTCGCTGGTGACGATGAAGTCCCAGTAATATTCCCGAATCTCCTCCTGCAAGTTGCCGATGCGCTTCTGCGCTCGTTGCAGCCGCTTATTGGATCGCACGATGCCGACATAATCCCACATCAAACGCCGGATTTCGTCCCAGTTATGCGAGACCACCACCAGCTCGTCCGCATTCGTCGCGTGTCCGGATTGCCACGCCGGGATTTTGACTTCGGCCGACGGCAACGGGTGAGCGATGACTTTCTCCGCGGCCCGGTGCGCACAGACCAGCGCTTCCAGCAGCGAATTGCTCGCCAGGCGGTTGGCGCCGTGCAATCCCGTGCAGGCCACCTCGCCCACGGCGTAAAGCCCTGTGATCCCGGTTTCGCCATCCACGTTCGTCAACACACCGCCGCATTGATAGTGCGCCGCCGGCACAACCGGAATCGGCTCTTTGGTGATATCAATGCCGTAGCGCAGGCAGGTCTGATAAATGTTCGGAAAGCGCTCGCTGATGAAGGTCGCCGGTTTGTGCGTGATATCGAGCAACACATGGTCGGCGCCGCTCCGTTTCATCTCGCTGTCAATGGCGCGCGCCACCACATCGCGCGGTGCGAGGGACTTGAGCGGATGATATTTGCCCATGAATTCCGCGCCGTCGCCGCCCTTGAGCACGCCGCCCTCGCCGCGCACCGCTTCGCTGATGAGAAACGACTTGGCGCGTGGATGATACAGACAGGTCGGATGAAATTGTATGAACTCCATGTTCGCGATGGCCGCGCCCGCCCGATACGCCATGGCCACGCCGTCGCCGGTCGCGATGTCGGGATTGGTCGTGTAAAGATAGACCTTGCCGCAGCCGCCGGTCGCCAAAAGCACGACCCGCGCGGCGACCGCGCGCAGCGCGCTTTGGGTTGTCGCGGCGCCGTCGAGCAGAGGCGGGACGCCGGTCCAACTTTGCTCCAGCTTCTGCGTGGTAATCAGGTCAATGGCGAAATGGTCTTCAAAAATCGCGATGTTCGGCTGTTGCGCAATCGCCATCAGCAAGGCGCGTTCAATTTCACGGCCGGTGACATCCTTTGCGTGGAGAATGCGCCGCTTCGAATGTCCCCCTTCGCGGCCCAAATCCAGTTCGCGCGTCCCATTGGGGCCCGGGACCTCCCGCTCGGAGAATTTCATTCCCAGTTCGCTTAACTCGGCAATCCGTTCCGGCCCTTCCTGAACGATCGTGCGGACGACATCCTCTTTGCACAATCCGGCGCCCGCCTGCAGCGTGTCGCGCACGTGCAACTCGAACGAATCCTCCTTCGACGTGACCGCCGCGATGCCGCCTTGCGCGTAGTTGGTGTTGGATTCCGCGCGATTCTTTTTCGTGATGATGGCAACGCGCCCATGCGGCGCGACCTTCAACGCAAAGGTCAGTCCCGCAATCCCGCTGCCCAGAACGAGGAAATCAAAGTGCTTCATGACGACAGCGGGATTGAACACCAAAAGCGCAAAGCCGCGAAGCAAAAAGGCGAAGCCGCTCGCGCCTGACTGCCATTGAGTTATGGTGATTGACTGGATATTTGCCGCGGATGTTGCGAGAGTTGGCCCATGGGCGACCTTGCCGAATTCTCGCTGCCCGTGAAGTTATTCCTGAAGGCTTATCCGTGGCGGAAAATCGATCCGCTGCCGTGGACGCCGCTAAAAAAATCGCTGAGCAATTCCCGGTTGGCGCTGGTGTCGAGCGCGGCTTTCGTGCTGCCCGATCAACCGCCGTTCGACCCATCCGTCCGCGGCGGCGATTACAGCTTTCGTGAAATTCCGGCCGATGCCGACGTTCACAAATTGATTGAGTCGCATCGGAGCGAATCATTCGACCATTCGGGCATCCTTCAGGACCCGAATCTCGCCCTGCCCATCGACCGCGTGCGCGAACTGGCCGAACGGAGTCGCATCGGTTCGGTCAATCGCCGTCACCTGTCGTTTATGGGTTCCATCACTGCCCCCGGACGGTTGATTCAACAAAGCGCCCCGGCCGCGGCGCGGTTGCTGGTCGAAGACGCCGTGGACGTAGCGCTGTTGGTTCCGGTCTGACCGATGTGCAACCAGACCGTGAGTCTGGTCGCAGCCGAACTGGAACGTCGGGGGATTTCGACCGTGACGATCCAGCTCCTCCGCGAAGTGGCCGAGCGCATGCGCCCACCCAGGGCGCTCTTCGTCCCTTTCAAGCATGGCTACCCGCTCGACGCGCCGGACAACCCGCCGCGCCAACACGCCGTCCTCGACGCCGCGCTGAAGCTTCTCGAAGATCCCGCGCTGACAGCTCCAGTGCTCGCAGATTTCCGGTGAGAGATCGTTGGACCTTGATCGGTTCATCATTTGTTTGCGTGCGCCCTCGGGTAAAATTCGATCCGGACGGAACATCGAACAGTAAACGTCCAACCGTGAAGCCGGCCGGCGGGGCGCCGACCGGGGCGTCCGGGGCGGGCGCGGTCCTCCCGGTTCAATACCGGTAATGGTCGGGCTTGTAGGGGCCCTCGACCGGCACGCCGATGTAGCCGGCCTGTTTCTTGGTGAGCCTGGTGAGTTTCACGCCGATCTTTTCCAGGTGCAGTCGGGCGACTTCTTCGTCGAGTTTTTTGGAAAGACGATAGACGCCGACCTTGTAGGAGTCCTTGTTTTTCCAGAGGTCGAGCTGGGCGAGACACTGGTTGGTGAAGCTGTTGCTCATGACGAAGCTGGGATGGCCTTCGGCGCAACCGAGGTTCACCAGCCGGCCTTCGGCGAGCAGGTAAATGCTGTTGCCGCCCGGCAGATCGTAGCGATCCACTTGCGGCTTGATGTTCACCCGAGTGACGCCTTTGGCGTTGTTCAGCCGGTCCACCTGAATCTCATTGTCGAAATGGCCGATGTTACAGACGATCGCCTGGTCCCTCATTCTGAGGATGTGGTCCAGGGTGATGACGTCGCAGTTGCCGGTGGTGGTCACGTAGATGTCGGCCTCGCCGAGGGTCTCCTCGATGGTGGTGACCTTGAAACCTTCCATGGCGGCCTGGAGCGCATTGATGGGATCGATCTCCGTGATGATGACCCGCGCGCCGAAGCCGCGCAGGGAATGGGCGCTGCCTTTGCCGACGTCGCCATAGCCGCAAACCACGGCGGTCTTGCCGGCGATCATCACGCCCAGGGACCGTTTGAGTCCGTCGGCGAGCGATTCGCGGCAGCCGTAGAGGTTGTCGAACTTGGATTTGGTGACGGAGTCATTCACGTTGATGGCGGGCACGAGGAGTTTGCCGGCTTCGAGCATCTGGTAGAGGCGATGCACGCCGGTGGTAGTTTCCTCGGAAACGCCTTTCCATTCCTTCACCACCCGGGCGAACCAGCCGGGCCGTTCCCTGGCACAACGTTTGAGGAGTTTCTTGATCACGTCTTCCTCATGGCTCCCGCTCGGGCTGTTCACCCAGTCGCTGCCCTGCTCCATTTCGTAGCCCTTGTGGAGCAGGAGGGTGGCGTCGCCGCCGTCGTCCACGATAAGTTGCGGGCCCGAGTTGTCGGGATGGGTGAGCGCGGCAAGGGTAAAGTCCCAGTATTCCTCCAGGCTCTCGCCCTTGAAGGCGAAGACCGGGATGCCGGCTTTGGCGATGGCCGCGGCCGCCTGGTCCTGTGTGCTGAAAATGTTGCAACTAGCCCAGCGCACAGATGCGCCCAGTTCCACCAGCGTCTCGATGAGCACGGCCGTCTCGATGGTCATGTGGAGCGAGCCGGAGATGCGCACGCCCTGGAACGGTTTCAGCGGACCGTATTTGGCGCGCACGGCCCTGAGACCGGGCATTTCCTGTTCGGCGACACCGATCTCGCGACGGCCGAGGTCGGCGAGAGAAATGTCTTTGACGTAGTAATCGCGCCGGGCGCCATTGCCGTTTTTGGGGGCGGATTTCGCCGCTTTGGCGCGGGAGGGAGGAAGTTTAATTGTTGGCATAATTGTTAATTCGTTAATTCGTTGGAGCGTTGGAGCGTTGGAACGTTTAACGGTTCAACGGTTTAACATTACTTGACGGCGCGTTTGAGCGCGCCGGCCTTGTCGGTTCGTTCCCAGGTAATGCTGTCGAGGTCGTCCACTTTGCCGAAATGGCCGTAGTTGGTCGTCTTCAAATAAATTGGCCGGAGCAGGTTGAGCTGCCGGATGATGTCGGCGGGTTTGAAGCTGAAGACCTGGCAGACGGCTTTTTCGATGACTTCATCGGGCACTTTGCCGGTGCCGAAGGTGTTCACGCAAACGGAAACCGGGTCGGGATGACCGATGGCATAAGCGAATTGAATCTCGGCGCTGGTCGCCAGGCCCGCGGCGACAATGTTCTTCGCCACGTAACGGCCCATGTAAGCGGCGCTGCGGTCCACCTTGCTGGGGTCCTTGCCGGAAAACGCGCCGCCGCCGTGACGGCCCATGCCGCCGTAGGTGTCCACGATGATTTTGCGGCCGGTCAAACCGGTGTCGCCCTGCGGACCGCCGACGACAAAACGCCCGGTGGGGTTGATGAGGTACCGGGTGTTTTTGTCCAGCATCGGCTTCGGCAGGACCTTCTTGATGATCTCTTCGATGATGAATTCCTTGATGGTTTTGTGTTTTGCCTCCGCCGAATGCTGTGTCGAGACGACGATATTGGTGATGCGCACCGGCTGGTCATCGACATATTGGACGGAGACCTGGCTTTTGGCGTCGGGCCGCAGCCACTTGACCCGGCCGCTCTTGCGGACGCGGGTGAGTTCGCGGCCCAGTTGATGCGCGTACATGATCGGCGCGGGCATCATTTCCGGCGTTTCATTGGTGGCGTAGCCAAACATCAGGCCCTGGTCGCCCGCCCCCTGTTCCCCGTGCCCCTTCCCTTCGGCTTGGCGGGCATCGACCCCCTGCGCGATGTCCGGGCTTTGCTGGGTGATCGCGTTGAGAATCAAAACGCGGTCCGCGTGAAAAACGTCGTCGTCATGCGCGTAACCGATATCGCGAATGGCCTGACGCGCGACGGCGTTGTAGTCCAATTTCGCTTTGGTGGTGATTTCGCCGCCCACCACGACCAGATTGCTCTTGGCGTAGGTTTCGCAGGCGACCCGGCTGTATTTGTCCTGGCTCAGGCACGCGTCCAGGACCGCGTCGGAAATGGTGTCACACACTTTGTCGGGGTGGCCTTCACCGACGGACTCCGAAGAGAAGATATAGTTTTTGCTCATTGCTGACCGGACTGCACTTTGTTTTCTATTGTCATATTGACGTATCAAGATAGGATGATATAAACATTGGAAGAGACGTCAACAGGTATTTTGGAAAATTTTATATGTCAGCCACTCTGAGATCGCTGCGTGCCCTGGCCGACGCTACGCGCCTGCGCATCATGGCGTTGCTGGAGAAGGGCGAACTTTCGGTGAACGAACTGCAGGAAATCACGAGGATGGGGCAGTCGCGCATTTCGACGCACCTGGGTTTGTTGCAGGACGCGGCACTGCTGCAGTCGCGGCGCGAGGGCAAACGAACGTTTTACAAGCTGAACGAGAATGCCGATGAGGTCGCGCGCGAATTCATTCAACTGGCGGTGCGCGGCGCGAAAGAAACGAATGAACGGGCGGCCGATCAGCTTAATCTCAAGCGGGTTCTCGCCCGGCGGAGCGAACAGGCGCAGGTCTATTTCAATCAGATCGCGGGCCGTTTTGACCGCGTGTATGGGCCGGGCCGGTCGTGGCAGGCGTTCGGTCATCTGCTGCTGCGAATCCTGCCGCCGTTGGTTGTGGCCGACCTCGGCTCGGGCGAAGGTCTGTTGAGCGAATTGCTCGCCCGCCGCTGCAAAAAGGTCATCGCGGTCGATAATTCCGAAAAAATCGTCGCTTTCGCCGCGGCCAAAGCGAAGAAAAACGGGCTGAAGAACCTGGAGTTTCGTTTGGGTGATCTGGAGAATCCGCCCATCGAACCGCAGAGCGTTGATCTGGCGATTCTGAGCCAGGCGCTCCACCACGCCGCGGTCCCGGCCGAGGCGATCAGTTCGGCGCACAAGATTCTTCGTGTGGGCGGGCAAATCATGATTCTGGACCTGCTTCAGCACGGCTTCGACAAAGCGCGCGAGTTGTACGGCGATCGCTGGCTCGGTTTCGCGGAGAGCGATCTGCACCGCTGGCTGGAAGAAGCCGGTTTCAAAAAAATCGAGATCAGCGTCGTGGCGCGCGAAGAACAGCCGCCGCACTTCCAGACGATTCTGGCGAGCGGAGTCAGATAGATAGCGCCAACGACTTAAAACGACTTAATTTTTTTGACAGGGCGGTCGGCAGACTTCCGGCAAGTGCCAACGCGGTTCGCACAGCGAGCGTCATCTTCCCCCCTCACCCCGCCCTCTCCCTCGGGGAGAGGGAGAATCTTCCGATGGCTTTCAGCGCACCCAGCGCGGTGTCTGCCCGACGAACCTCCCGAACAACCGAATCTGACGCCGGCTGTTCCCTCTCCCCGGTACCTGTTTAGCGTTGTCACTGCGGGGGAACGGAGCGCGGCGTTTACGCCGCTTCCGTTTGATTTATTCCCTGCGACGTTGCGGAATTCCCGAGCGCTGCTGCCGTGCGGACATTGAAGCGGCCTGAAGGCCGCGCTCCTGCTCCGATCTTGATAAGGGCGCTAAACACGTACTCTCCCCGTGGGAGAGGGTCAGGGTGAGGGAACCGGGTTGCCATTTGGGACGGCGACTCGGACCATTCCCGAAATTGTCGAACTTCGCAAATCCTCCGGCGTAGCCGGAGGTTTCCAATGACAATGAAGAGCGCGCGCGGGATGAAAACGTTCAAACCCGCGCGCGCTTTCGATCTGCCGGTCCGCGGTTTTACGGACAGTGCGCGATGAGATATTGCGCGTCGGCAATCATGATGGCCCCGGCAACGGGATCGATCCCCTTGCCGATCTGCGCAGTCACCTGGTTGATGAACGCCTGGTAGTTGTTGTTGGCGGTGTTGCAATCTCCCTTCGCCCGCGCCGCCGCGGCGGCCTCCAGGGTTGACAGCAGCGAGTTCGCCAGGCCGCTGTTCTTGATCTGGCCGCTGGCCAGGAAATGCGTCACGTCCGCCTTGATGCTGTCGGGCGTGACGATGATTTCGAACGTCACAATATTCGAGGACGTGTTCGCCGCTTTATCCACGGCGTCGATCCTGAACGTGTGGGTGCCCAACGCCAGTTCGGTCAGCAGGTCAATCGCCTGGCCGCTCGCCAGTCCGTGCCCCGCCAGCGTGGTGGCGCCGTCCAATCGCGCCGTGAACGAATCCAGCCCCGAACCGCCCGTATCGACGACCGTGTAGTCCAGTGTGAGAACGGCGGAATGCGGGTATTGCGTCGCCGCCGGCTGGTTGATGGTAATGGTCGGAGCGATTTCATCGATCCGCACGATGACTGTCTTTCCCGATTCAACATTGCCGGCGTTGTCGGTGGCAAAGAATGTCACCGTGGTGATGCCAGGAGCGGTAATCATGAACGCTGCGAGCGCGGCATTGACCGTGGTTGGCGGAATGTTCTGCGCGCCGCTGGCGCTGTAAGTGATTTTAGCCACGCCGGTGCCGCCCGGGTCGGTGGCACTCAACGTCACCGTCACATCGCTGTTGTTCCAGCCAAACGGCGTGGGCGAAGGCGCGAGCGACGCCGTGGTCGTCGGCGGAGTCACGTCGGTGCTGAAGGTAAAGCCAACCGAACCGAGCACGGGCGTGGTGCTCGTGTTGAGCGCTTGAATTTCCGGGTTCGTCAACGGAATCGGAACGTTGCCGGCGGCGATCGCAGCGGCAAAACCGGGGTCGAAACCGACCGCCGCGCTGACCGCGTCGCCGACCTGCGTGTCGAGGCCGACATCCGAATAGATCGGCCCCAGACTTCCGGAGAACAGGGAGATCGGGGAGGGATCGCTGAAGCCGACGTCATGAAAAACGCTGCCCAGTTCGATCACCAGCCTCAGGTCGGCGGAGGTGGCCAACCAGTGAAAAACCGGCGTCAGCCTCAGGGTCACGTCCGCCGCGCTGGGAAGCGGATTGTTTAATCCCAGATTGGCCGCGACCGTCTGGCCCGCGGTGTCCCATTCCAGAACCGGAATCACCGGGGCGCTCGCCGGGCCGGTGACACCGAAGGCCGCGCCCGCACCGGCGAGTCCGGGAAAACCGCCCGTGTTCGGAACGGGAGACAGCGTGATGCTCCCTTCGATGTGCGCGCTGCCCACGTCAACCACTCCGGCGACATTCAAACTGACGGTGCAACTCACCACCGGAACGGTGACCGGCCCGTCGCCGGTCAGCGGCGCCGTGAAGAAGGTCGGTCCGGCCTCAAACGTGCAAGGTATCGTGATGGTGTCGCACAGGTCTGGCAGGAAGCAGTCCTTAATGCATCCCTGGACCGAGATGTTCACCGGCACTTTGACATGAACGTTTGGGCCGCCGCCTGGCGTGGGAGTGTAGGTAACATTCACCGGCAAGGTGGCTCCGGCCAGGACGTTCGCCTTGTCGTAGGAAAAGGTAACGTCCGCGCCCATGTCCATCCTGACATTCGCGGTCCCCGAAACACTGATGTCGTAGCTCAGACCCGCGGGCAGCCCCGGCGGCACGAGAGGACACAGACTTATGCTGTCACCGGCGTGCTCCGACACCGGGGCCGTGGCATCGAATCCCAGCCGGATAGGTTGCGTTTGCGTGACGATCGGAGCAGCGGAAACGGCGCTGAATCTGTCCTGCCACGATAAACACAGGAGACTTGCCAGCGCGACGAGCGCCGGCAGGTTGAAACGGCCTGTAACCGGCCGAGTGACTTGTTCTTTCGGTTTCAGTTTCTTTTTCGGTTTCAGTTTCATTTTCATGTTCGTTTCATTGCCAAAAAGCGCCTCGGTCCTTTCACCCATCGACGGGAGAAAGCGTGAACGCTATTTGGATTGGTTTTCGGTTATCAGACGCCCGGTCTCCTGACCCGGCGTATTCTGCCCCTTGTCCCGAGGACAGCACTTATCCCTCATTTGACAGAAAACCGGTCGCACACGTCGAATGACGGGTCAATCGGTTTTTCTGAAAAAAATTCTCGGGAAATTTCAGGAATTGTTTTCGACCGCAGGAATTGGCCGACCGCCTGCTGTTGCCGGCAGACTTCATTCGCGCCATTCGGTCCTGGGCGGCTCGGGCAGTCCCCGCGCGCGAAATGCGTTTCGAAAATGCATCTTGGCGACCTCGGCCAGTCGCTCCGCCCCGTGCTTCGCGACGAACTCTTTGGCGGCGTCATCCACTCCAGCGGACGCGCCTTTGGGGAATTTCGCGCCGAACTGTTTTTCGAGTGCGGCCAGCCGCGAAACAAATTCGTGCCGCGCCAGGATTGAGGCCGCCGCCACCGCGAGGTCCGCCTCCGCTTTGTGACGCTGGACCAGTTCAATCTCCCGGCCCAGGCCCATCAGCGCATTGGCCACGGTCGCTTTGTTGGCGGCGAACTGGTCGCTGATGGCGCGGACCGGCGGCGGATTCATTCGATGCTTCTGTCCCATCAGATTTTCAATTGCCCGCGCATGCCCCCATGCCAGCATGGCGTTCACGCTCTTCATCCGGCTGTAAAGGCGGTTGTAAGCTTCATTTCCAATCGGCACGACGCTGGCGACGCAGCCGGGCGTTTCCCGAATCAACCTGGCCAGTTCACCGATCCTTTTGTCGCTGGAAATATTTTTGGAATCGCGAATGCCCTCATTTTGCCAGGCATTCACCACCGCTTCATTCACGTAAACACCCGCAATGCACAGCGGCCCGAAAAAATCCCCCTTTCCGCTTTCATCCACGCCGAGCCGCGGCAGCAACAACTCCGGATTCAAAACGGTTTCATAGCCCAGCCGCGCCTCTTTCAAAATGCCCGGTTCCAGCACGAACTCCACGAACTCTTGCGTCCCCTTCCCCTGCACGACCAGCTTGCCGCTTTGGTAAAGCACCACGTTGACATTCTCCTTTTCGGCGGCGAACCTCGCATGGGGCACGTCGCGAAACTCATAGCCGCGTTCGCGCAAATATTTTTCCAGAGCCCGTGCCTCGGGCTCGGCCAGCGCGCAAGTATATGAGGTCAATGGCTTCACAGATGTTGAGTCATCGTAGGGCGTTATCGTAATCTCCGCAACTGTGCAACGCAAACGAAGCGCGAGGAAACGGACCGCGGCTGTGTCCGAAGGACCAGCCGAAGCACGCCCGAATGCCCAGGCGTTGTGGAAGGATCCCAATTTGTCGCTCCCGCGGAGCCGCTGCGGCTGGCGCTCCGCGCACAGCCGCGGTCCGGTGGCCGGCAATCTGGTCCGGCCGTTGCTCGCCTGGTTCCGGGACAATGCGCGCGACCTGCCCTGGCGCCGCACGCGCGACCCCTACGCCATCTGGATCTCCGAGATCATGCTCCAGCAGACGCAGGTCAAGACGGTCATTCCCTATTGGCAACGCTGGATGCGCGCGCTGCCAGGCGTGCCGTCGTTGGCCCGCGCCCGACCCGACAAAGTGCTCAAACTCTGGGAAGGCCTCGGTTACTACACGCGCGCGGCAAACCTGCGAAAGGCCGCGCAAAGGATCGTTGAAAAGCACGACGGCCGCTTCCCCGAAAGATTCGCCGACGTTCTGGCGCTGCCTGGAGTCGGGCGTTACACCGCCGGCGCGATATGCAGCATCGCGTTCGATCAGCCGACTCCGATCCTCGACGGCAACGTTATCCGCGTGTTCACCCGCGTCTTCGGCATCGCCGGAAATCCGCGCCAGAACAAAACCTCCGCAGAACTCTGGAACCTCGCCGAGCGCCTGGTGCTGGAGGCGGCCAAGCAAGAGGGGAGGTTCATGAGCAGAGCGGTCGAATTCTCCCACGACACCGGCACGGCCGAACGGAATTGTTCGGACTTCAACCAGGCGTTGATGGAACTGGGCGCGGTGATTTGCACCGCGCGCCGACCGAAATGTCCGCTTTGCCCGCTCCGAAAACAGTGCGTCGCGTTTCGCGAGAATCGGACGGAGCAGTTGCCCAATCCGGGACAACGAATCCCCTCAACCAGGCGCCGATTTGTCGCGTTTGTGATTGAAAGGAACGGTCGTTTTCTCGTGCGCCAACGTCCTTCCGGCGTGGTGAACGCGCGTCTCTGGGAATTTCCCTGTGCCGAAGTGGACGAGCGACCCGATGGCCGCCGAATCGCGGAAGGTTTGTTCGGCTCGTCTCCCTCCGCCCTTCAACCGCTGCATCAAGTCAGGCATACGATCACGCGCTACCGGATCACGATGGAGGTCTTTCGCGCCGCATTCACTGACGGAATGCCCGCGGTGATTCAAAACGCACGCTGGTGTTCGCCAGCCGCGTTGCACAAGCTGGCCTTCCCCAGCGCGCACCGGAAAATTCTAGAAGCCATCTCATAAATACCGGGGCGCGGGCTTCAGCCCGCTTCAACAGAGGCGAGCCGGGTGATTTCTGGCCGTATTCGGCAAGCGAAAGCTGAGGCGGCGTGAACGCCGCGCTCCTTTCGCAAGTTATGAGATAAGTTCCAGACATGCTCGAGAGACCATGAACCTGCGAGCGGCGAAATAGTGGCGCGGGCGTCTCGCCCGCGAGCTCGGCAACGCGGGCGAGACGCCCGCGCCACTACCTGCCGGTTCATGGAGAGCCTCTCCTCGACTCTGATGCCGTGCATTGGGACCCTGAACCGGCGGATCGCGCGGTAGCGTCTTGGACTGCGCCAGTCCTCTGGCGCTTTCGGTCGGCTCGCCTCATTGCCAAAGCGCCAGAAGACTGGCGCACTCCAAAACCTGGCGGGGCCTCCGACGGTTCACGGAAGTGCGTCCAAAGAGCGCCGTTGATCGCGCCCTCACCGCGACGCCGCCTGCAACGTCTCCCGTCGCTCCGGTCGCTGCGGCCGGAAAAGGATATCCACGACGTTGCGGACGTATTGTTCGTCGGTGATGCCTTCGGTGGCTTCCGGCGGGAATTCGACCAGCGCGCGGAAATGGCCGGCGATTTCGCCGAACAGCTCGACCCGCGCCGACGCGTA
>WNFZ01008064.1_pt1 | contig 16593 bp, 12 predicted proteins | sample 5400081 | NCBI WGS metagenome assembly WNFZ01 (sample SAMN13153365, study PRJNA577476) | soil metagenome | isolation source: 80 cm soil or saprolite under grassland replicate 1 | place: USA:California | collected 2016-06-15 | reverse complement strand
CCGTCGTTGAGATTCGTCACTACTCAATTTCAAATGGATACGTAACGCTTCTCCAATTTGTTTGCCCACAGTCATGGTCGGGTTAAGGCATGTCATGGGGTCCTGAAAGATCATACCGATCTTGCCCCCGCGTATCTTCTGCATCGCACTTTCAGGTAGATCAAGAAGATCCTGGTCCTCAAATAACACGCTGCCGCCAGCCATTTCCGCTGGTGGTTGGGGAAGGAGGCGCATGATCGAGAGGGCAGTGACGCTCTTGCCGCACCCGCTCTCACCTACCACGCCTAGTTTCTCACCTGGTTTGATGGCAAAACTTACACCATCGACTGCGCGCACTTTCCCAGCTTTTACCTTAAAGTAAGTTTTTAGATCCTGAACCTCAAGCAGATACTCTCCCAAAATCGTAGCCCCTTTACAAGCTATGTACCTAACGTTCCGTCATGTAGGGATCAAGGGCATCGCGCAGGCCATCGCCCACCAGGTTAAAGCTGAGCACGGTTAAGAAGATGAGCAGGCCTGGAATGAGCACAAGTTTGGGATCAACATCAAAGAAGCCTTGGCCGTCACTGACCAAATTACCCCAGCTCGACGAGGGAGGCTGAATACCAAATCCGAAGTAGCTCATGACCGACTCCAGGATGATGTTTGCGCCGACCAACAATGTAGCGTTCACGATAATCGGCCCCGCTGCATTGGGCAGAACGTGACGAAACATCAAGCGGAAGTTCCGCGCCCCAATAGTACGAGCCGCCAGCACGAACTCTCGCTCCTTGAGGGACAAAAACTCCCCACGCACAAGACGCGCCGCATAAGTCCAGCCAAAGATGATGGCCACCAGCATCGAGCTGAGGCCCACCAGCAGGGAGACCTGGCCACCCGCCATAACGCGAGCCATGTAGTCACGTCCTACAGTATCGGTTCCGAATGGATACTGTACAGATGGCCCGGCCAACGTTGCGGACGCACTGGATACATTGATAGTATCGGGGCTGTTATGCCCTGTAACCGTAGGACCTAAGAAACAGAAGAGAAATAGCAGGAGCAGGACTACTGCACCAACGATTGCAGTAAGGTTGCGTATAAAACGGTCGAAGATGATACGGCCCTGACTCCGTCGCTTCTGTACTAACTCCGGCGCCAGTTCCAGAAAAGGCTCGACTTCTTCCCGAGTTACATTGAGTTGATCTGATATATCCATAGATTTCTCCTCTTCCCGGAAGATATCCAATACTATGAGTAGCGAATGCGCGGATCCATCACAGCGTAGAGTATGTCTGCTATCAGATTAAACGCAATCACAAACACAGCCCCGAGCAGAAGCATCGCAAGCAACACCGGATAGTCACGAGCCTCAAGCGAGTCGATAAACAATTTCCCCATGCCAGGCCAGCCGAAAATCCCCTCTGTGATAGCAGCACCGCCAGCCACAGCCCCAAAGTCTATAGCTACGACCGTGATCAGAGGGATCACCGCATTACGGAGCGAATGACGTATCAGCACTGGCGCAGGGGCTACCCCTTTCGCACGGGCTGTGCGTATATAATCTTGCTTGATGACCTCAATCATACTGGATCGCATGTAGCGACTCCATCCAGCGATAAATGTAATAGCCAGGACTAACACCGGTAAGATGAGGTGACTCAAATGATCAAGAAACGCACCGAGAGGATCGAAGGTGTAGCCGAATGTCTGAGTTCCCGATGTCGGCAGCCAGTGCAACCAAACACCAAAAATATCTTGAGCGAGGAGGGCGAAGAGGAAAATAGGCATCGAAATGCCAAAGTAGGAGAGCGTCGTCAGGCTGTAGTCTACGACTGTCCTCTGGCGCACAGCAGAGAGCACTCCCACCGTAATTGCGATGATCAGAGCAAGTGTTAGCGCACAGAAAAACAACTCCAGTGTCACGGGAAAACGCCGGCTAAGAATGTCTGTCGCAGGCTCATTAGTAACAAACGAGAAGCCAAAGTCACCAACCAGGGCGCGTCCTAACCATTTGAAGTACTGAATAGGTACCGGATCATCCAGGCCAAAACGGGCACGCAAGGCAGCCCTGCCTGCTGCGTCCAGATGAGGATTGAATATTACTGCCTCCGGCCCACCCGGTATTGCATGGATTAAAGCGAACATGAAAACGGACACTAAAAAGAGTAAAGGGATAGCCTGTAGCAACCGTCTAATGATGTATCGCCCCATAAGAGCCTCCGACGAGCGTAAAATGAGGACAAGAAATATTGGGTATAGTGTACCATATTTCTATGCATTTGTGCCAACATCCGCCATATTACGTTTGGGCTTCAGTGGCGTTGGTCCTCGTAGGCATTCCTCGGCCTACCAATAGATAGACGCCAGAAGAGCTTCTACTGGCTGCCACGAAATAGGGAACAAATTGTCAACCACAATCATGCTTTTAGCAGATGTATGTGCAGCATATGCCCACCCAGGATAGAAAGAATGCCTCTGATTGGATAGCACTGATGCATACCCAACCAGAGGCTACCTTATTTACCTACCTACATGGACGTGCCTACACCCACTGGTTCATGTTATGACTCACTAGCACTTACCGCCGTCGCACCACCATGTCCAGACGTTCACCGTCTCCGAAGCACCCATTGGTCCAGGCGTATAGTTGTGTACGTTCAATTTTGCCATGGCAATATCCTGCGGAGCGTAATATGTGATAAACGGGAAGTCCGTCAGTTCGATCGCATGGATCTTATTGAAGGCATCCTGGCGCACTTTCGGATCAGTAGTCCCCAGTTCTTGAGCGAAAAGGGGGTCCATCGCGTGGTTACAGTAGAAGGAAAAATTCCCGCCACTATAAGTATTCGCAGCAGTAGGAATCTGGGTGCAAGAGAGTAGTGGGGAGTCATCAGCATCGTAGGTGAACGTGTTCTCGAACTCTGCAAGCTGATACTTATCAGTCTTACCTGTCGGCAGTACTGTGCCGAAGAAAGTACCGGCGGGATAGTTTTGAATGTTGAGCTTGATGCCAATAGCCTTCAAGTCTGACTGTATAATCAACTCATCAGCGGCGCGCCACGGATTATTGGCTGTAGTAGAGTACAAGAACTCCAGCCTCTGGCCGTTTTTCGAGCGCACCCCATCTGCGCCTTTCGTCCAGCCGTCCTGGTCGAGCAGGGTATTAGCGGCGGCTTGATCAAATGTCGGGCAGACAACATCCGCCTGGTATCCAGGATTAAACGAACTGGGATGATCCGTACAGAGTGGTGTTGCCGACCCACGCCGGGCAACTGTGATTAAGGCATTGTGGTCAATCGCCATCGACATCGCCTTACGGATATCCACGTTTTTCGCGAGGACGGGATCGTTTAAGTTGAAGTACATGGCTTCAAAGCCTGCAGAACCGGGAGTTTTCACGAGTTTATAGCTAGTAACCGCCTTATACGCTGCCGTATTCGACACATCCAGGAACCAGGCCGAATTGATTGAGCCAGCCTGGATATCTTTCAGAACAGTGTTCAGGTCAGGCACGATACGGAACACAATGCTATCGAGGTATGGCAAACCTTCCGATGCACGATAGTATTTCGGGTTTTTGACAACAGTGAAATGATCACCCGGTTTGCTATCACTCATTATGAATGGGCCGCTGGAAACGGACGGTTTCAGGCTCTCAGGGGACTTTAAGATCGACTCGGGTGCCATACTTGCGAATACGTGTTTGGGCAGCGGTGCAAAACCCGCATCCGTCCATATCGAGACAAACGGCTCGAAAGGCGAACGGAGGTGGAAGGTAATCGAAAGCTTGTCTGCGGAGACATCCGCCGATGTGATCAGGTTGTAGCCAACGGTACTATATGCACCAAATTTCTTATTATCCCAGAGCCTCCAGGTGAAATCGACATCGTCAGCGTTCAGTGGCTGGCCATCAGACCATACCAGGTTCGAGCGCAGCTTGATCGTCCAGTTCTTGAGATCAGCGGTGACGTCACCATTGGTAACACTAGGAATTTCTGTCGCCAGGCCAGGATGAACCACGCCCTGCGAGTCGCCGTAGAAGAGCGGGGCAAAAATGGACTGATCGACCAGGACTGCAAACGTTTCCGAAATGCCGTTGGGAATAAACGAATGAGGCTCCTCATACAGGTCGTCAATCCAGGTGCCTCCCTTCACTGGCGCACCAGTCGTGGGAGTTGTTGATGTAGTCGGCGTACCGGTCGCGCCACAGGCGCTGAGGATAAGCATCAACACCGCGACGATGGAAAAGGCAAACATCAGAGATCGCGATTGGGGTCTCTTGAGCATCATGTCCTCCTCTAAAAAATAACAAGATGTAATGTACAGGTTTATTCGCCATCGTGCGAGAACCGTTCCTGTTGAAAGGTCGAGTAGTCACCTCCTCATACTGTTTGAGTAGTCACCTCCTAAATACTGTTTAAAGAAATGGGCGCCAGGGTGAGAGCATCGGAATGTAGACGCCCTGAAACCAGCGTTATATTATATTACGTCAATGATTTGAAACATCTCACATAAATGTGACTAATGCTCTGCCATAAAAATTGAACTAGCAATGACCTTTGTCACACCACCACTCCCAGATGTTGACCGTCTCCGCAGCGCCCTCTGGGCCTGGGTTGTAGTTATGCACAGTGAGCTTATGCATACCTATATCGGATGGGCTGTACAGGACGATGAACGGATAATCCAGCAGATAAATCTGATGGATCTGATTGAAGACCTGCTGGCGCGCTAAAGGATCAGACATCTGCTGCTCTTGCAGGTACAGTTTATCCAGGTTGGGATTGCAATAGAAAGCAATGTTAAACCCGGCCGGAGGGAACTGATTACAAGCGAAAACTGACGAGTCATCAGCATCGTAGGTCAGCGAATTCTCGAACTCGGCGATGTCATATTTGCCTGCTGCCGCACCTGTGGCAAGTGAGGCATTGCCACCCGTCAGGAAGAACCCGTAGAACGTGCTGGCGGGATAGTTCTGTATTTCAAGCTTGATGCCAATCGCTTTGAAATTTTGCTGCAGGATCAACTCGTCCCCGGCGCGCCAGAGGTTGTTGGCTGTTGTAGAGTACTGAAAATCGAGTTTCTCTTTGCCTTTGTAACGATAGCCACCGGCGTCTTTCGATGTCCAGCCGTCCTGGTCCAACAACGCGTTGGCAGCGACAGGATCAAATTTCGGACAGGGAGCATCGCGCTGATAGCCTGGTTTGAGCGAAGCTGCATGGTCTGTACAAAGCGGCGATGCTTGTCCACTACGAGCAGTATCGATCAACGCCCGGTGGTTGATTGCCATCGCAATCGCCTGACGTACTGCTTGATCCTTACCCAGAATCGGATTGTGGAAGTTAAAGTATATCGCCTCGTAGTTAGTTGATAGGGGATTGGCTGTCAGCCTGTAGTTGGTCAGCCGCCGGTAGGCTTTCGTCTGTGCGACATCCAGGAACCATGAGGAATCAACTGTGCCCGCCTGGAGGTCCTTAAGAATGGTATTCTGGCTGGTGACGATGCGGAATATGACTTGATCAAGGTAGGGCAGGCCTTCAACTGCGCGATAGTAGTTGGAATTGCGCTTCACGGTGTAGTGGTCACCTGGTTTGCTATCAGCCATTATAAAAGGGCCACTGGTAACGGAAGGGTTCAGGTTATCGGGGGAAGAGAGAACCTTGTCGGGAGCCATGCTGCTGAAATGGTGAGCAGGCATAGGTGAATTCAGGCCATCCGCCCACGCAGAGAGGAATGGCTCGAACCCAGACTTCAGATAGAACGTGATGGTCAAGTTATCAGAAGAGACGTCCGCTGAAGTGATCAGGTTAAGACCTGTAGTATTGGCCGCGGCAAACTTGGGGTTGGTCCATAATCTCCAGGTAAAGTCTACGTCTCGCGCATCCAGTGGCTGACCATCGGACCACTTGAGACCGGGGCGCAGGTGGAATTTCCAGATCGTGAGATCGCTGTTAATGCCGCCATTGGCGGTCGTCGGGATTTCGGTCGCCAGACCGGGATGCAGGGTACCCTGAGCATCACCATAGAAAAGTGGCGCATAAATGGCCTGGTCGACCATATTCGCGAACGTCTGCGAAGAGCCATTCGGAATGAGAGAGGTAGGCTCTTCAAACAGGTCGTCGGTCCAGGTGCCACCTTTGACAGGCTTACCAGTAGTGGTTGCAGGCTCCACCGTGGAGGCAGCACAGGCGCAGAGGAACAGGATCAGCACTGCGACGATGGAAGAGGTAATCATCAGAGATCGCGATTGGGGTCTCTTGAGCATCATGTCCTCCTCGAAAAAATAACAAGATCTAAGGCACAGGTTTATTCTCATTTATGTGAGAACCGTTCCAGTTAAAAGGAAAAGTAGTCACATTCCACACTTTTTAAGAAAAGATGGGCATCAGGGTCAGGATATCGCATTTTGACGCCCTGATGCTAGTGCTATTTTATTATAAGGCATGGTTCAAATGTACTTGACGAGTATGGTATTATTTCGGATGAAGTCCCCGTAGCTCAGTGGATAGAGCATCGGTGCATCGGTCCTAAGTTTTCTTTTTTTCATAGTATGTGCTATACTATTCCCGTGCTGGCGTAGCTCAGTGGATAGAGCGCTTGCCTCCGGAGCAAGAAGTCGTGGGTTCGAGTCCCGCCGTCGGCGTTACATGTCGTAGTACTTTCTGGAACATCTATTCAACTGACTATTGACATTCTTCAATCTCTCCTGTTATGCTTGCAATGTTGAGAAAACGTCGGAGGGATTCGGGAAATGGCTTCTAATCAACCACCTTTTACCACTCATACACAACCACACTCAGATCATCATATTTCGCAGCAGCAGACATTACCACATGTAGCTGCAACCAGTTCACCACTGCCAATGCCGATTCCTGTAAGTCCCGCGGATTCAATGGTTATTTCACGACCATCCATCAAACGACGACTTCAGATTATTATCCCCATCGTAATACTCCTGCTCCTGGTACTGGTCATTTACTTCGTCTGGAAAGCCTCTACTGCTCCCAATCCTCTTTCATCGAATTCAAGTATCACTCAACAGAACTTTGGGAATAGCCCGGCATCAACAAGCTCAAATACGGCGGCAACAACCTCTACAGATAGCGGCAATATTCAGGTCTATATCGTGGGGGCTGTTACACATCCAGGAGTATATACTCTTCCGACAGGGGCGCGAGTCTACGCCTTGTTACAGGCAGCTGGCGGCCCGTTGCCCAAAGCAAACCTGGTCGCACTCAATCTAGCAGCGAAATTGACCGACGGAGAAGAAGTCTATGTGACATTGATAGGTGAAATACCGCCGACGTACCTGGGTGGAGTACCGGGTCCTGGCAATGGTACACCCAACAGCAATTCAACGGGCCAACTTGTTAATATTAACACGGCTAGCGCCGATGAGTTGCGAACAAACCTGCATATTAGCAGCACAACAGCACAAAACATCGTCAACTACAGGATACAACACGGTTCCTATTCGTCGATTGACCAATTACTACAAGTCGTGAGCAAATCAATTTATGACCGCATTAAGGACCTGGTCACGATTTCATGAGTTGCTGTTCCTGACCAACTTATCCGCAAACCTTTCAGGCGACAGCAAGCATAAACCAGTGAGTTATTCTATTTCCCCGTGAAAAGGTAGTCGTTAAAATCACATGGTAGAGAGTGAGAGTAGAGCGTTTGACCTGCGCGGCCTGGTACTGGTCGTTGTAATTGGGGCGTGGATTGCCGGTATCCTGCTCGGAAACTGGATTCCCTTGCCTGCACTGGCGCTGCTTGTTGCCGCTTTTATAGCACTTCTCTGTCTCATTTTGTACTGGCACAATTTTCAGGTGCGGATGGGTATTCTTATTATCATATTCCTGTTGCTTGGCGCCTGGCGATATACAATTTCTTCACCTGTTAACGATATCACGGCCATCTCAGCAAACGTCGGGGCAGGCACACTTGAAGTACGAGGAAGTGTCAGTGACGAACCAAAAGTGGAGGGGAAAATCCGCTTATTGCTCATTGCGGTCAGTAGTATCAGCAAAAACGGAGGCACATCCTGGCAAGATGCTCATGGACAACTGGAAGTGGAAACACTTGGCGGAGCAATAGAGAACCCTTACGGGGCTAATTATGGAGATGATGTTGAACTACGAGGTAAACTCCAGATGCCTCTGCCACATGCTCCACCGAATATTTTCGCCAGTATGATCTTTCCTCGTATCAGTGTAAGCGGAACGGGCGGAAACCCAATTATCGCTGCACTCTATCACCTGCGTGTAGTGCTGGCAACCATTATCGCCCAGTCGCTGCCACAACCGGAGGCAGCACTTTTAACCGCCATTGTGCTCGGGTTGCGTACTCCCGCGCTCAAACCTCTCATCCTAGCATTTAATGACACCGGCACCGCGCACTTGATCGTTCCATCAGGCTTTAAGGTAACCATCTTAGCAGGGTTAGTTCTCGCCTGTACAAGATGGTTTTATATGAAACGTGGCATTCAGACAAAGGCTATGTTACCTGCACAGAAGCGCAGGTACAACCGACGGCAATGGCTCGCGTCCGCGGCAGTAATAAGCAGTATCGCAACCTATACTATTCTCAGTGGCGGTGGGCCAGCGGCGCTACGCGCTGGCATTATGGGTGTGCTACTGGTACTCGCTCCACGCCTCGGAAGAATTTACAATGTCTATAATGCGCTAGCGGTGTGCGCATTCCTCCTGAGTATCTTCGATCCTTTCGTAATATGGGATGTGGGTTTTCAGCTCTCTTTCCTGGGAACGCTGGGCATCGTAATACTCACGCCGATCATACAGAAAGCGCTGAAAAGCCTCGAACGCTTCCCCTTTGGGCATTTCACCGTTGAAATAAGCTCAGTTACTATAGCAGCGCAATTGGCGACACTACCTATCATAGCTCTATCCTTCAAGCAAATATCGTTTATCGCGCCTATCACCAATGTCCTGACAGTGCCTCTCCTGGGCATAATGATCTTTATTGGCATACTCATTTGCGGATTTGGGATGCTTTATGCGCCTCTAGGCATACTTTGTGGCTGGGTTGTCTGGCCCATACTGTGGTATGTCGACAACGTTGTGACAGAATGCTTCGTGTTGCCAGGTGCCTATATGAATGTAAACAATCTGAACGACGGATTGGCGTGGTGCTATTATGCACTACTTTGTCTTGTTGTGGTTACTATTATGTACACATGGCCCAACCAGAAGCGATGGGAAATTAACTGTGAGCTTTCTGAGTGTTGGACCTGCTAATCAGCAGCCGCAAGGCGAAGCTATCCTGATTCAAACCCCGGATAACAAGACTGCCATCATCGATGGTGGCATGGATGCGAACTCGCTCGCCCAGGAACTCGACAGCCGTCTGCCCCCGTGGCAGCGCTCACTAGACGTGGTTATCTTGTCAACAGAAAAATCAGACCACATTGTTGGATTGCAGGATGTGATTACCCGTTACCAAATTGGCGAAGTTGTAGATGCTGCAATGCTCCATCCCAATGTGGGCTATGCTCTGTGGAGACGCACAATCGCAGAACGAAACCTACACTATGTAGAGCTTCGACAGGGTATGACAATTGCAGTAGGTTCAGAAGTCGCGCTGCAAGTATTTTGGCCACGTTTACTTTTACACAAGGGAAGCAATGAGGAGATAGATAATGGTCTGGTTGTGCGTCTCATCACCCCTGGTTTGCATATCCTATTCTTAGGTGGAACAGCCATGAGCAAATATGCTCTCGCCGGGCTGCTCAGCGATATTGCTCCCAGGTACCTCCAGGCAGATGTCGTGCAGGTCGTCGCACAGGTGGGAAAAGGGTTTCCCGCGGAACTAAGCGCCGTTTTACAGATAGTAAAACCCTCGCTGATCCTTATCACTCCGGGAGCTTTGAGTCCAAAGCAGCGCAAGCAGGCAGCGTCATCGGTCATCGACCCACTTCCCGCAATACTTTCAGCAGGAACTACATGGCAAACCGAACAAACGGCACAGGCAGGTACAATAGAGATCGATTGTAGCAACCAGAGATGGGGCATAAACGTATAGGTATAAAACGAGTTCACATGATGGAATAGAAAGTAGTGAGTAGGATGATCTGCGAACGCTGTGGAAAAGAGATTTCTGCCAATACCGCAATTTGCCCTTCTTGCGGCACAGTGGTTCAACCACCAACTACCTATGGACAGTATTCCTCCAAAGAGTACGGTGATGATCAACCTATACCCACTTACGATCACGGGATTTCGCCACAGGTAGACTTTGAGGCGCCACATTCTGCAATCTATTCTTCTCCCCCAAAGCAAGATTTTGGCTATGGGCCATCATATAACGCGCGTACCGCATATCAACCTGGTACGATCAATGTTACGGTCGTCAATAATTTTAATACTTCTTCAAGTAAAAACAACAGCGGGGCACTGCTTGCGGAGATTTTTCTCTCCTTGTTCGGCGTTTATGGCGTTGGTTGGATCATAGCCGGTGAAACAACCATAGGCGTCGTGCTACTTGTGTGTAGCTTTGTGCTCATCTGGCCCCTGGCCATTATGATTGCCATTTTTACCCTGGGATTTGGTATCTTTTTTTGTGATCTCCCATTAGCAGTTGGCTTTATTGTTCTTAATGCAGTTCTCTTAAATAACGCCTTACATCGAAAAGCAAGACTTGCCTCGTACTCAACGGTCCAAACGCAACAGGAGATGCCGCCGAGACAAGCCCGGCGACCACAGTAGGACGGTGGGCGACGCAAGCGTCCCCTCTCCACACCCACACCACCCCCGCCCCTACGAGACGAACACGCTTTCCTGCTCGTTTCACAACATTCCTAACCTTGAGAGCACCACCCCTGCCCCTACGGGAGGCGAGCTTGGGAGTTACCTGGCAAAGGCCAGGCGACGATATTTTTCGCGAGACTCTAACCAGGCCTCATCGGAAAGGCCCAGTTTCTCACGCAAGGCTTCTGGTGTTACACCTGCTTTCAGCTGTCGAACGGCAAAGGTATCACGTAATAACTGCAGAGTGACACGCTTTTGTATACTAGCAGCTTTCACCGCTCTTCCGAGGATATAATTCAGGTTGCGGTCGGTACAGTCGAACAGCTCAAGTGTCGGGTGATACTTATCCTGATATTCCTTTAAGATTGTGACAAATTCGGCAGGAAGGGCAAGTCGCCTTTCGCGATGCTGTTTCCCAGTTGATGGAGCAAAGTGTATGGTTATCGCGGGCGCACCAGGATCTGAAATATCGATGTGACCCAGTTTCAGGCCCATCACCTCTTCCTTCTTCAAGCCCGCATAGAGGACGAGATAAAGCAGGCAGTGGCAGCGAGGGTCTGTAGATGCTGCTTCTAGCAGGCGCTGAATTTCGTCCTCGAACAACAACTCTGGCAAAGGGGGTAAAGGGCGTTCCAGCACAAGGCTCGCTGATGGATCTTCACGAATAATGCCCTCACGAGCCAACCACGAGAAGAAATTCCTGAGGAAGGTGACGCGGCGAGCCATTGTCTTTGGAGCAGGCATTTGACCTTTGTTCCCAAATTTCAGTTTCATGAGCCAATCGGTGAGTTGCTCTTTGGTAATACGTCCTACTGGAGTGTCTTTACCCATAAAACCGCTGAACATTTTCAAATCTGAAAGGAAACATGTCACAGTATAATTTGATTTACCACGAAGGAGCAGTTCTTGCTGATAGGGAATGGCGCAGGCCGCCAGGCTGGACTGGTCAGTAAGCGGATGAGTACGAATAATAGGCGGGAAAGGCGTTTCTAAAGGATCGGGTGGCTCCGCAATAACTGTTGGAGCATCCGTAAAAAGGTTGCTTTGCAAGACAGTCGTGTCGTCTGTTACTAGAGTACTCATATCTGGTTCACCAACAAGTTGTTGTTGAGTATCCTTTTCCATCACTCGCTCCCTTATAGTTGGGTAACCACCAGGCTACCCCTATAATGCCGTTATGCGTTTCATTATAGCAGGAAATAGCAAGTTTGTTCAAACAGGTGATGGCTGGATATCGCTAAAGGGTACGAACCGACACAATTAGTAGCGAAACACTGCGGCTAACAACCCTTCATCCGGCATTTGCGCTCGATCGACGGCATAAACCGACCCGTCATGTAGAAGCGTTTGGGTAGCAGCTACGTCCAAGAGATCGTCATCATTGAACCTTGCTTCCTTATGTATATGTACTATGTTGGAAACCGGATCAAAGATTCCCCATTGCTCCTCGTTAACAGCCACAAACAAGTTTTCAACTCGTCCATAAAAAGCAGCCAGAACGATTTTGCTGGTAGTATTAGATACCCGCTCAGTACCTGCACATTCTCGATAGAAGTCAAAAACTTCTCGCTGAACTTTCTGAAAGTACGGCTCTACAATGGGCAGAGCCTGCAAATGCACATCCTCAGTCCTCAGCTTGTCAGGATTGCCTTGGAGGCCTTGATCTATCAGATGCGCATACGTATTTGCCTTCTGGTATATAGGCAACAGGTAATCTACCCCGGCCAAAACGAGAGGCGCCTTCTCATTGTGTAAGAGTTCATGCAAGCCTTTATCAACCTGTTGGAAGTACCGCAGAATATTATCCTTTTCATCATCGGTGCCCACGCCCTGTCCGTGGAAAATGGTACCTCTACGGCCGCCTTTGCCGATCAATGAGCCTGAGGAGCTGCTGTGATAGTTAAGCTGGTTGTCAGGATCATCATACATGAGGGCTTCTGAAAGACTCACTGGAACAGATTCCGGCAATTCGACCACGGTGGCGCTGTAGCGTGTACAATCAATGAGCCTCAGTTTGTTTTGGCTCAGAGCAAGGACATAGAAACGCCCATCATTCGTAAGGAAGGGGAGCAGTGGCTTGAGATAGAAATGGTCGCCGACGACGACTTGTTCCTGAAACTTGGATGGCAAACGATAATACTGGAACACCTTTGGTGAGCGGAATATCGCCAGCCCATCGCTCTGGTGCAGCCAGAACTGTGCATCATCTAATAGTGCTTGAATAGGCTTCAGCAACTCCTCTCTGTCCATGGAGCGACTTTTACTTAGAAGCAGGCGGTTCTCGACTTCACGAATTTGATTCCTTAGTCGCAGTGGGTTCTGTTGCATTTCCGCTCCAGTTCCTGCCTTGTATGTGGGGAGGTACAACGAGATACAGGGGCTATTCCGTATCTCCATTAACACCCTTAATTCACGCTTTGATGGTGTATTCATACTGGTAACTCCTTGGTTGCAATCTATTCATTGCTTACAGAGTACTGTTTCTGTGTCTCAATAACTTCACTCGTGCCCCTATTCTCGTCACAATTGAGTCTCAATTCCCAGCTATACCTTTTTTTAATTGAAATTCAACCCTAAAAACGTCCCAAATCCGACCTTCTGTATACAGCTTAAGACCGTGACGTTACAGCAATATCACATTACCAGGGTATATGGTCACAAACGGGTTACAAAATGAAGAGTAGGCACACAATACTTGCATGCCTACTCTTTTTATGCCACCTCTCGGACTGTTTAGACTTCTGCCCCCTCATGCTCTTCCTGATCCTGAGCTTCTCCGTGGTGATGACGTACAACCAATAGTGGGAGCTTCGTGGAGTTAAGGATTTTCTCTGCCACACTGCCCATTATCAAACGCAGCAGACCTGTACGTCCATGTGTCGACACACCAATGAGATCGCAACCGCCCATTTCTTCAGCGCCACCAACATGTTCTGCCTGCTCAAGAATTGTGCCAACAACGTCTGTGCCTATGGCCGCTGATGAGGTGAGCGTGAGATTGTAATTTGCCAGGCTTGCTTGTAAACGATCGGTTGTATCTTTCAGGTACGCCTCCGCTTCTTCCCTGGCTTCATTTCGGACAGTGGTATCAAATTCGGTCGGGCCCCTATATTTTCCTGTTGCCGATGGAATATCTATGACACGTAACAGGTGCAGCGCACCTTGCGCGGGCGCAGCTAAAACTGAAACGAGTTGGGCAGCCGGTTCTATAGCGGTCTCCCCCAGTTGTGAGCCATCCAATGCAACGAGTATACGCCAGGGACGTGGTTCTGTCGGAGTAGGTATCACGCCTTTTTCACTGAGGACAAGCACAGGAACCGGGCTACGGCGTACAGCTTCATGAGCAACACTGCCGAATATCCAACGTCTCAGACCAGATTCTCCGTGACTACACAGAACAACTAGATCAACATGCTCCAGGTTAGCGACAGAGAAAATGGTTGGGGATACTGCGCCAGAAACTGGTTTCAAGGTCACATCAATGCCTTCCAAATCGCTTGCATGGGATTTAACGATATTAGCGAGGTAGTCAGCGGATCCTTCTAAGCGTTTTTCAAAAGCTGTCGGCTTTAATGCAATGGTGTGATCTTCTCGATACGTGCCGAACTCGACTGGGGGCAGCACGACATGGAGAAACAGAATTGATCCGCCAGAGGCACGAGCAATCTTTGCAGCAACGGGTATTTCGCGTTCTGCCCCTTGCGAGCCGTCGAGAGGTACCATAATCCGCTTAAACAATGTTGGGCTCCTTTCTAGTTCCGTACTTTACTTCTAGCATTGTTCTGCTATCAGTTTTCTTTTTATAAATAGTCAGCGAGTTAAAAAGACTCGCGACTTTACCAAATAGATCTTTCTTTGCTTGTGCCCTTGCAGGCCTCCGGTTGCCCGGGGAAGGTTCGCCTCGACAATGATAGCGGTCGGTACTTTCTCCTGAGCACTGAGGTAGCCCACTAGCTCTGTTTAACTCAGAAGTTCTAGAGCTTCAGGCTGGCGTCGCACCCGAAGGTAGGAACGTGAACACTTGCCGCTATCGTAGCCCGAACGCCTCCTGCTGAAGCCGAAGGCGCAATGGCTGAGTCTGGTCATGTCCAGGGCTCGCAGCTCGGCGCATGGCCTGGCTGCAAGCCCCCGCTTTGCAAGCGGGGGTTCATGACAACGGTATCACGTGGAGAAAAACAACTATCACATTTCGATAACACAGGGCAATGCTGCCTCAACAATTATCACAAACCTGACTATATAGCTAAGTATATACTACTCACTGTTTATTCGCTAGAGAGACATAGCAGCTGTTCGGGCGAATAGCTAACCTGCATGGTATACTGCACTCAATGTAATACTCAACTGGCGTAACTATGCTGTCTTAGCGAGATTTCAGTGATTTTGAGCGGAGGAGAGAAGTCGCGATGCCCCACCTCAAACCCATTTGTCAGCGCAATGCTCCGAAGCAAGCTCCATGTACAGGCGACTGCCGAGGCTATCGGACGAAACGAGATAGCACTCCATGAGTTACCATACGAGGATGATGTTTTAGCAACTATTGATGCTGAAGCCAGGCGATTGGTGAAAGAAGGGGTAACGCGCATCCAGGCAAGGCGGTCAGAGCGTACTGCCATGATAGCAGCATTGAGCAACCCACCGACCCCGTGGCTCTACGTGATTGTGGCAACGGGCAATATTTATGAAGATATCATACAGGCACAGGCGGCTGCACGGCAGGGTGCTGATGTTATCGCTGTCATACGCTCTACAACGCAGAGCCTTCTTGATTACGTGCCATTTGGTCCAACAACTGAGGGTTTCGGTGGAACCTACGCCACACAGGCGAATTTCAAGTTAATGCGAGCCGCACTTGATGAAGTCAGTCGAGAAGCAGGCCGCTATATACGGCTGACGAACTATTGCTCGGGTCTTTGCATGCCTGAAATCGCTGCGATGGGTGCTTTGGAGCGACTCGACATGATGCTTAACGATGCCCTTTACGGTATTATCTTCCGCGATATCAATATGAAACGCACGCTTGTTGACCAGCTCTTTTCGCGACGCATCAATGCTGCCAAAACATATGGATGGTGATATTTTCCATGGCCATATCCTCGACAGCTTCTTTAACTTCGTGGGAGTATTAACAGATCAAGGTATTCAGTTGTTAGGTATGCCCACCGAAGCTATCCACACACCTCACCGGTATCAGATCAGCCTCAAGGGAATGCACGCTAAGCATTTCTTGTAAACTAGCTTCCTTTAGTGAAGTTTTTATCATAGATTCGCGCTGCGCGCAAAGTCAGCAATTCCGCGTGGAAATTACCGGTTTTCGATGCCTGGAGGGATGGTCAGGAGAATCACAAGGGTATCTTTTGTTCATAAAAGCAAAGGTACCCATCAGAGAACATTCTGACATAGATATTCAATTCCACTGATTATGGCGCATATCATCTATGGCAGAGTGCTCTGTGGGGGTACTCTCTGCACGTATCTCTGTGTATTTGTACAAAGACCTGGGCAATCTATTCGCTCAGATCTTCAGGCTCAAGCTCGTTTTCTTCCTCAATCTCCTCATCGTCATCATATTCATCCAATTCCTCATCATCATCGTTATATTCATCCAAATAACGAAAATCGGCGTAGTTGGTTGGATATGACTGCTTATGGATCTGTATGGTTGGAGTTATAAGTGGAAAAGGCTTTAACCCAACGGGCGCAGCCGGTCCCTCCATCTGCGGATCATATGCAGGTGTGCCTTCGCGCACCAACACCTCATCCTTCCATGCCATCGCCTCAAAGCCTAAACGGCGCAGATCCATTACCATACCGGGCCACGTGTCTTCGGCAGCTACTGCCC
>WNFZ01020831.1_pt1 | contig 16613 bp, 18 predicted proteins | sample 5400081 | NCBI WGS metagenome assembly WNFZ01 (sample SAMN13153365, study PRJNA577476) | soil metagenome | isolation source: 80 cm soil or saprolite under grassland replicate 1 | place: USA:California | collected 2016-06-15 | reverse complement strand
CATCCACGCGGCGGCCGAGGGGAAGAATGATGCGGTCAATGATCCGCAACACGTGATCGTCATCATCGAACGTGACCGTACTTTTCGTCAGCTTGCCCTTTTTTTCGACAAAGACTTTCTTGGGCCCGTTTACCATCACTTCGCTGACATCCTCGTCATCCAGTAAAGGTTGGATGGGCCCATAACCTGTGAGTTCATCAAGAATTTCGTGAAGGATCTGTTGGTGCATATCCTCAGGCAAGGACACTTTGGTTTGGGCGTAGACTTCCTGCAGACGTTGTTTCATGAATTCAGTACGGTCGCCAAGCTGCAATTGTTCGCCTTCCATCGAGCGCCCAACATTCTCGATAAGATACCGCTTGAATTTAAGGAGATCCGCCGAAGTTAACCGCGTAAAGTTGGATGCAATTGGGGTAGCCATTAAGAAGTTCCCTCCTCACTTTTAGCTTGTTCCGGAATGACCCACACGATGTGTGAGCGCCGCACGGCTAGGAATGGTGCCTGGAAAAGTGTCTGCCCATCGGGACCTAACACACTGACCTCTGTCAGTGCAAGGAAATTCTCACTCGCATCCAGTTCATCTTTAATACGTTGATCTCTGCGGACATGGACTTGTCCGCGTAGTAGGTGGGTGGTCGTCTGAATCGTAGCCGGGATCGTAACCTTGGATACGATTTCCGTGAAGATCTTACCCTTTTCATCATATTCAAAAGTCATAGTGCCTCTTATGAATCCAAAATGTGTTTCGGAAAAAAGTGTTCAACTTTCTTTTGGGGTTACAGCGATGAAAATAATAACATGAATGAAAATGTCACAATTCCACATAGATAAAACCCGCCTCAAAGTGTAGCCGAAATAAGCTAGAAATTACCTTTCACTTTCCTTAGGCGGGCTCGATTGTATTGCCTCTGCAAGTTTGACAATATCCTCAGCCCAGCTCTTGAGAATCATAGATGAGGTACTCGTGGGGTATTTTGTTGTGACCGGTTGGTTTAGATTATTAGCTACAGCTAAATTGCTTCCCATAAATGGAATCGTTGCTTTGATCGTTAAGCTGGTTATCTTTTCTGCTTCAAGTTTCATCGATTCTTCCAGCCCGACCGTACGGTTTAAGACAGCGTAAATATTTTTGTTTTCTACTCCTTGCGAAAGCAAATAATTCCATACAATTTTCGTCAACTCAATGGCACTTTGATCAGTAGAAATGACCGGAATGATAAGGTTTGCTTTTCGGATCAAAGGGATGCTAATTCGTGAGAGCGAACGCCCAATATCCAAGATAATGAAATCATAAGCAGAGCAAAGAGTATCCACAATTTCATTGATGCGACTCTCTGTGACTTTGTTTGCCAGTTCTGGATTGGTAGACCCAGCCAGTAATTGGAACTGCCATAACTCCGGTGTTGGCAAATTTTTATAAAAGTATTCAGCATTCGTTTGCTCAGAAGGAAGGTCTGCCACTGTAGTAAGATTAATATTTCCCTTATAACCGACGATCCACCCAATTGAGCCAATCGGCAATACTAAATCGGCGACCACAACGCGCACCTGAGGTTGACTCTGTTGAATATTCATTGCCAAATTGGCGCAAAGTGAGGAAGTGCCTGTGCCACCTTTCGTACTGAGAAAGACCATCAGCAGACCACTCTTCTTTGCTTTATCAGTTGATTTTTCAATGCCGAATATGAGATCAAGGCTTTCTTCCAGCAATGACACTGCGCGCGATGATTTGACTAAATATTCATTTACACCCGCGTTTAAACAAGCCTCCTTACGCTCTGGACTAGGATCACTTGAAAGCGCAATCAGTGGAATCTTGGCAGTACGCGGATTATTACGCAGTTTCTGAATAAATTCCTGGTCTGGGATATCACGCAATGTAGGGTCAAACAGAATTAGGTCAGGTCGGTCACGCCAAGCAAAGATCAAGCCCTCCTTGCCTGTTGGAGCTTCTAAAATCGTGAACTGTTTTTTCTGAAGGTGATATGCAATAAAAATGCGGCTGGCTGGGTTATCATCAACGATTAAAATAGATTTACCAACCACAGCAGGCTCCTAACATTTTTCATTCCTCGAGGGGTGGCATCAAATACCCCAAGCCGGAACGAGTGACAATGTGTTTGGGAGTATGCGCGTCATCCTCTAGCTTCTGACGCAGGCGGGCAATGCTGACCCACAGGATTTCCTTGTCGCTGCGATATTCGGGACCCCAGACACTGGTTAAAAGTTCTTCCGACGTCATGATCTTGCCAACATGATGGGCAAACTGCAACAATAGACGATACTCAGTCGCAGAAAGGGAAACAGGCTGTTCACCGCGCCAGACTTCAGCGCGGGCAAAATCGATCTTTAGATTATCATGTGTGAAAAAACGGGACTGTCCCACTTCAGTGGGAGGCTGGGCGCGGCGCAAGACCGCGCGCACCCGGGCAAGCAACTCTGTCGCGGAAAATGGTTTTATCAGATAGTCATCCGCTCCCAAGTCAAGACCGCGGACACGATCCTGCTCATCACCCTTTGCAGTCAGAATAATAATAGGAGTGCTGGAAAATTCACGGATGCGTTGGGTCGCGCCGAAGCCATCGAGTTTCGGCATCATCACATCCATAAGCACGAGGTCAATGGGCTGATCTGAAAAAACGCTTACAGCTTGCATGCCATCCTGGGCAGTCACAACTTCATATCCTTCTGTCCGCAGATTGGCTTCGAGCAAACGTAGATAACGAGGTTCATCATCAACGATCAAAATGCGTTTTGCCATAAGGCCTCCTCTTTGTGCTACCTAGCTGATTAGTCGATGGGCAGTTCAATAAAAAACGTTGTTCCCTGGCCGGGAGTGGATTCTGCCCAAATCTTACCACGATGTGCCTGGATTATTTGCTTGCAAATGTAAAGACCCAGCCCGGTACCCGTCACCGTTTTTTCACCACGCACCCGATAGAAACGTTCGAAAATAAGCGGAAGTGATTCTTTCGGGATACCAGGGCCATGGTCAATGAATGAAATCACTGCGTTCTGATCCACCCGATTCAATAAGACCACAATTGGCGAGCCAGGCGCATATTTGATCGCATTGGTGAAAAGATTATCAAAGACCTGTGCCAGCCGTACACCATCACCATAAATGGGAGGTACAGTGTCAAACTGCATGCTTACGTCAAGATCCTTGTGGCGGGCGCGTAATCGCAGGATCACATCTCGTAAAACGGCATCCAACCTGATTGGTTGGAAGCGCAGCGGCAGAGTCTTGCTTTGCAAGCGCGCAGACTCAAGCACGTTTTCGATCAATAATGAAAGACGATCTGCTTCCTCGTCAATGATCGTTAGAAACTCCTTCTGGGTTTCCTCATCCCAGCTTGTATCTTCTCTTAAGAGGCTGGTGCTGTAGCCTTTGATGAATCCCAGTGGCGTACGCAGTTCATGAGAGATCGTGCTGACAAAGTCTTCCTGCAGTTGCATCTGACGCTTGAGAACCTGTAGTTCCTCTCGCATTTCTGTCCATGTAACACGTTCGAAAAGCATTGACAACAATTCTGCTGCAAATGTTGCAATCGTAATATGATCAGCTTGATAAACAGGCCCGCCAAATCTTACAAAGATTACAGCACCTCTGACCGACCCTCCAATACGAAGCGGTAGACCCAGCAAATAAGCTTGATGCAAACGATCCTCAGGCAGGACATCTGGCTTTGGGTCTTGCAAGAGAAGCTTCCCTTTTTTAATGACCTGGCCTGCGAACTCATCTCCCCAGGCAGCATCCGCTTCTGCATCCTTGGAACGCCCGACTGCACGCGCGTAAGCGACTTCAAGCATTCGGGTTGATTCGTCCCGCAGATAAACCGCCACGTTATCAAAGACAAACTCTTTACGCAGACTCACCATGAATTTCTCAATCGCATTACGAGAGGTTTCCCCATACGCGGAGTTTTGTATCAATTCCTGCAAGTAGGAAAGCGTACGACTATCCATCAGTTTTGTTTTGATTCAGCAGCAGCCAGCAAAGGAAATTTAAACGTTGAGCCGCGTCCTTCCGAAAGTCCTAATCCTGTTCCACCATAGCGCCGGGTGGTGGAACTATCTAATTGGTGGAACGGTTCAAAGATGTCCTCCAAACGATTGGATGGAATGCCAATCCCTGTGTCTGTGACTGAGACAACAATAAGATTCTCCCCCTCGCGTTTGATAGTGACCAACACGCGTCCATTCGAAGGTGTAAATTTGACTCCGTTATCAACGAGTTGGTTCAACACCCAGGCAATTTTCTGCGAATCGGCTTGAACGAGAGGCATATTCTCATCGATCATTGCGTGCAGATTCACATCGCGCTCTTGCGCTTGACTCTCATGAGACTTGATTGCTAGATTCGCCAGACGACCAATATCTACGTTTTCTTGTTTGATGCTCAATTCACCACGCGAAGCCAACGAGACCATGATGAGGTCTTCGATCAATGCTTCGAGTTTGCCTGTAGACTGCTGGCTGACTTGTAATGCATGGCGCTGTTCGTTTGTGATCTTTCCCAGCGATTCTGTAGTTAGCAATTCGAGATAACCTTTGATATGCGTAAGCGGCGTGCGCAGTTCATGGGAAATATTTGCGACAAAATTGGATTTAAGCTGGCTCAGTTCCGAGACACGCTCAAGGGCTTTTTGTAACGCTGCAGTGCGCTCTTCGACGCGGTGTTCAAGCGTTCGATTCGCTGCCTGCAACGCAGAGCGCAACTGAATAATCTGCTCGGTAACCGCCTGGTCAAGCTCAACACGCTCTAATAATTTAAGGTCAATCAGCGCTTGCCCAAGCAGAATCGGGGTACCTCTCGCCATCGATTCCTGTTGATAATCGAGCGCCTTCTGCAAATTCTCAGCTGTAATAAGACCCTTGTGAATCAAGTATTCTCCCATACGTGGGACAAGCATCTCGGGCGTGAGACGATATTGATCTGCCATGATTATCTCAACTTAAGCCATTGTCTTCAGCAGAAGAAGTATAGACCCATTCTCCTCCTACCATTGTAGCTGAGGATTGCATCGTAAGCAAATCATCTGCGTTGCAGGTAAAAGGATTTTGCGAAGCATCCAGCACAATCAAATCGGCGAGATAGTTCGGTGCCAGGCGGCCCAGACGGTTTTCCATATTCGCGGCATAAGCGGGACCGAGGGTATATCCCTCCCAGGCTTGAGCCATGGTCAATTTTTGTTCAGGGTACCAGCCGTCGGCTGAGGGAGAACCGTCGGCGCGCCGGCGCGTGACCGCGGCATATAATCCCAAAAACGGATTCGGCGATTCTACCGGCGCATCTGATCCGAACGCGAGCCGCGCGCCATGATCCAATTGAGTCCGCCATGCATAAGCGAGACGTGAACGTTCTCCCCAAAATGCGTCCGCCATCAACATATCTGATGTGGCGTGGATCGGTTGCATCGAAGCGATAATATTCATTTTGCCGAGGCGGGCCACGTCATCAGGGTGAAGCACTTGTACATGTTCGATGCGATGACGACGCGCGGGCAGATGATTTTCTTTTTCATAAGTACGTAATTGTTCATAGGCATTGAGCACTTCATGGTTGGCGCGGTCACCAATGGCATGGACCGTCATAGCAAGCCCTACTTGCGCGGCTTTCCGTCCATGTTCGAAAAGTTCCTCGCCATCCATGTTCAGGATGCCACGATTATTTTCTTCTCCAATGTAAGGCTGGAACATCGCAGCAGTATGCGGACCCAGCGCGCCGTCCATGAAAGCTTTGACCGAACCGATGCGAAGCCAATCGTCGCCAAAGCCTGCGCCCAAACCCAGTTCATACGCCTGATCGAGCAATTCAACAGGCAGATTCTTCAGCACACGTAATTTTAGTTTGCCTTGCGCATGGAGTCTCTGGAGTGCCATAAACGAATCACGACGGTCAAAATCATGGACTCCCGTGAGGCCCATTTTCCATAAAATGGATTGAGTCTTTTCAATAGCATCGGCAATTTCATTGATACCAGGTTCTGGAATGATGTGTCCAACCAATTCCATCGCACTTTCAAGCAGGATACCTGTGGCGTTCCCTTTTACATCGCGTTGAATCTGTCCATTTTGGGGATTAGGTGTTTGTGATGTGACATTCGCAAGTCTCAGCGCAGCCGTATTCGCCCAAGAGGCATGTAAAGATTTCGCAGTAAGATACACAGGATTGTTCGGCGCGATTGCATCTAAATCTGTTGCACAAGGCCAGGTGCTCTCCCTCACCCCTAGCCCCTCTCCCGCTGGGAGAGGAGTACCCGCACCCCAAACATTTTGATTCCAACCATGGCCTAAAATCCACTCGCCAGGTTTGGTATGCTTCGCGCGCTCCTCCACACGCCGCAAACATTCCTCTTTTGTATTTGTTTCGCAATCGATCTTTTGCAAACTAAGTGCATAATGTTTCAAATGTAAGTGAGCATCGGTGAGACCCGGCAGGATGACACGCCCCTCCATATTTTGCTTTTCTGCATTTGGATATTGTGGCAAGAGATTATTTGCTTCCCCAACTGCGATAATTCGTTCACGATCAATCACAATCGCTGATTCAGTTGGGTGCGATGGATCTTGGGTATAGATGTAAGCGTTGTAAAGAAGTTTCATGCTCAATCCTGAAAAACCTGACATGTCTTCGCACAGAGTTAATCTGCAAAGGCCTTTGTCCACGCGGAAGTTATGAAAGGCAACGGTATAGATGAGACATGTCAGGTTTGGAATATTATGTCAATTTTTCCAGCAAGGAATCCAATTCTTCATCCGAGTAATAATAGATAGTGACTGTGCCACCTTTTTTTCCATGCTTGAGGGAAACCTTCGTCCCCAGGCTTGAGCGCAGGCGACGTTCGACATCGATCACATCTGCGCTTGAGCTTACTCTTTTTTTGGAAACGGGTTTCTGTCCCAAATATTTTTTCGCCAACATTTCTGTTGTCCGTACACTTAGATCGAGTGTGACAATTTTGTTCAACAACTCTTCTTGCGCCTTTGCAGATAATTTCAACATTGAACGTGCATGGCCCTCAGTAATTTGTCCATTCACTAAGGCTTGTTTCACTGCTGCAGCGGCTTCAAGCAAACGAATCGTATTCGTCACGGTGGAACGATTTTTCCCAACACGCGTTGCGATCTCCTCATGTGAAAGCTTAAACTCTTTTTCTAAATGTTGATACGCTTCGGCTTCTTCAATAGCATTTAAATCTGCACGCTGGACATTTTCAATGAGAGCTAGTTCCAATAGTTGCTGATCGGTCGCGTGGCGGATGACCACAGGAACGGTTTTTAATCCCGCGTTACGTGCGGCTTGCAAACGACGTTCACCCGCAACGAGGGTGTAGATCTCGTTTTTCCCCGGTGAAACGATCAGCGGCTGAATCACCCCATGTTCACGAATAGAGGCAGCAAGATGATCCAGTTCCTCAAGATCGAATTTTTCGCGCGGTTGGCGCGGGTTTCGCTGAATCAAGTCAATGGGAATTTGTGTGATACCGCCCTCCCCACCGGTGCCGGATGTCTTCTGACCGGTTGGGATGAGAGCATCGAGTCCTTTGCCGAGACCGGAACGTGGGGGCATGAATGATCTCCTTTTTCAAACACGACACTTGCACCTAGCGCACACCTGTCCTGGCGTACGGTGCCAGGGAGTGCAGGTGAGGGCACAAAGCCGCACTAAGGTTTGAAGGATTAAAAACTTTGTAAACTTGGTGTCATTTCGACGCGGCTTCGCCAGTCAATGCAAGCCTTTGTGTTTAATTGATCACTACTCTATCGCCTTGTAATAATTCTTTTGCAAGCGCTTCATAGGCACGTGCACCCAGGGAGGAGGGAGAATACGCAGAAATAGGAAGCCCATAAGAGGGTGCTTCCGCGAGCCGGATACTACGCGGCACGATATTCTGAAAGACCTGGCCTGGGAAGTGATTCTTTACCTCTCTCACTACATCGGTCGACAGATTCGTTCGAGGATCGAACATCGTCAATATCACGCCACGCACGCGTAAACCTGGAAAGAGCGCCGATTGGACTCGCTCGATCGTTTGAGTAAGTTGTCCGAGTCCTTCCAGTGCGAGATATTCACATTGAACAGGAACAAGCACGCCATCTCGAGCAGCCACAAGGCCATTGACGGTCAAAATGCCAAGCGAAGGAGGGCAATCGATCAGAATATAATCATACTTCCCATCAAGGGATTCGAGTGCGCTCCTGAGGCGAAATTCGCGCTCTAGCTCCCCAACCAGCTCGATCTCTGCACCGGCTAATGATGGAGAGGATGGTAGGAGCCAAAGTTGAAGCCGTTCATTATAAAGAATAAAAGAAGCAGGAATATCGCCGTTGAGCAGAGCTTCATATGTACTCCCTTGCACAGCGCGTTTATCTACACCAAGGCTTGCGGTTGCATTCGCCTGCGGGTCGAGGTCAACGACTAACACGCGCTGACCTAATTGCGCCAGATACGCACCGAGGTTGATGGCGGTTGTTGTTTTGCCTACCCCGCCTTTTTGATTGACAAGAGTATAGATGCGAGTCATGTGGTCTTCGATTGTGCGGAGTCCCAAATCTCCTGATTTTGAATTTCAATGATAGGAGTCGTTGGACTCCTTTTAGCAAATCAGTGCAAAACTTCCACTATAGATTCTTCGATTTCATGCGGAGTGGGAATTCCGTCCAACCCAACACGAGTGACGGAGTGTGAGGCAATCAGTGTTGCAAAGCGTGTCGCTTCCCATGGATCACGCGTGGTGAATAGACGAACAAAAAATGCCGCGGCGAACACATCGCCTGCGCCGGTGGCATCCACTTCATGTACTTCTGGCGCACGGAAGCGACGACGGTCACCATTCCAGAACAAAACCGCGCCGGCCGAGTCTTCGGTCACAGCTAGCACACGCGTTTGGTGTGCCATATGTTCAATCAATTCATCATTGCCATCGACATCTTCTCGGCTAATCACTACCGCGCTAGCACGTGTTAAAGCAGCATCCGGGTTCAGCCATGTGGCGGTAGAGACGCGTGCCTCATCATCCCATTGTGTTTCAGGACCTGAAGCTGTGACTACCCCCACACGCAGACCCAGCGCCCGCGCGGTCAATGCTGAGTATGCAACTGTTCCGCCCAAACGCGGACCTTCTGGAGTGAGGTCATGCGCGACATGACCGATCACGAGATAATCCACTGGCTCCAACGGAACAAGATTGGACATGAACGAATTATACCGTGAACACCTATTATCTCCCTATTGCTACGCGATATGGGAATGAAAAAGGGCACTGCATGCAGTGCCCCTACATGGGTTCAATCGTTCTTCGGGATAATCATCACTTTCCGATACGGTTCTTCACCTGTACTTTCTGTTTTTACATCAGGATGATCGCGCAAGGCGATATGAATAATGCGGCGTTCACCGGATGGCATTGGTTCAAGCGTTTGGCGTCGTCCACTTTTGGCGACCTGGTCCGCCATGCGTTTCGCCATCTGGATCAACTGTTTCTCGCGGCGGTCACGGTATCCCTCCACATCCACTGTCAGTTGCACAAATTGTTGCTCTTCTTTACCCACAATCAATGAAGCAATATATTGGAACGCGCCCAACGTTTCTGAGCGACGTCCAATTAACACACTCAGGTCATTCCCACGGATATCCACATGAATGTTACGGCGTCCATCGTATTCCGTGGGCCCGTAATGAGCGGAGACCTGCGCTTCTAGATCGAGCAGGTGAAGCATTTTGGAGATAACCGACTCGGTGCGGTCAAGTAGCTCGTCATGTTCAGGCTGAGCTTCAACATCCTTTCCTAGTGGGGATGATACAACGGAAGCAGGCTTGCCCTGGGTACGATCTGAGAGTTCCGGCTTTGTCGGAAGACGCTCCGCTTCAGGCCGGGATGCTTCGACTTCCGCTTCGACACTCCCTTCGGTCGCAGCGCGACGGCTCAACACCTTGCTTGGAGTGGATTCGGTTTGAACATCCATCGCGCTACCCGCGGAGGCGGGATTCACCGTTAAACGAACGCGCACCTGAGGCCTTCCCAATCCGAAGAGGCCCTTGTTGCCTGCATCCAAAACTTCAACACTGACCGCATCCGCAGTCAAGCCCAGTTGAGCAAGTCCCTGTGAAATGGCTTCCTCAACCGTGGGCGCAATGATCTCCAAAATTGTTTTTTGATCCATCCCCGCCTCCTTATTTCTTTTTCTGAAGCTGCTTCTGATTCTGAATCTGTTTCTGAGTCTGAGCCTGCTTCTGACCACCAGGTAAAAGATTACGCCAATTCGCGCGCCCAGTAGCAGCATATTGGGCAACACCCAATAGGTTGCTGGTTATGAAATACACTGCGATGCCCGAAGCGAAGTTGAGCGCGAACCAGCCGAGCAGGAGAGGCATATAAATGCTCATCATGCCAGACATCGCGGCGGATTGATCATTTGGATTCGTGGAGGCTGGCATCGTCAGCTTAGATTGGACATACGTTGTAAGCGCAACGATGATCGCAAGCGTGGGCAGGGCAAAGCCAAAGATTGGAATTGATTCAGGGCGGCTCAGATCCATCCACAAGAAATGGCTGTTCAATGGAATGATGTTTTGCACATCGAGAAAAGGATACACTGAGCGAGAAAGCTGTAGCAGTCCCAGTGGGGTAGCAGCCAAGGCACGCGTAATGCTCTGATACAAGCCGATGATGATTGGGAATTGAATCAACGTGGGCAGACAAGATGCAAATGGATTGATTCCTTTTTCCTTGTAAACGCGCATCTGCTCCTGAGCAAGTTTCTCACGATCTTTGGCATATTTCTTTTGAATCTCTTGCCAGTCTTTATCGTTTTGTAATTCCTGCATGGCTTGCGCGCCTTTTACTTGGGAAGCATTTAAGGGCCAAGTAATGGCACGGATCAACATGGTGAACAGGATGATCGCAAGCCCGAAGGTATGTGGACCATGACCTAAGACATCATAGATCCACAAAAGGACATTAGTCATTGGTTGAATAATAAAGGTTTCCCACATGGGCAATTTTCCTTATTTACTAGTACTAGGCGTGAACTTCCACGCCTGTTTTCCGTTGGCATCCAGTGCAACAAGAACGAAATCGGCTTGATAGGGTGTAATGAGAATCAGGTCGTTTGAAACAACCGGCGTTGTGTAAATCTTGCCGCCTACTTGATATGACTGGAATTTTCCATCACGGTCCAATACGACTAAAGAACCCGCTTCAGTCACAACGAAGATTTGGTCTCCTACTATAACTGGACTCGCGGCGATGGGCCCGTCCGGTTTTACACTCTGCCAATTCTGGTTACCAGTGGTCAGGTCGAGCGAATAGACATTGCCTTCGAGGTCCGCGTAGTAAAGCGTGTTGTCATCCAGCGCGGGCGTACCCCAAATCCAGCTTTTGGACTCGGCCACAGCTTTGTGATTACCATCTGGTGTTACTTGTTCCAACTTGGAAGTAAACGTCCCAACATAAACTCCATTGGAGCTGACCGAAGGTCCACCAGGAATAGCACCGCCAAGATCAACAGTTTTATTTGATTGTAGATTTGCAGGATCAATAATGTGCAAATGATGGTCAAGCGAAGCCACATAGATGTACTTTCCATCTGTTACCGGCGCCGACCACAGCGCGCCTCCGATATGCACTGAATCCACAAATGAACCATCCATATTCAAAATGTAGAGATTACCATCTGTATTGGGCGCATAAATCAAATTGTTCAGGACAAGAGGTGAAGCAACCCATATCCCTTGAGCTTTTGTAAATGGCGCAGCCCAATTGTCCTTTCCGGTCGCAGGATTGATGCTAACGAAATCATGTTTTGTGCCAGCACTGCCAATCAACAACTGACCATCTGGCTCCTACAAATGCGTCATTGCGAGGGATGAATCATACTTTTGATCTCACAATGACAATAAATTATGGAACTGGGTCATATCCACCCGGATTAAATGGATTGCATCTCAACACACGCCAGCCGCCCATCAATGATCCTTTGATAGCGCCATATTTATAGACAGCCTGATAACCATAGTGTGAACAGGAGGGGTAAAACCGGCAGGTATTTTCTGGCAAACCACGTGAAATAGTCATCTGATAAAGCCGGATCAACGCAAGAATGCCAATCCGTGGCCAGTTATCGATGGAACGCGGCATATCCCGCAGACGCGGTTCATTTGGATAATCGTGCAAATGAGATTCAGGATTCATTCAGAGGGAGCAAAATTTGTGCTCGTTGCAGAAGAGAGAGCAGGGCTTGGCGGGTCTCTTCCAAAGTGGCAGATACAAGTCCAGGGCGGGCAATCAGGATCAAGTCTAGGCCTGAAACGATGTTTGGGATCAGGGGACGCATCGCTTCGCGTAAGAGACGTTTGGCACGGTTCCGAGAAACAGCTGTTCCCACCGTTCTCCCCGCCATGACACCGATTTTGACGTGCGGCTGATCCACAGGACTGCTTCGCTGGTCATGAATCTGAACGATCAACACAATAAGCGGGTGGGCATAGGACTTGCCAGAACGCCGCACCCGCTTGAAGTCTTCGGAGCGGGTCAGTCGAAACTTTCTCTGCACCCGTACCCTCAAACCTGCTCAATTTGAATGGCCGCTTACCAGCGGACTTTCTTAACGTGCTTATTGGCAGTCACCGTTAATTGATAGCGGCCGCGCAGACGACGGCGCTTCAGAACAGCGCGCCCATCAGCAGTCGCCATGCGCTTGCGAAAACCATGCACGCGCACGCGGCGGCGGATCTTCGGTTGGTACGTACGTTTCACCATTTTTCGTTCCTCACTTTGAAAATAATTGCTTGTGCATTACGCTAGTTATGCAGGCGGTACTCTGTAATCTCTAAACTTCAGCATATTCTGTTAAGTTTGACAGCGTTTGAATGCTGGTTTAGTTATCTGCACAGTATTCTACTGGCTTTCCAAGACTGGCAGGACATTATACCGTAAGGATTCCGATTCGGTCAATTCGACACCCGTCGTTGCGAGTCTTCGAGAAGCAATCTCCTCATTTGCTTGGAGATTGCTTCGCCCTACGCTTCGACTTCGCCTATGGCTCCGCTCAGCGCGAGGGCTCGCAACACTTGCACCGCACGCAAGTGCAGGTGTGACATTTCACTTATTCTTTCTTTTTCCCGTTTCTCACAGGGTAGACTGGGAATGCGAGTAAGTCTGCCAATTTTTGCGCGCCCTCCGGGCTGGCAACCGCAATGATCTCATCCTCGGCCTGCAAAGAGCTATCGCCACGCGGCAACGTCATCATGCCGCCTCGAATAATGGCTGCGATGACGCAATGTTCAGCCAGATCCAAATCTTTGAGCGGAATACCGATTACCTTTGCGCCCGCAGGGACCTTTTCCTCGATCACTGAGTAACGTCCGCGGCGGATTTTAAAGATCGTCATCATGTCGCCCAGTGACATCTCCTCCTGGATCAGGTGTGCAAACACATCTGCTGAGTTCAAAGCCACATCCACATGGAAGTTTTGGTTGAAGAGCCAGGCATTATTGGGATTATTGATACGTGAGATCGTACGCGGGACATCGAACATGGTTTTACCCAGAAAGCAAATTGCCAGATTCATTGAATCATTACTTGTTACCGCGGCCAGCGCGTGGACTTCACGAACCCCTGCTGCTTCCAGCACACTCGGGTCAACAGGATTCCCTTCATAAATTAATTCCGTGGGCAATTCCTGGTGCAAATATCCCAATAGTTCCCGGCGATTTTCGACAAGGCGAACTTTGTAATTCTCGTTGATCAATAAGTTGGCAAGACGCGCGCCTGTGCGCCCACCGCCAGCAATTAAGACGAACATTTACACCTCCGCCTTTTGGGAAAGACGCGCCGTTAGCGCGTCGATCCCTTCGAATGTGGAACTAACGTCCAGCATGTCGCCTCTTTGTAATCTCACTCCCGCTTCAGGCAGGAACGACTGGCCTGCCCTCGATAAAGCAACGGGATAGCACTGCTTAAGCGGATCCAGCAACTCTCCCAGAGTGTGGCCCTCCCACTCTTCAGAGATCTGTACTTCATACACTTCCACTTCGCCATTCCCTGCCGAATAGACCATCCTCTGGGATGGGCTCATCAGCAATTCTTCCACGCGTTGCGCGCCCCAAGAGGTGGAACCGACCGTTTGCAAGCCAAATGCCTCAATGACCGTGCGTAGGTTGGGGTCATAGTTACGGGCGACGACGTTTGGGACATTATATAATATGTGCGCTGCGTGAGCTACCACCGCATTCAATGTATCCGAATTTGTAACTGCTGCAAGTCCATGCGCTTCGCGAATACCCGCCCGCTCCAATACGCCTTCTGCCAGACCTTCCCCTTCGAGAGTACGTCCTCGAAAGTCAGGGTGAAGGCGGTTGAAAGCCTCTCTATTGATATCTACGACCACAACCTGGTGTCCCCTCTTAAACAAGTGATAACATAACTCAGCGCCCACGCGGCCACATCCAACGACAATAAAATTCATAAAATTTACTCCTTCTCTTTATGATAGACCTGATAAGGAACATCTGTAACGACAACGCCTGGCTTAGATAATAATTCCTGGCGTAATACATTTGCTGTCCGCATATGCAAAGCATTGTGCCAGCGCTTGGATGGAATGAACTCTGGAACCACTATGGTGATCGTCTCATTCACTTGACGATTATCAATGATCTCTTCGATGTATCTGAGCAAAGGCTCAATGAAGAGGCGGAATTGCGAATCGAGAATGATCAGGCGCGTTCCTTCCCCCCATTTTTTCTATTTCTTTTTAACTTTCTCAGTCTCCACAGGATCAATCGAAACATGGACGGCAGTAACATCATCTGAAAGCAGTTTTGCGTAGCGCAAAGCTTCCAGCGTTCCCTGATGGATGCCGCTAATAGGCAGGATTACGCGATGACGTGTACGACGGGCAGGTAAGCCGCCAAATTTATCCAATGTGAGATGCGAGGCCAGGTCTTTGTAGTGATGATGAATGGTAAAGAAAATCTTGACCAACAGGGGTGTAAGGATTAGAACAATCCATGCACCTTCGCGGAATTTTGTCGCGGCAAACACAACCATGACAATAGCGGTGCATACTGCGCCAAAACCATTGATGAGCATCTTGAAGCGCCAGCCTTTGTCATATCTTAAAACCGAGCCAGGCTCGACAATTTCCTCTCCCCCTTTCAGGTGACCAATTTTCCACCAGCGTCTTGCCATGCCGGTCTGTGAGAGTGTAAAGGAAAGAAACACACCTATTGCATAAAGCGGAATGAGGCGTGAAACACTAGCCTTGAAGACGATGATCAACAGTGAAGCGATAACGGCAAGTGTGATAATCCCATTCGAATAAACAAGACGACTTCCTCGAAACGTAAGTTGCCGAGGCAAAAAGCCGTCCCCTGCATGTAAAGCCCCGAGGCGGGGAAAATCTGCGAAGGCTGTGTTCGCAGCCATAATGAGAATGACGGTCGTCGCGCCGATAGCCGCCAAATATAAAATACCACGCCCATCAAAGATAGTACGCGCCAACTGTGAAATAACAGTTTCTTCTTCAGAAGGAATGGCACCAATTTTATTACTTAGGAAAGATATACAGAGAAACAAAGAACTTAAGATGAATGCCATCCAGATAAGCGTGATACCGGCATTTTTACTACGCGGCTCCTTAAAAGCTGTAATACCATTTGAGATTGCCTCGATGCCAGTCAACGCGGCCGTTCCGCTTGAAAAGGCGTGTAGGAGCAAGAATGGCGTAATGATAGCTAACGGTTGAGAAATTTCTAGATGCGGAGGATCAACCACTCCACCCAGTGAACCAAGAAAATAGCGCGCGATTCCCATTCCCACTGTGAAGAACATCATCACAACGAAAAAGTATGTAGGAAGTGCAAATGCAGCACCTGATTCTTTTACACCTCGTAAATTAATCATCATGATAAACAACACACAAGCAACAGATATAATAACGCGGTAGGGAAAAAGACCTGGATAGGCTGATACGATTTGTGCAACCCCTGATGCGACTGACACTGCTACAGTCAGGATATAATCTACAAGCAGGGCAGCGCCAGCAGTTTGAGCGGGCAACTCCCCCAAGTTGTCACGCGCGACAATATAGGCACCTCCTCCTCCAGGATATGCATGGATAGTCTGCTCATAAGAGATCGTGACTATAGTGAGAAGCCCGACAATCACCAATGAAACTGGGAAGACATAACCAAACGCGGCTGTGCCTGCCAGGGCCAAAATCGTCAAAATCTCCTGACTTGCATAGGCGGTTGAGGAGAGAGCATCTGAAGCAAAGACAGCCAAGCCAATGGCTTTCCCAATCGTTTGATGAGGTGCGTCGGCTGTCATCAATGGTCGCCCAATGAGCCAGTGACTCAAAGAGCGCGGCGGCTTGTAATCACTTTGCCGCGGCATGATTTCAGTTTGATCGTTTTCAGGGGTTAACATTTATTCTCTTGCTATTGCCGCTTATCTCTTTCACGACCAAACTTTTGAAATGATTCGCAGTCTAAATTTCAAATTTCTAGTCTAGATGCACATGCACAGCATGCGTGCGGCACTGTGTAACAAAATACACCCCCGCACAATGGCGAGGAGTAATAACGATTATAGTCCAAATTA
>WNFZ01002762.1_pt1 | contig 16626 bp, 14 predicted proteins | sample 5400081 | NCBI WGS metagenome assembly WNFZ01 (sample SAMN13153365, study PRJNA577476) | soil metagenome | isolation source: 80 cm soil or saprolite under grassland replicate 1 | place: USA:California | collected 2016-06-15 | reverse complement strand
GTTGGTGTGGCTGCAGCGCTGCTGGCGTGGATGGTCGACCGGCCCGCCGCCCCGGCAGTTGCAGCAGGCGCTTGACTGGGTCAGGGCCGGACGACCCATCTACCTCTACCTACCGCCATAATCAACAAAGTAGCGTTAGCTCCGCTGGCGGCCTCGGCGGCGCGCTGCCGCCGGGTCGGCGCCACCCCCGGTCTCATGCTGGTCCAGCAGGTGCCTGTCCACGTGAGGGAACACGGAGCATCACGGATGCCCACAAGCGTACGGGATGTACCTACGGGTCGGTGAGCCCGTTGCGGGCGATCACCTCGCGGTACCAGTCCGCGCTGGCCTTGAGGATCCGGTCCTGGGTCCGATAGTCGACATAGACGATGCCGAACCGCTTGCCGTAGCCCTCGGCCCACTCGAAGTTGTCCAGCAGCGACCAGACGAAGTAGCCACGCAGGTCGACGCCGTCGGCGAGGGCTTCGGCGGCGGCCCGCAGGTGAGCGTCGAGGAACGCGACGCGCTCCTCGTCGTCTACACCGCCCTCTGGGTCGACGTAGTCGTCAAAGGCGGCGCCGTTCTCGGTGACGTACAGCGGCAGGTCGGTGTAGGCGGCCTTGAGCCGGCGCAGGACGTTGGCGAGCCCGTCCGGGCGGACCGCAATGTCGCCGGCGGTCCGTGGCCCCTCGGGCAGGTGCTTGACCGCGCCGCGCAACACGCCGTCGTTGCCCGCGGACACAACGTGCTGCTCGTAGTAGTTGACGCCGAGGTAGTCCAGCGGCGTGGCGATCAACTGGAGGTCGCCGTCGCGCACGAACTCCAAGTCGCTGACCACGCTGTGATAATCAACCATGGCGGCGGGGTAGGAGCCTCGGAACAGCGGGTCGAGAAACCAGCGGTTCTCGTTGCCGTCGACGATCGCGGCAGCGCGGCGATCGGCCTCAGTGTCACTGGCAGAGTGCGGGTCGGACAGGTTGAGCACGATCCCCACCTGTCCGGTGCCACCGGCGGCACGCAGCGCCGCGACCGCCTTGCCGTGGCCGAGGAGCAGATGGTGGGCGGCGGCCAGCGCGGTCGCCTCGTCGCTGAGCCCGGGCGCGTGCCGGCCCTCCAGGTGGCCCACGAAGGCGGAGCACCAGGGCTCGTTGAGGGTGACCCAGTACGCCACACGGTCGCCGAGTTGCTGAGCGACCAGTGCCACGTAGTCGGCAAAGTAGTCGGTGGTGTCCCTGGCCGCCCAGCCGCCCTTGTCCTGCAGAGCCTGCGGCAGGTCCCAATGGTAGAGGGTGAGCATCGGGGTGATGCCGCGGGCGTGCAGGCCGTCGAGCACCCGCCGGTAGTGGTCGAGACCTCGCTGGTTGCCCGGCCCTCGGCCCTCCGGCTGGACCCGCGGCCAGGCCACCGAGAACCGGTAGGCGCCCAGGCCCAGCCAGGACATCAGGTCCAGGTCGGTGTGCAGCCGGTGGTAATGGTCGCAGGCGATATCGCCGGTGTCGCCGTGGCGCACCTTGCCGGGGGTGCGGGCGAAGCTGTCCCAGATGGACGGTCGGCGGCCATCCTCGGCGGCCGCGCCTTCGATTTGGTAGGCCGCGGTCGCGGCACCCCACAGGAAGCCGTTGGGGAACGTGAGGGTCATTGACTGCCTTTGCCTTTCGTCAGGTTCCCGCGGCGGCCCTGCGCCGCCGGCTGATCGCGTCCAGACACACCGCGAGCACGAGGATCGCACCGGTCGCGATGTCCTTGGTGCTGGACGGCTTGCCCAGCAGGTCCAGTCCGTTCTCGACGCTGGTGATGACCAGCGCTCCGAGCAGGGCGTGGTAGATCCTCCCGCGGCCGCCGAACAGGCTCGTGCCGCCGATCACCGCGGCGGCAATGGCCTCCAGCAGCAGCGTCCCGCCGCCGGTACCGGTGGACACCGAGAACTCGCGGGACACGCTCACCACGCCGGCGAGCGCGGCCAGCGCCGCGGCAAGGGCGAACACCGCGACCCGAGTGCGATTGACCGGCACTCCGGCCCGGCGGGCCGCCTCGGCGCTGCCGCCGATCGCGTACAGGTGCCGGCCGAACACGGTGCGGCTGGTCACCCAGCCCAGCCCGGCGCTGAGCGTCAGCAGCAGCACGAGCAGGCACGGCACGCCGAAGTACCGGTCCAGGTACGCGACGACCCCCGCTCCGGCGGCCGCGACGCCGGCCACCGGCAGCAGCGCGGCTCGCCACGGCGGCGCGTCCAGTCCAGCCCGCACCCACGCCCGCTGGCGCAACCAGGCCACCCCGGCCACCCCGGCGACCAGCAGGGAGGCAAGCGTCCAGGCGGTCGCCGGTGGCAGGTAGGAGTTGGCGACGCTGCGCACGAGCGAGTCCTGCACCCGCAGCTCTCCGGCCGAGCCGAGCAGGGCGAGCTGCACGCCGCCCCATGCGAGGAAGCCGCCGAGCGTGACCACGAACGACGGCACCCCGACGTAGACGACGATCGCCCCTTGCAGCAGGCCGATCGCCAGGCCGAGCAGGAGCGTGGCGGCCAGCGCCGCCCAGGTCGGCCAGCCATGCTGGGCGAGCAGCACACCCAGCAGCCCCGCGCACACCCCGGACACGGCGCCCAGCGACAGGTCGATCTCGCCAGCGATGAGCACCAGCACCACCCCGATGGCCAGGGTGCCGACCACGCCGAGCTGCAGAACCAGATTGGACAGGTTGCGCGCGGTGAGGAAGTTGGCGTTCTGGCTCTGGAAGAACAGCCAGATCACCGCCATGCCCACCACCACCGGCACGGCCCCGGTCTCGCCGTGGCGGAGCCGCGACCATCGGTCCCGGACCGCGCCGAGCGACGCTGGGCCGCCCGATGTCGTCGCCCTGCGGGTCGACAGTGCGGTCACGCGTATCTCCGGCGCACTGCGGCGCCGCCGGTGATGGCGGCGACCACCTGGTCGGGTTCGGTGCCGGCGCGGTCGAACGTGCCGGCGTGCCGGCCAAGCCGGAGCACGACCATCCGGTCGGCCGCCTCGAACACGTTGGCGAGGTTGTGCGACACAAGCACCACCCCGATGCCCCGTTCGGCGAGCGTGCGGACCAGGTCGAGTACCAGCGCAGTCTGCTCGACGCCGAGCGCGGCGGTCGGCTCGTCGAGCACGACGAGCTTCGAGCCCCACAGCACGGCCCTGCTCACCGCCACGGACTGCCGCTGGCCGCCGGACAGCGCGGCCACCGGCAGCCGCAACGACGGAATCTTCACCGCCAGGCCGGTGAGGGTGTCGCGGGCCAGCCGCTCCATCTGCGGCTCGCGCAGCCGGCGCAGCCGCCCGGCGACCGGGGCGACGGCCAGCTCACGGCCCAGGAACAGGTTGGCGACCACGTCGAGGTTGTCGCACAGCGCGAGGTCCTGGTACACGGTGGCGATGCCGAGCGCGACCGCCGCCTGTGGGCTGCCGACGTGCACCATGCGGCCCTCGAACAGGTAGGTGCCGGTATCGGCCTGGTAGGTGCCGGCGATGATCTTGGCGAGCGTTGACTTGCCCGCCCCATTGTCGCCGAGCAGGGCGACCACCTCGCCGGCCCGCAGCTCGAAGGTCACCTCCTCGAGCGCGGTCACCGCGCCGAACCGCTTGCCGATGCCGCGCAGCTCCAGGAGGGTCATACCGGGCACTTGTCCGTCACGTCGCCGGTGCAGAGCTTGTCCTTGGTGGTGAAGCCGTCGGCCAGGACCGTGGCTGCGATGTTGCTCTTGTCGACGACCACCGGGTTGAGCAGGACGCTCGGCACCTGGCCGGCGCCGTTGTCCACGGTTGTGGTGGTGTAGGACTTGGCCTTCGCCGGGTCACCCTGGGCGGCCGCCACGGCGATCTTCGCGGCCATCTCGGCCTCCTGCTTGATGGCCTTGTACACGGTCATCGACTGCTGGCCGAGCAGCACCCGCTGCAGGCCGGCGTCGCTGGCGTCCTGGCCGGTGACCAGCACCTTGCCCTCAATGTGGCGGGCAGTGAGCGCGTTGACCACTCCGCCGGCGAGCCCGTCGTTGGCGGCCAGCACGCCGTCGACCTTGTCGCTCAGCTTGGTGAGCGCCTGCTCCATCAGCGACTGGCCCTTGGCCGGGTCGAACTGCTTGGCGTCGCCCTCGTAGCCGAGCTTGAGCTTGCCGGCCTGGATCAGCGGGTCGAGTGCCTTGTGTGCGCCGGCCTTGAACTGCCGGCCCGGGGCGATGGTCTGGTCGCCGTTGATGAACGCCACCGTGGCGCCCTGCCGCAGGTGGTCAGCCAGGTATTTGCCCTGCAGCTCGCCGACCTTCTGGTTGTCGAACGAGACGTAGTAGTCGGCCTTCGCGCCGGTGATGAGGCCGTCGTAGGACAGCACCGGCACCTTCGCGGCCGTGGCCTTGTCGACGATGGCCGCGCCGGTCGACTCATCCAGCGGGCTGACCACGATGACGTCGGCGCCGTTGGTGAGCGCGGATTCGGTCTGACTGATCTGGGTGGCCGAGCTGCCCTCGGCGTTGTTTGCGATCACCTTGATGTTCGAGTCGATCGCATGCACCGCCTGGATAAACAGGGGCTTGTCCTGGTGCTCGAACCGGTCGGCGCAGGTCGAGCAGGGCATCAGGAAGGCGATGGTGAGACCGCCAGTGGATTTGCCGCCACTGGCGTTGTTGCTGGAGCAGCTTGCCGCGACGACGGCCAGCGCCGCCACGACAAGGGCCACGGCACCACGGACGTGAGCACGCACGGAGCTCCTCCTCCTTGACGAGTGAGTCTAGGCCGTCGGGAACGCGACGACGGCCTGACGGTGGGGTGGTTGGGGTCGACCGCTGTGGGCGAGGAACTGCTCGACGGCGAGGGTGGCCGCACCCAGCGCGACCGCGTCCGGTCCGAGCCGGCCCAGCACGATGTCGGCGTGCGCGTACGGCCGGCGCAGCGCGTGCTCGGCGGCGGCCGCCCGGATCTCGGGCAGCAGGCTTGGGCCGAGCAGCAGCCCGACCCACCCGCCGAGGATGAGACGTTCGGGGTTGAACAGATTGATCAGGTTGCCCAGGCCCACGCCGAGGTAGCGGGCGGTCTCGTCGAGCACGGGGCGGGCGGCCGGGTCGGTGAGCAGGGCGGCGAGCGCGGCCTCCTCGTCGGCGTCGTCGACGCTGATCCCGGCCCGGTCGAGGATCGCCTCTGCGCCGACGTAGGCCTCCAGGCAGCCGCGCGCCCCGCAGCGGCAGCGCCTGCCCCCGATGACCAGAGTGGTATGACCCCACTCGCCGGCGCTGCTGGCCGCGCCGCGGTATAGCCGCCCGTCAGTGACGACCCCGGCGCCGACGCCGGTGCCGAGCAGCGCGACGATCGCGTCGCGGGCCCCTCGGCCGGCTCCGAACCACATCTCGGCCTGGCCCATCGTCTTGGCGCCGTTGTCGAGGAACAGTGGCGATGGGGTCCTGGCCGCCAGCAGCGCCCGCAGCGGCACCTTGTCCCAGCCGTAGGTCGGAGCGTCGACCAGCCCGTCGGGTCCCTGCTCGACCACGCCGGGCACACCGACCCCGATCCCGAGCACGTGGTCGTCGTCGACACCGGCGTCGGCGAGGACCCTCGCCAGCCCGGCGGCGACGTGGTCGACGACTTGCTCGGGGGTGTGCTCGCCGTGCCGCAGGGGGAACTCGACGCCGGCCCGCTCGGCCATGGCCAAGTCGAACAGCTCGACCCGGATCCGAGTCTCGCCGACGTCGACCCCGACGACCACACCATGGCCGGGGTTGACCCGCAGGAGGATGCGCGGCCGGCCGCCGTCGGAGTCCTCAGCGCCGGACTCGACCACCATGCCCTCGTCCAGCAGCTCACCGACCACGTTGGTGATAGTGGCCGCCGACAGCCCGGTCCGCTCCGACAGTGCCTGCCGGCTAGCCTCCCCCCCAAAGAACAACTCGGCGAGCACCGCGGCGCGGTTGCTGCGGCGCAGGTCTCGAACGGTCGCTCTGGTTCGCGGCACGGTCACCTCTGGAGGCTTGATTTTTGACTTAGTTTAAGGTCCTATAAAAGTCTGTCAAGCCAGCTTGCGGGAGGTAGGCTGTGCAACTCATGAGGTCGACGAAGCCACGGCGAGGCGGCCGGAGGCTCCTGGTCACCGCTGCATGCGCGGCCCTCGCCGCCGCCATGACGACCGCGCCGCCCGCCGAGGCGGCCTTCCCGACGCTTCAGGTCTGGCTGACCAAGGCCGACGGCACGGCCAACCTCGCCCAGCAGGCGAACATCACGCTCGGCCCCGTCGCCCGCGGCTCGATCAACGTCGCGGTCGACGACCGCCGCAGCTACCAGACGATCAGCGGCTTCGGCGCCGCCTTCACCGACTCGTCCACCTTCCTGCTGGCCCAGCTCAAGTCATTCAGCACGTCCTCCTACAACACGGCCATGAACGACCTCTTCAACTCCTCGAGCGGGATCGGCCTCGCGTACTGGCGCATTCCGATGACGTCGTCGGACTTCACCGCGGCCCCTGCACACTGGACCGCCGACGACGTCCAGGGCCCACCGAGCAATCCGACGCAGAACTTCGCGTTGACGTCATATGAGACTGCCCACGTCATCCCGGTGATCAAGGACGCTCTGGCGATCAATCCGAATCTGAAGTTGCTCGCGAGCCCGTGGAGCCCGCCAGCGTGGATGAAGTCGAACGGCTCGATGATCTGCAACACCGGCAGTGGCAACGCGTCGCTGCTCACGTCCGCCTACCAGCCCTGGGCCGACTACTTCGTCAAGTGGATCAACGCCTACCAGGCCAATGGCGTGCCCATCTGGGGCGTGACCCCGCAGAACGAACCGCTCTACTGCCCGACCAACTATCCAGGTTCTTCATGGGACCCAGCCAGCGAGGCCACCTGGGTGCACAGCTACCTGAAACCGTCGCTCACCGCTGCCGGCCTCTCGCCGGTCATCCTCGGGTTCGACCACAACATGGCCGCGCTCTGGTACCCGCAGCAGCTTCAGACGAGCGTCGCCGCCGGCGATTACGCCGGCATGGCGTGGCATTGCTACGACTACAACAGCGAGCCGACGCAGATGTCGGCCATCCACAACCAGTACGGGAGCGACCAGTACGAGACCGAGTGCTCGTCGGACACCAACCCGACCGACATTATCCCGTATACCACCGCGAGCATGGCCCTGCTCTCCGTCCAGAACTGGGCGAAGGGCGTCGTGCTCTGGAACGCCGCCCTCAACTCGAGCAACGGGCCACACCTCGGCGGCTGCACGTCCTGCGTGCCGGTGATCAGGATCGACACGACGACCGACGGCTCAGGCAACGTCACGTCCGCCACCTACAGCCGTCTCAACAACTACTATCAGCTCGGCCAGCTGAGCAAGTTCGTCGCCGTCGGCGCGACCCGCATCGCCTCGACCGTCAATGCCCACGGCGTGATCACCGCCGCCTTCAAGAACCCGAGCGGGCAGGAGGTCCTCGCCGCGACGAACCCAACCGCCGCGGCGATCACGCTCGCGACGACCTGGAACGGCCAGGGCTCCTTCTCCTACACGCTGCCCGCCAAGGCAACTGTGACGTTCGTGGGCACGGTCGCCGCGGCACCGACGACGCCAACGACCCCGCGGGCCGGTCAAACCTATCGCATCGTGAACCGCCTCAGCGGGAAGCCGATCGGCGTTCTCTCCGCCTCGACCGCGGACGGAGCTCAGATCATTCAGTGGACACACGACTCGGATCCCGACCAGCAATGGACGCTGCGGGACGCCGGTGGCGGCTACTACAACATCGTCAACGTCAACAGCGGCAAGGCCCTCGACGACACCAACGGCTCCACCTCCGACGGTACCCAGATGCAGCAATGGACGCTCGGCGCCGACAACTTCAACCAGCAGTGGCAGCTCACGCCACTCGGCAACGGCTACTACACGATCACCAACCGCATCAGCGGCCGTGTCCTCGACCTGAGAGACGGCGGCCTCAGCGACGGCGCCGCCATCCAGCAGTGGACGGCGACGCCGAACAACCTGAACCAGCAGTGGCAACTGATCGGCACGCCGCGCGCGGCGGCGGCGGTCGCGCCCGTCGCGGGCGGCAGCTACCGGATCGTGAGCCAGGCGAGCGGCAAGCCGTTCGGCGTCGCCGACGCCTCGACGGCCGACGGTGCCAGGATCGTCGGATCAGCCGACAATGCCGCGCTCGACCAAGTCTGGACGCTCGCCGACGCCGGCGGCGGCTACTTCAACATACTCAACGGCAACAGCGGCAAGGCCCTAGACGACACCGGCGGGTCGACCGCGAACGGCAACCCGATGCAGCAGTGGACGATCTCGGGCACCGGCAACGCTAACCAGCAGTGGCAGCTCACGCCGCTCGGCAACGGCTACTACAAGGTCGTCAACCGGACCAGCGGCCTCGTGCTGGACCTCACCAACGGGAACACCGATGACGGCACGACCATCCAACAGTGGACCGCCGGCCTCAACAACCCGAACCAAGGCTGGCAATTCGTGCCGGCGAGATAGCTGCGTCGCGGGAAGCCCGGCCTTCGTGACTGCCTGCAGGCCGTCATCCTCGCCTACGAATCCGGCCAGGCCCCGGCCCTGGATCGCGATGCGTAGGGAGCCGCTAAATGCTTCCCGGGAGTTCGTGGTGCGTGGTCAAGGTCCTCCTCACCCGCTTGTCGGGCACGGAACCGACTCCCGGTCTGGCGCAGCTACTCCGGGGAAGCATCTAGTCTCTGCCCTGCCAGGTCGTGATGCAGGCTTCGTTGCCCTCGGCGTCGGCGAGGACCCAGAACGCTGGCGCCACTTGTCGGACACCAGGGTGCCCGCCGGCGGCCAGCGCCGCCCGGAGCCGGTGCGGCGCCTCGTCGTGCGGGACGGAGGGTCGAGGTGGATGCGGTTGCGTTGGGGGCGCGGCGCGTCCATCTGCTGGGACCAGATCGCCGGGCCCTGTCCGACCGGGTCGACGAGGACGTCCTCGGGACCCGCCTTTCCGGCCTCGTCGCCATAGCCCATCACCGTCTCCCAGAACGGCCGGATCGAGGCGATGTCGAGGGCATCGATCGCGATCTCAAGCACCTGGACGACCGGGGGACGCCGCCGTCGTCCTCGGCGTCGATGGTGAGCCCGAGCTGCCGCACGATGGCGGAGATCCAGCGGGCGAGGTCGATGTCCCGTCGTGTCACGGAGGCGGTGGCCAGCGATTCCACGGTGAGGACCACGCGGTCTGGGCGGACATCCATCCACAGGTGCCGGTCGGCGTCGGGGCCCGATGCGGCCACCGCGCGCGTCGCGACCTCGGCGGCCTGCGCCAGGCACCGCACCCGGACGCTGGTTCGCAGTAGCCCCAGCAAAGCATCGTGGCCCATGCGGAGCTCGCGATGCCCTGCGTCTACCTCGCTGACGCTGAGATCGTGGACGAGATCTTCCTGGCCCTAGTTCGCGTGCGTCGTGGCTCGGGGTCAAGCCCTCTACCAGCTGGTTCGGTTCAGGCTGTGGAAGGGCTGGGCGCCAGAACACCCCACTCGCCGAGAGTGTTCGGACAATGTACGGGTCCTGCCCTGCCCAGGATTCGAACCTGCGAGGCGGCGGGACGGTCGAAAGCCCTCGGCCTTTAGGGGTCTGGGCGACGCCTTGGCGTTACAGGAATCGGCATTTCCGCAGCTAGACGGGCTGGGCGGAGTGCTGGTTCTGGTCCGGGTCGCGCCCAGGGCACCAGCAAACGTCCCTGACCTGGGGAACCCCTCAACGGCCAAGTGACCGTGGTTGCCCGTGGTGATCCGTCGCTACCCGCTCCCCGGGGCACGTAGAGACACGCGGCTATGCCCCTCGTAGGGGATAAATTGGATAACCCTTCTTTCGGCCTGCTCTCCTCGACGAGGAACGAGCCGCCAAGCGGCGTCGAGGTCAAGCTGGAGCGCCCGCAGCGAAGCGAGGACGAACGAGCTTGACGGAGGCGCCGCAGCGGTAGCGTGGTGGCGAGCGAAGGTCACGTCACGGACCCAGTGCAGGCCGTTCTCGATTGCCCAGTGCCCTCGCAGGAGGTCGGCCAGCCGGGCAGGGCGGGCCTGGGCGAAGGGGAGGCTGGTGATCGCGTAGACGACCACGGGGCGCCACGGTCGGGTGTGCAGATCTCGGACGTTAGCGCGGCTGGTGTGGTCCCATCGCGGCGAGCAGGTGGACCTGGCGGCCGTCGCGTTTGGCGCCTCGCAGCGTCTTGCCGTCGACCGCCAGGGCACGCCGCCGCCGGCCAGCGCGGTCCCGGTCGGCCAGCCACGCGCCGATGGCGCCGGCCACGGCCGGGGGGTCCAGGCGGAAAGGGGTCCAGCGATCGGGACGGCCCAGTGGTCGGGGCGTCGCGGCGGGCGCCGAGCGCGGCCCAGACTGGTTGGGGGGCGTCGGCGGCCCATTCGGCAATCGCGGTCATCGACCGTGCGCCGGCAAGCACCGCAGCGGCGGCCATGGCCAGGATCGCGATGAGCGGGTGGCGGCGGCCACGGGGGCCTCGCGGGTCGGGGACGCTGGCCAGGTAGCCGAGCAGATTCTGGGACTCGGCGTGCTGGAGAGGGTCGGCGTGGGCCAGTTGGGCCAGGGCGGGTGGGATCGGGATGATGGCTCGGCAAGCACGGGCGTCCGTTGTGGTCGTGAGGCTGTGGTGACCGCATGGTCCTGGACGTTCGTGCCTGTGCTGCACCATCCGCCATTACGTCACTATCCGGACAACCTCACAGGGCGCCAGGAGCCCTGCAGAGGGGTGTGAGCGGTCACCTACCCTTGGCTCGCGATCTGGATCAGGTTGCCGCACGTGTCGTCGAATACGGCGGTGGTCGCCGGGCCCGCCTGGACCGGCTCCTGGGTGAACCGCACACCAAGACCGTGAAGGCGCTCGAACTCCTGGTGGACGTCGTCGACGGCAAATGAGGTGAAGGGAATTCCGTCTTCGACGAGCGCCTTTTTGAAGGGCTTTGCGGCGGGGTGCCCGTCCGGCTCTAGCAGCAGCTCGGGTCCCTCTGGCTGTTGCGGGGCTACAACCGTCAGCCAGCGATCCTCCCCCAGGGGGATGTCGGTCTTTTTCACGAATCCGAGCACGTCCGTGTAGAACTGGAGCGCCTTGGCCTGGTCGTCGACGAGGACGCTTGTGAGGTTGATTCTCATGTGGTTTCCTCCTTGTCAGCGCGCAGCCACCGATCGACGATCTGCTCCAGCGGCTTGGTATTGATGTAGTGAAATTTGTAGCGACCTTCTCGCCGACTCGTCACCAAACCGGCTGATTCGAGAACCTTGAGGTGCTGCGAGATCGCCTGCCGGGAAGAGCCAAGGCCATACTTCATGGCCAGGCGCGTGCAAATCTCGAAGAGGGTTTGGCCGTTCCTGTCGATCAGCTCATCGAGGATCTTTCTCCGCGTGTCGTCGGCGAGGGCTTTGAACAGGTCGCTCACCCGCCGAGGATAGGCAAGCAGCGACTTGCCTGTCAAGCGCTGCACGGGCGGGCGGACAGACCGTTGGCGCTTCGAGGAGCTGGCGCTTGCGCTCGATCTCGCGCCGGTCGCGGTGTGCCCGTGGGTAACAGTCGGATCGGTCGCGGCGGCCTCGTCCCCGTACCTGCGAGTTCGACGGATGCTGGCGAGGCGGCCTTTATGGTCAGGCACGGCGTGTGGAGCAGGGCGGCGTCGCGGCTTCAGCCACTCCAAAGCGGCGCGGTGCCGACCAGCGACAGCGACAGCTCGGCGGTGACGGCGTTCATGGCTGTCGGGTCCGGGCGGCTGTCACAGAACGCGGCGGCGGCGGCGAACTCCGCCCAGTCCAGGTACGACGTAGCTTCGGGGCACCGACGGCGTAGCTCGCTTAGACGTCGTTTCGCTCCCTTGGACAGGTATGGCATGATCCTGCGTCATGACCACGCTTGTAGACAAGCTCGTCCCCGACGAACTGTGGCAGCTGGTCGAGCCCCTGCTGCCACCCCGACCCCGCCCCTGGTGGGGCGGCCGGCGCCGCACCATCCCCGACCGCAACTGCTTCGCTGCGATCGTGTTCATGGCCCGCACCTCCACCTCATGGCGCCTGTTGCCTGCCAAGGAGCTCGGCTGCGGCTCGGCGGCGACCGCCTGGCGGCGGCTTGACGAGTGGGCCAAGGCGGGCGTGTTCGAGCAGCTCCACCTGGAGGTCCTTGACCGGCTCGGCGAGCAGGGCCGGCTGGACTGGTCACGCGCGAGCGTCGACTCCGCCAGCGTGCGCGCCAAGCGGGGGGGACCACGTTGGCGCAAATCCGGTCGATCGCGGCAAGCCTGGGTCCAAGATCCACCTGGTCTGCGATGGCGACGGGTTGCCGCTGACCGCGGCGGTCACCGCTGCCAACGTGCCGGACGTGACCATGCTGCAGGCGATGGTCGACGACATCCCGCCGGTCCGCACGCCGTCTGGCCGGCGGCGCACCCGGCCCGGCAAGATCGACGCCGACAAGGGCTATGACAGCGCGGCCAACCGTGCCTGGCTGCGGCGTCGCGGGATCACCGCGCGGATCGCCCGACGTGGCATCGAGTCCTCAACGCGGCTTGGGCGGCATCGCTGGCGGGTGGAGCGGGCGCTGTCGTGGCTGAGCTGCTACCGGCGCCTGGCGGTGCGTTGGGATCGCGGCTCGGAGCTCTGGTTCGCGTTCGTGCTGCTGGCGTGCGCGCTGGTGGGTTGCAACCGGCTGCGCCACCGCCCGCGCCGTGCCGCATGCCTGCTCTACAAGCCACGGCGGCGAGCTGTCGCGCGGAAGCGACACAATCACACAGTGAACGACGTGCTGGACGTTGACCGCCTGGTTGACGAGCTTGCCGCCCACGACGGCGAGACTCGCTCGCTGGCCACCGAGGCGCTGGTGGGTCTGGGCGCGGCCGCGGTCCCAGCGGTGGTGGCGGCGCTGGTCGATGAGACCTCCCCGGTGAACCGGGCGGAGGCCGGATTGGTCCTACGCCGCATCGGCCCGCTCGCCTTCAACGCGGTCCGCGACGCGATCGCCGCCGCCCCCACGCGGGAGGCCAGACGGCGAGCCGGCTGGGTCTTTGTCGGCTTCGGCGCGGCGGCGCTTGCTGGCTACATCGCGGCGACCAGACATCCCCACCCGCAGGTCCGCGCGGATGCGGCTACCGGAATCGGCTACCTCAAGGCTCGGGGCCTGCCGGGCGCTGCCGCGCTGGTGGAACTGCTCGCCGATCCTGACCAGTACGTCCGGGAGCGCGCCGTGGGGGCGCTGCCGCAACTTGGCATGGCGGTGCTGCCAGTGCTGCAGCAGGTCCGCCGCGGCGGTCCCAGCACGGCCCGGCACGGCGCGCTGGTGGCGCTGGCCAACCTGGCCGGCGAGCGCGGCCTCAGCCAGCGCGACCAGGCGGCGATCACCCGGCTGATCCGCGTGAAGCTGTCCCATGACCTGCCCGAGCCGTTCCTGGAGGGCAGCTGGCTGGCCGTCCCCGGCGCCGACCAGGTCGGGATCATCGCGCTGCTCGGCCTGGCCGCAGCCCGGCCGGCGACCTTCGCGCTGGGCCTGTCAGCCGTGGCCAACGACGCGCACGGCTGGCAGGACCCCCCGCCACCCGATCGTGGACGCCGGGTGGTGTTCATCACCCCGGAGCTGGCCGGCTGGACGCTGGTCATCGGCGGGGTGTTCCCGCCCGTGGACCGTGCCGGCGAGGCCGAGTGCCTGCGCACCTGTCGGCAGCTGGCTGGCCGGTATGGGATGGGCCAGGCCTTCTCCTACGATGAGCTGAGCGGCTGGTCGGCCTGGACGGTGGCCGACGATCATCCGGCATTGTTCGTTCTGCCCCGGGAGCCGCCTGGACTTGGCCGCATCCTGCGCCACCACGTCGACGACAATGCGGGCGGCGGCGCTGACATCGGCGAGCCCCTGCCGGTGGAGGTGGGCTGCGCCGATCGCCTGACTGGCGGGCACGGCGCGCAGGGGCGTTGCAGCGCGATCGAGGTTGCCGAGGCGCTCAGCGTCAACCCCCAACAGCTCGGCCCCCAGGTGCCAATGCGCGGTCATGGCTTGCTCGCCTTCACCTCGCATGGTGTTGCCGACGGGCTTCGGGCTGGCGCCTTGCGGATTTGACCCAGGCAACGCCAGATCATCGTCGGTTCTCATCTCGCACGCATCGGCCCCACCAAGGGCCAGCAAGGCAACACCAGGATGCGGCACTAAACGGCCGAAGGGAGTGAAACGACGTCTTAGGATCCGCGAAACCTCGATGATGCCGGTCGCCATCGCGCCGGCCCCCGCACCCGCGGACCAGGAGCGATTCCTCTCACCCGGTCGCGCCGTTCCGAGCTGGAGCGGCTGCTCGGGCACCGGCACGAACAGCGGGCACTCAAGCCAAGCGCGACCCCTCGCCCCGCGGCGAGGTCGTCGGCCAGCCAGTCGAGCAGATCGACGATCTCTGTGCCGCCGCGGTGCCGCTCGATCTCCCCTTCGTCGGCTGCGGTCCGCGCCCAATCGAACCGGCCGTTCGGAACCGATCCGATGTGGGCGCAGTAGATGACCAGCTTCATGCCAAAGCACGGTCTGGATCCGCTGCGCGCCCTCCGCCCGGCGACCTTGAGGTCTACGACGTCGATGACGGCGGCTTCCAGGTCTACGACGCGCGGGCCCGCTACCTCCCCTTGACCTGGCAGGCTCCCGACCCCCGCCGCCGCTGGGCCGGTCAGGCGCGCCTGGGCTCACCACAACAGGGCCAGGAGGACAGGCTCTACGACGCGCTGCGGCGGTTCCTGCCACGTATCGGCCGCGCCGACCTGGCCGACGCGCCGGTCCTGGACCTCCAGGCAGCAGCCCAAGCGATCAGCGATCACCACGGTGGGCGGTCGTCCCGTCCAAGATGGCGATGGCCCTGGCAAAGGGGGGCGGAAGTCTCCCTGCTGCTGAGGACCCCTGATAGTTACGGGGAGGCTTGGTACTACGAGTTGGTACTACAACGAGGATCATGCAGGTCCGCGGACCTAACCGGCACAACGCCGTTGAGCGTAAGCTGCGCTGTCTGGTAGGAAGTGAAGATGCCGCTTCATCCCCAGCTGCAAGCGCTGCGGGCCCAACGGGTTGCCGCCGCCATGACCCCGCTGTACCAGATGTCGGTCGAGCAGGCCCGTGCGGCCGACCTCGCCGCCATCCAAGCCGAAGCCGGGACGCCCGAGCCGGTCGCCCGTGTCCAGGACCGGACCATTTCGGGACCCAGCGGCGATCTCCCGATCCGGGTCTACGCCGTGGCAGACCCCGGGCCACTGCCCGTACTGGTCTACCTGTTCGGGGGCGGCTGGGTGTTGGGCACGATCGACACCTCGGACGCCATCTGCCGGCGGTTGGCCAACGCGACGCGCTGCGCGGTGGTCGCGGTCGGCTACCGCCTCGCTCCCGAGCATCGCTTCCCCGCCGCGGTCCAAGACTGCTACGCGGCGACCTGCTGGGTCGCGGCTCATGCCGAGGCGGTCGGCGGCGACGCGGCCCGGGTCGCGGTGGGCGGCGACAGCGCCGGCGGCAATCTCGCGGCGGTCGTGGCGCAGCTGGCCCGTGACCGGGGCGGGCCGCCGCTGGTCCATCAGGTCCTGGTCTATCCGGTGACCGACTATCTGCCCGACAACGAGTCAGTGCGGCAGGCCAACGACCCGTATTTCTTCAACACCCGCTCGATGGCCTGGTACTGGCAGCACTACCTGGCCGACCCCGCCGACGGGGCCAGCCCGCTGGCAGCGCCGCTGCGCGCGGCCAACCTCCGCGGCCTGCCGCCCGCGCTGGTCATCACCGCCGAGTTCGACCCGCTACGCGACGAGGGCGAACACTACGCAGCGCGGCTCGCCGGTGCAGGCGTCCCCGTCGAGCGCATCCGCTACCACGGCATGGTGCACGGCTTTGTGGGAATGGCCGGCATCCTCGACGACGCGCGCAGAGCGCTTGACCAGATCGCCGCCACGCTACGCCGAGCCTTCGGTCGGTAGTGGTTCGGTGCCCAGGGCAGACCCCGCTACGCCCCATCAACAAGTCATCGGGGGAACTTGAACGGTTACGATTCGTCATGATTCATCCGATTCAACCCACGCGGCGGCGCAGTGGTGCACACTGCTTCTACGCCGGTCAGGGCCATAGGGTCGTCGACAACGATCCGGATATAGCTCATAACGGGAGAGGATCGGGGCCCTGTCGATGCTGGGCAGGTTCCTGCGCTGGTTCACCTTCGGCCACATCCGGCAGCTCGACCGGGCCGCCGAGGCCCGCTTGGGTTGGGCCTGGGCCGCTGGTGCCGGCCCGGCGGTCACCTCGGCTACCAATGCTCACCTCGAGGATCGACTGGAGCGTGAGCCGGTCACGGCGGCGCCGGTGTCGTCCGGCTGGGCCGGCTGCCGTGAGCGCTGAGGAACGCAATGGGCGGGATGAGGAGCCGGTAGACGCGCCGCACCGACCAGGCTGGGAGATAGCGATGACGCTCCTCCTCCCAGACCCTCGCCCGCGGATGGGGCTTGAGCAAACGCAACGCCAAAGATGCGTAGACGTCTGTCGGCTCGGCGGTGTGGAGCTCGATGCGGCACAGGTGTTTGGTACTGACGTAGCCGTACTGGTTGGGGCTGACCAGTCGGGCCGGCGCGCCATGGTCACCGTCGAGCGGCCGGCCATCGAGCCGCTCTGCGATGAGCAGGTCCCCAGCCAGGGCCTCCTTGATCGACACGACCGACC
>WNFZ01002753.1_pt1 | contig 16643 bp, 14 predicted proteins | sample 5400081 | NCBI WGS metagenome assembly WNFZ01 (sample SAMN13153365, study PRJNA577476) | soil metagenome | isolation source: 80 cm soil or saprolite under grassland replicate 1 | place: USA:California | collected 2016-06-15 | reverse complement strand
CGTGGTTGGTAAGCACGCGTTCCACGGTTGGACTGCCCGCTGGCAACTGGCTGGCGCCTGGCGACCAGCGACGCTCCGCACCTCAACTGTCCAGGTGCGGCTGATACCCCTTTCCCTGACTCGCCACTTCGGCCTACGGCGCCTGACGCTTTTCATGCAGGCGTGTGGCTGGTTCGGGCTACTGTAGAGGGAGGGCTTGCGCCGCACATCACGCACAGTATCGCACGTGAGGCCCACAGAGGGCGCAAAAACGCCAGAAGCTTTTGGTCTCCATAGTGGAAGCCAAGAGCTTCTGCCCTTTGTAATGACCTACAAGTTTTCTCACGCATGGTAATGTGCGGTATCGGTCACAATCCCTCACAATGTTGAAGTGTAAACTGCATCGCGACGCGATCGACAGGTAAATGGATGGCTGTTGGATCGCCCGACCATACTTCTATGCAAATACCTTTCGTTCCATGAGCATCAGACAGATGCCAGGAGCGCCCATATTCCGTAGAACATCAGCGGCAGCACCACCACCAGCGGGATGGAGGTCGTAATCAAGGCACCTCGCACCTTGTCATGTCGGTAGAGCCACCAGGCTCGGATGGCACAGCCGAGCGGTAGCAGCGGATACACCCAAATCAATACTACGAATAGGATTGCCGATAGGTGATAGCCAGAATCAAAGGCCAAGAGAGATAAGCCGGTCATGATCAACCAGGGAAACAACGACAGTGTCGCGAGGACTTGTGTAAGAATCAGCCAGGTAACCGCTTTCATTGATGTTCCTCTGCCTTGCCAACCACGGCGCTCGGCGCACACAGGGGTTCAGAGATCAAGCACGACCCGCACCGGCTCACTGATCGATCGGTGCAACTGGAATCCAAAACGTGACAGTATCTTGAGCGCCACCTGGTTGTCCGGCAGAACTTCTCCGACAATCCGAGCCAGGTTCTTGTCGCGGCCAATCTGGATGAGCCGGCGCAATAATTCACTGCCGACGCCCTGGCCCTGCCACGCATCACCGACCAGCAGAGCAATCTCCGCATCATTTGAACGGCTCAGCGTGATCAAGCACCCGAATCCCAGAATCGCCCGGTCACCGGTGTTTGGGTCGCGCTGCTCGACGAGCAACACCATCTCACGGTCGTAATCCACGCAGCGTATACGGAGCAACTGCTCGGGGGCAATACGCTGGCTGAGTTTTTGCGGCCCGAAGTAGCGCATTTCGACCGTCTGCTCCGACAGTGTTTCGTGAAACCTGATCATCAACGGCTCGTCCTCGGGCCGGATCGGGCGGATCGTGACAGGTATTCCTCTCTTGAGCATCCACTGCCTGACATACTGCGAAGGGTAGGGATGTATTGCTAACGCTGGCAGGTCCTCTACCTGTACGGTCGCATCATATACCGTGACCTGTGCGTCATACACAAGCAACCCCGTCGGTGATACAACCAAGATGTTGAGCAGCACCTCATTGATCCAGTGCTGTTCCACGACGAGTTGGCCGACGCGCACGAGCAGTTGGTCGAGCTCCTCGAGAGCACGTCGGCTGCGGTCGTCAATTCCTTTGAGCGTTGCAGCGACACCGGTGCGCTCGATCATGCGCGACGCCATCTCAGTGGTCAGCGGCGGCAGAGCGAGCGCCCGATTTTGGAACACTCCCGGCGGCGACTTGTCGGTATGGAGTGAGAGCACCGGGCCACACTGCCGGTCGACGTGGGAACTGATGATGAGGTCGTAGGCCTCATCTCTCGTCGTATCCTGGTGCGTAGTGCCTAATGAATTTTCGACCGTGATGACTCGATTGGCGCCGTGCTGGTCGAGATGGGTGGCAAATTGAATTCCTGACGTTGAGACGCCGTAGGCCACCAGCAGTTGCTCGGTCTCGCTTGGATTGAGCCGGTTACGCCCCGCAGATCGGATCGTCTGAAGCATCTGCTCTACCAGAGCGCGGTCGTGGGGTACATCGTTGGTGTGCGGTGATCGGAACGCAGATTTATACTGGTCAGGCAGGTTGTCACTCTGGCCCGATATGGGCCGAGAGATTCCAGCAGGCGTATTCGGCGTACTAACAGCAAGTGTATCAGTCGTCATCGCACTACTCCTCTTCGGGTGGTGATACGCGCTGCCGTCCTTGCTCCGAGCGGCAGGGCGTTGCTATCGATCAATGAGACTGCGCTGACACAATCGCCACCACCTTTGCCGACCAAGGGCAGTACCGATCTGAAGTTATCATGCGCTGCTCGACATCGGACGGTCGCCCGTCGCAGACCTCCGCCGCCGCGTCCGCGAACTCGATCGAGGCTGGGTCGATATGCCAGGAGTAGCCGACATTCACATCCGGATCACCGCGCACCACCCGCCCATTTGGGATGCCGGGCGCAGCCTCGCCAGCCAGAAGCTTCTGCGCGATGGCAATATCATGTGGGTCGACTAAGCGGATACGGTACTCTTCAGCGTCGGCAACGCGAAATGTCAGCACAACACCCGCTGGCACAGGAGTCGGTTGTACTGGAGTAATCGTCAGGCCACACCCAACAAGCAGACTGGACATCCAGACCGCCAGAATTAGCGTGATGGAGCGGTGTTTCATGCTTTCCTCACTTCCCGCATCGTTTCGATGCCACGCAACATCCTCTGCTCGCCATCAAATCGAGTGGTGGAGCCATTAGAGCAGCGCGAGTGGACTGGACGACGGGTCGCTCGCCGGGAAGGATTGTTCGAGTGTATCGTCATAGTCGCGCATCAGGGCGTGCCGAACTGCGGTAAGTTGCCCCGCCGAGCCGAGCTTCTCCGCTTTCTGGGCAATGAAGGACGTGACCTGCTCCACGAAGATCTGCCCGGGTTTGCGGAAGTCGAACTCGTCGGGGTGGTCGCGGAAATACTCGCGATGCACCCGTGTCCAGACCAGGCGCCCATCGGTGTCGACATTCACCTTGGCGACACCCAGAACAGCTGCCCGTCGGAACAGCTCTGCGTCGACGCCACGGGCTGCGGAGTCCAGCGCCCCGCCAGCCGCGTTGATACGTCGGATCTCTTCCTGCGGTACCGAGCTGGCACCGTGGAGCACGAGTGGCATCTGTGGCAGGCGCTGATGTAGTCCCACCAGCCGCTCGAAGTGCAGCGCCTGCTGTCTACTGAACTTATAGGCGCCATGGCTGGTGCCAATCGCGACCGCCAGACTATCGCAGCTGGTGAGCTCTACAAAGCGCTGCGCCTCGTCCGGGTCGGTCAGCCGCGCGTGGTGCTCGTCCACTGCGATGTGTTCTTCCACGCCTCCGAGCATGCCCAACTCGGCTTCCACGGAAATCCCCCGCGCGTGCGCGCGCTCGACCACCCGCCGGGTGATCGCGACGTTCTGCTCGAACGGCTCGTGCGAGGTGTCGATCATGACTGACGAGTAGAAGCCCGTGTCGATGCAGGCGTAGCAGGTCGCCTCGGCGCCATGATCGAGATGCACGGCATAGATCGCCTGCGGGTAGAGGTGCTCAGCGGCCCGGATAATCGCCTCGATCATCGGGGTGCCGGCATACGTGCGGGCGCCTTTCGAGACCTGGACAATGAACGGCGCGTCGGCCAGCATATGCCCGCGAAACAGGCCGAGCGCCTGCTCCATGTTGTTGATGTTGTAGGCGCCAATCGCGAAACGGCCATAAGCGACGCGAAACAGCGCAGCACTGGTGACAATCATGGCGATACCTACTTTCAGATATTAATGAGCGTGGTTGGGAAGCAGGATGTCACGTCCCAACCACGGCGCTGGTTTTCTACGACGATGAGTTCGCGGCATGCGTGGCTGTTTCCTACTCCGAATGATGCGGGTGGTGCGGCTGAAGCAGCGCCACACCGGCCGCGAGGGCGAGCAGAATTGGCGAGAGCCACAATCCAATCGTCAGGCCGCCCGCGCGATCGGCAAGCAGGCCGGAGACGACCGGCCCAGCCGCCTGGCCGAGCGCGAACGCGGTCGTCAGCGCGGCGATGCCAGCCGTCCAGTAGCGTGGCACGAGCGTGTGGCGCGTCAGCGCCGTCACCGCGGTCGGGCCAGCCATGAAGCTGCCTCCGAACACGATCGCCGAGAGTAGTGCCGTAGCCGGGCCAGCATGCAGCAGCACCGGCAATGACCCCACAAACGCGATGGCCGAAACCAGCGCCATTCCATGCCCGCCCCGCAAGCGTCCAAGCCCCGGCCCCCAGAATAGGCTCGCAACGGCAGAGGCCATGCCCAGCACCAGCCAGAACGCGACCATCACCCAGGCCTCAAGATGCTGTGCGCGCAGCAGCGCGATCACGAAGGTCATATAGCTCACATACCCAGCCCCGAACAGGATATAGGCGGCGAAGGTGGCTGCCAGCTTGTGGAATGCTGCGCCGGAGAGCCCTGCGGCGTGCCCCTGCTCGTGTTCGGGAACCGCCCGCGCGGCCAGCCATGCTGGCACGAGCGCGGCCAGCGCGGCCAGACCGAGCACGAGCCAACCGATGCGCCAGCCAACCGCCCCGCTCGCTGCAAGCGCGACCGGTACGACGATGCCCGAGAGCACAATCCCAATACCAGCGCCAGCGAAGTAGACTGGCAACAGGTGGTGCCGGATGCGGGCTGCAAGTGAGGAGCCGACCACAAACGCGACCGCAGTGGCGACGCCGCCGACGAAGCGCAGCGCCATGAGTACAGCATAGCTCGTCGTCGTGCCGGTGATTAACAGGGCCAGACTACTGATGATCAGGCTGCCCAGAAAAGTGCCTCGGATGCTGAAGTGTTTGGTCCACCAGGCGCCAGTCGCCGCGCCGATAACGTAGCCGATTGCGTTGGCGGTGTTCATCCCGCCCGCCTGCGTGAAGCTCCAGCCGAGCGCGTCGCGCATTGGCGGCAGCAGCAGCGCGTAGGCGAAGCGCGAAAAACCGAGCGCGATCACCGGCGCCAGGGCGAGCCCGAGCGCAATCCACACCGCACGGTCACGCTGTTCGCGTGCTCGCTTGTAGGTTGTCGTTGCCATTGATGATGACCTTTCAGTGATGTTTATGGGTGTTCACTTTTCAATAGTCGCAAACACCTCTCGCCAATTGGATAGATAAGATTTACCGTCAGGATCGATTGGCGCAGCCGCTGCCGCTCTCACCAATTGGCAGCGGGCAGCCGTTGATCAAGATCGTCACCTGCTTGACCGTCGGAAACTGCCGCGCGGTAGCCTGCAACTGGGCCGTCGCATACGCCTCACCCCCAACACCGGCGATGTTGAGCCTACCGGACAGGGCGATCGTTGCCTTTCCAGCAACCAGTGTCACGTTGTCCACGCGCAGTTGCGAGTCCGCGAGCGCGTTGATCAGACCATCGGCGCGCTTGTTCTTTGGGAGCGACAACAATGTCTCGATTGCGGCGCGCAGCACGCGTTTGGTCGGCGTGATCTGCACCTCGATTGGTACGAGACCAGTTCCGCGCGCGACATCAAACGACACGCTCGGGTCAATCAGGTAGATCTTGACCGTCTGGCGCGGTCCTGGGGCAACCGGGCGGGCCGTCTGGATCAGCTGGCGGCCCAGTAGCCCAAGCTCGATCTGGTAGTCCGGCGAGTTGTAGGGATGGTATTCAAAGCGTGCGCGCTCGAAGTACTGCACGCTGTACCACTGGCCGTTGATTGGGTTCTGAGCAGGAAATGCTTCACTGATCGGATATCCGAAGTTCGGCAAGCTGCCGTGCTGCTCCCAGAACTGTTTGAAGCCGACAGACAGCGAGTGGCCGGTTTCTGCGAAGAACCTGATGTCGGCAGTACTCGCAAATGGCGCAATCGGCTGGAATTCAGGCTGATGCTGTCGTTCCTGCGTGAACTGACGCCCCAGCAGGCTGAGTTGGATTTCCTGCCCTGTACCTGCCCATTCCAGGTGTTGTTCGAACCGCGCCCGCTCGAACCATTGGATGAACAGGGCCTTGCCGGTGCCTGGATCGAGCTCGTACCGCGCCGGGCTGATCGGGTAGCCAAAGATCCTCAGCCCGCCATTGGCCCGCCAGTAGCGCAAGAACGGGTCAGATACTGTCTGACCGGTCTGCTGGAAGTACTCGCTGGCTGTTCCAGCAATAACCGGCGGAGTCAAGAACGTTACAAACATAACACTCACGAACAGCGCGGCGACCATGAGTAAGCGCATGGGCCGGCGCAGGATTCGCTGTGCATATTTCGGTTGTCGAATATACAGGTTCACGATGGTCTCCGCTCTGTCGTATGCTTCAATCATCGGGTGGAGTCGATAGAGCTTCAGCGTCACGATCGACTCGCTACTGGCCATCCATGTCCATGAACAGGTTGTTGAGCGCCTCCGCGAGCGTTGGATGTGCGAAGACCGCCTCACGTAGCACGGTGTATGGCAGCTGACCCAGCATTGCCATCTGAAGCACCGCTAGCACCTCGCCACCGTCGATACCCAGGATCGCCGCGCCGAGGATCTGGTTCGTCTCCGCGTCGACGATCGCCTTCATAAAGCCGCGCATTTCGTGGAGTACCCTGGCACGTGCGACGCGGGACATTGGCAGCTTGGCCACACGAAAAGCCCGGCCCTGCGCGCGGGCCGCCTGCTCGGTCAGCCCGATCCGACCGAGCTGCGGATCGATGAAGATGGTGTAGGGCACCAGACGGCCGGCAGTGCTCATGTTCCCGCCCTCAAGCAGATTTGCGCGGATGATTCGGAAGTCGTCGTAGGCGATGTGGGTGAAGGCCGGGCCGCCGTTCACATCGCCGAGCGCGTAAATGCCCGGCACGTTGGTCTCCAGTTGCTCGTTTACTACAATGAAGCCTCGCGCGTCGACCTGCACGCCCGCCGCCTCAAGTCTGAGATACTCGGTGTTGGGCGTGCGCCCCGTCGCCACAAGCAGGTGGGATCCGCGCAGGATCCGCGCACCCTGAGGGGTGTACACGGTGAGTTCGACGCTGTCAGCGCCACCGCTCCCGACCCGCATTGCGGCGGTGTTGAGCAGCACCTCGATCCCATCCTCACGGAGGATCGCGGCCACCGCCTCGGCCACATCGTCGTCCTCGCGCGCCAGTAGCTGTGGCCCGCGTTGGACAATCGTGGCCTGGCTGCCAAAGCGGCGGAACAGCTGGGCGAACTCCAGGCCGACGTAGCCACCGCCCAGGATCAGCAGGTGCTCCGGCACGCGCTGCAGCTCCATGATCGTGGTCGAGTTCAGCGTGGGAACACAGTCGATCCCCTCGATCGCCGGCACAGCCGGCCGCGCGCCGGTATTGATGAAGATCAGATCCGCCGCGACCGTGCGTGTGCCGCCGCTGTTCAGCTGCACCTCCAGCGTCTTTGGGCCACTGAAGTGCGCCTGGCCGAAGATGAGATCCACTCCCGCGGTGGCGGCAAGATACTGCTCGCTCCCGCTGCGCAGGCGCTCGACGATCGCGCGCTTGCGCTGGCGAACCTCGGCCAGATTCACCGTGACTGGGCCGGTATGCACGCCATAGTCAGCTGCACGGCGTGCCAGATAGGCGATGCGCCCGCTGGCGATCATGGTCTTGCTCGGGTAGCAGCCCTCGTTGACGCACGTGCCGCCGACGTGCTCGCATTCGACGAGCGCCGTGTGATAGCCTGCGTTGGCGAGCGTGGTCACGAGCGGCACACCGGCCTGCCCCGCACCGATAATCACCGCATCGTACTGTGTAGCACTCATCACATTCTTCCTTCCTGGCCCGCGACCTGTGGCCGACCATACAATGACGCATGTGGCTTCACTCAGCGCTCTGCTCCTGCATTACTGGAGTGTCGAGGTGAGCCGCGCGAGGTTGTCGAAGAGTTTGCTCACGAGCGGGCGGGTTCGCCACTCACCCAGGTTCACAGGCCGTGCCTGCCGCACATAGTCGGCGAAGAGCTGCCGCATCTCCGCGACGACACGCTTGTCGTAGCAGACTAGCGTGATCTCCAGGTCGAGCTGGAACGAGCGCATGTCCAGGTTGCTCGAGCCGATCACTGCGATATCATCGTCGATGCTCATGTGCTTGGCGTGCAACAGCACCGGCGACCGGTAGCGCTCAATCTGCACCCCTGCCGCCATCAATTCCTCGTAGTAGGAGCGCTGGGCATGGTAGACCAGGAACTGGTCGCCAATCTCTGAGACAATCAGCCTGACCGTCACCCCACGCTGGGCCGCGCTGGTGAGCGCAATCATGAGACTCTCGTCTGGCACAAAGTAGGGAGTGGCGATCGTGATCTGGCGCCGTGCAGCGTAGAACAGCGCGACGAAGAGTTTGAGGTTGTTGTCGTTCTCGAAGGCAGGGCCGCTGGGCAGCACCTGGCACACGACATCGCCAGTTTTGTTCGGGTTGACAGCTGCCTCCGGCGCGCTGGTGCGGTCCAGCACGACCCTGGTCTCGGCGTACCAGTCGCTGCGAAAGACCGCATCAAGCTGGCTGACGACCGGACCGGTTACGCGCGCCACCAGTTCAATGTAGTACAGGCCTTTTTTGCGGTTGCTGGCCTTGTGGTAGTCCCGATCAATCAGGTTCTGGGAGCCGGTAAAGCCGACTGCGCCATCCACCACGACGATCTTGCGGTGGTTGCGCAGATCGAGCCGCGACCACTCGGTGTCGAAGATCCGCACTGGCAGCGTCTGCTGCACCGCGATGCCGCCCGCGCGCAGTCGCTTGAGGACGGAGCGGCTAAAGAAGAGATTGCTGAAATGATCGATCAGGACCCGACAGGCCACGCCACGTTGCTGCGCACGAATCAATGCATCGATGGCTTTGGAGCCGGTCGAGTCGTCAGCGAACATGTAGTACTCGACGTGGACGTACTTCTGGGCGCCCTCGATCGCCTGGACGATGCGCTCGACCGCGCCGTCATAGTCGGGCAGGAGTTCGACGGTGTTGCCTGTGAAGGCCGGCATGCCACCGAGGTTAGCGTTCAGCTCAACCAAGGGTAGATACAACTCAGGGATTGTCGCATCAAAGATCGGCAGCAATTCTGGTTGCTGCTTGGCCTCCGCCACCGAGCGCTTGATCAGCTCGTCCACAGTGTGCTGCCGGGCGCGGCGGCGCTTGGTGAGTTTGGGACTGCCCAGCAGGAGGAAGAGGACCACGCCCAGGTAGGGCAGCCCAACGATCAGCATCAGCCAGGCGATCGCCGACGATGGCTTGCGATTCACCGGTATCACAAACAGCGCCACGATGCAGATCGCGTAATACAGCAGTGCAGCGAAGATCACCCCGTTCGAACTCATACCCAAGCTCCTTCTGCGACACTACGGTGCGCCAGCGCCAGTACTCTTCACATACAACAACCGCCGCCCGAACATTCATGTGGCGGGGCCCTCTGGCCCGTGGTGGGCTTCGTCGGGGTCGTGCGCCATCTCGTCGATCGCGACCGCGACCGCCAGGATGAGGCCTTCATCCTCGCCCGGTGCGATCGTGATACCATAGGTATCCGTGAACGCGAACCAACGCTTCGAGATCTCGGCCACCGTTTGCTCTCCGCGCTGGATCTGGTATTCGTGGGCAAAGATGTCCCCGTGCATGTGTATTTCCGTACCGTCTGCGAGCTCAATCGCAAACTTGTCCCCGAACGGTGCGAACAGGGCCTTGCGAATGGTGGCGATCGTCGTCTCACCGCGTTCGATCGTCATGGTCTTCCGGAAGGCGAGTAACTTCTGCTTGATAGTGGCCACTTCCTGGCCGTGCCGATCCTCGATCACAAAGGTCTCGCGGATGCGGAAGACCTTGCCATCCACATGGAAAACGTTGTGGCCGTCGGCGTCTTCGATGTCGTAGTCTTCGCCGAGCGACAACAGCCGCTGGCGCAACTTAAAGCGTGTCACGTAATACCTCCTGTCGTAGCAATGCACTGATTTTTGAGCACATGAGCAATTCGATAGCGTGGTTATCAGCGGCGGCCCGGGCACTACCACGGTTCTCGGCCTCCCGGCCGCCGCAGCCACTCAGAATGAATCCATCAAATGACCGGTCGCGCGTTTACTGCCCGCACTGCCCTGCTTGTACGAGTGCGTTCGCTTGGTCGAGCAGCGCCGCGGTGTCGGCATCGGCTGGCGCCGCCACGATATGGGCGGCGCGCAGGGCGATCGGGTAGGGTGGCGTCGTATTCCCAATCTCCACATTGACCCGGTGCAAGAGGTAGCAGCCGTAGAAGCGCTGGGTTGCGCCGTCGGTCTGCCGTGCGACGATCACCGTCGGCACCTGATAGAAGATCTTCCCGGCCCCAGCGTCCGAGGCCACGTCACCCGTGGTGACGTTCACCGCGACCGTGTTGGCGTAGCCGCTGGCGAAATCCGCGAAGCTTGCCGTCACGCCGTTTGGGGCGCCTGGGTTTTCCCAGTAGCTGTATGCCCGTGCGTATTCGTGCCTTCTGATCGCGTTGTAGTAGGCGTTGAGGAGCGCCACCGGGTCGTTCCAGTTCGCGAACAGCGGCGGATTAGCCTGGTCGCTGCCGAGCTGCACGCCAAAGAAGATCGCCGGCTGGCCAGCGCCACGAGTCACCTCGGCAAGGAAGTAGGGCGGGCTGTTTGAGCTGCCGCGCAGCCCAAAGATGTAGCCGCTGCGCGTCGGCATGCGGCCAGTTGGCGCAAGCTGCCAGGCATCCGGGCCGGCGAGTTGGCGAATCTGGACCTGGATCGACGCCGGGTCGATCGGCTGTGGAAATTGGACTGCCACGACCATTTCAGCCGTGCCGGGAGGCATCAGCGCGGTCTGATCGGGTGCGATTGTGACCTGAGACGCGCCGCCCGAAACCGTGATCGCCACCTGTTGCGAGGCCGGCGCTGACGGCATGAACTGACTCCCGAGCAGCCCAAGCTCGACCTGATAGGCCGGCGGGTTGGCCGGGTGCGCCTCGAAACGCGCCCGCTCAAAATACTGGACGGTGTAGACCTGGCCGTCGGCGGGATTGGCTTCCGGGAAGGCTTCGCTGATCGGGTAGCCGAAGATGGGCAGGCCGCCGTTGGCAGCCCAATAGGCGTAAAAACTGCCTGACAGCGCATGGCTGGTCTCCGGGAAGAAGACACGATCGGGTGTGGATGCGAAAGGCGCAATCGGCTCGAACGGTGCCTGACCCTGCCGTCCTTTCGCCAGCTGGTTACCGAGCAGGCCCAGCTCCACCTCATACGGGGTACCAGCGAATTCGGGATGCAGCTCGAAGCGCGCGCGCTCGAACCACTGCACCAGCGCAGTCTTCCCGCTGCCTGGGTCGGCCTCATTCTGCGCGTCGCTGATCGGGTAGCCGAAGATCGGCAGGCCGCCGTGGGCCTGCCAGTAGGCCATGAACGGGCCGGAGACGGCGTGGCCGGTCTGGGGGAAGAATTGGCTCCCCGCGGCACTCGCAGCTGGCGCAGCCGCCAAGAGCGCAAGAACCATGCTGATGCACAGGGTAAGCAGCGTGACCCTGGAGAGGGAGCGTGTCAACGCTCGCGGCGTGTGCTTTCCCAATAGTCTGTCGTCCATCGCGTTGTCTCCTGTTAGCTGATCTGCACGCCTCTTGCGAGAGGCACAGAGTGGTGGCTTATGAGGGTGGTGTGGAGCGGGCACGGCCGCTCCACCCATCTGCACGGACAAAAGCTTGCTGGTCTATTTCTGAGCCACCGGCCTGCCCGCGACGATCAGCGTTGTCTTCCCATCTTGCGCCGGCTTGAAGCTGATCACGATGCCCTTTGCCACCCCACTGTTGGCGATGAAGCCTTCTCGCGAAAAGGGTATCAGCTCAGTATCCGTCGTGGCGCCCTGGATCGAGAGATTGAGCTGCAGCTTCGTACCGTCCACTGCGCTGACGTGCGATGGCTTGTCGCCCATCAGGCTCTGATACTCACCCACAAGGGCTTGTAGGTCAGTCGGGTCAGCCTTGTACGAGCGCGCCGCCGCAAGCTGCGCGCGACGGCTCGCATTGTCCTCACCCAGAATCTTGGCCTGGCCCTCGACGATAGAGCGAGTGTCGTGCTGCGGCGTGATGCCCAGGAGGAGCTCGGCCACATGCTGCCGCACCACCTGGAGGAAGTTCTCCGCATGCGTGGCGTTGGTCAGGATGACCACGCCGCTGCGGGTCTCGGGCACCAGCGTGACCATGGCGGTGTACCCCGGAGCGACGATACCGTCGTGCCAGGTGAGCCGGTGGCCCTGAAAGTCCTCGGTGGTCCAGTAGAGGGCGTAGCCGGTGTCGGTGATCAAGCTGGTCGGCGCTGGCAGCCCCTGCGCCCTGGCGGCCATCGCGGCTGTCAGGCCCGGATCAAGATCCGGGGCGGCAACCACGGGCCGGTGCATCTCGGCCAACAGGTCCGGGGACAGCAGTCGCTGGCCGTTGAATGTACCGTCGCCCACTTGGAACTGGATGTAACGCGCCAGCTCGGCCGCGCTGGCGTTGATTGCCGCCGCCGGGGCTTCGTTACGCCACGAGTGGAACGGGGCAAGCTCATTGCCCTTCAGCACGTCGATCTCGTGGGGTTGGGCGAAGTCGGGTGTCCGCTGCATCGCATCCACGTCCAGCGTCGCCGTGGTCATTCCCAACGGCGTGAAGATGTGTTGGCGGGTGTAGTCCTCCCAGTTCTGGCCGCTTACCCGCTCGATCAGCACGCCGGCGATCGTCGTGTTCAGGTTGCTGTAGGCGAACTTCTGGCCCGGCTGGCTCTGCAGCGGCACTGTCGCCGCCAGCTTAAGCAGATCCGCGCGCGTGAGGGTTGGATCCAACGACGCTGCGTCGCTGCGGACCATGCCGCTTGTGTGGCTGAGCAGGTGGCGCACGGTCGCCTTTGCGGTCGCGGCCGGGTCGGACAGCTTGAACTCCGGGATGTATTTCGTGACTGGGTCGTCCAGCTTGACCTTCCCCTGCTGCACCAGCAGCATCACACCCAGCGCGGTGAACGACTTGGTGACCGAGCCGATGGCGAACTGGGTGTTGGGCGTGACCGGCGCGCCACTGGTCACGTCGCGCACGCCATAGCCTTTGGTGTAGGCGATCTGGCCGTTCTGCACGACGGCCAAGCCGACGCCTGGTACGTCATAGTCCTGCATCAGCCGCACGATATAGGCGTCTAGTGCAGCGGTGTCGAGCGCCGCACCAGGCGCGCTGGTCGGCGCGGGGGCCGAAGTCGGCGCGGTGACTGTTGGAGGCACCGTAGCCGAGGGCGTGGTGGGTGCCCCCGCGCAGGCAGCCAGAATTGCCAACAGCACGAATGGGATAACCGCGCTGAACCAGAAGGTACGTCCTTTTCGCATGGTTTTCTCCTTTAATATCCGTTATGCGACATAGATCTGTCGAAACTGTGCGCGTCCACGATGAACGCGGGTCTTGATCGTGTTGAGATTGCAGCCCAGCGCCGTGGCGATGGTCTTCAGCTTGTAGCCGGCACACAAATGCAGCAGCAATGGCAGACGATAATGCGTCGGGATGCGACGGAGCACCGTGCGAACGGTTTCCCGCTCATCCAAGTGCGCCGCGAACGCCGGCTCGCTCGCGAGTTCGGCGGGATCGCCTGCGATCAGGACACGCCTCACGCGGCGCTGCTGGCGCAAGTAGTCAAAGGCCGTATTGGTCGCGATACAGTAGAGCCAGCCGCGCGCGGACACGGATGCATCGCGCTCGTCCCAATGCCGCAGCGCCTTGATGAAGCTCTCGTGACAGAGATCCTCCGCAGTTTCGCGTTGATGGACGAGGCGCTCCAAGTAGCGCAGGAGCGGTCGGTGATAGGCCTCATAGAGCTGCTCGATGGTTGTATGGGGCATGGTGGTGGTAGGTTCCATAGCGATCCTCCATAGTGATTGCTTGGGCAACGATAGCTGCCTCACTGCATCCGTAGCGCCGCTCTCATACCTGTCCCGACTGTACTGCATGCAGCCTGTGATGTCGCTCCCCACGCCACCGCTTTTGCTTTGCGCATAGTTGCGCATCGATGCGCATTTGACTCGAGGTGCGAAATCTTCTCGCCGAGACCACCAAGTATCGCATGGAGCCGCATGTGGTCGCGCCAGATCAGCATCCAGCGCACGGCCTCGGTGATGGATCCGCGAACACCGCGCCAGCGCACTGGGTCGTAATCTACCAGGACCACGCGGCGTTCGGGGACCGCGGTCAGCATCAGGTTGTGGGAACGCAGCAGGCTCTGATGTGCCAGGTTGTTCCATGCGCGCCGCGGCCACATCGACGGCGCGTTGAGGCGTAACCGATCTGCCATACTCCCGCTGAAGCTGCCGTACAGGTCGGGCATTCGACCCGTGGCACGAAAACACCGCAGCGCTGATAGTGCAATCGTGTGGAGGTGCCTCGCAACATGCTCGCGTTCGTCCTGCCGCAATGTCGAGTAATTTATCGCGGATAGGGGGTGCGCGTTGGCGATAAAGGGCTGCACCACTAGCACCCGCAGCGAGCCGGCCTGGTCACGAGCCACGACGTAGTAGCTCGGGATGCTGTGTTGCGGGCCAAGGCCGGCCGCGAACTGTTCAGCAGCAGCCCGCATGGCATGCACCTGGGCTAGCGTGCTGCGGAGCGTCCCGCCCGGCTGAGTCTTCAGCTTGACCACGTAGCGCTGATCGCCGGTGCGGTAGACATCCGTCTGGCTGCCGCCGGCGATACGCTCGAAGTGCTGACCGCGAGCCAGGCAGGCGAAGATATCGTCCAGGAAGACCTGGGTCTGTCGCTCCTCGAGCGGCTCAACCGCGGAAGCGGTCGTTGCGCAGGTTCGTGTTTCCATGCCGGCGTTCCTTTGATACTATGCAGCGAGAAGGCGACGATGTGGCTCTGCCCTGACCAGCTCGCTCATCGTTCTGCCGTTGGTCTGGCTGAGCGGCGGGCGAGCGGAATCGGCGGCTGGCCGCCGAAGAGCAGCTTGATCGTCGTGCTTCCGGCCTGGTCGCTGTCGAAGACGATCCGCCCTGAACCTTTCAGATCGCCGCTGTTGATCAGGAAGGCATTGGATTCGTACGGCACCAGACTGGCCTGATGGCCTACTCCAGGGAATTCGCCGGTGATCTGCAGCTGTCGACCGTCAATGACGCGCACGCTGGCTGGCGTTCCCGCGCCCGGAACCTGGTATTCACCCGCAAGCTTTTCCAACGCCGCTGGGTCGGGCACAAATGCTCGCGCGGCTTTGAGTCGTGCGTCGCGGCTCGCGACGTCCTGCCCAAGCAGCTTCATCTGGGCCTCGACGATCGCGAGTGTGTCCTGGCGCGGCTGGATGTTCAGCAGCTCCTCGGCCACATGCTGCCGCACGGTCTCGGTGAAGCCGCTTGCGCGATCGGTATTGGTCAGAATGACCACTCCGGCGTTCACCTCCGGCAGCAGGGTGATATTGGTAACGAAGTCGGCTCCACCGCCATCATGCCAGACCATCGGATGGCCCTCAAAGTCATTGGTGAGCCAGTAAAAGGCGTAGCCGGGGTCGCTGAGCAGCGTTTCGAGCGCGGGCAAACCCTGCTGCCGGGCGGCGGCCATGGCCGACTCCGGTGTTGTCCACGGGCCCGCGGCGGAGACATGCCGGGTGTGCAGCTCAGCGAGCAGCTCACGCCCCAGCAGCACGCTGCCATCGGCTCGCTGGCCGCTGAGCTGAAACGCCACATATCGCGCCATATCCTCGACGTTCGCAATCACCCCTGCTGCGGGCATATCCACGCCGATTGGGTAGAATGGGATGGGCTGCATGCCTGTAGTGACATCGATCTGATGGAATGCACTATAGTCCGGCTTCGTGGGCAGCCTGATGAAGTTCAGGTCGGCGTTCTGCATGCCTAGCGGCGCAAAGATTCGAGTGCGGATGAACTCCTCGTATGGCTGATGGCTGACCCGCTCGATCAGCTGGCCGGCAATATCCGTGTTGACGTTGTTGTAGGTGAAGGTTGTGCCGGGCGCATGGATCACCGGAATATGTGCGACCAGCGCAAACAATTGATCGGGGGTCATGCCCTGGTTGCTGATGGTCGATCCATCATAGGCCAGGCCAGTCGTGTGATTGAGCAGGTGGCGCACGGTCACCTTGGGGGTCGCGGCCGGGTCGCTCAGACGATATTCGGGCAGGTAGGTCACCACCGGCTCGTCCAGCTTGACCTTGCCGTCCTGCACCAGCAGCATCACGCCGAGCGACGTGAACGATTTGGTCAGCGAGCCGAGCGCAAACATCGTCCTGGTGGTCACCGGCTGCTTGGTGGTCGTGTCACGCACCCCATAGGCGTGGGTATAGACGATCTGGCCGTTCTGGACGAGCGCAATGGCGCTGCTGGGCACGTCGTAGATCTCCATCATCAGCTGGACAAATGTGTCGAGCGCGGTGGTGTCTAGTCGGCTTGCCGACGCCGTTGGTATGGTTGGCATGACCGCCGGCGCGGGCGCTGTCGGCTGGTCGGCCCTGGGCGCCGTGGTCGGTGGCGCGCTCGCGCACGCAGTCAGGATGATGAGCAATGCGGCAAGTCCTATCGCACGGCGCCATGTTCTGCAAAGATGTTTCATGGTGATTCCTGTTCTATCTCTGGGCACAAATATGGTTAGTGGGTATTGGGTGTCAGGTATGTGGCGTCGCAGAAGCCAACACCCAGCACCCAATACCGAAAACCTTGCTTGCAAATGCACGAGAGCGCTGGATTAGTGAACCCGTGTGAAGGGGTATGTGTCGGGCTGATCGCGATCAGGTGAGATCAGCTGCCAGATCGGCTGGCCCGCAGTGTCGCGGTCAAGCTTTACTTGCATGC
>WNFZ01002751.1_pt1 | contig 16646 bp, 9 predicted proteins | sample 5400081 | NCBI WGS metagenome assembly WNFZ01 (sample SAMN13153365, study PRJNA577476) | soil metagenome | isolation source: 80 cm soil or saprolite under grassland replicate 1 | place: USA:California | collected 2016-06-15 | reverse complement strand
GCTCGGCGTCACGGACCAGACGTGGGCATCGCACGTCCTTGGGCTCCAGGAGGCGGCGGCGGATCGCACGCTCGTCGCCGCCGGCAAGACGATGCCGCCGCTCCGTGCGGTGAAGGACGAGGAGGAGCTGGCGGTGCTGGCGAAGGCGGCGTCGGCTGCCGATGCCGCCTTCGCCGACATCGTCCTCGTGCCGTTCGCCGGCCGCCGCGAGGCCGATGTGGCCGCGGACCTCGCCGACGCCCTTCGACGCCACGGCCACCGGACCGCGGACTTCACCATCGTGGGTTCGGGTCCGAACGGCGCCTCACCTCATCACGAGGCAGGGGAGCGGGTCATCGCGAATGGCGATGCGGTGGTACTGGATTTCGGTGGTCACCTCGACGGCTACTACTCGGACATCACGCGGACCGTGTTCGTCGGCGAGCCGCCGAAGGAGTTCGATGGGGTCCACGACGTCGTCCGGCGGGCCCAGCAGGCGGCGTTCGAGGCCGTGCGCCCGGGTGTCCCGGCCGAGGAGGTCGACCGTGCCGCCCGCGACGTGATCGACGAGGCCGGCTACGGCGAGTGGTTCATCCACCGCACCGGCCACGGGATCGGCCTGGAGCTCCACGAGCCCCCGTTCATCGTCACCGGCAACGCGACGAAGCTCAGGGCAGGCATGACCTTCTCGATCGAGCCGGGCATCTACCTCACGGGCCGGTTCGGCGTGCGGATCGAGGACATCGTGGCGGTCGGCGACGACGGGGCGGTCCGACTGAACCAGGCGCCGCGCGACCCTCAGGCGGTGCGGTAACCGGCGAGGCTAGATCCGGGGACGGACCCTCGTCCCTTCCGGGGTGTCCATGACCTCCAGGCCCAGTTCCTGGAGACGGTCGCGAACCCGATCGGCCGTGGCGAAGTCCTTGTCGGCCCTCGCGGCGTCCCGCTCGCCGACGAGCGCCGCGACCTCGTCGCTCGGCTGCCACCCCGCGCGGGCGCCCCGCTCGACGTCAAGGCCCAGGACCTGGTCCCAGGACGAGACCACCGAGTACTTCTCCGGGTCGGGAACGGCCCGTGACGACGCCAGCTCGTTCAGGATCACCAGGGCCCGGGGCATGTCCAGGTCATCGGCCACCGCTTCGCGGAACCGCTCGTCGAACGCCGTGGCCTCCGGGCCCAGCCCCTCGGCGGGACGGCCCCAGTCGGCCATCCGCTGTCGCAGGCGCCTGACCGCCGTGTCTGCGGCCCGGAGCGCGTCCTCGGAGAAGTCCATCTCCTTGCGGTACCGGGTCTCGAACGTCAGATAGCGGAAGGAGAGGGGGTCGATCCCCAGCGCCGCGAGGTCCCCGATCCGGATGATGTTGCCCGAGGACTTGGCCATCTTCTGTTCCTTCAGCCGGAGGAACCCTCCGTGGACCCACGTCGAGATCACCTCGTGCCGCACGGCGCCCTCCGACTGGGCGACCTCGTCCTCGTGGTGTGGGAAGATCAGATCGACGCCACCGGTGTGGATGTCGAACCGCTGGCCCAGGTACTTCATGGACATGGCCGAGCACTCGATGTGCCATCCGGGGAACCCCTCCCCCCACGGGCTGTCCCACTTCATCAGGCGGTTGGGCCCGGCCTTCTTCCACAGGGCGAAGTCCTCCGAGTGGCGCTTGTTCGGGTCGACCTCCAGATCCTGGCGATGGCCCGCCCGGAGCTTGTCGAGCGTGTTCCCGGAGAGCTTGCCGTATTCGGGGAACGAGCGGACATCGTAGTAGACCGTCCCGTCGACCTCGTAGGCGTGGCCGTTCTGAAGGAGACGCTCCGTGAGCTCGATCATCTCGGGGATGTGCTCGGTCGCGGTGGGGTAGAGGTGGATCCCCTTGATGCCGATGGCCTCGGTGTCGTCCAGGAACGCTTGGGTGTACTTCTGGGCGATCTCCTTGGGGGACAGGCCCTCGTCGGCGACGGCCAGGTCCATCTTGTCGCGACCCGCATCGGAGGCCTCGTCGGTCATGTGCCCCACGTCGGTGATGTTCATGACCTGCATGACCTCGTAGCCCTCGAACTCCAGGGCCCGGCGGAGCAGGTCAGACAGCAGGAAGGTCCGAAGGTTTCCGATGTGGACGTACCGATAGACGGTCGGGCCGCAGGAATACATGCCGATCTTGCGGTCGTCGACGGGGACGACCTCCTCGACGCGGCGGGTCAGCGTGTTGTACAGGCGCACGGCAGCCCAGCATAACCGTGGCACCCGGCGAGATGTTCCGCTACGGCAGGTCGGGTCGGGGCGGCGCCTGGCCGGTGGGTCCGTTGCCCGAGGGCCCCGGCCCGTGTCCGTCGCCGTCCTCGGCGCCCGATCCCATGCTCACCGGCTGCCCGCCCTGCTGTCCGTTCCCGGTCAGGACCCCGACGGGGATCTCGATGGGCTCACGCTCGCCGAGCTCGGCCATGAGGGCCTCGATCTCGTCGCCGATGAGCTCCTCCCGCTCCATGAGCGCGTCGCGAACGCCCTCGACCGCGTGCCGCTTCTGGAGGAGCAGTTTCTTGACCCGATCTCTGCAATCGTCGAGCAGCGCGTCCATTTCCTTCTTGCGATCGGGATCGGTCAGGATGGCGCGGATCGGATCACCGTCCATCATCGTCGGGGGGATCGCGGCTGCCGAGATGAGGCTCTTGCCCATGCCGAACACCCCCACGTAGGTGGCCACGGACCTCGTCGCGTTCACCAGGTCCGAGCTTGGTCCGGTCGTGGTCTGTCCGAACCAGATCTCCTCAGCCACCAGCCCGGCTAGGGAGACCTGGATGTCGGCGAGGATCTGGCGCTGGGTTCTGCTGTACAGCTCCTCGATATCCTGCCCGTGAACCAGGCCCAGGGCGTGCTCGCGTTTCTGGATCGTAATGACCTGGATCTGGAACTCACCCTTCTCCAACGTGTACGAGGCGACCGCGTGTCCCGCCTCGTGGATGGCGGTCATCTCCTTCTCCCGAGGGGTCAGCTTCACGGGTTGCTTCAGGCCGATCTCCTCGACGAGCTTGGCCTGCCAGAGGTCGTCCCACCGCAGCGCATCCCGTCCGTCCTGGAGCGCGAAGATCAACGCCTCGTTCACGATATTCTGGATCATGGCCGGCGAGTAGCCCTTCGTCATCCGCCCCAACTTATTGACGTCGGTGGGCTCGTGGCGCACCTTCGCCAGGTAGTACCGGGCGATGTCTTCGCGACCGTCGCCGTCGGGAAGGCCGACGTGGATCTTCCGATCGAACCGCCCCGGCCGAAGAAGCGCCGGGTCGAGCGACAGGGCGCGGTTCGTGGCTCCGATGACGAGGATGTTGTAGAAGGGCACCTTCGACCGGCCCAGCCCGAGTATCCGGCGAACGTGCCGCCACAGGCCCCTCGGCGCCACGAAGCCGTCCATGTTGACCAACAGCTCGTTCACGATGCCCATGCCCCCACCGCCCATGCCCATGCCGGCGATTACCTTGTGGGGCCCGGACGCCCTGTCGTACTCCACGGACTGCTGTGAGATGCCTCCCCGGGTCCCGCCGAGAGCATCGAGCTCGTCGACGAAGATCACGCAGCCCCCGTACTTATCTGACATCGCCCGGGCTCGCGAGAACATCCTGCGAACCTTCATGTTCCCGATGCCGAAGAACATCGCTTGAAACCGGCTCCCGTCGGCCACCAGGATGGGCACATTCGAGGCACCGGCGATGGCCTTGGCCATCAGGGTCTTGCCCGTACCCGGCGGACCCTCGAACAAGATGCCGTGGGGCGGGTAGCCGCCCATCTGCTTGAAGTTCTTGAACCCCTGGAAGAGGCGCAGGACCTCCTTCGAGGACTCGACGGCCGCCGGCTGCCCGCGGACATCGTCGAAGGACTTGTCGTATTCACCGGGGTAGATCGTGTAGTAGGTCCCCCGCATCAGGAACCAGAACATCGCCGCGAACTGCACGACCAGGAACATCGAGATGAAGAGCAGGGAGACGACGAAGGTGCGGTACGTGGATAGGGTCGCCCCGGGATGCAGGAGCGCGTCGCTCGGGTGGACCCCTAAGAACAGGTATCCCACCACGATGTAAAGGACCAGGAAGATGGCGGCCCGCTTGGCCCATCGCCAGTAGCGCCGGTACTGCTCCATGGGTTCGACCCTCCGAGGGTGAGGCCGGGCTCGGCCCGGGCACGTGTGCACAGGATACGCCCTGGAGCAGCGGATTTGGAGGGACGGGTCGCCCGGGGCCTATGGGCTCAGGGGCCGATCCTCGAAGGGCGTCGAGAGCACGACGGTGGTCCGGGTCTGGACCTGGCCCTTCTCCCGGAGGCGGCGGATGAGCTCCTCGAGGTGCCCCGTCGTCCGAACCCTCACCTTCAAGACGTAGTTGGACTCGCCCGCCACGCTGAAGCAATCCTCCACCTCGGGGAAGTCCTCCACTCGCTCGGGGAGGTCGTCCGGCTGCGTGGGGTCGAGGGGAGTCACCGCGACCAGCGCGGTCACGAACAGGCCCAGGGCCTCGGGATCGATCACCGCGCGATAGCTCCGGATGACGCCCGTCTCCTCCAGCTTGCGCACCCGTTCGTGGACCGAGGAGGGGGACAACCCCACCCGCCGGCCGACGTCCGCATAGGTCGCCCTCGCGTCCTCCTGGAGCGCCGCGATGATCTCGAGGTCCCGATCGTCGACCACGTTCCGCATCATACGAACCGGCCACCCGGGTGAGAGGAATACCCCCGGCCGGCCCATTGCGGCCGGGGTCCCTCCCTGGGTACAAACCGTGGCACACCGACGCGGCCGCACCTCTCCCGTGGCCCAGGGGAGGGGAGAGGTGTCGCCGATCGGAACGCTCGCTCCGCGGGCGCGGCTCGTCCGGTCGCCGAAGCGGGACGGTGGCGTTCGGTGGCTCTCGCTCCTCGACCATCGCACCGAGGCGCGGTACGCGGCGGTCGTCGCCTCGGTCGCGCCGGCCATCGAAGCCTCGCTCGGCGCCGAGGTGGTGGCCAATCGCTCGACTCTTGGCACGTCGTCGATCGGCCTGTCTCTCCGGCCGTGGCGACCGGCACGGGACGCCCTCCTGGAGAGGGGACAACATCTGGCCCTCGCCGCCGGTGCATTCGTCGCCGCCGACGTCCGCCGGTGCTACCCATCGATCGGCCCCGACCTGGTCGGGCGAACCCTTCGTCGATTGGGATGCGCGAGAAACGATGTCCAGGGCGTGACCACCATGCTCGAAGCGCTCGATGCGGCGGGCGTCACGGGGCTTCCGATCGGGCCGAACCCGTCAGCGGTCCTGGCCAACGCCGTGCTGGCCGGGGCCGACGAGATCCTTCGGGCAGCCGGCGTTCGGCACCTTCGGTGGGTGGACGACATCTGGATATTCGCCACCGGCCGGCCCGAGGCCGTGGCGGCGCTTGGGTCCCTCGCACGATGGCTCGAGGGGCAGGGGCTGTCGCTGGCACCGGAGAAGACCCGAATGCTCGACCGGCCCCACCAGATCGTCGCGGTGGTTACCGGTGGAAGCGTCTCGCTGGCGACCTCGCGCTATCATCGGCGCTCCGATGCGCACGCTCTACCGGGCGTCCGTGGTCCACACCCTGTCGCACCCGCCGAAGGGGGAGTGGGTCCTGATCGACGGACGCCACGTGCAGCGAGTCGGGTCGGGTGAGCCGCCGCAGGCCGATCGGGTGGTCGAGCTCCCCGGGACCACCATCATCCCCGGCTTCGTGGACGCCCACGTCCACCTGACCGGCACCGGGGTTCACCATCAGGCCCCCGAGGTGGCGGCTGCCCGGTCCACGCAGGAGCTGATCGAGACCCTCCGCACGGTGGTCAAGGACAAGGACGGTCCCATCCTGGTTCACGGATACGACGAGTCGAAGTGGGACAAGCCGGAGCTGCCCACCATCGACGAGCTCGACGGCGTGACCGAGCAACCGCTCGCCGTGGTTCGGGTGGACGGCCACCTGACGCTCGCCAACACCAGGGGCTTGGATCTGTCCGGCGCGCTGGATGCAAGCGAGGGCGTCGAGCGGGACGCCGCACATCGGCCGACCGGGAAGGTGACCAAGGTCGCCAACACCGTCCTCCGGCATTGGTTCCAGCAGCACCTTGCCGACCACGATGTTGAGGAACTCCAGCTCGATGCGGCGAGCCTCGCGGTTGCGCACGGTGTGACGTGCATCCACGAGATGTCCATCCCCAAGGAGCGCGGCATGCGCGACTTGGAGATCCTGCTTCGACACCGGGCTCGCCTGCCGCTCGACGTGGTGCCGTACGTCGCGACCACCGACGTGGGCCGGGTCCTGGACCTCGGCCTGCGCCGGATCGGAGGCGACCTCCCCGTCGACGGGTCGATCGGGGCCCGGACGGCCTGGCTGTTCGAGCCCTTCGCCGACCACGAGGGGGGCAGCGCCGGCTACTTCGGCGACGACGAGCTGGCCGAGTTCTTCCACGGTGCGCACCTGGCCGGGCTTCAGGTAGGAGTCCATGCCATCGGCGACGCGGCCATCGAGCAGGTCGCACGGACCTGGGAGCGCGTCTACCAGGCGTTGGACAGCCGGGAGCGGCGCCACTTCCGGGCCCGCCGACACCGGATCGAGCACTTCGAGATGGCCGACGGTGGGCTCGTCGAGCGGGCCGCGGCGCTCGGGCTGGCCATCTCGGTGCAACCTTCCTTCGATGCCGAGTGGGGGCACCCCGGCGGCCTGTACGAGCAGGGGCTGGGGTGGGGGAGGGCCGAGGGGATGAATCCCTTTCGCACCCTCCTGGACCGAGGGCTCGAGGTCGGGGCCGGGTCGGACTCGCCGATCACCATCATCGACCCCCTGGCGGGCATCCGCGGCTTCGAGGCCCATCACGACCCGGCCCAACGGCTGCACCGGGAGGAGGCCGTCCGGGCGTACACGATCGGAAGCGCCCGCCTGGCCCACCAGGAGGACAAGAAGGGGAGCCTGGCACCCGGGATGCATGCGGATTTCGCGGCGTACGAGGTGGATCCGATGGTGGTCGGCTCGTTGCAGGGGGTTCGCCCGGTCCTCACCGTCTCGCTGGGTCGCGACGTGTTCGCGGCCTAATAGTGGCCGATCTCGGCCAGCAGGTTTGACACCTGTCCACCGGTGGACCTACAGTACGGCCGCGTCGCGGCTTGGCGGCGACGTGGCGAGGACCCAAGAGGCTGAGTAGAGAACTCGGCGCCCCGGCGCCGTGGCCCCAAAGGTCTCTTGGGTCCTCTTTTCCTCTTTCTTTCTTCTGCCTTCCTGTTACCTCCTTTGCCCCTGTGGGAACAAGCAGTGGGCCGCTTGCGTTTAGGCGGCGGAAGGGGTTGCCGGACGGTTTTCCGGCAGTAGAATCCCCCGGCCGGAAAGAGGGAACATGGAAGACATCGAAGAGAGCCTCGAGGACGAAGAGGTCGAGGAGGAGGCCGAGGACTCCGAAGGACCGTCCGAGGAGGTCCCCGCTCCGGCGGCCGCAGCCGACGGAGAGGACGTCGAGTCGATCGAGGACCTCCTGGTCAAGAAGGAGGCGAGGGAAGGCGAGGAAGAGGAGGATGACGGCCTCCTCAGCCTGTCCCGAGAGGAGCGCCTGGAGCCGCTCGCAGTCAAGGTGGTACCACCTCAGCCCACCGAGTTCATATGCAAGAAGTGCTACCTGGTGAAGCACCGAAGTCAGCTCAAGGACAAGGCCAAGATGCTCTGCCGCGACTGCGCCTGAGCCCTTCGGCCGTCCGGCCCCTCATCACCCTTGCGACCTGCGCCCTCTCGGGGCTCCTGCTCTCCCTGGCGCTTCCGCCCGCGAACCTGGGGATCCTTGCGTTCCTCGCGCCCATCCCGTTCCTGTGGCTCGCCCGTAGGGCTCGTCCGTGGTGGGGGGCCCTACTCGGGCTGGCCTTCGGGGTCGCGTACTTCGGGGCGGTCCTGTACTGGATCTGGCAGTTCGGGCAGCTGGCCTGGGGGGCGCTGACCCTCGCCTGCGCGGCGTACATGGCTGCCTTCGGGCTCCTAGCGCCTGCCGTGTGGCGAGGGGACCGGCCCATCCGATCCGTCGTAGGGCTCGCCGCCCTGTGGACGGTCCAGGAGTGGCTCCGGGGGATGTGGCCGGTGGGCGGGTTCGGATGGGGGCAGCTGGGGTCCACGCAGACCGGCGACCCGTTCCTGCTTCGCCTTGCCTCAGTGACGGGGGTGTGGGGAGTCTCCTTCGTGGTAGTCCTGGTGGCTGGGTTGCTGATGCTCGCCGTGGAACGCGCCCGGAGCAGACCAACCTCCGCCGTGGTCCTGGCGGGGATCTCGCTCGTCCTGAGCCTTTCTCCCGGCCTGATCCCCATCCCGCGGCCCGACGGGCGGACCCTCGACGTGGCGGCGATCCAGGTGGACGTGCGCCGGGCCCGGGGCCTCCCTCCTGTGCTGGAGGACCAGCGAGTGGCGAAGATGAACGTGGCCTTGCACCGCCGGCTCAAAGCCGATCCCCCGGACCTCGCAGTCTGGGGCGAGAGCGCGCTCGACCCGGGGGCAAGCGCAACCAACGTCCGCATCCAGGTTACACGGGCGATCCGGGACGTGGGCGTTCCGACGCTGGCCGGGGCGGTGGTGCAGGCGCCCGATGGGGCCTTCCACAACGAGGGGCTGCTGTTCGGCGGGGACGGACGCCTCATCGGGGAGTACCGCAAGGTGCATCTCGTCCCGTTCGGCGAGTACGTGCCGTTCCGCGACAAGATCTCGTGGATCTCTGCGTTGCAACAGATCCCATACGATGAGACGCCGGGGGAGCGGGTCCACCCGCTGAGATTCGACAGCATCACGTTCGGGGACGTGATCTGTTTCGAGAACAGCTTCCCCTCGATCGACCGAACCCTCATCGCGCAGGGTGCCGGCTTCCTGGTCGTTCAGACCAACAACGCGTCCTACGGGTTCACCGCCGCGTCTCGGCAGCACCTGCTGATGAGCCAGCTCCGAGCGGTGGAGAACGGCCGGTGGGTGGTGCACGCTGCCGTGTCGGGGATCAGCGCGTTCATCGACCCCAACGGCCGCGTGGTGGCCGAGACCGGGCTGTTCGAGCCGGCGATCCTCCGCCACCAGATCCAGGTGTCGACCCGGCGCACCTTGTACACGCGGTTCGGCGACTGGGTGCCCTGGGCCTCGCTCGTACTGTCGGCTGGGCTGCTGTTCGCGCCGCGACGGAGGAAGCGATCCGCTCGTCCGATCGAGCCGCTCCCGGCGCGACCGAGGACACTGGTGATCCTCCCCACGTACGACGAGCGGGCCACGATCGAGGCGGTGATCGGGGCGCTGCTGGCCCTCCCGGACGCCGTGGACGTGCTCGTCGTGGACGATTCGTCCCCCGACGGCACAGCCCAGATGGTCCGGGCCATCGCGGCGGGGGAGCCCCGCGTGCGCCTGATAGAGCGCCCGGCCAAGGCCGGACTGGCCGGGGCGTACCGGGCAGGGTTCGCCAGGGCTCTGGACGAGGGATACGACCTCGTCGTGGAGATGGATGCCGACCTGTCCCACGATCCGGCGGAGCTCCCCAGGTTGCTGTCCGGAGCCGGGCGGTCCCACCTGGTGGTGGGAAGCCGGTACGTCCCCGGCGGCTCCGTCACCAACTGGAGCCGCCTCCGCCTCGCACTCTCTCGGGCCGGGAATGCGTACGCCCGGCTGTGGCTGGGACTCCCCCTGCACGACTCCACGAGCGGCTTTCGGGTGTTCCGCCGGGACCTCCTGGCCCATCTGGCCGCCGATCCCATCCGCTCCGAGGGCTACGGGTTCCAGATCGAGCTCGTCCTGCGAGCCACGGACGCCGGCTACGCGCTCGGCGAGGTTCCCATCACGTTCCGCGAACGCCAGCACGGCCAGTCCAAGATCTCCCGGCGGATCGTGCTCGAGGCCATGTGGCTGGTGACCCTGTGGGGGGCTCGGATGCGGCTGGGCGGGCCTCCGCTCCCTCCCCCCTGAACGCCCATAACGTACATTATGGAAACTTGAGGATCCGAGCCCCGATACCTCGCCCCTAGCGCTGTTCACCATATTGCGGGGAGCTATCTGGCCTCCAGTCCCTTGATTTGTCCCTCAAGACCGACTCGCCCTCGACGCCAGGGTGATCGCCAACCTGACGATGCCCGGACAGGTGAATCTGAGCACGGCCGTTTGGCAGCAGCCTGCCTAGTGCGAAAGGCCTACGGATTCAACTGACCTTCGGCTGATGGCGTAGCCCGGTGCCCCGCCTACCATCGGTGCGAGGTGACCCACATGTCCCCGTTTCGACCTACGAGAACACGCCGACAGAGGAGCCACGAGGTGAGGAGGTCCGAGGCTTCGATCGACCTGGGAGGAGACGTGTGGAGGTCTGTCCCTTCGGCGCCGCAAGCCAATCGGTGCAAGGAAGTACGTATTGCGTTTCGCACTCAGGCAACCATAGGCTTTGACAAGAGCCCTAGTTCATATGGCCTAGATGGCAAGGGCCAAACCTTTGTCAGATTAGGTCGTTAGACCGATGAGGATGGGGAATGACAGGATGAACATGGGGCAATTGGCCGACACTGCATCGTTCGTATGGCCTACGAAGACTTCAGGACACTTGGAGGAGGGGACATGAGGGGAATACGTCGGAGCCAGGGTAGGCATCGCAAGGCCGGCCCCAGGTTCGGGCTCGTCGTGCTGGTCGTGTCGTTGGCCCTGGTCATCAGCCAGAGCTTCGGGATGATCGCCGCAAATGCCTTTGGGCCCCAGACGTTCGGTGCCTGGGGCTCCCAGAGCACGTCCGCCAGTAGCACGTCTGGCGGAGGAAGGGCCGCGTCGAAGGGCGACGCTTCGACCTCCTATCAGTCGGCAGATCGAACTGGGAGCGATTCGACAGGGCCACTGCCGGCTGCCCCGAGCCCCGGCACAGGTGCGAATATCGCCACCGACCTCGTGGCGGCCGGCCCATTCACGTACAACCACACCACACTCGCCGGTACAGGCCCCAACCTTCCCTGGTACGACTCGCGCACCATCAGTAAGAACGCCGGCGTCGTGGAGTCGCTTGAAGGGGGCGACTTCAAGTGCGGCGACCTGGTCCTTTTCTTTGTCAAAGTTGAGGTGACGGGCGGCAGCGGCTCGCGTGACGTGGCGCTCGACCTCTCCTTCTTGAAAGAGCCGACCGGACAGCCGGGCGTGGGGTTCGACGACATCGTGGGCGCCAGTCTGAGTTCAAACGACAGCGGCAGCGGTGGCGGAAACGCCAACCTTGAAGGGAACGAGGCCGTCTCGCTCTCCAACGAGCACGACGGGACGGTCGGCGGCAAGGACGCCATCCTCGGAACTGTCACGATTACCAACCTGAACCCGGACGACGAGCTCGTCGCCGCGGTCTGGGCTCATCTGGGGTGCGAGGTCGGCGCCTCACCCACGGGCAACCTCCAGACTGCGCTGATGGACACCAGCTCAACCAACAACGACGACAACTTCTCGAACGGGGGCCAGCAGACGATCCCGTTCAAGAAGATCGAAGACATCGCTCAGCCGGGGCTCGATATCACCAAGGCCGCCTCGAGCAGCCAGGTGGCGGCGGGAGCGGCGTTCACCTACACCATCACCGTGAGGAACACCGGTAATGTCCAGGCCACCGGGGTGGTTGTCACCGACGACCTTGCCGACTCCCTCACGGGTGTCTCGGCCGGCTTTGACGTCGATCCCGGATCGCCCGGCGGGACCGGGTCGTGCTCCGTGGGGGCTGGGAACACGATCTCCTGTGTCGTGGGGACCCTTGCGGCCAACGACGGGTTGGCCAACGGGCCAGACGAGGTCGTGGTGACCATCAACGCCACAGCGCCCACCACCTGTGGCGAGCTGTCCAACACCGCGACGGTGGACTCCGACCAGACCTCGCCGCAGTCAAGCAACGGGGTCACCGTGACCATCGTCGGGTGTGCCTCCAACCTGACCATCGCCAAGCAGGCCCAGGACGCCAACGGCCAGCCGATCACCACCATCCCGCTGGGCGGCTCGTTCAACTACGTGATCACCGTGACCAACACCGGGAACGCCTCGGCTTCCCCGGTCATCGTGACCGACGACCTGAACGACTCGCTCACGATCAACACGGCGACCTGGGACGTGAACCCGCCAGATGCGAACACCGACGGGACCTGTACCGTTGGAGTAGGCAACACGGTGAACTGCCCCAGCACGGGGACGATCACTCTGGCCGCCTCCGACGGAGCGGCGAACGGCAACGACACCCTGCAGGTGGTCATCAACGTCACCGTGCCGGCGAACCTGACCTCCTGCCCCACCCTGACTAACTCGGCTCAGGTGAGGATCGGCACGGGGAACCCGAGCACAGCCCAGAGTGCCCCGGTGACCGTCACCGGATGCGCCTCCAACCTGACCATCACCAAGGAGGGTCCGACGACCGTTGGACAGGGCGGGGCGATCTCCTACACAGTGACCGTGCACAACTCCGGCAACGCGCCCGCCACGGGAGTCATCGTCACGGACAACTTGAACGACTCCCTGACGAACGTCGCGGGAAGCTTCGACGGCGGACAGAGCAGCTGCAACGTCGGCAACAACCCGAGCAACGTGAATGACCACAACTACGTGACTTGCAACCTGGGGACTGTGAGCGGTGGTGAAACGGTCGTGATCACTATCACGGCCAACGCGCCGACCGGCCAGTGTCCGACAATCACCAACCAGGCCTCGTTCGTCACGCAAGGGGGCGAGGGTCCAGGCGGCACGAGCAACACGGTGACTACTACGGTCACCGGATGCGGTGGCGGTGGTGGTGGCGGCGGGCCGACGCCTGCAGGCATCCAGGTGGTGAAGGGTGGTCCGGCCGTAGCGCACGTGGGTGACACGATCACCTACACGTTCGCCGTGAGCCTGGCCGCCGGATCGGCGACCTTGACCAACATCACTCTGGTCGACCCCATCTGTATCGCCACGCCAACACTCGTATCCAAGACGGGTGGCGACCAGGACACCGCGCTGGAGACCGGTGAGACCTGGAACTACAGCTGCAAGCACGTCGTGACTGCAACCGACCCCGATCCGCTGCCGAACACGGTCACCGTGACCGGTACGGGGCCAAACGGCCAGGTCTCGGACACGGATACCCACTCAGTGGACATCATCCACCCGGCCATCCGGATCGTGAAGACGGCCAAGCCGGGTTCGATCGGCCCGGGAGAGACCGTGACCTACACCTACAAGGTCACGAACACGGGTGACGTCACGCTGTTCGACGTGAAGGTGACCGACAACAAGCTCGGGAACATCTGCACGATCGCCCAGCTCGATGTGGGAGAGACCAAGACCTGCACGGCCGACTTCACCGCATCGAGTGACTTCGGCGGTCCGGTCGACAACGTGGGCAAGGCCAGGGGCCACGATGTGACCGGGGTGAGCGTTCAGGACACCGACCAGGAATCCATCGACGTAGTCCTGGGAACAACCGTGACCCCCGTGACGCCGCCGAGCAGCCTGGCCTTCACGGGTGGGAGCGGCGTTCTCCAGATGGCCGGGGTGGCCCTGCTGCTGCTGCTGCTGGGCACCGGCATCCTGTTCATCACCCGGCGCCGGGAGGACGGGACGGAAGCGTAGAGCGAGCAGCCGAACGAAACGAACGGGAACGGCCCGGGCGCCTCGCGCCCGGGCCGTCCTTCGTGAACCGGAAGGGCCGGGCCCTCACCCGCTCCTAGCCGTAGAAGATTACCGTCACCCACAGGTGCCCGTCGGCGCTCGCCATACCGATGGCGACATGGTCGTAGGCACTCCGCAGGATGTTCTCCCGATGAGGAGGGCTGGCCATGAACGCGTCCTGCAACCCGTCCACCGTCGAGCCCACTCCGACGTTCTCCCCACCGACCGCGAAATGGTACGGCGAGAGGATGCTGACGAGCGTGTCGTTGTCGGAGTGGTACAGGTAGCCCTTGTTCGCCATCTCCACGCTGTGGTGCCGGGCATAGCGCGACAGCAACCAGTTGAGCTTCACGTCGGCCCTGTCGTACGACTCGCGCGCCTGATTCGTCAGCGACAGCATGTGCAGGCGACGCGTGAACCTCTCGCCGGCAGCGGCTCGGGCCGGGGCGAACGCGGCCATCAGCGATGCCGCGAGGAGCAGGGTCACCAGGACTCCCGCCCCCCGTCGTGCGACCCGTGCGTCCATGTCCAGCCTCCCGACGTCCTTTGAACGTCTGAGCTGGTATCGGTCGGACGGCGCGCACGATTGACGCGTCCATAGTCGGAATTGACCACTCCCCCACCTGGCCCACAGGCGGGGCCGAAAGGCTTATGACCAGCGGAGCTTCAGATGCCTGGCGGCTCGGGCCTCGTCGAGGCGCCGCACAGGTGTGGTGATCGGTGCTTGGTGCAGCATGTCCGGGTCCGTCTTCGCTTCCTGGGCCGCCTGGACCATCGCAGCCGCCAAGCCGTCCAGGGTCTCCCGGGTCTCGGTCTCGGTGGGCTCCACCATCATCGACTCCTCCACGACGAGAGGGAAGTAGACGGTCGAGGGATGGAAGCCGAGGTCGATGACGCGCTTGGCGATGTCAGTGGCGCGGATCCCGGTTTGCTCACGGAGCGGTCTGGCGGTGGCCACGAACTCGTGCATCGGCCGGCCCGAGTAGGCCAGGGGGAACGCCTCCTTCACCAGCTCGGCTAGGTAGTTCGCGTTCAGGACCGCACGCTCCCCCACCTCCTGGAGGCCGTCGCTCCCGTGCAGGAACACGTAGGCGTATGCGCGGACGAGGACGCCGAAGTTCCCGTGGAAGCCATGCATCCGCCCGATCGAATCTACGCGGTCCGCGAAGAGGCGGAACTCCCCCGTCGCCTCGTCCCGCTCCACCGATGGCACGGGGAGGTACGGCACGAGCTCCTCGGTGACCCCCACCGGCCCGGCCCCCGGGCCTCCCCCGCCGTGTGGCGTGGCGAATGTCTTGTGGGTGTTGATGTGGACGATGTCGAAGCCCATGTCGCCCGGCCGGCACCGTCCCAGGATGGCGTTCAGGTTCGCCCCGTCGTAGTACACGAGGCCACCCGTGTTGTGGACGACGCTCGTGATCTTCTCGATTTCCTCCTCGAACAGTCCCAGGGTGTTCGGGTTGGTGAGCATGAGCCCCGCCACGTCCTCGTCCACCAGCTTCTCGAGCGCCGAAACGTCTACCAACCCTCTCGCGTCGGACGGGATGTGCAGGGCCTGGTACCCGGCCAGGCGAACACTGGCCGGGTTCGTCCCGTGCGAGGAGTCCGGGATTGCGATCCGGGTCCGAGCGTTGCCCTGCTTCGTATGGTGGGCCCGCATGAGGAGCAGGCCGGTGAGCTCGCCGCACGCTCCGGCTGGCGGTTGCAGCGTAGCCCGAGCCATGCCGGTGACCTCGCACAGCGCCCGCTCGAGACGCCACAGGAGCTCCAGCGCTCCCTGGACCGTGTGGTCGGGCTGGTGTGGGTGGGCTCGTTGGAACCCTGGGAGCGCGGCCACTGTTTCGGCGATCTTGGGGTTGTACTTCATCGAGCAGGAGCCGAGCGGGTACACGCCAGTGTCGACGCCGTAGTTCATCTGCGCCAGGCGCGTGTAGTGAGCGACGATGTCCCGCTCCGACACCTCCGGAAGCGCTGGACGGCCGCGGCGCGCGAACTCTTCAGGCACGGCAGCCTCGGGGACGTCAGGCGAGGGGAAGCTGTACGCGCGGCGACCAGCTCGGGACCGATCCATGATGGACCCCGATTGGATGTCCGGACTCTGCGTGCGTACCGGGGCACCGATCACGCCAGCGCCTCACGCATCGCGCCGGCCAGGGCATCGATCTCCGCCTTCGTCCGCCGCTCCGTGACCGCAACGAGGAGCGCGCGCCCGTCGGCGTCGGTGAGCGGCACACCGGCGAGGAATCCCCGCTGGATCAGCTCGTCCCGGACCTGGTCGGCGGGAAGGGGAAGCCGCAGCGCGAACTCCTTGAATGACGGAGCGCCAGGGAAGAGCGGCTCGACGCCGCGGATCTCGGACAGCCGCGCCGCCGCGTACGCTGCCTTGGCCGCGCATCGCCGGCCCAGCTCGGCCAAGCCCTCGGGCCCCAGCCACGACAGATAGACCGTCGCGGCGATGGCCATCAGCGTCTGGTTGGTGCAGATATTCGACGTCGCCTTCTCCCGGCGGATGTGCTGCTCGCGCGCCTGGAGGGTGAGGACGTACCCGACGTTGCCGTCCACGTCCACGGTTTCCCCAACGATACGCCCAGGCATCCGACGAACGTCGTCCAGGCGGGTGGCGATGACGCCTAGGTACGGGCCACCAAAGTTCAGGTGGTTGCCCAGGACCTGACCCTCGGCCACGGCGATGTCGGCACGCAACTCTCCCGGGGGTGCCAGCACGCCGAGTGAGAGCGGGTCGAACACCTGGATGGCCCGGGCGCCGCCAGCGTGGGCCGTTCCGAACAGCTCGCGTGCCGGTTCGAGGATTCCATAGCGGTTGGGATGCTGGACGATCACGGCGGCCACGTCGTCGCCGACCTGCGGCTCGCCGCCCCGGCCTTCCTTCACGGGGAAGACCTCGGGCTCGTACCCCGCTCCCCTGCCGTAGGTCCGAAGGGTCTCGAGATACCGGGGGTCGACCGCCTCGGAGACCAGGACCCGGTCCCGGCCCGGCGAGGACCGGGCCAGGTTCACCGCCTCCGCCAGGGCGGTGGCCCCGTCGTACAGCGAGGCGTTGGAGACCTCGAGG
>WNFZ01003031.1_pt1 | contig 16650 bp, 13 predicted proteins | sample 5400081 | NCBI WGS metagenome assembly WNFZ01 (sample SAMN13153365, study PRJNA577476) | soil metagenome | isolation source: 80 cm soil or saprolite under grassland replicate 1 | place: USA:California | collected 2016-06-15 | reverse complement strand
CCAGCGTTTTGCCTTCAGCTTCCTCCAGATTCCGCCTCGCGACGGACACCCTTGCTGTTCGGCTAACACTTCCCCTTGCCGGGTGTGTAGAGGACTTTCACCTCCAAGTGAGTGCGCCCTGCCGGGCGCACCAAAGAAAAGGGAAGCGCGATTTTGCGCTTCCCTGAGATTTCGATCGCGAAATTGAAGGTTGCGTTACACTGCTGCCGCTTCCAGTTCCGGTACTTCAGTTTCGTCGCGTTCGACCGCTTCCAACCGCGTGTGCCGCTTGGCCACTAGCATGTAGATCGAAGGCACCACGAAAAGGGTGAAGGCTGTCCCGATGATCATGCCGCTCACCAGCATGATGCCGATGCTGTTCCGTGCGCCGGCGCCAGGACCGCTGGCAAAGACTAGCGGCAAGTGACCGAACACGGTTGCCGCCGTGGTCATCAGAATAGGTCGTAAGCGAGTACTGGCGGCCTCGATGACTGCGTGTAGTTTGTCTTTGCCTTGTTCCTGCAACTGATTTGCGAATTGGACGATCAGAATGCCGTTTTTCGAAATCAGGCCGACCAGCGTGATGAGACCCACCTGGCTGTAAATGTTCAGCGTCGTGAATCCAATGAACGAGAACATGAGCGCGCCGGCAATGGCCAGCGGAACCGATCCCGCAAGGATGATGAACGGATCGCGGAAGCTTTCAAACTGCGCCGCGAGCACCAGGTAAATCAAAACCCCCGAGAGAGCGAACGTCCCAAGGAACTTGCTGCCTTCGACTCGAAGCTGCCGTGACTCACCGGCATAGTCCACCGTGAAGCCCTGCGGCAGGATTTCTTTGGACTGGTCTTCCAGGAACNNAGCGCCTTGTCCAGCGTGACGTTTGGCGGGATCAGCGCCTGTATGCGCACGGCGTTGAGTTGCTGGAACTTGCTCAACGAGCGTGGCTGCGTTGTCGTATTCAGGCTTGCGAAGGTGGAGAGCGGAACGAGCTTGTCGTTCGACCCCTTCACGTACATGTGCTCGAGTTGGTCCGGGGTGAGACGATCGACCCTCTTCACCTGCGGAATAACCTTGTAGCTTCGTCCCTGAATGCTGAAGCGGTTTACGTAATTTCCGCCTAGTAGGGTCGAAAGGTCCTGGCCGGCCTGGCTCATGTCGACGCCCTGCGAGCGCAGTTTGTCGCGGTCGAAGACGACTTCAGTTTGCGGCTGATCGAATTTAACGTCCACGTCAGCATAGATGAACATACCGCTGCCCATGGCTTTCTTGACCAGTTCGCCCGCCAGATCCGCCAGTTGCTGCGGTTCGGCAGCTGATTGAATCACGAAATCCACTGGGAAGTTACCGCCGCCTGGGAGCGGTGGAGGTGTCAGCGGAAGCACGCGAATGCCCGGAATGTTGGTCAGTGGGCCTGTCACTTCCGCCAGGAGCTGCTTTGTTGTCTTCGTGCGCTGGCTCCAAGGCTTCGTGACCATGCCGCCGAATCCGCCGGCCTGGGTTGTAATCTGGAAAATGCTGTCATGTTCAGGTTTGGAGTTGAACACGTCGAATACCTGTTGCGTGAACAGTTTGTTCTGGTCGAGGGTCGCGTTCGGAGCCGACTGAATCACCGAGAACACAACGCCCTGATCTTCCGAAGGTGCGAGTTCGCGCTGCGACAGCACGTAGAACGGAACAATCAACAGCACCACAATCACCCACAGCGTCAAAACCACGGGCCGATAGTTGAGCGTGCCTGCGAGAGAACGCGAGTACAGATTACGCACGCGTTCGAAATGCCGGTTGATCATCCCCGCGAAGCCGCGCTCGGTGTCGCCTTCCCGCAGGAGCCTCGATCCCATCATCGGCGAGAGCGTGAGTGCGACAATGCCCGAAACGACAACAGCGCCGGCGAGGGTGAGCGCGAACTCGCGGAACAGCGCGCCCGTCAGACCGCCCTGAATCGCGACCGGGGTGTACACCGCCGCGAGGGTAATTGTCATGGCGATGATCGGGCCAACCAATTCGCGTGCTGCATCGAGCGCCGCGCGCATTGGGTGTTTCCCCATGTGCAGATGTCGCTCGACGTTTTCGACCATGACAATGGCGTCGTCAACGACAAGACCGACCGAGAGCACGACGGCGAGCAGGGTCAGCAGGTTGATGGTGAATCCTGCCACCAGCATGAGGAACACGGCGCCGATCAGCGAGATCGGAATCGCAACAATTGGAATCAGGACCGAGCGGAACGATCCCAGAAACAGGAAAATGACAATGACAACGATAAGCAGCGTCTCGCCCAGAGTGTGCAGAACCTCGTTAATCGCGTCCTGGATATAGGCTGTCGAATCATAGGGAATCCCGACCTTCATTCCCTGAGGAAGCTGCGCACGTATGCCGGGAATCTCGGCGCGAACCGTCTTGATGACGTCCAGCGAGTTGGCCGTAGGCAGCACCCATATGCCCATGAAGGTTGCGCCCTGGCCGTTGAAGCGAACGTCGGAGTCGTAGCTCTCAGCACCGAGCGCGATGTCGGCAATTTCGCCCATTCGCACGACGACGCCGTGCTGCTGTTTGACCACCATCTGCTTGAACTCATCCGAGTTCTTCAGGTCAGTGTTCGCCACGAGGTTGACCGATACCATCGACCCTTTTGTGCTTCCCAGAGCCGACAGATAATTGTTCTTTGCCAATGCATCGCGAACGTCCGACGGCGATACGCCACGTGCCGCCATTTGCTCCGGCTTGAGCCAGATTCGCATCGCGAACGTGCGGTTCCCCAGGATCTCAGCGCGCTGCACGCCGCTGATGGCGCTCAGCTTCGGTTGCACCACGCGCACCAGGTAATCGCTGATCTGGTTCTGATCGAGATCGGGCGACGAAAAGCCCAGGTACATCGCGGCAAACTGGTTGTCTGCAGTTTGCAGTTCGATGACCGGAGCCTCGGCCTCTGGCGGCAGATCGTTGCGGACTTGCGCGACCTTGGCCTGGATCTGCGTCAGTGCGGCGTTGGTGTCGTAGTTGAGCTTCAGGTGCACATTGATGGTGCTGATACCCTGAGCACTCTGCGACTCCATGTAGTCGATGCCATCGGCCGCGGCAATCACGCGCTCCAACGGAGTCGTAATGAAGCCGCGAACCAGGTCGGCATTGGCGCCTACATAGATGGTGGAGATCTCGACCACCGCAATGTCGCTACGGGGATACTGGCGCACACTGAGAGAACGTATTGCCTGAATTCCGGCGATCAGAATCACAAGATTGACGCAGATCGCCAGAACCGGGCGCTTGATGAAGAGATCTGTGATCTTCATTAGCTATCCTCGGGCTTGGGCTTGGGGTTGTTGGATGGGGTTACCTGGTTGTTAACTTGCACCGCCGCGCCATTGCGCAGCTTGAAGACTCCGGAGCTCACGATTTCGTCGCCCGGATTTACGCCCGAGACCACCGCCACTTGATCTCCGCGCGAGCCTTCAACCTTAACGAACTGCTGGCGAACACCTTTATATGTCTTCCCGGTTTTGGGATCCTGCATGTCGGCGACCACGTACACCGAGTCGCCGTAGGGGGCGTAGTTGATCGCTGAAGCAGGCAGGGTGATGATCTGCCGGCTGTCTCCCAGAGTCAGGTCAACTTGCACGAACATTCCCGGACGGAGCCTGCCGCCAGGGTTCGTCAGCGTGGCCTGCACCTGAATATTACGAGTGGTCTGGTCCACAACGGAATCAACTGCGGTCACACGGCCGCTAAACTGGGTCCCGGGCAGGTCATCGCTGGCGATCCGCAGCGTTCTGCCAGCTCTCAGCTGGGGCGTGCTTTGCTGCGGAACGCCGAAGTTTACGTAAATCGGGTTCAGGGCCTGTAACGATACGATTGATTGCCCAGCCGCCATGTACTGCCCAAGATTGACTTGGCGCAGACCAAGGACGCCGGTGAATGGCGCGCGGACGGTCTTGCGCTCGATGGTAGCCTTGATCTCGCCTACTCTTGCTTCCGTGGATTTCTGCTGTGCCGACGCATTGTCGTACTCGGTGCGGGCGACTACGCCTTCCTTTACCAATTCCTGCTGGCGACCATAAGTGATCTTTGCCAGCTCGTAGTCGGCCTCGGCCGCAGCCAATTGAGCCCGCTCTTGCCGCGTGTCAAGTTCGACCAGAACGTCGCCAGCCTTTACCTGCTGTCCGGACTCGAAGTTGATCTTATATACGGTGCCGGGCAGGTCAGCGCTGACCGTGACCCCCTGAATGGCCTCGGCCGTGCCGATCACGTTCAAGCTCGAAGGCCAGGTTTCACGTTTCGCAACCAAGGTCGTAACCGCATTCGGCGGAGGGGCGAAACTCTTGCCCTGGGCAATAGCTGCCGAAATCTGGCGGTATTTGAAGAATCCCAAGCCTCCCAGTAGCGCCAATACAACTACCAGCATCAGAACCATTCGCTTCAGCATGATTGCCTCTCGGTATCGTGTTGCAGGTGGTGAGACTAGTGTCGGCCACCGGTTGAAGTTGAACCCACGAGAAACTAAGTACCACTCGTTTCGAAATTGGATGTGCGAGAAACTACTTTGGCTCCAAAAAATGATCAACATAAAAATGATCAACATGATGAGATGCGGGCTGTTGTGCGGGAACTTAGTCGCAGGGTTAAGGCGGCTGAAGAAGACGGATGGGAGGGTTTTCGAGGTAGCCGGCCAAGGCGGACGATCCGCCTCCATTAGAACAAGGCGATGAGCGGGCCTCTCCCCAATCAACAGGAGGTCAGAACAGTTCTAGCGTTTTCCGGAACGCCGGGCCTTTTGCAACTGCCTCTCCTCACTGGAGACGGCGAGATACAAGAGCCCAAACCCACCCAACACGATTGTGACGGCTAACAACATAAGTACCTACAATGAGTTGAACTCTAGTCCCGGCGCAAGGTTGCTTCAATGTAACTAAAGTGCTAATTGAGCTTGGAGTTCCAAAATTGGCCCTTTCGCTATCCCCGTGCCGTCTTGGGCCAGGACAAGCGCCGGGCGCGGGATTGACCCAAGTCATGAAGCCTCCGCTTCATGACATCTGCTAAATTGTTGAGCCATGAAGCCTTCTCGCAGCTTTGCCAGCGACAACAACGCCGGAGTGCACCCCAGCGTCCTCAAAGCCCTCGCTGCCGCCAACCAGGGGCACGCAGTGGGCTATGGCGACGACGCTTATACGGCCTCTGCCGAGGGCCTTTTCAAGCGGCATTTCGGGGATGACATCGCCGTATTCTTTGTCTTCAACGGCACAGCCGCCAACTGCCTGAGCCTGAAGGCGCTGACCGCCCCCTATCACGCCGTGATCTGCGCCGAGGGTGCCCACATCTATGTGGATGAATGTGGCGCACCGGAAAAGCTCACGGGCTGCAAACTGATCCCCATCCCTGCTGCCAACGGCAAACTCACTGTGGGAGCTATTCGCGCCGCCTACCACGGGATCGGCGACCAGCACCACGTTCAGCCGCGGGTCATCTCTATTACCCAGGCTACGGAGATTGGCACGGTGTACAAGCCGGCTGAAATCCGTGCCCTGGCCGATTTCGCCCACGAACGCCAAATGTTTCTTCACGTGGACGGCGCCAGAATCGCCAACGCGGCTGCATCTCTTGGCAAGAGTCTTCGTGAATGCACGCGGGATCTGGGAGTGGACGTGCTTTCTTTCGGAGCCACCAAGAACGGAGGCATGGGTGCCGAAGCGGTCATCTTCTTCGATCCCAAACTGGCCAGTGACTTCAAGTTCTACCGCAAACAGGGAATGCAGCTTGCCTCGAAGATGCGGTATCTGTCTGCGCAATTTGAGGCACTGTTTAACGACGACCTGTGGCTTAAGAATGCCCGACACTCGAACCGCATGGCACAGCTGCTTAAACGACAGTTGAGCGACATTCCCGAAGTTAAGGGCGTTTATCCGGTCGAGGCGAATGGCGTTTTTGCCCGTATTCCGCGCAGCGCAATTCCAAAACTGTTGAAACGATATTTCTTCTATCCCTGGGATGAGGAACGGTCAGTCGTCCGCTGGATGTGCTCTTGGGATACAACGGAGGACGATGTGAAGCAGTTTGTGGAATTCGTCAGGAAGACGGTCGGCGGGCGCCGCTAACCCTGAATTAGAGATTAAAGTCGATGAAGGAAATGCGTCAGGCCTTTACGCCGCAGAAGCTTCCTCTACTAACCAGTCGAGCGCTTGCTCACGTGTCTTGAACGTGGGCAGGGCACGCTGGGAGAACGACTTGAGGTTCTCGTAGAAAACCTTCGGCAACTGCTCGGTCCCGACCCACGCTGAACGCTTGATGTGGGGCCGGTCAAAAACAGTGGCCTTCTTTAGGACGGCAATGGCGGCCTTGTCGAATTTGGAGCCGGTGAAGTCTGCCAGCAGCAACACCGATCCGCGCGGTTGCGTCGCCACAAAGGACGGCACCAGTTCCGCTGCGGCCGCTACTTGCTCAGCGGTGCAATTGGAAATATCGACCAATAGAACCGCCTGACCCTTGTGAGTGATGAAGCGAATTCGCTCTTCCACAGGAAGCTCCTGCGAATGCGTTTGAATGGTGGACCTGTCTCAACCCATGAAGCTGGCCCGTGTCCGGTATCCACGCTGTGGAACGAGGAACAAGGTACTGCGATGGGAGCGGAAAAGCAAATGGGGTGTAATCGGGGCTGTTGTCACCGGCCGCGTTTATCTTGAACCCTCTGTGGCTTTCCTCTGTGAAACTCCGTGTCCTCTCTGTGGTGGGCTTTTGCCTCCAAACGTCAAAAGCTCAACCAGAGAGGACACGGAGGTCCACAGAGGAACGCCACAGAGGAATGCCAATTGTCTTAAACCCTCACTTCTTGAACCAATAAATCAGAATTCCATAACCAACGCCTGCCGGGTCACTCGCGCGTGCGGCTTGAAACGCCATGAAGCGTCCATCGGTGGAGACGACCGGGTTGGAGGCTTTTCCGCCCTCGTAGTTATTGAAGTGAGTTAACCGGGTGAATTCTTTCCCGGTTCCCTCCAGCCTAAGCTTCCATACATCTATGTTTCCCGGCCCGCAGCCGCTCACGTATTCCTGGCACTGACGGTCGCCCTCAACCGCAGTGTGCAGCCCGTCAGGGAAAATGCCCTCGGGCTCGTTATAGGTTCCCGGTGCTTTGGAGAAATTCGTGACGTGCCCGGTTTGAAGATCAATTCCCATGACGGATGCTGCGGCATGTGGCTCATAGCAGGTGAAGACCATCTTCGTATCGTGGTCGTAGAAATCCTGGGCTTCCAGAGTGCAACCCGGATCCTTGCTCTCGTACACAATTCTCTTGTTGATCAGTTTGGGAGTGCCGCCTGAGAGATCAACCTCTGCCACAAACAACTGCGATTCACCCTTGGCCAATTCCGGGTTTTGCGCTGGCAGCAGCGAGAAAGAGATCTTGAGCGTTTTTTTCGAAATTGCGGCGCCCTCCGACATCTTCTGGCCAAGTTTCACCGGCTTCGATCCGCGCTCCTTGCTGAGGAACCAAAGCTCGTTGTCGCGATCACGGCTGGTGTGAATGTCCTCGAAATGGTCGGGCCCGACCAGGATGTAGTCTCCTGTGGCCAGGTGCATCACGCGCAGAAACGCCGCACCGGGGACATTGCACGTGAGGCAGGTAATCACGCGGGTCTTCAGGTCGATGAGCATGGCGTCGCCAAAACTCTTAGTCATGAAGGCAACGCGCTGATTGTCGGGAGAAATATCGGCCCGCTCGCCGAAATGCGTGAGCAATTCAATGTTCGGCGGCAGGTGATCCAGGGGATTGCCCTGGATGCGTTGCCGCTTCGCTTGCGCAGACGCCGCCAAGGTCGACAGAATCACCAGGCACGCAATCAGAACTGGAATTTTCATGGGGACATGCTAGCAAAAACTCGGCAGGATGCTGCTGGGTCTTACGTAACGTGTTTTCTTGTAATAGTTTCGTAACCTGTGCGCGCCATCACAGCGGCGGATTCCACTCCTCCCTAGCGTAGATGTATGCCCCCAATCCATGCCAAGAAAAGCAGCGCCCGCGTGTTGTTGAGTTCCGTCTTTGGCCCTTATGCGCAGGACGATGAATTCGGCAGCCGTGCCATCAATCCCATGGAGCTTTATCACAACCAGGTGACCCGCGCGCAAGGCAGCTTCTCGCTGCGCATGTTTCACCGCTCCTGGGGAATCATGATGATTCAGGCCAACATCTCCGCGCCATGCACGGTGCTGGATTTCCCCACGCGCGACGCATTTGCCAAGGAACTAACGGAGAACCACTACGACGTGGTGGGGATTTCGTCGATCATCGTGAACGTGCGTAAAGTGCGCGAGATGTGCCGCCTGGTGCGAAAGCTGTCTCCGCAGTCGGTGATTGTGGTGGGCGGGCACGTGACCGCGATTCCCGGGGTCGACAAAATGGTTGACGCCGACCACATCGTGCGCGGCGAAGGCATCGCGTGGATGCGCGGCTTTCTCGGCGAAGATCAGAGTGCGCCGATCAAGCACCCGTCGATCGTTTCGGGCCTGAAGACACGCGTGATGGGGCTGAGCCTTCCGGAAAAGAAGGGTGGCACGGCGGCCACGGTGATTCCTTCGGTCGGCTGCCCGATGGGCTGCAATTTCTGCACGACCTCGGCGTTCTTTGGCGGCAAGGGGAAGTTCGTCAACTTCTACAACACCGGGGATGAGCTGTTCGAGGTGATGTGCAAGATCGAAGCTGAGCTCGGCGTAGATTCGTTCTTCGTCATGGACGAGAATTTTCTGCTGCACCGTGAGCGTGCATTAGGCTTGCTCAAGAGAATGAAGGAGGCAGGGAAGAGTTGGGAGTTCTCGGTTTTCTCTTCGGCCAACGCGCTCCAGAAATACACCATGCAGGAACTGGTTGAGCTGGGCGTTTCGTGGGTATGGATGGGCCTGGAGTCGCCGAAAGCGGGCTACCAGAAGCTGAAGGGCAGCAACATTGCGAATCTCACGCGCGAACTGCGCGAACATGGTATTCGGGTGCAAGGGTCGACGATCATCGGGCTCGAACACCACACGCCGGAAAACATCGCGCAGGAGATTGAATACGCGGTGGACTACGACACCGACTTCCACCAGTTCATGCTCTATACGCCGGTGCCGGGCACGCCGCTCTATCAGCAGATGTCGGACGAAGGGCGGTTGCTGAAGGACGTGGACCCGGCCGACATTCACGGTCAGTACAAGTTCAACTTCAAGCACGCTGCAATTTCACGGGACGATTCGAAGACCTTTCTGGACTGGGCGTTTCGCCGCGACTTCGAACGCAACGGGCCGAGCCTGTATCGCATGTGCCAGACCATGCTGCAAGGGTGGAGGCGGTATAAGGACTATCCGGATGCGCGGGTGCGCGAACGCTTTGACCGTCAGAAGAAGAAGTTGCAGAGCGCATACAACGCGGCGCTCTGGGCGATGGAACGCGACTTCAAGAAGATTAACGAAAGTGTGAGCCAGCAGATTCGCGGGCTGCGCCGCCAGGTGCAAAAGGAATTTCCGGTGGTCTCGCGAGTTTCAGCCGCGGTGCTGGGGCCGATCCTGTTGTGGACAGCGCGGAGAGAAGAAAAGCGCCTGGCTGCGGGCACGACTTACGAGCCGCCTATATTCATCGAGAGAACAAACTGGGTTCTGAGTAGATGATTTTAACCGGCGCGGGTCCCCACTTCTCCCCTGGGTGTTTAGGAGAAGTGGGAACACTCAATCCGCTATCGATTTGCGGCGCTGGTTGCCGTACACATGCCCACATCCTTGTTCAGCTTATGGACCTCGAACGTGGGTTCGCCCGAGTCCGATTTGATCTTCTTGCCAGTCACCTCAACCCTGTCTCCCGGCTTCAGGGTTTCGTCCTGCCGGTTCGACAAGCTGTACGTCTTCTGGTCCTTGTCGCTTCTTAGTTTGTCGCCGTTCCCGCTAACGCAGCCGACCAGCTTGGTGTGAGTGTGGTGCCAATAGAGCAAGCCACCTACCACCGCGGCGCCTCCGGCAACTCCGCCGGCGATTGCGCCCTTGTTGCTGTAGCTGCCATGGGGCGTGTACGTCGGGCTGCCGGGCATGCCGCCCGGGGGCCCGGGGTACTGAGCAAAAGCCACGTTGCAAACCCCGCCGATCAGCGCTGCAGCCAGAACTGATCTGAGGACGTTCCGCAAAAACATAAATGTGTCCTCCCTTTCCTTAGTGTTTTCGATCCACCAGGTTGGATTCGACATCGGCAGCAGCGAGAGTTGTCTCACGCATGAAGTAACGATTTGTTTACATCTGGAGCAAAGCTTCTTTTGACAATAGCTTAGGGGGCTTGGGCATGACAGCGCCTCAGCTTGCGGGGTGTGACTGAGCAGTCGATGTGATGGAGTCTCCCGGTTGGACTCTCTTTGGTCATACACTGATGAGGAGTTTCCTATGCCAGTGGTTGGGCACTGGTGTACGGAACACTACATCATCAGTATGACCATCGGCAGCGGATCTCCCGACACTTACCTTGATGCGGCTGCAGTTCGTGCCATCGTGGCCGAAGCCGTGGAGGCGCTGCCGGTTCTGGACAAGCGTGTCCTTATCCTCATTCCTGACGGCACCCGCACCGCGCCGATTTCCCAGATGTTCCGCCTTTTTCAGGAATTGCTGCGTCCGCGAGTGAAAGCTCTCGATTATCTGGTGGCGCTGGGAACGCATCCTCCGATGAACGATGCGCAACTCAGCAAACTGATCGGAACCACGGTCGTGGGCGGACGCGTAGGCGGGACTCGCATTTTCAACCACCGGTGGAGCGATTCCGCTACCTTCGCGACTCTGGGAAGCATTCCTGCCGCAGACATCTCCGAAATTACGAACGGGTTGATGAACCGCGAGGTGTGCGTCTCGCTGAACAAACTCATCTTTGAGTACGATCACCTCATCGTATGTGGACCTGTGTTTCCGCATGAGGTAGTTGGCTTCTCGGGCGGCAACAAATATTTCTTCCCGGGAATCGCCGGCCCCGAAATCATCAATTTCACGCACTGGCTGGGCGCCGTCATCACGAACTACGAAGTGATCGGCGCAGGATATACGCCGGTGCGCGCGGTGATCGACAAGGCCGCTTCTTTGATCCCCAAGCCTACGTGGTGCTTTGCGCTCGTCGTCGATCACGAGGGAACGAGCGGCTTGTATTTCGATACTCCCCAGGAAGCATGGAAGGCTGCGGCAGCGCTCTCGGCGCAGAAACATATTGTGTATGTCGACAAGCCTTTTCGACGTGTCTTGTCGGTCCTGCCGGAACTTTATGACGACCTGTGGACTGGCGCGAAGGGCATGTACAAACTCGAACCGGCCATGGCGGATAGGGGCGAAGTCGTCATCTACAGCCCGCGAATTACGGAAGTCAGCTATACGCATGGCAACCTGATCGACGAAGTTGGCTACCACTGTCGCGATTACTTTCTGAAGCAGTGGGGCCGATTCCAGCACTACCCGGGCGGCGTGCTCGCGCATTCCACGCACGTGAAGGGACTCGGCACGTACGACGCTTCGACCGGAGTCGAGATGCCCCGCATTACCGTAACTCTTGCCACTGGCATCTCCGAGGAACGCTGTCGCCGAGTCGATCTCGGATACCTCGATCCAGCGTCTGTGCGCATCGAAGACTGGCAAGGCCGGGAGAGCGAAGGCGTGTCTGTGATTCCACGAGCAGGGGAGCGGTTGTACCGAGTAAGGGCTGCGGCTGGTCCACAGACCGTAAAGAAAAAAGAAAAAGGGCGGCGATCGCCGCCCTTTGGAGTTCAGTAATAGCCCCAGTTAGAAGCGATACAGGAAACCGGTATTAACCCGCATGTTGTTCTTGTCGGTGAAGCCGTTGAAGCGAAGCACCATCCAATCGAATTGGACTGCGCGGAAAACCATCTTATGCTTGCCCAAGTCCAATCCGCCACCGAAGAGCATCGCCATTCCGCTGTCCCCGAATCCGGCGGTTGCGGCGTGCGCACCACCAAAAAGAGCGTGGGCATATGGCGAAAAGTTGCCTTTGGGAGCCGAGACAACTGGTCCAAAGGTGTAGGTGTAGAGACTCGATCCTGACTTGTAGACACCGCTGAAATCTCCGGTTACACCCACTGTTTTCCAGATGTACATGTTGGCAGCAGTGTTCCAGCCGCTGGCATGCCATCCGCCGTCGGTGGAGGTGAATTGATAACCGCCGTAAACTTCCGGCAATGGCTTCTCGCCGGCAAAGGCGCACATCGAAGCCAAGCAGAGCAGTACGGCAACGCCGATAAACTTTCGCATTATTCTCCCCTTGTCGTCTACTGAAATTGCACCCTTCCGTCTTCATGCCGGCGTAGTTAAAGCCGGGGATGGCCACAGAGACTGGGACCAATCCCGAAGGTCCGGAATTCTTACCAGGTGCTGCGTCAATGTTGGGGTCTTGGGGGTGGAACGGCAAGTGACAAAAGCAAGTTAAGGAAATGCCGCCTTTCGTAATGAGTGTGTGCCAAATGGCTTAGGATCAGTGATTTACATGCTTATCGCGAATCCTCAGGAAGCGGCAGCAGTGCGTGAACTTGCCATCAGCGATGGCGGGCTTTACAATGAAAGTGTACTAAAATAGTCCTGTATATTAAGGACTGGGCCGGTCCTATTTAGATGCTGCAATGAAATGAAATGATAAGACTGGGTAAATTGACGGATTACGGCCTGCTGCTGATGGGCGAGATCGCTCGCACTCCGCGGGAGCTGCACACGGCTCGTGACTTGGCCGCCAGCTGCAAACTGCCTTTACCGACTGTCAGCAAGGTGCTGAAGACCCTCTTGCAGAGCAAGCTGCTGGTTTCGCACAGAGGCACGAGAGGCGGGTACAGCCTGGTGCGCGAGCCGCGGTCAATCGCGATCACGGAAATCATTTCTGCGCTGGAAGGGCCGTTGGCGCTGACCGAATGCAGTTCGGACGTTTCGGGGCTGTGCGATCTGGAGCCGTCGTGCCCGATGAAAGACAACCAAAGAATTATTAATCAAGTGATTCACGGAGCGCTGGCCAAAGTGATGCTCTCCGACCTGATCCGGCCAATGCTGGTCACGGCTGTCCGCGACCGCACGAGCGGGTTGGTCTCGATCACGAGCCTCGCACCCGGGAGAATGCAATGAGCACTAATACCGATGCAATCCGCGCTCTTGCGGAGCGCGACTACAAATGGGGATTCATAACCGACGTCGAAGAAGAGCGGATCCCAAAGGGCCTGAGCGAAGACGTTATTCGCCTGATTTCGGCGAAGAAGAACGAGCCGGAGTTCATGCTGGAGTGGCGGCTGAAGGCGTACCGGCACTGGGCGTCGCTGGAGCAGTCGGACGCCGAGCCCAAGTGGGCGAACATCAAGTATGGTCCGATCAATTATCAGGGCATTACTTATTACTCTGCCCCTAAGCAGAAAAAGACTCTGAACAGCCTGGACGAGCTCGATCCGGAGATTCTGAGCACATACGAGAAGCTGGGGATTCCGCTGGCCGAGCAGAAACTGCTCGCCGGAGTTGCGGTGGATGCCGTGTTCGACAGCGTCTCGGTGGCGACGACATTCAAGCACAAGCTGGCCGAAGCGGGCGTGATTTTCTGCTCGTTCTCCGAGGCAGTGCAGAAGCATCCTGAGCTGGTGAAGAAGTACCTCGGCTCGGTGGTTCCTTATACGGATAACTTCTTTGCCGCGCTGAATGCGGCGGTGTTCTCCGATGGATCATTTGTTTACGTTCCGAAGGGCGTGCGTTGTCCGATGGAGCTTTCCACGTACTTCCGCATCAATGCGGCGGAGACGGGGCAATTCGAGCGCACGCTGATCGTGGCCGATGAAGGCGCGTACGTCAGCTACCTCGAAGGTTGCACGGCGCCGATCCGCGATGAGAACCAACTGCACGCAGCTGTGGTGGAGCTGATCGCCCTCGACAATGCGCAGATCAAGTATTCAACCGTGCAGAACTGGTATCCGGGCGACAAGCAGGGCAAGGGCGGAATCTACAACTTCGTCACCAAGCGCGGCGCGTGCCGTGGCGTGAATGCGAAAATTTCGTGGACGCAGGTGGAAACCGGCTCGGCGATTACGTGGAAATACCCCAGCTGCATTTTGCAGGGCGACAACTCGGTGGGCGAGTTCTACTCGGTGGCTCTGACCAACAATTATCAGCAGGCCGATACCGGGACGAAGATGATCCACATTGGGAAGAACACCAGCAGCACGGTGGTTTCGAAGGGCATCTCCGCCGGACACGGGCAGAACACGTATCGCGGTGGCGTAAAGATTCTGAAGGGTGCTGCGGGCGCGCGGAACTACACACAATGCGATTCGTTGCTGATTGGCGACAAATGCGGCGCGCACACGTTTCCGTACATCGAAGTGAAGAACGCCAGCGCGCGAATGGAGCATGAGGCTTCGACGTCGAAGATCGGCGAAGACCAGCTGTTCTATTTGCAACAGCGCGGGTTGAAGACGGAAGACGCGGTTTCGATGATCGTGAACGGATTCTGCAAGCAGGTTTTCAAGGAACTGCCGATGGAGTTTGCAGTCGAGGCGCAGAAGCTGTTGAGCGTGAGTTTAGAAGGAAGCGTGGGGTAACGTCGCACGCCGCACGTCGGGCGTCATGCGCGAAAGCGGTCTTGTCGCACGACGTGGGACGTGTGACGCACGGCAACAGTCCAAGAGTTTCTTAGGTAAGGAAAAACGAATCATGAGTTTGCTCGAAATCAAGAACCTCCACGTCAGCGTGGGCGGCCACGAAATTCTCAAAGGCATCGACCTCACCATCAACCCCGGCGAGGTGCACTCGATCATGGGGCCGAACGGCTCGGGGAAAAGCACGCTGGCGCAGGTTTTAGCGCGGCGCGATGCGTACAAAGTTACCGCCGGCGAGGTCCTTTTCAACGGCAAGGACCTGCTGGCAATGAAGCCGGAAGAGGCGGCGTGCGAAGGCGTCTTCCTGGCGTTCCAGTATCCGGTGGAAATTCCCGGGATCAGCAACGCCTATTTTCTGCGCTCGGCTCTGAATGCGATTCGCAAATATCGCGGCGAAGAAGAGATGGATGCGATGGATTTTCTTCCGCTCTTTCGCGAGAAGCTGAAGGCACTCGATATGGACGAGAAGCTGATGAATCGTTCTCTTAACGAGGGTTTCTCGGGCGGCGAGAAAAAGCGCAATGAAGTTTTGCAGATGTCGATCCTGCAGCCGAAGCTTGCGGTACTTGACGAAACTGACTCCGGCCTGGACATCGATGCACTGCGAATCGTCGCGCAAGGCGTAAATGCGTTGCGCGCTCCCGATCGCGCGATGCTGGTAGTCACGCACTACCAGCGGCTGTTGAATTACATCAAGCCCGACTACGTTCACGTGCTGGTCGATGGCCGCATTGTGAAGTCGGGCGGGCCGGAACTGGCGCTCGAACTCGAAGACAAAGGCTACGCCTGGACCGAAGAGATTTCATCGGTGGTCTAGAAAATTCCCCACTTCTCGCAAAAAACGCGAGAAATGGGGCGCCCACAGCGTTGATGACAAAAAAAAGAAGAGATTGGAATGGTAACGACTTCAACCCAGGATTTAGGAATTCATCTCCAGAACTTCACCGATTTTCAGCGGCACGCCGCGGGACGGAATCTGCCGTGGCTGCGCAAGCTGCGTGAAGATGCGTTTGCGCGTTTCTGCGAGGCTGGTTTTCCCACCACTCATGACGAAGATTGGCGATTCACCAACGTCGCGCCGATTGCCCGCACCCAGTTTCGCCTGGCGGGAAAGAGTCTGGTGCAGCTTGCGCCGGCTGGGTTGAATACCTGGAAGATTGAAGGATCGGCAGCGCGACTGGTGTTTGTGAATGGCCGCTTTGCGCCGGAGTTGTCGAATGTGGGCACGCTTCCTAAGGGTGTTGTGGTTGCTTCCCTGCGCGAGCAGATTGAAGGCAACTCGGACCAGCTCTCAACCCAGCTTGGCAGATACGCCGACACGCAGCGCGATGCATTCGTTGCGCTGAATACGGCTTTCCTCGAAGACGGCGCTTATGTCCACGTGAAACGCGGCGTGGTGGTAGAGGCGCCAATCCACTTGCTGTTTGTGTCGACCGCAAACGGGGCGCCGCTGATGGCGCATCCGCGCAACTTGCTGGTCTTTGAAGATCAGAGCCAGGGCACGGTGGTCGAAGAATATGTCTCGCTCGGCGGCGGGACGATGCTTTCGAACAGTGTGACGGAGTTGGTCGCGGGCGAAGATTCGCACGTTTCGCATTACATGCTGGAGCGCGAACATCGCGACGCTTTCAACGTTTCCACGCTGCGCATGCAGCAGGGAAGAAGCGCGAATGTGGCATCGCACTCGTTTTTGCTTGGAGGCGGGCTGGTACGCAACAATGTCCATCCAGTGCTGGCGGGCGAGGGCGGCGAGTGCCTGATCAATGGCTTGTTTGTGGGCAGCGGGCGACAGCACCTTGACAACTTCATGCACGTTGAACACGCTAGCCCGCATTGCAGCAGCCGGCAGTTTTATAACGGAATTCTGGACGAGCACGCGCACGGAGTTTTTCACGGCCGCATTGTGGTCCATAAAGTTGCGCAAAAGACCGATGCGAAGCAGACGAACCGCAACCTGCTGTTGTCGGACGACGCGCAGATCGATACCAAACCGCAGCTGGAAATCTATGCCGACGACGTGAAGTGTACGCACGGCGCGACCATCGGGCAGATCGACGAGAAC
>WNFZ01002747.1_pt1 | contig 16653 bp, 15 predicted proteins | sample 5400081 | NCBI WGS metagenome assembly WNFZ01 (sample SAMN13153365, study PRJNA577476) | soil metagenome | isolation source: 80 cm soil or saprolite under grassland replicate 1 | place: USA:California | collected 2016-06-15 | reverse complement strand
AGAAAGTGTCTGAAAAGTCATGAATTGGCTAATCTGCGAACCATTAATCGGATCATCGCGGCATAGATGAAAGCTTCGCTGATTTCCGGTAATCGCTCATAATCTCGGGCTAAGCGACGCTGACGCACCAACCAGGCAAAGGTGCGCTCCACAATCCAACGTTTGGGCAGGACTTGAAAGCCAGGTTGATCTTTTGGTTTTTCAACGACTTCCAGTTTCCAACCAAAGAGTTCTTCCATCCAAGCAATTAATGCTCCCCGATAACTTCCATCTGCCCAAATGAGTTCCAGGTGTTGGACAACATCTTTTTCTGCAGAGATTTCTTGCAACAAGCGTTTGGCACCGTCCCGATCTTGCACATTGCCAGCTGTCACGATCACCTTGAGCAGCAAGCCGAGTGTATCTACTAGTGTATGCCGTTTTCGTCCGCTCACCTGCTTTCCAGCATCAAAACCGCATTCGAGACCGCCTTCCGAGGTTTTTATGGACTGACTATCCAGAATTGCAGCACTCGGTCGACGCTTCTTACCAAAGTGTAAGCGTACTTTTTCTCGCAAAATGCGGTTCAAGCGTTCCCACAGGCCAGCCTTCTGCCACAAGCGAAAGTAGTGGTAAACAGTTTTCCACGGCGGCAGATCGCGCGGCAGCATCCGCCACGAACAACCGCTTTGCAGGAGATAGAAAATGCCGTTCAAGATCATGCGCCAGCCATGTTCACGAGGACGACCCGTTGGTGCTTCCGCTGGCAGATATGGTCGAATTTTCGACCATTGGGTATCATTCAGGTCGGTTGGGTAAATTTGTTGAGATTTGGTCATCCCACAAGTTTGCCCAACCTCCCTTATTTTTGCAAGTTTTCAGACACTCTCTTAGGATTTTGGAAATCCTAAGGATCTAATTTTATTATTTCCAGTTGTTCGCTTTCGCAATCCGTTCACCTAACGGTGGATGCGAATAGAACAGCCACACCACCCACTTTTCCGGATCAATATCGCTCAGGTTTTGATTCGCCAAACGCGTAAACGCGGAGGCAAAGGCTTCTCGCTTGCCTGTCGATTCGAGAGCGTAATTATCTGCCATGCCTTCGCGCCAGCGGGAGAATGCGTTATCAATCGGCATGGTGATCAAGCCATACGCTCCAAAAATCAAACTCAAGGCCGGGAACGCGGCCACATCGGCGGGACCGGAAAACCCAAAATAGTTGGTCGTCCATTTCAAAGCCAAGGAAGCGATGAACAAACTGATCGTTGTTGAAAGTGTGCCGAACGCGATCAATGCAGGAATATCATGATGAACATGATGTCCTAGTTCATGAGCAAGGATTGTTTCAATTTCGTCGGTTGAAAATTCGTTGATCAGTGTATCTCCCAACACAATGCGACGTGTATTGCCAATACCTGTCAACGCGGCGTTGGCAGCTTTCGTCTGGCGGGACATGTCAAACTTGAAGACGCCGCGTACTTTTGTGTTGGCGCGTCTCGCAAGTTCCATTAAACGATCCGCTAATTCCTTGTGTTCATCGTCGAGCGGAACATATTTATTGAACAACGGAGCAATGAGAACCGGTGCAAGATTGGAAAGGATCACAGTAAAGATGAGCATTCCACCTGCTGCCCACAGCCACCAGAGATCGCCGGTCGCACGCAAAGCGAGATAAAGCAATTCGAGCAGGATCAATCCAAGAGGCGCGCCGACCGCTAATCCCTTGAGCTGATCAATGAGCCAATCTTTGAACGTCTGGTTCGATTGACCGTAACGGTGCGGCAGAACGAATCCGCTGTAGTAGGTAAGTGGTAGATTGATAACCGAATAAATGCCGCCAAAGACGACGACAAAAAGCGGCACGAGAAGCCAGGGATTGGCAGTAAATGTGCCCAACCAATTGCGCAGAGAAACTGCCCAACCCAGAAATAACCAGAGCAGCGCATATACCGCGCTGAAGACGGTATCCACTAACCACAATCGGCGGCGAATACGTGCATATTCTTTGGCTTGTTTTTGTTTTTCAGGATCAAGAACAGTCATAATTCCTCATAAATGTCGTTGCGAGGAGGGTTTACCCGACGAAGCAATCTCCCATAAAACAGATGAATCTTTTCGATAAGCATCTACCTTCGAAACAGAGATTGCTTCGCCCTATCGGGCTCGCAATGAAATGATTACCTCACCGTTTCTGCCGCGAGCAGTGCCAGGATCTCTTCACTCTTCATTACCTTGCCATACGATTTCAAGGCTGCAAGAAATGCCTTGTGAACATGATCCGCAGGGATGGTTGTGTCGCCGTACTTTAGATCACGCGTCGCACAGGCATCTTCTGCCACGATGACTTGGAAACCAAAATCGGAGGCAGCCCGTGCGGTAGCATCGACGCACATGTGCGTCATCATGCCGCAAATAATGACCCGTTCCACTTCCCAGCTTTTCAAAAGTTCAAGCAAGTTGGTATTCAGGAAGGAGTTGGGAGAGTGTTTATAAACAATCGGTTCACCTTCAAAATGGGCAACCGAATCGTGAATATCGGTACCGCGATCGCCTGAAATGAAGAACGTGGCGTCGGGTTTCGTGGCAATATGCTGAATGTGGACGTGATGTCCGCCGTGCTCACGGAAGCACTGCAAGAGCATATAGGCCTTTTGTGCAGCTTCGAGCGGGTTTACCAGCGGATATTTCCCGCCGGGAAAATAATCCTTTTGAACGTCAATAATGATCAGGGCTGTTTTCATATTCTCTCCAAGACGTGTTCGGTCTCCTAAAGTATAGCCGAAGTTTTATCACTTGAATGTAAAAACAAAGTAAGAGACCGATGTACATGTCGGTCTCTTACTTTTATGGAGTCCAGAAGCTAGCTTCTGGACTCCAAATAGCGAGCTGTTCGACTCCAAAGCTTAAATCACATCATTTGGCGTTGCTGGAACTTTTCGATTCGCGGTAGCTTTCTTCACAAATTCAGTGGCAACAGAAGCAGCAATCGAGACGCTCTGATCACCGCCGACGATCATGGCATTGATACCGACAACTTCACCGCGGGCATTCACTAACGGTCCGCCGGAGTTGCCAGGTGCAAGCGGCGCGTCAGAACGGACGACCGGAAGCTTATCGCCGCGTCGGTTCTGGGCAGTGATCAAGGCGCTGATAATTCCGCGGGTCACGGTGTTCCGCTGTCCCCACGGATGACCGAAGGCAAAGACCATTTCCCCTACGCGCGGCGAAACGGAAACGGGCTTGAGCGGAGTCAGACCTGTTGCGTCAATGGAGAGTAATGCCAAATCCACATCGGGATCACGAGCAATAAGTTTCGACTCGAACTCCCGATCGTCCTGCAACATCACAATGGGTGTATGTCGTCCTACGACATGATTGTTCGTGAGAATCAGTCCATCAGAATCCCAGACAATACCAGAACCCGCGCCGTGGCGATGTCCGCGCACGACAACCAGTGCAGGCAGAACCTGCTGGACGAGTTCATGAATCACTTGTGTAAACGTACCATTGAAGTTCATTCTATCTCTCACCGATTACAAGATTCAACGTCTGAGGCTGTCCGCCGCGCAGGATTTCGATCGGCGTGGATTTTCCAGCCACATCAGTATCCAGCCGAGCAAATAGTTCATCGTGATGAAGAACCGGGTTGCCCGCGATTGCCACAAGAATATCGCCAACAATCAACCCGCCTTTGGATGCGGGGCTATCTTTTTCCACGCTCATCACCAAGAGGCCGGTCTCCTGCTTGCGCTTGAGTGCGTCCTGCGATGCTGTGGGAACATCGACGGTTTGACTACGAATGCCAAGATAACCGCGCTTGATCTGCCCATTCTTGGCAAGCACTTCACCGATTTTCCAGGCAATATCCGCGGGGATGGTAATTGCCGGTCCATTGGAAAGGCCGGAAGTATTCAATCCCAGGATTGTTCCATCGGCGGCAACCAGCGGACCACCAGAGAAACCCGGATATGAAATGCTGTCGGTGCGGAGATAGCGTTCCAGCATCCCACCCCGAGCGGTTCGACTCGGACCACCAATAGCACTGACCGTTCCCAAGCTGGCTTCGATTCCATCTCGCGACGGGCGCGCCAGTGCAAGTGCAATCTGTCCGAGTCGCGCTGGACTCTTTGTCATTTCAGCAACATTCCCGACCGTGCGTTCCAGCTTGAGAACGGCTAAATCCGTTCCTGCGTCGCGGCCTGCAAGCTTCGCGGGGATTTCGGTTCCATCTGACAGGAAAACCGAAATATCATCTTCTTTTTCAATTACATGTTCCGCTGTGAGGACAAGGTCAGAGGCGAAGATGATTCCGCTGGCGGGCATACGACGACGCGCATTGACCAGCACAGTGGACTTACCTGCAAGATCCGCCGCATCTGCCAATGCATCTGAAAGTTCTACCAATACAGTTTTGCTCATGGAGCACTCCTTTTCCTTGGCAGTATAGTTTCGATGCTCTTAAACGGCATCACCGAATTGGCTGGTTTTTGTACCGGAAAAACGGGTGGGTAAAAAGTTTAGGGATTTTATTGGATGATGGCATTGCCATTTGGAGAGCCCAATCGTTCCTCTGCCCATCGCCGGAGATGGGCTTTTTTTGTAATCTTGAGAACCTGGCGGAAATCCGCTGCCGCGCAATCTGTTTCCCCTTTGGCTTGATAGCACTTCCCGCGTGCCAGATACAAGCGCGGCTCGCGCGGATTGATCTCCAATGCCCTGCTGTAATCGAGGATGGCTTTACCGAATTCATGGTTCACATAATACACATCCCCGCGTCCCTGATAGGCATACGAGGAATGGGGTCGCTTTACGAGCACACGAGCATAATAATCTTCTGCCCAATCCAGATTTCCTTCTTCGAATTGAAGATTGAAATCTGCCCGCGTAAGAGCATCTTTCTCCGAGAGGCGCACTGCTGAGTCTTGATCCTGGTGTGCAGCATCGAAATTCCCAAGTCTATAATGCACTTTCGAACGTACAACAAAAAATAAAGGAACAGAGGCAAGCATAGAGATAGCCTTGTTTAATTGCTCCAAGGCAGCCTGATATTCTTTCTTATCGATCGCGGACGATCCGCGAGCATAATAAGGAAGCGCCGAGTTTGGATTGGCTTGATGGGCGCGTTCGTACCATTCCAATGCTGCATCGCTGTTTTTCTCGATCGTGTAAATATCACCGCGCAGCATCAAAGCAGTTTCCTGATTGGGAGCAATTGTCAGGGCCTGTTCAACATCTCTGAGCGTATTTTCGTTTTGCAGCATATGCAAATAACAAGCGGCTCGCAATACATAATGATTGATTTGTTTTGGATTACGCTCAATGGCGCGTGTACAAATCTGTACGGCACGTTCATAATCACCCTGCAAGTAATAATATCCTGCCCGCCGGAACAGATAACTCAAGCCTAAACTCACCCACCGCAACGTACGCGGGTTCAAAGTACTGATCGCCAGAAAAATAAAGATGCAGAAAAACAGCAAAAGATAATCGTGGGTATAGATTCCCAGACCAATGAGCCCGCTCAAAATCGGAATGCTGATCAGCATAGTGATCAGATTGGCATTCGGTTTTCCAAAGAGCAACTCCATCAATGCATGCAGAATCTTCCCGCCATCCAGAGGATACACAGGCAATATGTTGAAGATCAGGAGCGCAACATTGAGACTTGTGAGATAGACGAAGATCCGGCTATAGGTCGGGGAAATGAAAAGTAAAGAAACATAAATGATAAAGAAGGCAATGCCAAGCAGGATCGTTACAAACGGTCCGGCAGCATAGATTGCCAGACGCGGCAGTGGCTTTTCTGGTTCATGGCTCAGATTCGTAAAGCCACCTAAAAACCAGATGACAACACTTTTCACTTCTACACCAGCGAGCTTTGCAGCTAAAGCATGTCCCAGTTCATGCAGGAAAATCGAGAGCATGAAACCTGTCAAAGCGACAAGTGTGATCAAGCTGCCGCGTACACTCGTAGGGCGAAAAATAATAAAGGCGGCGACAATTGTAAACAAGACTGAAAAATGCAAACGAAATTCCGTCCCACGGATGCGTGCTACATTCCAAGACCAGGATAATAATTTCATGTCGACTGATTCTAAACAGAATTACTTCCGCCCAAAGTCTGCTGGGATTTCGCCCCACATTTCCGTATCCCATTTCAAAACCGCATCATCCTGCAATTCGTTCTCAGCAAGCCAGTTTTCAGCGCTGTGAATCATCATAAATAACGGTCCGTTGCGCAGGGTCCGCTTGAGATTCGTTTTACACTTCCCCTGATACACCCACGAAATGCCATTTTCCGAATCGGAGTAAACAGGCAACGGCGCTTTGTGCTTGGTCATCCACGTCAGCGCATGGACGATCGCCAAAAACTCGCCGACATTGTTGGTCCCATCCGGAAACGGTCCGAAGTGAAAGATCTGATCTCCTGACTCAGTGAAGACGCCGCGATATTCCAGGTCGCCCGGCGAGCCGTTGCACGCCGCGTCCACGCAAATGGAGGGAAGGATTGGTCGGACGCTGGCATGTTTCCACTTTCCCAAAGAGGAGGGCTTACCCTTGTATGCCTCATACTCGGAGCGATATGCCGTCTGCGCTTCATTCAAAGAACCGAACGACTTATATTGTGCGCCGGCAAATCCCTTGATCTGCTTCTCCGCCTCTATCCAGGAGGTGAAGATGCCAGGCGTACGTCCCTTCCAGACAACGTAATACTTGTGGTTTGGCATAAGAAATTGGGCGGGCTGGGTAACGCCCCGCCCCTATGTTTTATTCCAACTCACTCCAGCCTGATTCTTCAACCGCTACAAAGATGTCTGTTGCGCTTATTAATCCGATCAGCGATCCGCTCTCGTCTGCAATCGGCAAATGGTGGATATGGTTTTCCTGCATAACCTTGGAACATTCCATTAATGTCCAGTCCGGGTTGCCGGTGATGATAGGACCCGACATGATCTCGCGCACACTCATTTCTGCAGGGTTGCGTCCGGCGGCAACGATCTTGTCGCGGATATCGGTGGAAGTAACAATGCCGTACTGAGGATTCTTTTCCGACATGGACACCACCACACTATGAATTTTGCGGCGGCGCATCAATGTAAGAGCATACTTTACGCTGGAATCAGGGTCAACAACAACGACAGGCTTCGACATCCAATCACGGACTGTGTTGGGCATAGTTTCCTCCAAATACAAATAATTTTCATGTACAGGCGGATCGTCGCAGATACTCGCAGAGTGCGATCCGCCTGTACACCGTTGCCTACATTTATTTTACAACCAATTCCACCGAATCCATTGCCAGCAAAGTACCATCTGCCGCACTGATATCTTGTATTTCAAGGAAAATCACAGTGTTCGATAATATGCTTCCCAACGAAATGGTTGCATCAAAAGTACCTGCTCCGCCCGGGTTCGCGGCGGTGACAGGTACCACGCCGCGTGAGAGCTCTACACCAGTTCCATCTTTGATGCTATAGGTGAGATTATTTTCGAACGGAGCAACTGCAACCTTTCCCTGCACATGAATAGAGTTGAAAATCTCTGTTCGATCCGCAGGTGCCGCAATCATAATCGTACGCGGCTTGCCATCTGGCGTGAACGTTGCATAGTTTGTCATATCCAATTGGTCATCGACCAAACGATACTGACGCGTGACACGCACCGTTGGACAACACATGGGATCATCTGTGCTATGGATGATACTATCCAGTAAGATTCGATTATTCTTGATCGAAAGCGAATTTAACTGCGGGCGGTCGTCTACTAGCGTAGAGGTAATAAACGTAGGTGTTCCATTTTCATTTGCGAAAGCAGTGAGGTAAACAAAGACACCTGAGCCACCATAGTTTTCTGCGAACAAGGCTGTAATTTCATTATTAGCGTGGTCGGTATCCAATTCGCCGCTAGCAACGAAAGCAGTCAACTGGACAGAAGCATAATTTGCGTCACCGGGCGCACCGCGTTCGAATTTTCCATCTTTGAGTTGAACAATATCTGCTAATGTAACGGAGTTCCCTAATTGATACTTTGCATTGCGAAGGAGTGCGGCATCCTTTGCAGAGTTGGATGAGGCGTTCGTAGGAGTCGCTTGCTGCTTGGTTGGGGTTAAGATAGCGGAAGTGGCGGCGGTGTGGGGGAGGCGGGTCTGCATCCAACTAGAAAGATTACGAGCAAAAGGATCAGGGAATAACGACGACCCATGTTGCACCTCCATCCGTAGTTCGATAAAGCGAACGATGATTGGCAGCGTCAAGCGTGAGAACCCATCCTGACTCTGCATTCACAAAATCCATGCTGGCGAAAGAGTCACCGAAAGAACGGTTGGGCACCACAGCGACCCAGGTGTGTGCCGCATCCCGCGTGACGTAGAATTGCTTGCCGTTATAAAGGATAACATCCTGCGCCGACAAAAACACCGCGGACCCCACACCATCCAGTGGCATGGATGAAATCGCCCAGGTGTCGCCTGCATCCTGCGTCACATAGATTTCGGTCTGTGGTGGATCGCCCGACTCACTCGCCATTTGTACGGCAATGAACCCCGTCGTTGGAGAGATAAATTTCAGATGGTCGCGATCTATCACTAATTCCGCGTTCTCCGCCTCCTTCGGTAACGATACAGAAACCTCTTTCCAACTGTGACCACCGTCATCCGTGCGATACAGATAGATTTCACCGGACGCATAAACTACACCAGTCACCCAGGCAGTGGACATATTCAACGGCACGAGATCTGATTTGATTCCGCCGAGAGGCAACGAGTCAGAGGGATTGGCGATATTGGGATCATTGATATACGTTTGTTCCCATGTCGCGCCGCCATCCGTAGTTTGATACACCGCGACCGCGTTCGAGCCCGCGCCGACACCGAGATCCGCAAGCACCCAACCATGATTGGCATCCAGAAATTTTAGGTTGCCCCTGCTAAAGGGGACATCGGAGTCCTTCCACGTGAGACCGCCGTCGGTTGTACGATATAAGACCCCACTGTTCGGAAAGTTTTCAAATTCAGGTTTCTGAACCCAGGCGTGATTCATATCCAGCATAAATGTATCAATACTGGATGTGTCCGCTATGTTCGGCGGCGTGACGTTGTACCAACTGACACCGCCATCATTCGTGCGACCAACTTCAGCTTCGGTCACTCCCCAGCCGTTGAGTTCATCAACCATATCGATCTTAACAAGTGCAGGGGATTGGATGGGCGGCGCGTTGATTTTAGGGGGTGAAGGTGTGTCAGGTAAAGGCGCGGGGGGATTCTGCGTATTGGGACTTGACCCGGCAGGTGGAGTAGTAATGTTACCTGCACATGCAGAAATAATGATGGCAAGCAGAATCAAACAGGCGTATGATTTCAACTTCATCCAGGATTTTTCCTCTTTGGAATGTAAGGGCGACCCGCCTGGGTTCATCAAACTACTTGACGATCCTGGCGGGTCGCCCCTACCACATATTTAATTAAAGGTAATTGTATTCAAAATGCCGTCGAAATTCCGAATCAGCGCATCGTGATCAAATTCTTTTACAGTGCCGGGATCGTAGTTGCCGATATTGCCGTAATGAACATAATAGGTGATCTCATAACATGTTCCGTTATGGACAGCACGGTAATATGTCTGTTCATAAATATTCCCCGCACCGACTCCACCGCCTTCACTCTTGGTAAAGGAAACGCCATTGATCGTTACATCGCCAATAACTTTCTCCGGTTCGCCGAAGGTACCAGGTTGAGTACAAGTGGAAACATCCTGCGAATCGGTGCTGGAACCGAACAGGAAATACGCCTCGACAAGATTCGTATTGACATAGGATTGTGTATCGATAAACTGAAGCGCTAACTCAGGCTTGATCTTCGACACTTGCGCGCCAGGGAAAAATGCGGGCGCAAACAGATCTATATAGGAAAATGATGCGTTTCTATATTTGTTTTCATACACAATAGACTGCGTAGCCGCGCCTGGCGGGTTGATCGCCACTCGCAGCACGAAATCGGGCGCATCTGAGGATGTTGTCACCGTCACAAGGTAATTCTGGGTAGACGGCAATACACCGCGCCAGAACTGGCAATCTGTGGCACATAAGCGTGTGCCATCCTCACCAACGACCATCACAACCATGTAAGTCCAATCTGTTTGTTCGTTCTGGTGCATCGAAACAGACATCACCTGTCCCTTCAAGGCTCTTACAGAATACGTCTTGCTTTTTCCAGCGGCAAGACTGTCAACCACATCTGCGTAAGTTCCATTCGGACCGAATTGGATTGGAGAAGCGGAGGTTCCCGGGTTGGCCGCCTGCGCCGGCAGAGGAGTATTTGTAGCAAGTTCTTGAGCGCTAACGGTTGATAATGGCATAGACGTTGCGGAAGGGACCAAATTAAAAAGTGCAGTCGGGGTTGCCAGCGGCGGAATGATCGCCATCGCGGTAGGCTGTGGTGTAGGTGTATCGAACACTTGCACTTGAAAAGTACAGGCGGTTGTAAACAATAAAAGTAAAAGAAGCAAATTTGATTTCATAGTACTCTCACTGAATTTGCTCTGACCAGGTCTGACCACCATCTGTCGTTTTATATAAGGAAGTATGTCCATTGGCATCACTCGTCACTACCCAGCCTGTTTGCACATCCACAAATTGGAATTGTGTCAGGTTTGCGCTGAGATCCGGAGTCGGTGTGAGGTTTGTCCATGTTTGACCACTGTCATGCGATACCGAGAGTTGACCGCCGAACCAGACGAACACATCATTTAGAGATGCAATCGAATAGTGCCCCGAACCAGCAACTGGCGCGCCGGGTGTCCATGTAGCGCCGCCGTCCTGCGTTTTCAGGAAGAGCGTCGCTGAGCCTTCACTGCCAGCCATGGTTGGTAAAAGACCTGTCTTTGGATCAAAGAATACAGGCGGTTGAGTCAAATACATGGCTTGTCCGGTGAACGGTAATTGATAATTTGTAATCGACCATGTGTGCCCAGCGTCTGTGCTGTGATAAAGATACAATACATTGTCAGCATAGGTTTGCCCCGTAACCCAGGCTTCTTGCATACTGATCGGCGTGAAACCAGATTTGATTCCGCCGTGTGGCAGAGTCTCATTTGGGTTCGGATCAGTGGGCAGATTGCTAAAGACTAGAGTCCAATTCGCGCCACCATCAGTGGTCTGGAAAAACTTGACCGCTTCGTTGCCGGCGCCGACGTCCGCCGGAAGCATCATCCAGCCGTTGTTGTCATCGAGGAAATGTAGTTCACCCCCTCCAAACGGGACAGCGTTGGAATTCCAATGGATGCCGCCATCGACAGTGTGATACAACACCCCGGCATCGACCGGATTGTTGGGGTCACCGATCAGTACCCAGCCGCGGTTCGAATCGAGGAACGAGGTGCCGATTCCAAATCCCAGCGCGGAGGCGCCCGACGGAGTCACATCATGCCAGCTTGTGCCGCCATCCATGGTCCGCAAAATGAATTTGTTTGTGTCCAACATATGGATCGATGAAATTGAATCGGGAATAACATTTGGCAAGCCTTCCAACGACGGAGCAGAAACCTGTGCTGTAGGTGTAAATTCAGGAGTGACGGTTGATGTTGCTTCGGGGGAAGCAGTCGGAACAGGACTCAATATCGATACATTTGCAGTACAAGCCAAAGACGCTAAAACTAAAGTTAATACAACGAATTTGATTCTCATGGGTCTCCTCACACCAGAGTCAACGGAAGACCTCACCTAAAAGTTCCTAGCCAAGCCACTCCACAATTGTTGCCTCGCCCTGTCCTACTCCAACGCAGAGAGTTGCCAGCCCATATTTGACATTGCCGCGCAAGCGCATCTCATGGAGGAGAGTCGTCATCAGACGCGCACCCGAACATCCAAGCGGATGACCGATCGCGATCGCGCCGCCATTGACATTCACAATTTCCGGATCGAGATTCAAATCTTCCATGACCGCCAGCGACTGGACCGCAAAGGCTTCGTTGAGTTCAACGAGTCCGATATCTTTCATTTGTAAACCCGCACGTTGCAACGCTTTCTTCGTCGCCGGCACAGGACCTATGCCCATCGCTCGTGGCGGCACGCCCGCGGCAGCGGAAGTCACAATGCGCGCTAATGGTTTGAGGTTTAACACTTTCGCTTTCTCATCACTCATGATAAGCAGCACCGCCGCGCCATCATTTAATCCAGAGGAATTACCAGCGGTGACCGTCCCGCCATCTTTGGCAAAGGCGGGTTTCAACTTGGCGAGCGATTCCATTGTTGTATCGCGCCGCGGGCGTTCATCGGTATCCACAATTTTCGGATCGCCTTTTTTCTGGGGAATCACAACGGGCAGAATTTCTTCCTTGAACCTTCCGGAGTCAATGGCCGCGATCGCGCAGCGATGACTGCGGAGTGAGAAGGCATCTTGTTTTTCGCGTGTAATATGAGGGCGCGCCCTAGCAATATTTTCTGCGGTCTCGCCCATCGATTCAGTTCCATACATTTCTTTCATTTTGGGATTTGGATATCGCCAGCCAAGCGCCGTATCGTAAGCGGTTAGGTTTCCGAAGGAATAACCCGATTCTGCTTTGGGTAATGAATATGGCGCGCGGCTCATGGATTCAACCCCGCCAGCGATGTAAACATCACCTTCGCCCGCTTTGATCGCGCGCGCCGCCTGGTTGATGGCGTTCAAACCGGAAGCGCACAAACGATTTACAGTGACGCCACCGATCTCAACAGGCAACCCTGCCAACAATGCAGACATACGTGCAATGTTACGATTATCTTCTCCGGCCTGGTTTGCACATCCAAGAAATACTTCTTCGATCAGAGCAGGATCAAGCTGATTGCGTCCCACAATTTCCTTGATCACGAAAGCAGCCAGATCATCCGGACGAACCAAAGAAAGAACTCCACCCAGTGCGCCGACCGGCGTACGAATTGCGTCTACGATGACAGCTTCTGTCATTTCATCCTCCATCAGTAAGGACACAGCCGAGAAATTGAACGATTAAGAACATGGATCGTCTGCTGTGCCCCTACACTTTTTCGTGAATCGATTCTACCACCGCGAAAATGAATGCTCTTCTCTACGCGTATGCGAATAACTTTATTAAAACTAAGAGTTTCCTAACCTTCTCATAAAAACGTTGTCTCACCTACAAATTCAAATAGAATCGCGCGCCTGCATAAAAAACCTTGCGACACTTGCATGATTTGCTAAGCAAATCACATGCACACCGCCTGATTTGCCTAGCAAATCACGGTTCGGTGCCGGGGAGTGCAGGTGAGGTTGGACGAAGCCAAATACATCGAAGCAGAAACCTTCGCAAGGTTCACTTTTGTAATCCCTGCACGCTTTGCATAGGAGTTCATGATGAGTACAAGTCGACTCAAGGTCGCGCGCAAGTCTTTACACATTTCTATTCTATTGAGTCTCATCGTAGCCGTTGGAATATCTGGTTTGACAACACATTCTACAAAAGCAGCTTCAAACTATTTGCATACGTCGGGAAACAAAATTGTAGATGCGTCAAATACCGCTGTTGGTTTAAGTGGGTTGAACTGGTTCGGGTTCGAGACAAGCAACAATGTGCCGCACGGATTGTGGTCGCGCAATTACAAGGATATGCTCGATCAGATCAAAGGTCTCGGATACAACGTGATCCGTTTACCATTCTCGGACGCCGTGTTGCAACCGGGTGTAAGGCCCACCAGCATTAATTACAATTTGAATCCTGATCTCGCCAACCTCACATCCATGCAAGTGATGGACAAGATCATAAATGAAGCGGGAGCGCGCGGTATCAAGATCATCCTGGATAATCACCGCTCCACGGCAGGCGGCGGACCCGAGTCGAACGGACTCTGGTACACGAGCGGATTTCCCGAGAGCCAGTGGATCGCCGATTGGCAAATGCTGACCACACGCTACAGAGACAACTCTGCGGTGATCGGCATGGATCTTCGCAACGAGCCGCATGATCCCGCCTGTTGGGGATGTGGTGACACGACCAGAGATTGGCGGCTCGCCGCGGAAAAAGCCGGCAATGCCATCCTGGCGATCAATCCCAACTTGCTCATCATCGTGGAAGGCGTTCAATCGTTTAACGGACAATATATCTGGTGGGGCGGAAACCTGATGGGTGCGCAAAGCTATCCCGTACGTTTGAACGTTCCGAATCATTTGGTTTACTCGCCGCACGAATATCCAGAGTCTGTGGCGTGGCAGTCATGGTTCAGCGATCCGACGTATCCCAACAATTTACCGGCACTGTGGGATAAATACTGGGGCTATCTTTCCAAACAAAATATCGCGCCAATTCTGATCGGCGAATTCGGTACAAAATATGCGACCGCCAAAGATCAGCAATGGCTGCAAACGCTGAAGCCCTACATTCAGCAAAATCAAATGAGCTGGACGTTCTGGTCCTTGAATCCTGACTCAGGCGATACCGGCGGTTTACTGCTGGATGACTGGATCACCGTGAATCAAACCAAGCAGGATATTTTGAGGCAGATCCAGTATCCGTTCAGCGGATCGGGAACTCCGGTTCCTCCAACGCTCGTGGCGACTCTTCCATCGACGGCAACGCCTGCACCGATACTTCCTTCTTCAACCCCACCTCCGGCAGCAACCATTGTCCCCAGTTCAATATGGATTTTAGATGATTTCGAATCTGGCAATACCGCGCACTGGAATACGTTCTCTAATTCCAATTCGAATATGAATCTGAATATCGTCTCGCCCGGCAATGTTGGGAATTATGCAATGAAGGTAACGTATAACCTCGCTTCCGGTGGATGGGGTGGCGTGCAACAATTCTTTGCATCACCGCAAAACTGGAGCAGCTTTGATCAATTCAGTTTTCGATTCTATGGCAATAATACCGGCAACGTGATCCGTCTCGAAATTCTGGATGATCGCCTCTCCGGCAGCTCAAGCGACACATCTGAGCGATACGAATATCGCTTCACCGATAATTTCTCCGGCTGGAAAACATTCACCCTATCCTGGGCAAACTTCACACGCCGCGCGGATTGGCAACCATCTGGAGCGCCCAACAATGGACTTACACTCTCACAAGTCTGGGGCTATGATTTCTCTCCTATTACGGGAAGTGGATTCTTTCAACTAGATCAGAATCAACTCGTGAAATCCATATCAACAACACCAACAGCTATATCTACTTCTCAACTGCTTGATAATTTCGGTTCTGGCAATTTATCGTCATGGAGCACGTTTAATGACGCAAGCTCCACGTTTAGAATATCATTGGCATCGCCCGGCCAAACAGGTCCATACGCTATGCAAATGGATGCAAGCATTGCCTCCAATGGCTGGGGCGGCGCAGGTAAATATTATTCCACCTCTCAAAATTGGCTGCCCTACAATAACATCGACTTCTGGTTCGATGGGGACAACACAGGCAGCATTCTCCGCCTTGAGATCATGGATAATCGTCCGCCTGGCAGCACAACAGATACGTCAGAACGATTCGAATATCGCTTCACCGATAACTGGAGTGGCTGGAAACATTTCACACTGCCATGGTCCAACTTCACCCGTCGCATTGATTGGCAACCCGTTGCCGCGCCCAACGACGGACTCACAAAATCTCAAATATGGGGATTCAATTTTTCGGTGGTGAATGGCAGAGGTTCATTCCTCGTGGATGAGATCAAGCTGACGACGCCATAGCTACGAACCTTGCGAAGGCTTAAAGCCTTCGCAAGGTAACTTGGTATCTCTCACAAGAGATGGCTATTTATGGTCATCTCTTGTTGCTTTAAGATTAGAATTGATTTGGGCAACACAGCGGAAAACTTGCAAAAGCCTGCAGATTTTAGTATGTCATTGCGAGGACCGACAGCGACGAAGCAATCTCCTGTTAAATAGATGATTTTCCTTTTGTAGGAGGTATTTTCATGAGCGCTAAACATGAATTGCAAATCTGGGACCTGTGGTATCCACAAGCTGCCGCGACTGGCGTCGCTTTTGCTCGCGGCAGAATGGATCCAACGAACATCTTGTTAGTCCATGCCGCGCCGCCGATGCTCACAGTAGAAGTCCGCAGCGATAGCGGTAAGCGAATCGCTTACGCACAGGATCTGCCCCAAACGGCAGATCGTCCTATTGCTCGTTTGACCTTGCAAGGCAGCACCCTCACGCGGGAAGATTTATGGCCCACCCCAGGTGATATTGGACAACTTGTGATTTTACCGGGCGGAGAGGTTGGGCAACTCCTGAGCTGGTGGAACGCCGAGGATGGAAGCGAATGGCGCTGGCAGGTGGAATTTTATAACCACCGATAATAAAGTTTAACAATCTCTCCCCATATATCTATCCCAGCCAGCAGAGACCGTGCTGACTGGATGATTCATATCCAAAAAAGGGATGATTTTCGTATGGCATCGCCTGTGACGCATGGCACTACTCGCTTTAGATATAAAAGGACATAATCAGGATGAAAGTTATCAAGTTACTGCCGCTAATACGGCACTGTGCGATTCACACTTCTTATAAGGAGAAACAATGCCTGCAAAAGGTTGGATCGAAGTTAGTGATACATACTGTAAAGGATGCGAGTTGTGCATCAGTGCATGCCCACAAGAGGTGATGGAGTTGGACATGACGAGGCTTACCCCGAAAGGCTACCACCCCGCGCACACGTTCAAAGACGGATGCACGGGGTGTGCTAT
>WNFZ01002744.1_pt1 | contig 16658 bp, 15 predicted proteins | sample 5400081 | NCBI WGS metagenome assembly WNFZ01 (sample SAMN13153365, study PRJNA577476) | soil metagenome | isolation source: 80 cm soil or saprolite under grassland replicate 1 | place: USA:California | collected 2016-06-15 | reverse complement strand
GCGTAAAGCGCTTCTCTCACTTCCTAAAATTCTCTAAAACGATATAATCGCTTTGGATACGTTCGCTTTTTACAAAGTGCAACTGCTGTTTTACAATCGTGTTTTTATAATTACTTGTGGCACATAGCTTTAGAGGAGAGAACTATGCTATTTAGTGGTAATCGTTGGAATTTGTTTAATCCATGTGTTTGGGGGCTATGAAAATCGCCTTCCACCGCCCGCATCCAATCATCGTATGAAACCGGCTCTATTTGAGTATCATGCTCCGACTTCCATAGAAGAGGCTTTAGTCCTTCTGCGCGACACCGAAGGAGATGCAAAACTTCTGGCGGGCGGACAAAGCCTTGTGCCCGCCATGAACTTCCGCGTGGTGCAGCCTTCCACCTTGATCGATCTAAATCGCATCCACGAACTGGATTATTTGCATGAAGATGGAGACTGTATCCGCATTGGCGCTATGACGCGCGAAAGAACTCTTGAGTTGAGTCCTTTGGTCGCGGAAAAATCGCCACTGCTTGCAGAAGCCATGCCTTACGTTGCGCATCCACAGATTCGAAATCGAGGTACGCTGGGCGGAAGCCTTGCAAATGCTGATCCCGCCGCGGAACTTCCTGTATTAATGCTTGCTCTGGATGCACGCTTGAAAGTCCGCAGCGCCGATTCCGAACGCTGGGTGGATGCGCACAACTTTTTCTCTGGCATGTTCACCACAGACCTGGCGCCAAATGAAATGCTCGTCGAAATTGAATTGCCTTCGCAACCAGCGCGCACAGGCTGGTCATTTATGGAGGTCGCCCCGCGGATGGGTGATTACGCACTGATGGGAGTCGCGGCGCTGATGACTTTGGATGAATCGGGAAATTGCAAAACCGCCAAACTTGTCTACTTGAACGCCGGAGACGGACCCGTGGAGGCGAAGCAAGCTGCGCAAATCCTGCAGAATGAAACACTAAATGACAGGTTAATTGAGCAAGCCGCCCTGACCGCAAGTGAACAGGAGATCAATCCGTTCGGGAATATCCATGCTTCACCAGAATTTCAGCGTCATCTTGCAAACGTTCTGACCAGGAGAGCGTTGAAGCTGGCGATCCAACGCGCTGGAGAAATGCAATGACACCCTCCATTTCGATCCGTGTGAAGGTCAATGATGACGAATACCAACGGCAGGTGGAGCCGCGCCTTTTGCTTAGCGATTTTTTGCGTCATGAACTTGGGCTGACCGGTACCCATGTTGGTTGTGAACATGGAGTCTGTGGAGCGTGCACGATTCTATTTGACGGCGAGTCGGCGCGTTCGTGTTTGCTGTTCGCTGTGCAGGCAGACGGACATGAAATCAGGACGGTCGAAGGCTTGGCGGAAAGCACCGACGAGCTTCACCCGATCCAGCAATCCTTTTGGGAGGCACACGGTCTGCAATGTGGCTACTGTACGCCAGGAATCTTGATGACGCTCGTTCCGTTCCTGAGAGACAATCCAAACCCATCAGAAGATGAGATCAGGCACGCCCTCTCTGGCAACCTTTGTCGCTGCACAGGTTATCAACACATTGTCGATGCAGTCAAACTGGCGGCAGAGAAGATGCGATAACGGAAATCATGGGTTGAAGATCATGCGATATCCATTGATCGAAGAATTACGCTCGGGGCAATTTTTATTCCCAGCTTACCTTGCTCAAGTCAAAGCCCGATTTGCGAAGGATGAGCCTTCGATTCTTGCTTTCCTCCCGGAAGATGACCGTTTTACACGTTTGCAGGAAGATGCAGAAAAGCTGCTCTTAAGCTACCCAGATGTGGTCAAGCGACCATTCCTGTTTGGAACTTTGCTCGGCGTGAAAGATATTTTCCATGCAGGAGGGTTTACCACCCAGGCAGGGAGCCGCTTGCCAGCCGATGTACTTCAAGGTCAGGAAGCAGAAAGTGTGAAACGATTAAAAGAAGCTGGCGCCTTGATCATGGGAAAAACTGTTACCACCGAATTTGCCTATTTCTCACCAGGTCCCACGCGTAACCCGCATAACATCGAGCATACTCCGGGCGGTTCCAGCAGCGGATCTGCCGCGGCAGTCGCAGCAGGATTTTGTCAACTTGCGTTGGGGACTCAAACCATCGGTTCGATTATTCGCCCCGCCTCATTCTGTGGAGTCATCGGATTCAAACCCAGCTATGATCGCATCTCGCGCCAGGGTGTGATTCCACTTTCACCGTCATTGGATCACGTCGGTTTTTTTGCATCCGACCTGGACACGGCCATTGCCGCGGCACGCGTTCTGTTTGATCACTGGGATGAACCTACGCTTCCGCTAAGAAAGCCGCGACTCGGAATTCCCGAAGGTCCATATTTGCAGAATGCGTCTGTAGACAATTTGTCTCATTTTCAGGATGTTCATAAACTCCTTGAGAATGCCGGCTATGAAGTACATGCTGTTCAACTCATGTCCGACTTCGCCGAAGTCCGCGCCCGGCATGATGTGATTATGTCTGCCGAAGCTGCATATGGGCATGCAGATTGGTTTGCAAATTACGCGTCTCTCTATTCTCCAAAGTTCACTGAGTTGATCCAACGCGGTAAAAAAATTACCAATCCCCAATTACAAAGCGCTCTTTCTGTCCGTGAAGATTTCCGAGCGGAAATGCGCCGCGCTTTTCTCGATCACAACATCGATCTATGGATTTGCCCATCTGCAATCGACGCAGCACCCAAAGGCTTGGACAGTACCGGCGACCCGGTCATGAATCTTCCCTGGACGCAGGCTGGACTTCCCACTCTCAATTTGCCAGTAGGAAAAAACCAGGTAGGTTTGCCCCTAGGGCTACAAATTGTTGCCAACTGGTACAAAGACGAGTCGCTTCTCTTTTGGTCAAGAGACCTGGAAAAGGTTTTATCAACTTTATGACCACTACAAAATATGATGTCCGCCGCGGTGCTTATTATGACTCAGTGGTATTGATGCAATTGCAACGCGGATTGATCGATCTGCCCGGTGTTCTCGACGCGGGTGTTGTGATGGCGACTCCTGCCAACTGCGAACTGTTGGCGGCAAATCAGTTGCTTCCTGATTCCGTCATTACGAATCCGGATGATTTACTGGTTGTTATCAAAGCAGAGGATGATTCATCTGCAAGCGATGCGATGAGTCAAATTGATTCTTTGCTGGCAAAGCGGCGTTCTTCCGCCTCGCAGGATTTTCGTCCGCGCAGTTTGAGCGGGGCGGTGAAGCAACTGCCGGAAGCGAATTGGGTTTTGGTATCCGTGCCTGGTCGTTATGCGGCGAGTGTGGCACGTGAAGCGCTTGAACTTGGCAAGCATGTATTTCTGTATAGTGATAATGTTTCGCTGGAAGATGAAATTCGCTTGAAACAAATCGCTCGTGAAAAGGGATTGCTTGTCATGGGTCCGGATTGTGGAACAGCGATCATCAACGGCGTCGGTTTGGGATTTGCAAACCACGTTCGCCGCGGACCGATCGGTCTGGTCGGCGCTTCGGGAACCGGACTCCAGGCTGTGACGACTCAGATACATAACCTTGGCGGCGGCATCTCCCACGCAATCGGCACCGGCGGACGGGATCTCAAATCTGAGGTCGGCGCGATCACCGCTCGTCAAGCCCTTGATTTGTTGAGGCGTGATCCGGAAACAAAAGTAATCATATTGATCTCGAAACCACCGTCATCGGATGTTGCTACACAATTGATCTCTTCGGCTCAAGAGGTTGGTAAACCTGTTGTAGTTTACTTCATCGGTTATCCGGTGCCCGCTAGAAAAATCGGTAATATTCATTTTGCGATTAGTTTGAATGAAACGGCGGAACTTGCCGTTAAGATCGGAGACCAGAGACCAGAGACTGTGGATAAATCTCCGGTCTCAAGTCTCTATATTCGTGGCTTGTTCTCTGGTGGCACGCTTGCGTACGAAACCTTGCTCGGCTTACAGGCTAGTCTCATTCCCATATACTCGAATGCTCCAATTACTAATTACCAGTTACTAAAAGATCCTCTTCACAGTGAAGCGCACACGATCATTGATCTGGGCGACGAGTTTTTCATGGTGGGCCGTTTGCATCCCATGATTGATAACGATCTTCGGATCCGACGCATGAAACAGGAAGCGGCCGATCCCGAAGTCGGTTGTATTTTGTTCGATGTCGTTTTAGGAGAAGGTTCACATCTTGACCCGGCAGGTGAGTTGGTTTCGGCGATAAAAGAGATTAGAGAACAGAGAATTAGAGAATTAGAGTTCGTCGCGATTGTTGTTGGTACCGATGATGATCCCCAAGATCTCCAGTCTCAAATCTCACAATTAGAGGATGCTGCTGTGAAGGTATTTCATACAGTAACCGAAGCCGTGGAATATGTCAGCTTGCGATTTGGAACGAGTAGAAAAAATGGGTTTGCCTCGATCAACCCGGAACTATTAAGGCAGCCTCTCGCTGCGATCAATGTTGGATTGGAATCATTTTATGACAGCCTTACATCTCAGGGCGCGCAAGCGATCCAGGTAGATTGGCGTCCGCCGGCGGGTGGGAATGAAAGACTCGCCTCACTTTTGGCGAAAATGAAGAAATAGAGAGGGGAGACTAGTGACCAGCAAAATCTCAGGTCTCTAGTCTCCAGCAGTTTATGGAGATAAATATGGATATTGACCAAGCCAACAGCATTGCTGTGAATCGAATGATGGAAGCCCGACCCATTTTGAAAACCGTTGCCAGCGCGCGTGATGTCATTCCCGGAATGAAGGATAATTTGTTTCTCCATGCAGGTCCGCCGATCGAGTGGGCGAGGATGTCCGGTCCGTTGCGTGGCGCGATGATCGGTGCGATGCTGTTCGAGGGATTGGCGGCGAATGAAACGGAAGCCGCCTCGATGGTAGAAAGAGGCGAGATCGAATTTGATTCGTGTCATCATCACGGCGCGGTCGGTCCAATGGCGGGAGTCATATCTCCTTCGATGAAAGTTTACGTGGTCGAAAATGTTGAGCATGGGAATAGATCTTTTTCCAACTTGAACGAGGGCTACGGCAAAGTCCTTCGTTACGGTGCGTATAGTCACGAAGTGTTGAAAAAGCTGCACTGGATGAATGACGTGCTCGGTGATGCTCTGTCGAATGCGTTGGCAAGTTCAAACGGTATTGATCTGCGCGCCTTGATCGCCGAAGCGCTGCATATGGGCGATGAAGGACATAATCGCAATAAGGCAGGTTCGCTGATCTATTTGAAATTGATCTCGCCGTTGATTGCGAAAATAGTCAAAGATAATGCAGTCGAATCCGAAATCCTCCAGTTCATTGGCGATAACGCGCTGAGCGTTTTGAATCCGGTCATGGCGGCCTGCAAGGCAATGACAGACGCCGCGCATGGAATTGAATGCAGCACGATCGTCACGACCATGGCACGCAATGGCACTGACTTTGGAATCCGTGTCAGTGGGTTGGGGGAAAAACAATGGTTTAGCGCACCTGCTGAGATTCCGGTTGGATTGTTCTTCCCGGGTTTTACGCAGGAGGATGCAAATCCCGATATCGGCGACAGCGCGATCACAGAGACGGCGGGCATCGGCGGATTTGCGATGGCGACCGCGCCGGCGATCGTCACCTTCGTCGGCGGAACTCCAAAAGATGCAATGAACGCTACGCTTGAAATGTATGAAATCACATTTGCGGAAAGTAAATATTTTACGATGCCTTCCCTGGATTTTAGAGGCACGCCCACAGGAATCGATCTTCGCAAAGTTGTGGAGTTGGGAATTACACCTCGGATCAATACAGGTATCGCGCACAAGAATGCTGGTGTTGGTCAGGTTGGGGCCGGGCTGGTGAGACCACCGTTGAAGATTTTTGAGGATGCGTTAGTGGCATTCGCGGAGAAGTATCAGTTGTAAATTGGTAATTAGTGAGTAGTAATTGGAGGATTGAGAAGTGTCCGCGACCTTTGAAGATTTGCGAATATTGAAAGCCGCTGAGGAAATTGCCGACTCGATTTGGAAGATTGTTGTTCAATGGGATGAGTTTGCACAGGATGTTGTTGGAAAACAAATTGCCAGATCAGCAGATTCGGTAGGTGCGAATATTGCCGAGTCGTTTGGAAGGTTCAACTTTGGGGAGAAGCTTCAATTTCTTTATTACTCACGCGGAAGCATATTCGAGACCAAATATTGGCTCAATCGAACACAAGTGCGCGGCTTAATGAAACCAGATGAAGTGCAAGACTATGTTACTCGCTTAACAGAATTAGCGAAGCAATTGAATACATTTGCCGGTAGTTTGAAAACTGTTCGTGCCGAACAAAAGACAAAAACAAGCTCTGTACACGAGGAACAGGCAGAATATTCAGTTATCAGTTCAGAAGAGGTAACGGCTCCTCTCTTTTCTGAAGAGGATCTTAATTGGCTCGATAAATAATTCCTAATTACCACTTACCAATTACTCACTTTACCCAAGGAGTTTCTTATGCCTAAGATTTACGACCTATCCCAAGACCTCAACCAAGATTGTTCCTTCTGGCCCTTTTATCCACCATTTGAAGTGAAATATATCAAGCGCAAATCGGAGCAAGGAGTCAACGCACAATATATTCAAACATCGAATCATATGGGAACGCATCTTGATGCGCCGCGACATTTTGTGACCAAGGGCAAAACAATCGATCAAATTCCCATCGAATGGTGTTACGGACCCGGTGTGATTGTTGACCTCAGCGACATGCTCGACGATCTCCGTCTTTTTACACCCGATGACATCGAGAAGCGCGCCGACGTGCAAAATGGCGATATCCTGTTCCTCCACACTGGTTGGCATCGATATTCGTTCTTTGCAGAAGACGCAGATGAGGAACGATATATTCAACGCCATCCTGGTCCACACTACAGTATCTGCGAGTGGTTGCTTGATAAGAAGATCCACATTTGGGGCGTGGATATGATCTCGACCGACCATCCCATGAATTTGCCGATTGGTCGCTTTCTCGGCAAAGGTGGATTGGAACACTGGCAAAAGGTCCGGGCGAAGACCGAAAGTATTTATGGCGCGGATAAGATGGATGAACTTTTCCCTGATTCGGCATATCAGCTAACACACAACGCCTTATTTCCACATGACTGTATCCACGTGGAAAATCTCGGTGGCGATATTGGCTTGAAGGAACTACACAACAAACGTGTCACGCTGGGTGTTTTCCCCTGGAAGTTCAAAGGTGGCGAAGCGGCGTTTTGTCGGGCGGTGGCGTGGGCATAATTACTAATTACAAATTACCAGTTCATCAGTTTCCAATGTAATTAGTAATTAGTAAATCGTAATTGGAGAGGTAAATGTCAACTCGATACTTTGGAGAACGGATCAAACGTAACGAAGACCCCCGTCTGCTTACCGGGCAGGGATTGTATGTGGACGATGTGGATTTGCCAAACATGCTCCATGCAGCATTTTTGCGTAGCCCGTATGCACATGCACGCATTCAGAATATTGATGTTTCGCAGGCTTTGCAGCGCGCAGGCGTTGTTGCTATTTACACCGCGAATGATTTAGGTGACTACTGGAAACCCGGTCCATTGCTCGTTTCTCCGCCGCCAATTGAGGGAATTATTTTCAACGAAAAAACACAAGTTCCGTTGGCGAAAGATAAAGTCAAATTCGCCGGCGAGCCCGTGGTGATGGTGCTGGCGGAGAGCCGTTACATAGCTGAGGATGCGCTGGCTGATATTCAAATTGACTATGAACCTCTCGAAGCTTTCGTGGATATCGAGAGAATCTTTGAATCAACCCTACTTCCTGCAGTTCATGATGACATTCCTTCTAATATCGCTGCACACGTGGTGCAAACCAAAGGCGATTACGAATCGGCAAAGAAAGATGCCGCACTGGTCATCAAGCGCCGATTCAAATATGAACATGGCTGTGCGGCTGCCATCGAGAATCGCGGCATCGTTGTGCAGTGGGATAAACGTGCAGCACGGTTAACGGTCTGGGATACCACTCAGGCTCCCGTTGTGATTCGAAATGGATTGGCGGGAATGCTTGGATTGTCGGAGCGACAAGTGCGCGTGATCGCGCCATTCATCGGCGGTGGATTTGGTCCGAAGATCATGATGTTCTATCAGGAGGAAGTGCTGGTCCCCTGGGTGGCAATGAAGTTGAATCGACCCGTCAAATGGATCGAAGACCGCGCCGAAAATTTCGTTGCCACCACCCACGAGCGCGGGCAAATCCATGATGCAGAAATCGCGTTTGACAGAGACGGTCGTATCCTCGGTGTGCAGGATGTCTTTTTGCATGACACGGGTGCCTATGCTCCCTATGGTTTGACGGTGCCGCTTAACGCGCAATGCACGTTACTCGGACCCTATGACATCCAAAACTATCGCAGCCAATTCACAGCTGTTTTCACCAACAAGACTATCGTTACACCCTATCGCGGCGCGGGACGTCAACATGGTGTGTTTGTCATCGAACGGATGCTGGATCTTGCAGCAAAGGAATTGAAGATCGACCGCGCCGAAATTCGGCGTCGAAATTTTATTCCGCCCGATAAATTCCCCTATAACAACGAAATCATCTACCAGGATTTTGCACCGTTGGTATATGACAGCGGCAATTATGAACCCTTGTTGGATTACGCTCTTGAAAAAATAGACTACCACAAATTCATCAATGAGATTCAACCCCAGTTGCGAGCTGAGGGGAAACATGTTGGCATTGGTATTGTTGCCTATGTAGAAGGTACCGGCATTGGACCTTATGAAGGCGCAAAGGTGCAAGTCATGGGCAGCGGACGCGTCTCAGTGGTCACAGGTATTGGTACGCAGGGACAAGGACATTACACGAGTTTCGCACAAATTGTCGCCGAGCAACTGGGCGTGAGCGTGGATAAGATCGATGTAGTCACCGGCGACACGGACCAGTTCTATTGGGGTGCAGGGACATTCGCCAGCCGCGGCGCGGTTGTGGCAGGCAACGCGATCAACGAAGCTGCGAAAGTGGTGCGGACAAAAATCTTGAAACTTGCTTCTGAATTCTTTGAAGCCGCCGAAGAAGATTTGGAACTTGTGGATGGTGAAGTACGCGTTATGGGTGTGCCGCAGAAAACCATTTCCCTTGGGGAATTAGCAGGGAAAGCGAATCCGCTGCGCGGTGCGGTCAAGCCTGGGACTGAGCCCGGTTTGGAAGCGACCAATTATTTCGGTCCGGAACGAGGCGCTACTGCCAGTGGTATTCACGCCATGATTGTAGAGGTTGATCCCGAGACGATGCAAATCAAAATCCAAAAATATCTTGTCGTGCATGATTGTGGCAAGGTTATCAATCCCTTGATCCTCGATGGGCAAATCCATGGTGGCGTGGCACAAGGGATCGGCAACGCGTTTTACGAACGGCTTGCCTACGATGAAAGTGGACAACTTCTCAACGGCACATTCATGGATTACCACTTGCCGACAAGCCTGGATGTGCCGCGCATCGAAACAGGACATGGCGAAACGCTTTCGCCGCTCAACCCTATGGGTGTGAAGGGTGCAGGGGAAGCGGGCGCGATTCCCGTTGGACCGCTTTTTGCTCAAGCATTGGAAGACGCTTTATATGATGTGGATTTTGAGATTCTGGAAATCCCATTGAATTCAAATCGACTCTGGGAATTAACGAAGAGAGACTAGAGATTGGAGAATTAACGATGGTTGAGTGAGACCGGGTTATTCACCAGACAAGTATCAAGACCAAAGCACTGATGGATCCTATTGCTCAGCTTCTATGATTCTCCAATACGATGACCACTTTCCCTTTAGCATGTCCTTCCCCGAGATAGCGAAGCGCGGCGGGGACCTCACTCAGAGAATACCGCCTATCAATCAATGGTTTGACTTTGCCCGCTACGCAAAGGTCCGTGATTTGTTCCAGGTCTTTGCGATTGCGTTGAACAACCAGGAGTCCTATCTTTTTGTTTGATGTCCTTTTGATCCAGGGTCCCAAAAGTAATAACTGAAGAAATGTCGCAACCGAACCTCCGACTGCATAATAACTCCCCTTAGGCTTCAATGCACGCGCATAGGCGAAGGCCGAACGATAAGCGATCAAATCCAAAATTAAATCATATTGAATTCTATTTTTCGTGAAGTGTTCGCGAGTGCAATCAATGACATGGTCTGCACCAAGCAAACGCATAAAATCCAATTTTTCGGTGTTATCTACACCGGTAACCTCCGCTCCATAAAGGCTGGCAAGCTGAACAGCAAAGGAACCAGCACCGCCGCCCGCGCCATTGATCAAAACCGTCTGTCCCGGATGGATACCGCGCATCCCTTGCAGGGCGATCACGCCTGCTTGTGGGATGGCGGCTGCTTCTTCAAATGTCAAATTGGCTGGTTTATGTGCCCACGCTTTTCCACGTGTACAGATGTATTCAGTGAAACCACCATGATAGTCTTCCATTTCCCCAAATACTTCAGCACCTGGCTGAAATTCTGTGTTGTTTTTGCCAACCTTTTCGACACGCCCGGATACATCTGACCCAAGAATTTTATTGGACGGTTTGCGGAGGCCACCGAGCCGCGCATATAATGGCTTGCCTACCAGCCCCTCCCAATCGGATCGATTTACAGAAATTGCATGGACTTTGAGCAGCAATTCATCATCCGTAGGAGTTGGCAGATCGACATCTTCAAGCCTGAGCACGTCTGGTGGACCGTACTCATGATACACAACGGCTTTCATGTGATTCTTATATCACAGTAATGACCACTTTCCCTTGAGCATGTTTCTCTTCCACATAGCGCATCGCTTCAGGAGTTTTCTCTAACGGATAGCGCGCATCAATGACCGACTTGATTTTACCGGTTGCCAAGAGTTCTCCGAGAAACACCAAGTCTTCCTGCTTTATTTTTGCGACGCCCATGCTGCCCAGCCTCTTGCCTCCCTTTTCTGACATCATAGACCCAAACAGCATTGGCTCGAAAATTTGTGACATCGTACCGCCCGCGCAGACATAAACTCCTTCTGGACAGAGTGCGCGCTTATAAGCAGAAAGCGGATGATAACCATTTACGGCAAAGATCAGATCGTAACGTTGTCCGCTGTTCGTAAAATCTTCCTTGGTGTAATCAATCACGTGATCCGCTCCGATGGAGCGCATCAGATCTAAGTTCCTCGGACTGCACACGGCGGTCACTTCCGCGCCGAACACTTTGGCAATTTGCAGTGCAAAAATACCAACGCCGCCCGAGGCACCCTGGATCAATACCTTTTGTCCGGCCCGTATATTCCCGGCATCGCGGAGACCTTGAAGGGCGGTCAGCGCGGCGACTGGTAAAGCCGCTACTTCTTCGAAAGATCGATTGGCTGGTTTTAGGGTCAAATACGATTCTTTGGCGAGGACATACTCTGCAAAAGAGCCGGTCGCACATCCAAAGACCTCATCGCCGGTCTTGAATTGTGTCACGTTTTCTCCGATCGCTTCCACACGACCTGCGACGTCCGTTCCAATACGCTGATCTTTTGGCTTCAGAAATCCATTCCCCATCAAACGAATGAAAAACGGATCTGCCTGCATCATGCGATAGTCTTTTGCATTGATGGATGCAGCGTGAACTTTGACGAGAACTTGATTCTCCTTCGGTGCAGGTTTCTCAACATCTTTGAGTCGAAGGACGTCTGATGATCCGTAGCTTGTCTGCAAGATTGATTTCATAAGGTTTCTCCAAGTTTCATTTGATTCAATTTACACTATCGCAATTGTTGTACCCGCTCTTGCCATCCTTGAACGTTCACACCTTTCACGAGGAGCCAGCTGTAGTCGCATCGTCACCATCTACAACGATCCTGCCACTGATGCCCATTTGGGCAGTAATGCCTGCGACGATGACTGCCAGGTACAAAAGTCCAGCGATGCGGGCCAAGACCTGCGGCGAAGTTTCAACAGTATGATTATTCATTGATTTACTCCTAAAGTAGTTAATGACTATTTGAACCATTAATAGGATAGAGGTTTGAAACCAAGGCTGCTTTAATCTAATTCTTTAATTGAATGGCCCTTGATGAGCAGCCATAACATGAATATCAATTCTCCATAAAACGTATACTCCGCAAAATCCAAATTAACGCCCGGAAACAGAAAGGGCTTCAAATTTGAAAGCAGGTAACCCAAACCGGCAATAACCAGCAATGCTCCCAGTATTTTTGGAATGTATCCTGATCTGAAAACTAAATAGCCCAGGAGTCCAAGATGCATGCCAAAGAATAGCAATCCAAAATACCAATTGCTTCTAAATGCCGTGAGCGACAGCATGACTTGTGCGTAAAACTGCTCGAGTGGAAAAACGGTTAGCGCATCCGGCAGATTCAATAGCCGTAAAACCGTCACAAGATTCAGAAGGGCGACCAGGGCAATGACTGTATACACCAACCGAAATAGAGCCGTTAGGAGTGAGAGACTCTCATTAACCGGCTTCAGCAAAACATATAATGCCCAAGCGACCAGTACATCACAAATAAAAGTGATCAGATAGGCAAATATGGCGGCGGTGAAAAGAGATTTATTTGCCATGATGTTTTTTACGGTTTCGGCTGTATTACCCGAAACAACCAGCTTGGGATACACATAAAGTTCGGCAAAAGGAGCTGCTAGGACCATAAGGAGTAAGCCCAGCCCGGCAATCAGAGCAGCTGCGCGCAGCGAAATCTTACTTGTCTGATTCGTCAATTTTTTTGAGGTTAATAATTCTACGGTTGTCATGTGAGTGATTCCTAATAAGCAGGATGGTCAACTTGCTTGGTATGTGGGAAGGTCAGTGTGGGGGAATCTTCCCGGATCCCTTTGAACATCAACCATGCTCCAATCGCTAATTCAAATGGGAGGAGAGGAAGATATACAAATATTGGAACGGCATACCCAAAAAACTGAAACACTATGCCGACAAATCCTACGAATACTGCTATAAGACCAAAGAGCGATAGGATGCGCGGGATATAATTTGATTTGTAGAATAAGCCATACCATAATATCCCCCCTAAACAGTAGAAGAACATATGGACTGTGTATGCCTGTCTGGTAAGCCCATAATACAAGAATTCACCTAATGTTTGATGGAACGAATTTCCAACAGAACCCGCTTGAACGAAATCCTGGCTCAAAGGTAGTAGAGCAAAAGCTCCTATCTTGCTGATGACTATAGATATCGCTTCTGCCATCCACCAGGCTAGAGCTATAAGTGCAATGATCTTGTTCTGTTTGTTTAAGACCACGTAAAGAAGGACGGCAAGAACCATAATCCCAAGGCTGTTGAACATGTCAGCCAGGATACCCACCCGCATCAGTGTAGGATGCTTCGAGATATTCATCAAAACGTCGGATATGCTGCCAGATCCGACGGCTGCGTTGAGTAAACCGCCACCAAGGGCGCTGGCAACGATAACGATCAAAAACATTGCGCCTAAAAACCTCGGGGCATTTTTGTCTGAACTCATATTATTTCCTCTTCCTCAATTTTCGTTTGGATGCGATTGACAGAGACCAATGGCATTCCCAGGTCGCGTACTTTTTTGAGAAGTCGATATAACGCGGCTTGGTCAACTATGGCACCGGTCAAGCGCGTATCGCCGCTGTCATCTAGGGTAACGTTTAATCCTCCGAACCAGTCTGTCCATTCGTGCCTCAGATGACCCTCGACCTTGATTTCATAAACTACATGCTGGCTTGTATCCGTGATGTTAGAGTGATTAGACATGCGATGTACCTCTTGCAGACCGACATAAAAACTATGCTGGTTGCAGAATGTACAAGTAATATATCTATACCAAGTGCCTCCGTATAGACACTTTAGTGTTGAAACAAAGTGTTATTTATTACAGGGGAAAATATTGGAATGGCTTGTGTTTATAACAAACCTAGCTCGCGGGCGCGTGCTACAGCTTCCGTTCGCCTTTGAACTTGTAACTTATCATAAATCCTGCGATTGTGCCCTTTGACGGTGTCCAGAGCGAGGAAAAGCCTCTCGCTGATTTCCTGATTCGAGAGTCCCTGGGCGATCAGACGTAATACTTCCAATTCGCGCTGGCTCAATGGGTCAAGGAGTGATGAAGCGGCTGAGAGAGAAGTTTTATCCCCGGAATTCTCAGCTTCAAAAGCCCTTAGCAAATTAATCACATAATCCGACATAATGCCCTGCGCTGCTGCCTCAGACAGTAGCTTAGCCATCATCGGTCCCTCGTCGACAAATAGACGGATGAAACCGCCTGCCTCTGCAACTGCAAGCGCCTCCGTCAGCATTTGGATTGCCCGCTCCTTATTACCCTGAGCATAATAGGCGAGAGACTTTAATGTCGTCAATTTAAGCTGTTCGTCCTTCCAATCCTTTTGCTTTGCCTGCTGGAGTAATTCCTCCACTATCATCAGCGCTGCGGCTGTATCACCCTGTGCAAGATATACACGCGCTTGACTAAGGGGAAGATTGTGAGATTGCGCCAAATGAGTTGCAACAGGGATGTCGCCCTGACGAAGCAGCGTCAATACTTGCGCGGCAGCAACTTCCGGGATGCGTTGCGTAAAATTTCTCTGATGCGCGGATTGGCTTGCCTTCGCCAACATCGAAGCCGCTCCGCTCACATCTCCCTGGGCAAGTTTCACGCGTGCTAAAAACATCTCACAGATAACGAATCGATCGATGACCATGTCATATTGCTGCTCGAGCTGAAGGCTCTTCCGCCCATGTTCTTCAGCAGCATCCAGATCATTCCACTCATAGAGGACGCGTGCCAAACCGAGATGCACTTCTCCAATAATCTGAAGTGGCTGATCGCCTGCCATCTGCAATATTTGCCGGTATGTCTCGGCTGCCAAATGAAGTTCGTTATCTGTTTCCTGCAAGTTACCCAATCCGATGGTTGCCAGGATGCGGGTAAAGGTTGCCTCGGATGCCTGGCTGAGAGAGATCGTTTTTGTGAGGGACTCTCGGGCAGCAGCACGCTTACCCTGGAACATGTATGCAACCCCCAAGGTCCAATGGGCATTCGCACGAGTCGTGACGTTTTCAGGATCCAAATACTCGAGAGCGCGGCGCGACTGAGCGATCATCGTTTCTGAATCATACTTCGTTAGAGCCAATGTAGCTCTGGCGGCGGCAATTCGACCGAGCAGATTTCGAGTCTCCTGATTCTCCTCAACGCCCTGCAGAGCGGTTTCAGCGGCTTCTAATTTTTCTGCTACGCCAATCGGATGACCACTGACCAATAGCAACGAGGCATACCTCCACCACAATGAAGGTCTGCTATCCAGTACCGCTTTTGGTAATGTTCCGAGCCAATCCACGACCGTGGTCACCGCGCCGCGTAAATGTCGCGGAATACCGTCACCAGTGATCAATCGTTCAACGCGCTCGATATCCTTCGCGGCGGCGGCATGCTGAAACGCTTCCAGTTCAAAATGATTGTCTTCAAACCATTGACTGGCACGAATATGGAATTCGTTCACACGGTTCTCTGCATCCTCTGCAGATGTGCCCATGTTCTGATGTAATCGTTGACGTAGTAGCTCAGACAAAAGGTGATGGTAACGAAACCAGCGCCGCTCACTGTCGAGGGAGACAATGAAAAGGTTGGCGCGCTGAAGATATTCTAATGTTTCTTGCCCAGGAACCGAGGGATCGAGCAGAACCGCATCGCACAGGGAACCACACATACGGTCAAGGATAGATGTGCGTAACAAGAAATTCTGAATGCGTTCGGGCTGCTGCTTCAGGACTTCTTCCATAAGATAATCCATGATGAAATGATGGCTTCCCGTAAACGATTGGATAAAGCTGGAAGTATCTTGAGACCCATGCATGGAGATGGCAGCCAATTGCAAACCAGCGATCCAGCCTTCGGTACGGCTTTCCAAAGCAGTAATCTCTTCTGCGGATAGACTTAGATTCATCACCTGGTTAAGAAATTCAGCAGCCTCGGATGGAGTAAAGCGTAAGTCTGCCGCTCGCAGTTCGGTCAATTGTCCCCGGGCGCGTAATTTGGCAAAGGGCAGATCCGGGTCCTCACGTGTGGTGATGACCAGATGCATCTGTGGAGGCATATGTTCGACTAAGAAGGCCAGCGCTCGATCAATTGGTTTGGCATCAATTACGTGGAAGTCATCCAGAATGAGGATAAAGCTATCGGGGAGCGTATAAATTTCGTTGAGTAGCGTTGTCAGAATGAATTCGATCGGCGGTAGCTGGGGAGATTGCAATGCAACCAGAATCCTGGATCCGAGATTCGGCGCGATTGTTTGTATTGCACTAATGAGATAGGTTAAGAAACGAGAAGGATCGCTATCTCCCTCATCCAGTGATAACCAGGCGGCTGGTCGCTCGCCACTGGCAATCCATTCGCTAATCAGTGTCGTTTTCCCAAAGCCGGCGGGAGCAGAAATCAGAGTTAGGCTTGGCGTGTGGTGTACACCTTCATTCAATCGCTCAATCAAATGACGGCGAGAAACAAGCTGATGGCGCGGCTGGGGAACATAAAGCTTGGTCGCTAAAATTGGTGCAGCCATAGATGAATTATAAAGTACACGCTTACTACTGAGTTTTGATTAAATAATGTCCGCATGTTCAAAGCCAGGAGAGATGAGTAGCAGCGAGACAAGCAGACATACGAGATTTTGAACTACGAACTTTAGCAATGGCAGACCAGACTTTGGTAGAGAGCTCAGATAA
>WNFZ01002737.1_pt1 | contig 16681 bp, 13 predicted proteins | sample 5400081 | NCBI WGS metagenome assembly WNFZ01 (sample SAMN13153365, study PRJNA577476) | soil metagenome | isolation source: 80 cm soil or saprolite under grassland replicate 1 | place: USA:California | collected 2016-06-15 | reverse complement strand
CGGCGAGCAGGGCGGCGAAGTGGTTGCCTGCGGTTCGCCCGTGGATATCATTAAGGACGGCAAACGATCCCACACAGCCCGTTTTCTACGCGAGTATTTAAATGGCGGTGTGGTGACCGCCAAGCCTGCGCGCCCAAAAATCGCGCTTGAAGAGGCTCCAGCCTAACTAACGTGCCCTGGCGAATCGTACGCATGCTCGGTTACGGTCTGCGCCTCAAATGTCCCCGCTGCGGCGCTGGACCGTTGTACGCGAAACCCTTTAAGATGCTTGGCAATTGCCCGGGCTGCGGTTTACAATTCGAGCGCGAGCAGGGCTATTTTGTCGGCGCGATTTACATCAATTACGCCGCGACCATCGGGATCGCGGTGCCGGGATTTTTTCTTTTAGACGCCTTCGCGGGCCTGACGATAAACCAGCAGCTTGCTCTATGGATACCGTTTGCAGTGATCTTTCCGCTGATATTTTTTCACCATTCAAGAAGTTTGTGGCTGACGCTCGACCATTTTTTTAATCCCGCCAAAACCTTGTATTCCCTCCCGCCGAAAAATTCCGCTAACAACTAAGCACTGACACCTGGCAACTTCGCTCTTTTTCTTTCACTGCTGCGGCATTGGAGACTTCGGCAGCTACGGGGTTTAAGCGGGAATTGATTCCTCTTCCGGAACACGAAGAGCTGCGTCAGGTCTAACATCGAGCCAACGAAGCATCCCAAGGTTTCGAATAGTTGAAGCCACGGCAGTTTCATCCAACGGGGGGCGACGCTTTTGCTTCCATCGTAGGACGGCCTCAAAAACTTCAACCTCTGTCGGCACGGCGCGGTTATTCATCTTAAGGGCATCAGCCGCGAACATTACCGTTGCGATGACTTCTGCCTGATCCGTGTTCACTCTCATGAACAAATCGGTGGTCTTCTCAATGATGGGCATCCACTTGTCAAACGAAACTTGGAAATCCTTTCGAACCCTGTCGAAATTGGGGCCGGTCTTTACCAGGAACATTTTACCGTAGCGCACTTCTTGAATCAGGTTGTTATTGACCAACTTGGCCTCAGCGTTTTTTAGGTCTTCGCTGAATGGTCCAAAGCTACCCCTCTGGTAAACAAAACCCGTGGGCAGACCCGCGCGAGTAGCAACATAGGCCAACTTCTGAAAAATGGTTCGTCCAGTGGGCCAGTGGTATGGCTGGGCTTCGATTCGGTGGAGAATCTCCACCAGTGCAACCCATGCCGGATTGATCGCGGACTGCACCGTCCTACCGTTGTGATTATGCGATACGCGCGAGGTCTGCGACAAAAACTCGCTTGTGAGTTCCCTCGGAGGCGTACCGTAAGGAGCGTACAGCTCAACAGGGATCTCCATTTGACTAGCATATCGGTAAATCAATGGACCGACAGCTTTCCACTCAAGCTGTCCGTTTCCGCAACCTAGGGGCGGAATAGCGAGTGAAGTTATCCCCCATTTCTTGTAGTGACTTACTAGAAGCTGCAAGCCGCGCTCAATGTCGGCGATTCGGGAAACTGACTTCCAGTGGTCCTTGGTCGGGAAATTGATGATCTGCGGCGGCAACAGACTCTTGTATAGATAAGGAACTCCCGGCTTGACTTCTTTGCGCTCGCATCGCTCCGCATAGTCCTTAAACATTTCAGGGAAGCGATTCTTGAATTCCAGGGCAATGCCCTTACCCATGATTCCGACACAGTTCACGGTGTTGATCAGGGTTTGAGCTTTGGATTGTAGAATGTCGCCGACAAGGATCTTCATAGGCAGCAATTCTTAAAAGAACATATCACCGCGGACACGAGCGGGCAATTGAGAATTCAGTCGCTGAAACTCTACCAGAGCCACCTGATTCGCAACGTACGCCCCGGCAATAAATTGCACATCCACGCGGTCGGGCACCAGCACTTCCGCACACTTTTCAGATTTGTGGTTCATTTCCTCGTAAGGGTCATTGGGATGGATCCAATAACAGGCGAATACGCGCTCCCGGCCAATAACACGTAGCCCGTCGGCCACAGGCCAGAAACTGGTCCAGTCACTGGCCGCGTTCCGGTTGGCAATAATCACTCCAGGGACGTCCAGCACGATTGGATTAATTTGAAGGACGCAGATCTCGTTATTCCGTCCACGACATCTACTGAGCATCGGGTTATGTGCGTCGAAATAAAGATTGGCATATTCATGCAACAGACGAGCACCAGGTATCCGCTTATTCCTGCGTCTTTCCTGGATCTCGGGCATGGCCACCGAGTCATGTGCCAGCTGTTCGGCGAGAGTGTGAGAAAGAATGCCGTGCCGTATTATCGAAGGCAGATTCGCGATCGCGGTGATATAGTGCAGCTCCGTTACATCCGCACGGTTCATTCGTCATCAGCTTCCGTGTCTCGCCCCATCCGGTACTTGATGTCGTAGTTGATGATGAAGTCCAACTCCTCGTCCGTGAATCCTTTATGCGGTGCGAGCACTCTGTAGTTTTCGTCGTGGACGGGTCCGACGTCGGACCATTTACTCGGGGCAACAGCCAAAAGCCTCCCGACCTCTTACCAGGTACAAACGCTCGCCTACCCGGTTCATTCCCAAGGCATGTCGAACCAGTGGATGAACTCTTCGTAGCTGTCCTCGGCCAGGCTATACTTATCGCCACGGGCATTGGTGCGTTCAAACCGTACCTTCGCATCTTTGAACAATTGCACTACTGCATCGTGAATCAAGTCTTCAACCTCGCTTGGATCGCTCACCTCGGTGGCCTCGAGTAGAGAGAAAGCCAGTGAATGCTCCTCCTCCTCTCTTTCTCCGTCGGCGGTGGCCATGGCGGCCGCGTACTGCAACATGCCGGCTACCATGACAGCTAGACGGTGCGTGCGCCCGTCAGGAACGAGCTTACGTAACATACGCACCCATGCCTCGTAGGTGTCTGTGCCAACGACATCTTTCAGGCTGCGACTTCTTTCCTTGGCAACCGCTTTTGCCTGTTTCTTAGTCTTCATATCGCCTGGTCCAGCCTCCCACAAAGCTCCCAAAGGCTATGGGTGCGTGATGACATCAAAATCAAAATCGGCAAGATGTTCATTCCTCGTTGCTCTTGTATGGTGCCTCGGGAAAGGTTTCATGGCCTACCTGATGAGAAACTCAGAATTCATAGCCCCTGCCCAACCAGTAATGCCAATCAGCGACCGCCTCTTTGGTCTCAGAGTCCGCTGCCCACGGTTCCAACTGAGACAGCGGCACCGCCAGTCTGCGGCCACACCAACGCACTCGAACAAACATTTCAGATTCACATTCCTGTTCGCAAGCCATCCCCAGGACTTCGACCTCTTCCCCAACGCGCAATGGCGCGATCTCGCGCTTGGATGCGCAGCGTGCTTTAAAGGGAAATTTCAGCCTCTCCTCAAGGTAGTAGTACCAACCCATCGCCCGTTCCTCGGAGTTGTACGCGTCGACCACGGCTTCCATTTCAATCCGGTGCTCGCGCGCCTTGTTTTCCTTCAGACGGGCCATCGTAGCATCTTATGGAGCTTTCCCCATTTCGTCTAGGGATACTCAAGCGCTCAATCAACTTGCTAATTTGCTCGATGCTGCCGCCTGGTTCGGCGTGGATGATAAAAATCTCATCAGACAACGCGGCAAGTAATTCGTTTCTTGGTCAGACGACTCTGTCGTCGGACGCCGTGGACGTTTCTCAAACCGGAAAAGCAGAAGTAAGCGTCCGATTTCCATCGGTCTCCGCCAGTCAGCCGGCAGTCGAATCTTCTCGCTGGCGGTCCTCCGCGGCCAAGCTCCATTATTCCGTTGATTCCGTTATGCGCGTAAAAGTTTGATCTCACGGCGAATCTCCGCCTTCAGTTCAGCCTCCGTCGGAAGATAGAGCTTGTAGCGGCTCGCGAAGATCTTTTTCTCCTGTTCAGGCCCGAGCGTGTATTTGACCACCGCGTCATTCTTGTCGGCGCAAAGAATTAACCCTAAGGTCGGATTGTCACCTTCGGTCCTCCGTTCGCGGTCATAGTAATTCACGTAAAGCTGAAGTTGCCCGAGGTCCTGGTGCGCGAGCTTCCCGGTCTTGAGATCTATGATCACGTAGCACTTCAGAACCGTATGGTAGAAAACCAAGTCGATGTAGAAATGATCTCCATCCAGCGTCAGCCGCTCTTGGCGAGCGACGAAAGCAAATCCTTTGCCGAGTTCCAACAGAAACTCCTGGAGATTGTTGATCAATGCCTGCTCAAGATCGCTTTCGACGAGTCGAGGCGACTCCGGCAGACCGAGAAACTCAATGACAACCGGGTCCTTGAAAACATCCGCAGTCTGTTGGACGTTGTGGCCCTTGGAAGCCAACTTCATCAGCCCCTTCTTGTCTTTGCTCAGAGCCAACCGCTCGTACAGCAGGCTGTTTATCTGCCGTTCCAGCTCGCGCGCCGACCAGTTGTTCTTGATCGCTTCGATTTCGTAGAACGCTCGCGCCTGCGGTTTTTCGACCCGCAGCAGAGTGCGATAGTGTGTCCAGGAAAGATTAGGATGGAGTCGCCCCGGCTTCCAAGATTTTTTACGGGGTGCGTAGAGAATGTCGGTGCTTGCAGATTGGTCACGCAGTGCGTGACCTTTTTCCAACTCTTCTGAGGGAGCTTGTGCTGGCAATTCGCCACGCAGTGCGTGGCGAATCTTAGAAGTCTTCCGTTTCCCGGTTATGAATTCACCACGCGGCGCGTGGTGAATTTGGAGATTGTCGATGAAGCTTGGGTAGGTGAGATAGAGTTGCCGGATATAACGAAGGTTTTGGATCGAGTAGCCATTACCAAAATCAACTTGTAGTCGCTCGGAAAGTTCCTCCAAGAGCCGCTCTCCATACCCCGCCTTCGCCTTGCCCTTTTGCTCCTCTTCTACAATCTCCTTCCAATCAACCAGTTCGCCACTACGTGAGTCGTATTAAATTAACGGACCTCGCCGCGCCAGCTCGGGCGGATTCTAAGATCTGACGGATACGATCGTAGATGGAAGTAGATTTCCTGGACGCCATAACCTTTATGTACTTTGCGTTCTTACGATTAAAAGCTGGCCGTAGCAAGTAACTACATCTCTCACTTGGTGACGCCGCTTCCATTTGGCTTCGTCCACGGAGTCGGCTCGTTCACCCATCCGAGCCCAACTTTGTAAGCGCTCTTCACTAGATACCACGCCGGCCGGCCACGGGTTGATTTGACCCAGCGAGCGTAATCACGCTCCCGCATAGAATAACCGCCGAAACGGTCAGGCCCAGCGGAAATCGAAATCAGCCAAGCAGGTTCTTCGATCGGATTTACAGTTCAGGCAGAGTTGTCAACAAATAAAGGACAGGCCCCGTAATTGATTCGACAAGAATTCCTGGACTTCGTCGGAAAATCGATCCTCTTCCCAGTCTTTCGAACCGGCGAAACGTTAAGCTCTTCCAAGATATCTGCCCTTCGTTCACGGATTCGGTCTGTGGATGCTCTGGAACTAGGATTTTTCCACGCGGATTTTGTCCGCCAAACCTAGGTCCTCAAGAATCTGCCGTATCTCCGATTCGAAACTGGCAACCGCCTTGCCGTCTAGCGTAACCGAAAAGCTGACTTGTGCCGTCAGCTCACTGCCGGATCGGAGCTTTGGGATAAGTTTTGTTCCGAGCCGATTCCAAATCTCGGGTGGAATCGAACCTCGGAGAGTTAGCGTCACAGTTTGTGACGACGGCCCGGCTTTTGGTTCAGGAACCGGCTCCGGCACAGTCGGTCCTTTCTCTTCTGGTTTTGGTTCGGGCTCAACAAACGGTTCACTTATGGATCGAGTCTTGAGCGCTTTGGCCTTCGTCTTCGTAATTAGGAAAACATTCGCATCGAAGTTTACTTCATCCGGCGACAGCAGTTCCTCGAACCAATCTCGGTCGTAGCTACCATCAGATCTAGCGCCGGAGGCAAGACCGAAGTCTCCTTTCACTACGAACTCGACGATTTTTGCTTTGAGCACGCCGTCGGGATCAAGCAGCCGCGTAAGCGAGCCGTTAAGAAAACTTTGCCGAAGACTGGAGAGTGGCCATGCGCCCGACTCCTTTAGGGCCGGTGGCCAATTGCGATCCAAATATCCAGCGCCAACCGATTCGTTGAGCAGGGCACTAGACTTGAGCGCCTGTATCACGCGACCGCACAATGTTTCTTGGGCGCTCGAATGCCCCGCTCCTAAGTCGACCACTTTCAATCCGTCCGCTTCTTTTCCATCCGTCAGAACAATAAACCGATAACCGCCCCAGACTTCATCTTTGGCGCTCTCCTCTGCGTCGCTCACCTTCGACACAATCTCCGCCCGCTCCGGCCGATCGTAATCCGTTCCTAACACGCCGTCCGATATGTCCTTCGCGACCTTCTTCCAGGCCAACATTATCTCGACCTTATCGCGTAGCTCTCGACCTGGTTTTTTAAAGCACCAGACAATAGATCCAGGATAGAGCCTTGGCGACTTTCCTCGAATCTTGGACCACTCGATGATCCGCTCCCGAACCGATCCTGTTCCTGTCCATTCGATCTCCGGTTCCATGAGAGCCAGCGTCAGTCTCGGCGAATCCGCCACCGCCGCGCCATCTTCCGGAAAAGGTTCGATCGGGATTGTTGCACCGCGCTCCCATTCCTTCTTCACTAAGCTCCGCATCGTCGGTTTAGTTTCCGTCCGCTCGTCGAGAGATGCCCGCCGATCGCTGACGGCCTTACGAATCGTTGCCTTATGATGGATTTTATAGCCGTCCGATCCGACGCTGCTGATAAAGAAAGCCTTCGCTTCCAGGGTGTAAGCCGCGTTATCGATGGAGGTCGTGTCGATTTCCGGCTCGCCCAATGCAAACCTAAGCTCGGGCAGATGCGCGACCTTGTCCACTTGTCCGCCGGAAGATTCGAACAATATCGTGGTTGCGACCCGGCGATGAATATCGCGCAACGGTCCTTTCGTATCCGCATCGAGCGCCCGCGCGTGCGAATGCTGTGCGGCAATGTCGGTCTCTATCGCAGAAATCAGCTTAGATTCGCCGAGCTGTCCTAACACAACAGCGCGAAACTCTGGCACTTCAAGCGGCGCCGATCCTAAGGTGATCAACGGTTCGCGACGAACCCGTTCGTAACCTTCCCGGTAGGTCCACGAAACCCACTGGGCAAGCATCGCCAGCGTTCCCCGCGTCTGCTGATACTGCTGCAACGCTTGCCATTTACGCTGGAAGACCGACAGCGTCGCCGGGTGAAACGGAAAACAAGTCTCAAACCGAGTGCGTAAATATTCGCGCGCCTTGGCCTCGGTCGCTGCGGTATCCACAGCCGTCCACTCGGGCGGGAGTTGCGCCCTTTTTTCGAAGCACCAGTCGGCGTAAGCTTTCGCTACGTTTTTCCTAATCCGATCGCTTCCAATATCATCGAATAGCCGGCGGCGAACGACTTCGCTGATTTCGCTTTCATCGTTGGCAATAAGATCTTTCGCTACCCGCCGGACAACTTTCGTGATTCGATCCTGCCACTGTTGATCCGAGTCGGACATTTCGATCTGGCTCCGCGGTAGACTGATTACCGCCGCAGCTCGGGTTGTGCCGGTGGTCGCCACGGTAAGATTCTGAATGAACGCGTGAAAAGAATCTGCCATCCCTCGGTGTCGGTTCAGAAAGTTCAGAACCTCGTCGAAAAGAACCAACACGGTCCCGCCAGCCGCTTCAAAGAGCTTTCCAATCGCTTCCGTCCCTGGGGGCGTGGTCTTTGCTGCCGTACCTAAGCAAGCGACTCCTTGGTCTCCGGCAAGCTGTCTGGCTATGTCGATCCACGGCGTTTCTTTACCGTCTTGCGGGTCCCATGCGTTTCCGACAAAGACTCCAACTTTCGCCTCGGGCACAGCTGCGATCCCGGCTTCCCGCATCAAATCTGTTACACCGGGATACGAACTCGCTTTCTTTCCACTCTTTGCGAGATGATAAAGACTGGTGAGTGTATGCGTCTTGCCGCCGCCAAACTGAGTGATGAGCGTCAGGACCGGCGCAGCACCTTCCGTCTTACCGGTTAGTCGTTGGAGAACCATGCCCGCGTGCTCTTTGAGCGCTCGCGTGAAGCAGGTGCGCGAGAAGAACTTCTCAGGGTCCCGGTAGTCTTCCGGCGCGGTTCCCGCAACGACCTGCTCCAGAGCGATGGCAAACTCGTCCGGGTTGAACGACCTTCCTTCGCGAACTTCTTTCCGCGGTGTCGCGACTTTGTACCAAGGATCCATGTTTACTTATCCTTATCCAAAGAAATCTCTTCCCATTCCAGCGACTCATCTAACAGAGATGGCCGTCTCACTCGAATTCTGTGAGGTTCGACGATCGCGAGGCACCGAGCCAATGTCGTCAGTTCAGTCTCTTGAGAGAACTTCAGCACGAATTGGTTAACCGCCAATGGTCCCATGCTGCGCGGCCTAAACAAGATAACTCCGGGATGTGCTCCAGGGGGAAACTTTCGCAGGTCTGCAAAATCTAGATCAAGAGTGAAAATCATGCGATCTTCGCTTTTGGCTGCCGCTCCTATTTCTATATCGACTTTTCCCAGCAATCCCTCTTCAAGAGCGGTAGACACGTCATGGCCCAGTTGCGCCAACGGGTCCTTCAAATGACGCGAAAGATTTTCATCTATTTTGATCTTCACTAGGCCGTGATCTTCCAGACGTTTTCCCGCGCCAGCTCGGCGGCGTAGGCTACCGCCGCCCGTATATCTTCCACCTTGAGAGTGGGATAATGATCGATGATTTCCTCCGGTGTAAGCCCCTCAGCCAAGGCATCGAGGATAATCGCGATGTAGATGCGCGTCCCTCGAATGCAAGGCTTTCCCGTGCAAACCTTCGGGTCCACAGTCACCCGCGCGAGTAGTTCTTCATGTGTCATGGGTTTACCTCCACTAGGCTTCCCTGATTTAGCTTTTGCTCTTTTTCTCTTTGGTCTTTTTTGCATTTGTTACCTTTTTCCTTTTGCCTTTTACTTTGGCACTGAAAGAAGCATCGCGTCTAAAAGGCGTTTTTCTTCGCTCTCTCGTGGGTAAAGCGCAGACAAAGCGTTGGCAAGCCGCAGAAAGTCCGGGCTGCGGTCTTGCTCGGCCTGAAGCAAAGCTCTCAATGCATTAGTTCTACCGCTCGCTTGCAAGAGCATCGCAGCATGCACTCGGTCTAGCGTGGTCGCTTCGTTGCGGGCTTTGAGTTCACTCTCACTCTGACCCTTTGCTTTCTTACCTCGGCCTTTCTTCCCCTTGATTGTCGGCGCGGCGTCCGTCTTCTCAGGGAATAGCGTTAGTTGAAAAGTAGCAGCCGGCTCCCGCTCCAACCTTTCCGCCACCAGGTCCGCGCCATCTTGTCCAAAAAGCTGTGATCCTCGTTCCGCAACGGGAAGCAGCCGAACGATTCCCTTCTCCGTTTCAATGATGCGGTCTTCCCAAGTGTCGAGGTGAATTCCAAGCGGCTGTGCAAACCGCCGGACGACATCGAATACGAGAGTTAAGCCCTTCTTCTTTTTCTTCGGCGTGTCTTCCTCCTCATCTTCATCATCCTCGGACTCTTTTTCTACTGCCTGTTGCCCATTGCCTGTTGCCTGTTCGCCATTCGTACTCTGCAGCGTCCACAAAAACAGCGCCGTCAACCGCGCGTCCTCTTCTAGCGCACCGGCCGCGCCGTTCCGTGCCCCGGCTTCGGCCGCCCCGAGAACTTGTTCAAGTGCTGCTCGTCCAACTGCTTCCCACACATAGGCGAGGTATCCCCGCTTATGCGGTTCGGCTGCCTCTGGATCACCGCCCAATGGAATCTCTCGATCCTCAGCGTCTACGACTTTTGAATATCTGCTGTAGATTTCCAACGCCGGGCCAATACATGCAAAGACCAAATCCGCACCACGAATATGTTCCGATTGTAACCGTTCCATCCACTCCGCAACTCGCCGCGGCAGTTCACGGTGCACGTCGCCCCAATCACCTATGGGTGCCTCGTCGGAGCGCGGGCGGCAGAGGAGATGCACGCTGGTGGCGAGCGCGGCGGACTCGCGTGCACGCATTCTGGTAGCCATCTCAGTGGCGATTGGCCAAGAGCCGGTAATCGTCCACCCGCCACGGATCATGCCGGAGAGCAACGCCTCCCAGCCTTCAGTCGTCTTGTGCGCGAAGACGACAGAACCGACGCCGTCCTCGCGCAGCACCCGGCGGCCCTCGGCAAAGGCTTTCGCCATAGTTTCCTCGAACCACGCGCGATCTTTCGGCCGTCCATGATCGCGCTTGATCTCATCCTGCACGGCCTCGCGCTGCTTCGGCGTGAGTGGGTTCTGAGAATCGAACGGATCGCGCAGCAAAGAGTGGTCCGGTAATGCGCGCTTCAGCCACACAAAGAAGAAGTCAGAAAGATCGGCGTAGGGCACAGCGTCGTAGTACGGCGGGTCCGTGAACCAAATAGAGGCGGTGTCGTTCGGAAGGGGATATTCGGTAGCGTCAGCGATCTGTATCTGTCCATGCGCTCCGACCAAGGCATCAGTGCCAGCGACACAGTTAACAACCACGCCAAGCGAATGCTCGAAGCTACCTGTCGAGGAAGATAGGGGCACCGCTTCGGCAAAGTCCCAAACCACAGGAAGCGCTTGCCGCCCGAAGATTCCTTCGACCGTCTCCATGTACGGCTGCGGCCGCCACCGCGACAAGGCCGAGTTGCGTTCCAGGACATGGCTGAGTGCTTGGCCTAAGACCTCAGTGAGCAACGCTGAATCCTGAGATGATTCTGTGCCTTCTGTTGAAGGACGTGGACTGCTACCTTCTGCCGCGCCGTGAACAAGTCTCCCCACTGGAGCATCCCGTACCGCTGCACGCGAAAACCCAGTGTCCCGATCGGCGGAAGCGGCTCATCCGGCACCGGGCTGAGTCCGTTCTTCCCGTCGTTCTGCCACTCGTCGAGGACTTTCGCGACCCGCGCCTGCGACTTCCGCACCGGCTCGTAATCCTGCTCCGTCGAGAGTCGGTAATGGCGCCCCGGATCGCCGGGCTTGAGTAGAACCACCGCGAGCAGTCGCGCTCCACTTGTGCGCTGACCTTTGTCGTCGAATATGACGTCCGCTCCACCACGCTGCGCGGCAAGCTGCGCGCGGACGCGCTCCGGTCCTAGCACCATGTTGCAGACAGGACAACTGGCTTTAGCGCGTGTCACTGTCCCGCTGAGCACCTCCCGGTCGCTCTTTGACTCGAAGATCTCGAATTCAATCTCAGGAGTTTTGCCTTTTTCCCTTTGTCTTTTGGCTCGAAACCGTAGTGCTCTTTTGCGGTTCGCCTTCTTGCACAGCCAAAAGGAGCGCATGAGTGGAATCTCGGCGCCGCAATCCGGCGACTCACAACGGATAGTGCGCGCCCAGAGGTAGGCGATTGGCGTCGCGCCGTCCGGGTCCTTTGGATACAGCTCAGCGAGTTCCTTCTCTGCCTGCTTCTTGATCTCGGCTCCGACGCGACGAAGTTCTTCGGCGAGCTTCGGGCCGTGCCGCGGAATGTCCTCCAACATAACCTTGAGAATCAAGCATGCAACAGGGTTGAGGTCGCTCGCGAACGCTTCGCAGCCAAGCCGCAGTGCTTCGAGTGGGATAGAACCGCCACCGGCAAATGGATCAACGACCAGCGGCGGCTCTTCAGGATGGATTGCTTTTACGAGGCCGCGTGAGACTTCAAGGTAAGTGCGGTCGGACGAAAGATCCCAATTGGCGAAATCACCAATGAATTTGAGCAAAGATTTTCGAAGCTCCTCGTCTTCGGGTCCAACCTTTCCTTGCACCTTCGGTAACAGTTCGCGAGCCTTTTGTTTGAACTCCGCCGGGCAGTACTCATTGCACGGATCAGGTAGAAGAAGCCCAAGCAACATCGCCCGACACGCAGCCAACGGCCGCCGCGCCCACCACAAATGTAGCGTTGACGGATGCCCATGCCGAATAGACTTCTCCCGGGCGGCATGCTTGCTCACCACCGCAATCGGAAAATCCACCTCCGCCAACCGCTTACATTCTTTTGGGATCATGATTTTGTTTTGAAGTAAGTAGCCGAAAATTATCGGAGCCAGATGATCTGTAATGCACCTGCAGTTTCTATTACTGAAAAATCGTTGCGGTCCGTGGTGACGAGCGCACACGCGTTATCTTCGGCCGTAGCTGCCGCAAAGGCATCGCCGAGACCGAGGTTGTAGTCAACTTTCCAGCGACCAACCCGCTTCATGAACTGCGCGTCCAATTTTTCAATAATACCTAAGATCGCTGCAGCCTTTTGCCAGGCTTCTTCAGCTTTATCTGGCCCATCTGCTCGGAGATAGCCGTAGTATACTTCACATAGGTTGGTAGCATGGATCGCCAAGGCGTTCTGTTCGTCCGCCAAGAGCGCCCTAAATTTTTCGTGCCCAGCTTCTTCCTTGAAGTAGGCAATGAGGGCGCTGGCATCCACGATGTGAGTCGGCGGTGACGCCATCAGTGTTCGCGACCCGACTCCTCGCGCTTCCAGGTGAGATATAGCTGGCTATCGAGACGGGCATCGCGCAGCACGCCTTCTGTCTCTTTGATTAGTTCTTCTCTGGTTTTAGGGCGAACGGCTTCTTTTCCTGGAGCAGGATAGATCTTCTGTCCACAACGGCAGGAAAGCTGCCCAAGTGGCGTCGCAGACGGCGAAATGAACCTTCTACATGAATCGCAAAAGACGAGATCATACAGGTCACTAACCGCTTTCGCAAAATCTATTGCTGTGCTGCGCGATACATTTTGAGCCCACTGATTATGGTGCGCCCCAATCCAATTTCTGACGGGCCACCGAACATCGAGCGCATCAAGAGTTGATCGGGCGTCATTATAGAGACTCGGATAATCCTTCTTTACCGCTGCATAGAACGCCGGCCACAAATCGCCTATTTCATACTGTTCTCCCCGCTTTGCGTGCACACTGAGCCGAAGCGAGTACCGCATTTCTTGGAGAATATGTTCAAGCAACCTTCCGGCCATCACCGCGATTTCCTTCCCCGAGCCCTCCGAAATGAGATGGGTAATGTCTCTACGTTCCTCCTCTGGTTCTCGCAGGTCTGGCCCTTCATTAATGGTCCACTTGTGAATGACTTTATTGATAAAATTATTGGCAACCCGACAGCGCGCTTGTATATCACGCATATGCTCGAACCAAATACGGTCATGTGTAGTCAGCAAAATTTGATAGTCTCTAAACTCTTGAAGCAGCAACTCTGAAAGCCGAACGGCATGCGCTGTATCCACACTCGTTAACACATCGTCCAAGACAAGTAGATCAAACGTTGGCCGCTGCTTTCGATACCAACGGCGAAGCGCCAGAAAAATCCCTATTCCCAACGTATCTAAGTGAGCATCGCTGTAATAACCTCGCGGGTCTTCGTCTTGGCGTTCATAGAAATTCGCTTTTAAAGTCGCGCTGCCTTGACCGACATCGCGAACTTCAAGTTTCACACCCCCATGGTTCTCGTCGGGGTGTAATCTCGTGTAGATGTGATTTATATCCTCTGACAGCTCGTCATAGATTCCCTGAACCTCCTCTTTGCGTGCTGTTTGTGCATTTTCGTGGAGCCGGAAAGCTACCGTCGCTTGCCTGGTCAGCTCAGCGGTCCGTGAGTCAGCTCTTTCAAGGTTAGCCCACAGGTCTTTAACTCGTAGGAGCAGATTGCGCGTGGAGAGAATGCGTTGAGCCCCTTCTGGAGAAGGCAGCGCGTTAAGTATCTGTTCTAAATGAGCACGTTCGGCAGCGATTCTTTTTTGAAGCGAGGAGTCTATTCCTGCAAGCGAAAAGGCCGTCTTTATTTGTTCTAATTTGAGTTCTCGAAGGTCCCCTGTCAAAGATTCCCAGATTACTTTAACAGTGTTCTGTAGTTCCTGAACGAGCGCCTGGCAACGGTCCTTTTCTTCGCTTGTCATCAAGCTGACTTCTCGAGCAAGCGCAACTAACAGGTCCTGACCAGACCGAATAGTTTGCCGAGTTTGTTCCAGACTTGCCTGCGTCCGACGGCGCAGTTGCACAATTTCCCGCATTTCTTCAAGCCGCGCTTGCACCTGAATCGCCAGTTCGTCAGGTTTAATTTGACTTTGGCACAATGGACAGGTATCTCGCCTTTCCTCCTGAATCCACGTTATGCCCTGTTCCAAAACGGTCTCATAAAATACGCGGGCTTCCCGTGTTTCACGGTCCTGAAATTCCTGCAATGAATTAACGAGACCCGTCAGATTAGTCGAAACGAACAACTCAGTAAGCTGGCCGAGAGTTCGGGCAACGTTGGAAATTTGAGATTGGCGACTCAGGTCACCAAAGGGCGCTAAAGCCTGGTCCAAGCTGCTGCGCGCCGCTTCTATATCTTGAATTTGACCGACGGGATGCTGCCCGATTTTAACCAACGCTTCCGAGAGCGCAGCCACGACGTCCTTTTCAGACGGTGCCAGCAACGAGCTGGGCAAGCCCACCTCGCGGCGAATTTGATTGATTATTCGCTCCGAATCTTGCCTCGCTCTTTGCGCTTCAGCTTCGGCTCTTTCCCTTGCTTGTCTTAGTGCATTTTCTACAGCGTCCACCTCAGTCAGAGGAAGAAAAGGTCGAAGCTTTGCGTATCGTTCCCGAGGCTGTGATTCTATAAACTCCAGAATCTGCAGTCGCCTCAAAATGTAGAGGTTTTCATGAGCAGAGACTACGTACTGCTGGATTTCGGTTGGCAAGTCCTTCGTGTTGGAACTCAATGTAAACGTGCTTGCCGCAGGATTATCAAACGTAACCGCGATAGCTAGAGAGTTAGCGCCGTTGTGAATATGAGGTCCGTGACGGTCCGAGGAAATTCCTTGTGCGCGTCCATCTAGGGTGGACACTCTGCCGGTAAACAGCTTTTCGATCGCGTCCACAAAGGAACTTTTGCCAGTCCCATTCTCCCCAAAGAGAAGTACAGATCGACCAAGGAAGAAAAGTGAGCTCTGGGTATGGACTCCGCGAAAACCGCGAACGTCAAGGCGCTGAATTCTTGGCATGCTCCTTTACCCCCTCGCCTATAGCCCGCAAAATCGCCTGAGCGTCCTTCAACTGTCCCTCTTTGTTCAGTATCCGAATGGAATCAACGACCTCTGCAGGTACAAATTGATCGGACTTAAGTTTTTCCAGGAATCTTTCCATAATGCGTTCCTCGATAGTCATGACGTTCCCCACTGGAACTCACCTCCTAACCCTTGTAATGCGCGGGATCAAAAATCTTGCATGTATTATATTCAACGAATAGGCGAGTGGCCACTAGCAACGAGCTACCCACCTTGAACCTTCCTAGCCTCCGTACGGCTCCGGCCTCTCCCTTACCAGCATCGGCCCGGTCAAAGCATCCACAGACAGATAGTAATGATCTACTTTCTTCACTTCGTGCCACGGGAACCGCGTGGGGTTTTTGATCGGCTCCTGAAGGCAAGGTTGGGACTTGCAGCTCGTGACGACGTAGAGCCAGTAGCAGTCGCGACGGTCTTCGGCGACGCGGCGCTCGTTGGGGGTGAGAAGGACGGTTCCGGTCGTGGCGCCGATGCCTTTGACTTCAATGAGGCGAAGCTCGCCGGAGTTGAGGTCGAGGCTGGTGATGTCGTAGCCGAGATTCTTCTCGTGAATATCATAAACCTGGCAACCCCGTGATCTTTCATGGTTCATTACGAGCTGCATCGCCGTATTTTCAACTTCCGGGTCGGGTTGCAGACGACGAACCTCCGGCTGGGAGCGTTCGGGATGCGGCAGGATGAGAATGCTCGTCATACGCTCGACCGATTGCAGCGTCAGTGCGCGCTGCTGCTCTAGCTCAATCCGGCGGTTTTCTCGCCGCGCCATCAGCTCAGCGTGGCGGTTTTCCGCTTGGGCTAAACGGCCCTCGGCTCCGGTGATCTTCTTCTCGACCTCCGCATCGGCTTTACCGATCTCTTCGTCGACTTTCTGTAAGAGCTCCGTGAGGGAAAGATTAATATGATCGGCGATACGGTCGATTTCAACGATGCGCTCTTGCCTGACCTCATTTAGGAAGGACGTGAGGGCATGCTGATTCAACCAATCGGTCGCTTCAGGAACCAAGGCAACCATTGGAAGCTGAGCGGGCGCCGTTGTGGGAGTAAAATTGCCGACCACGCCAGGCTCCTGAAGGCGCAAGGTCTCGTTATTGGCAATCTCCACGGCAAACATGCGTTCGTGAATGATATCGCCCAAGCCGTCGACGACGCGCGCTCGATAGAAATCGATGCGCGCCGGCTGATCGTGTTGGAGAGAATAATAACAAGCCCCTTTACCGAACGGCTCTTGGGAAAGGCTCAAAGTGTGGCGACGCAGCGCTTCGAAGAGCGGATGGCCGGGCGTGACCCATTCCAGGCTGTTCTTTTCCGCGGTATCTCGGTCCGTCGACAAACGAGGATAGCGGGTCGCCAAGGGCGGCAACTTCCAATCCGGTTGGCTCTCGTATCGTTTAAGAGCCGTCGGTGTTCTGCCTGGGTCGAAGGCGTGCGGCAATGACAGGAAGGCTTTGAGCGCGAGGGCGGCAGGCTCCGCCGACTCACTTAAGAAACGAGCGATAGTTTCGGGCACCAGCCGGCGCTCTTGAGCGAGTGCCCGTCGCTCGATCAGCATTTCAAGATTGAGTTTTTTCGAGGCCAGACCTTCGAGGGCGTTTTGGCAGATCGCGCGGAAAC
>WNFZ01009068.1_pt1 | contig 16684 bp, 14 predicted proteins | sample 5400081 | NCBI WGS metagenome assembly WNFZ01 (sample SAMN13153365, study PRJNA577476) | soil metagenome | isolation source: 80 cm soil or saprolite under grassland replicate 1 | place: USA:California | collected 2016-06-15 | reverse complement strand
ATTCCTCGCAGGCAAAGGAAATTATGGAACTCTTCCGCGAACTGAACCAGCAGGGCACAACGATCGTTCAAGTCACGCACTCTGAAGTTAATGCCGGTTACGGATCGCGCACGATTCAGCTAAAAGACGGCTGGGTTGTGAGCGATACGGCGAATCCCGAGCTTCAGCCATATGAGGCGGTGAAGCAATGAGGCAGTGCTTCTGGAGACGGTTTGCGAACGGGCCCGTCGCGGCAGTGATTCTTATTTCTTCAGTTGCCCTGTGTCAGCAAAACGGCGAGCAATCACAGCCAGCCAGCAATACGGGCGCTTCCAAAACCTCCACTCCGGCGAACTATTCTGCGATCTTCAAGTTGCCGAGCTCGCGCGATCCGCTGCGTTCTTATACACCGAGCTCCGCTCCTGAGCCGCAACTAACGAATTCTCCCGACCTGAATCAGCTGATTCGTGATGGAAAACTCTATTTGTCCCTGAAGGATGCCATCCGGCTGGCCCTCGAAAATAACCTCGACATCGCGATCGCACGCTACAATTTGCCGATCGCGGACATGGACATACTGCGCACCAAGGCCGGAGGCGTGTTCCGAGGCGTGAATGCCGGAGTTGTGCAAGGCACTCCCGGCGGTGGCGTCGGCGGATTCGGCACAGGAGCTCCCGGCGCAGGTGCAGGAGGAACTACGGCAGGCGCGGGCGGTGCAGGCGCGGGAGCTTCAGGTTTGGTGCAGTCCACCCTGGGCGTCGGTTCGGCGGTACCTTCGTATGATCCCGCGATCATCGCTACGGTTGGAGCGGAGCATCAGACCACCTCGTTGGCGAACCAGCGAATTTATGGAGTGCCCCTGTTGCAACTCAATACCGGGCAGGCTAATTTTGGCTTCAGCCAGGCATTTGCGACAGGATCGAGCGTCTCTTTCGAGTTCAACAACAACCGCCAGACCACGAATAGTCCTTTCTTTAATCTCTCTCCCGCTTTGGGGGCGATGTACCGCTTTTCGTTCCAACAGCAACTGCTCTCGGGATTCGGGTTTGGGCCCAACCTCCGTTACCTGCGGATTGCGAAGAATAACAAGAAGATTTCTGATATTGCCTTCAAAGACCAGGTTATGGCGACGGTCACACAGATCGAGAACATCTATTGGGATCTGGTGGATGCCTACCAGCAGTCGCAAGTGAACGAGCAGTCTCTGGCATTTGCGAGACAGTCGCTCGACAATGCGAAAAAGCAACTGCAGCTTGAAAGTATTCCTGCGATGGACGTGATGAAAGCCGAAGCGGAGGTTTCGAAACGCGATCAAGACGTCACCGTCGCACGCACTAGTCTTCAGTTGCAGCAACTGCTGATGAAGAACGCACTCACCAAGAGCCTGGACGATCCGGTGCTTGAGTCGGTCAGTGTCGTTCCCGCTGACACACTCCAATCGGCGCAAATTGTTACCTTGAATCGGTCGACAGAAGCTCTGATCCAAGAGGCGCTGCAGGGTCGGCCGGAACTCGCCGAATCGGATATCGACCTGGCCAACCGCCAAATCAGCCGGAAGGCAGCGCGAAATGCGCTCTTGCCCTCGTTATCGCTGGTGACGTTCTATGGTGGCTCAGGTCTGGCGGGAGAACTGAATCCCGTTTACAACGTTCCCGGCGTGCCTAACTCGTCCAATGTGCCGACGGACTTCCCGGGCGCGTTGTCGAATGCTTTCAACAATACCGCCCCCGACTACTACGTAGGGTTTAATCTCAGCATTCCCATTCGTAATCGCGTGGCCAAGGCGGATCAGTATCGCTCAGAACTTGAATACCGCCAGGCTGAATTGAGGCGTGAAGAGCTGCGCAAGCAGATTCGAATTGAAGTCCGTAATGCGGAATACGCCTTGGAGCAGACCGCAGCTCGCGTTGAGGCTGCCCGCAAAGCACGAGACCTCGCGCAACGCACATTTGAAATCACGCAGAAAGAGCAGACGTTGTGAGCTGGGTCCACATACCAGACCATGACGGCGCAGCGCGACTTGGCCCTTGCCGAATTGGATTTTGTAACGGCAATGACGATTTACCAGAAGGCCAAAGTTGAGGTGGACCGTGCGACCGGAGCGACTTTGGAACATAATGGAATCCAGATCCAAGATGCTCTCAACGGAACCGTCAGCGCGGTCACTCCTTAGTTAAGATGGGCGCGCTTGCCGCATATCCAAAATGCCAACGTCAGCCAAGCCGCACGAAGTCCTGATTCCCGCCGCTTTGGCGAAAACGGCGGCTGCCCCACGGATCCTGGCCGCTGACGATCAGCAACATGTATTGGAAGCGATCGAACTACTGCTGAAGCCCCATGGATACAAGGTGGACGCCGTCCGCTCGCCCGAGCTCGCTCGCGAGGCATTGGGCAGCGGACAATACGACGCCGTTCTCATCGATCTGAACTACACGCGAGATACTACCTCGGGGCAGGAGGGCATGGATCTCTTGTCGGAGATCATTGCGCAGGAGAACACCTTGCCCGTCATTGTGATGACGGCGTGGGGCAACGTCGAGCTTGCCGTCGAAGCCATGCGGCGTGGCGCGCGGGACTTCATCCAGAAGCCGTGGGAAAACGAGCGACTGCTTTCGATTTTGCGAACGCAGGTAGAGCTGCATCGTGCCTTGCAGTATGCGGCGCGGCTCTCTGCCGAGAATCGCCTGCTCAACGCCCAGGGGCGTCCGGAGTTTATTGCCACATCGCCCAGCATGATTCCAGTGTTGGAGGCGGTCTCTCGCGTGGCGCCCTCGGATGCAAACGTGCTCATCACCGGCGAGCACGGCACCGGAAAGGAGGTTGTGGCCCGCACCATTCACGCGCTCTCCTTGCGAAAAGACAAGCCTTTGATTCCGGTGAATACCGGTGGGCTCGCCGAAGGCGTTTTTGAAAGCGAATTGTTCGGCCATGTGAAAGGTGCCTTCACCGACGCCCGTACAGATCGAATTGGCCGGTTCGAACTTGCAGACCACGGGACGATTTTTCTGGACGAGATTGGCAACGTACCTTTCCGTCAACAGGCAAAACTCCTGCGCGTGATTGAATCGGGAGAATTGGAACGAGTCGGCTCGTCGCGTAGCAAGAAGGTTGACGTGCGCGTGATCTCGGCGACGAACAGCGATCTGAAAGCCGCGTGTGAGGGAGGCCAGTTTCGCGAAGACCTCTTATTTCGCCTAAATACCGTGGAGGTTCATTTGCCCGCTCTGCGAGCGCGCCGAGAGGACATTCCGGCGCTGGCCATGCACTTTCTCTCGCAATACTCGGCGCGCTACCGCCGCGAAGTGAAGGGGATCGACGCCACGGCATTGCAGTCACTTGTTCAATATTCCTGGCCGGGAAACGTGCGCGAACTGGAGCACACGATGGAGAGGGCCGTGCTGATGTGCCGCACGGACCAGCTTCAAAACGGAGATCTAGGCTTAACTGCACAAAGGGTGCAGGCCCAGAATTTAGAGGAATTGAGTCTCGAAGCAGTTGAAAGTATCCTGATCCGCAAGGCGCTTCAGCGCTTCCAAGGCAACGTGAGTCAGGCGGCAGAGGCTCTGGGCCTGAGCCGCGGCGCCTTGTACCGGCGGATGGAAAAATATGGGCTCTAGGCCACGCGTCATCAGTTCTGCGACACACAAAAAAACGAAGACCCATCGGGCGCCCTTCGAGCGACGTGTGACGCGCTTTTCTCTTCTGCTAGTCACCCCCGGACTGCTCATCAGCGGGATCCTAATTTGGCTCCAACCGTGGTCAGTCCAGTCCAAGCTCGTTCTTATTGGCGCCGAGTTGCTTGCTTGTTTGCTGATCGGCGTCGCGCTGCACGACCACATCATTCGGCCATTGCAGACGCTCGCCAACGTAGTCGGAGCATTACGGGACAAAGACTATTCCTTTCGCGCCAGGCTCGCGGTTCCGAATGACGCGTTGGGTGAACTGTCCCTTGAAGTCAATGCGCTCGCCGACCTGCTGGCAAAACATCGTACGGGCGCGATTGAGGCTGCCGCCCTGTTGCAGCGTGTAGTCGAAGAGGTCGATATTCCGATCTTTGCACTCGATCCAGCCAACAGGCTGCGTCTCGTGAACTCGGCAGGAGAGAAGCTTTTAAATCGACAGCAAGCCGACCCTATCGGTAAGACCGCAGCGGACCTAAATCTGGAAAAGTGTCTCTCCTGTGAAAACGAGTCTCTCGTCGACCTGCATTTTGGGACCGATGCGCGCTGGTTTGTGCGGCGCAGCTCATTTCGGCAGCAGGGAGTCCCTCACACTCTGGTCGTGCTTTCTGATGTGAGCCGAGCTCTACGGGAGGAAGAGCGGAGCGCGTGGCAGCGCTTGATTCGGGTCCTGGGGCACGAGTTAAACAACTCACTTGCTCCGATCAAATCGATCGCGGGAAGCCTGAATAGCCGCCTCGCTGCGAGCGGCATTCGGGAGGAAGAGCAGCAAGACTTCGAGCGTGGTTTGAGCATCATCGAGAGTCGGGCGGCATCGCTAAATCGTTTCCTGCAGGGCTATCGCCAGTTGGCGCAAATGCCGCCTCCCGTTCTGCGACGATGCTCGATCTCAGTAATCGCGAAGCGAGTGACGGCGATGGAAACGCGAGTGCCTGTTGCTGTGGTAGCAGGTCCAGACGTGGACTTCCTCGCTGACCCCGACCAGCTCGAGCAAATGTTGATCAATCTGTTGAAAAATGCCGCCGAGGCTGTGCTGCAGGCTGAAGGAGTAGTGACCAATTCGAACACTTCGAAACATTCCGGTACGCAAGATGTTCAACTCGCTTGGGAACTCATCGGCAACGAATTAGTAATCTCGATTGAGGACAACGGGCCTGGGCTGATGAACCCCAGCAACGCTTTCGTTCCGTTTTACACAACCAAGCCGGCCGGCAGCGGTATAGGACTCGTGCTCGCCCGACAGATTGCAGAAGCACACGGTGGTTCGCTGGAATTAGAGAACCGCGCTAACGGCCGCAGCTGTGTCGTCAGGATCATTTTGCCTCTGCACTCAGCGGTCGGAAGTGTTAACGACGGTATTCTTGTGCGAACTTCCGGTAGGCTCTCACAGGAAAGTAAATAAGAAGAAACATTTAGTCTATGGACTTGGCTCCCTCCTGAGGTGTGCCAATGCTGTGCCACTCGACGCGTTCACACCTGATAGAAGTCCTTGAGTTCACGTACACATCCGAAAGTGCTTCCGTGCGGGCTGGTTGTCGGCAAGTCACTGATGTTGCTAGCAATTGTAGTCGAGAACCAGTTCAGATCGTCTAACGGCCGATCAGTCTGTCTCGTTTTCCAATTCCTCTGAAAACCAAATCGCGGTTGAGACTGCAAATCGTCAGGCGCGCGACTGCGTGACGAAGCACGCGATCTAATTTTTGGCGAACCACAAGATTACAAGATCGGCAAAGAGCGAGAAATTAGATGTACCCGTTTTTGTACCCGGTGCTGGCACAGTAGAGCAGCGCCTCATTGTGCTGGACGTTTCAGTCCCGATCCGACAAGTGCCTTGGAATGACCGAGCAAGGCTTAAACTGAACGGATTAGCTAACCGAGTGCAGAAAGCTGCTTGCAGATGGTGTGTCTGCCAATTCCACCACTTCCGCGGGGTCAGAAGACCGGCCGGATTGCAGCCAAAAGAGGTGCTTTCAGTTTACCCCAACCAGCGGCAGGGAGAAAGCCTTGGCCGCTCCGTCTGCAGTTGCTCATTCAGCGAGATTCACCAGCTTCACTTTTCTGCGTACGCCCATCTCTTCGGCTATCGCTTGCTTCTCTTCCGGTGACAGGGCTTTACTTGCCACCGGAAAAAGCACACTGTCTTCCACCGCTATGTGGCGCTGGTACATAGCAGTGAGGTCGGCCACAGCTTTGCGAAACTGTTCAACTTGAGCACTGGAAAGCTCGGCTCGCCCAAGGTATTCCACGCCCAATTTCTCGACCTCCTCATGCAGCGGCTCGGCCCAGCGGTGGTCTCCTTCCAGTTCCTCGAGCCTCGAAAATGCAGATTGCACTTCCGGGGTGCTAATTCTCCGGAGACGCGGAAACAACGACTGCTCTTCGTCGGCTGTATGTTTCGGCGCAGCATCGTGGAAATACCGTAGCGCGGCTTCCAACGCCCGCCGGGTTTCCTCGTCCGGCGGCCTGTTCACCACGTTCGCCACCGCTTGTAATGATCCGAGAAACATTTCTATGCGGCGATGGCAATCAGACAGTAGACCCGTGGGATCGCTGAAATGATGGTTCTTCGCCCCAATTTGTACCGGCATGTCATGAGTTTACTGGGTTCGAGAGTGGATGGTTACGCATTACCAACGGCAAGGGTGCCTGCCTGTGCCGTATTTCTCCGAATCGATATACGCAACTTTCGCTATCTTCGCGTGTTTGTGCAATTGGGCGAACATAGCTAAAGGGGGAAGAAACCGTGATTCGCAATATCGGCGTGATTCTCATTCTTGCTTTTTGCGTGTTTCTCTCGATTAAGGCTCTCGGGCAGCGCCGTCCGGCTGACCGCGATTATGATGACAGCCGCTCTGCCCCAGGGATCAGCGTCGGCGGCAAGTGGACTGAGTACCAATCCGAAGACCGCATGACCACCGAAAAGAGCGTCCGATTTGTGCTGCCGGCGAATAATGAACCTGACAGCGACGAGAGCGCCAGCGTCATCCTTTACTGCACCGACGGGAAGCTGAGGCTTGCCGATTTTCACCCCAATCTAAGGCTCGCGCGTCCCAACTGGCCGGGCTTTTGGGGACAGCCGCAGATGCGCGTTCGCGTCCGCATTGATGACGCCCACGACGAGCACAACTGGAACTGGGTCAACGGCCACTTCCTTACCATGGACAAAGGCACCACGCGCGAACTGATCGGCGCGCACATGGCGCGAATCGAATTCCGGACGCCTGATGGTCCACGCATCGCCGAGTTCTCGCCGGCGGGTCTGGATCTGCATCGCGTGCAGGATGCCTGCGGCCTGACCCCAAAGCGGCCATAGCGATCGTCTGCCCTAGAAGTCAGAGACGAGGAACCGCGGAACGCACCCAGTCCATTCTCCTCTGTGGTTTCCCCTGTGCACCTTCGTGGCCTCTGTGGTCAAGCTTTTTCCTAGTGAAACCGCGTTGATGCTGCTGTAACAGTTCCGGCCTGCCACTTACAATTTTCCTCGCACAGGGCCGCCCAGTGCGTCATCATGGATACGAGGTGCCCTCATGACGACGACCGTGACTTCCCTCCCCGGCATTTCTCATTCGCCTTTATCCCATGAAGAACTTGCCAAAATCCATGCGTACTGGCGTGCCGCCAACTATCTTTCGGTCGGGCAAATTTATCTTTACGCGAACCCGCTGCTTCGCGAGCCGCTGAAACTTGAGCACATCAAGCCGCGGTTGCTCGGACATTGGGGCACGACCCCCGGCCTCAATTTCATCTACGCGCATTTCAATCGCGTGATCAAGAAGAATGACCTCAACGTCATATACGTCTGCGGGCCGGGACACGGCGGCCCCGGCATGGTTGCGAACGCCTACCTCGAAGGTACTTATACCGAGCTTTATCCGAATATTCAGCAGAACGAACAGGGGATACAGCGCCTCTTCAAGCAGTTCTCGTTCCCCGGCGGAATTCCCAGTCACGACGCGCCTGAAACGCCGGGGTCGATCCACGAAGGCGGTGAACTCGGGTATTCCCTGAGTCACGCATGCGGTGCTGCGTTCGATAATCCCGATCTTCTGATCTGCTGCGTCGTCGGTGACGGCGAAGCCGAAACTGGGCCGCTCGCAACGAGCTGGCACATTAACAAGTTTCTCAACCCCGCGCGCGATGGCGCGGTACTGCCCATTCTCCATTTGAACGGCTACAAGATCGCCAATCCCACGATCATGGGACGCATGAGCGATGACGATCTCACGAGTCTCTTCACCGGCTACGGGTGGAAGCCATATTTTCTGGAAGGCGATGATCCCGAGCAGATGCATCAGCTCATGGCTGCGACTCTCGACCACATTGTCCAAAGACTGGAATGCGCCTGAATGGCCAATGATCGTGCTGCGTTCGCCCAAGGGCTGGACCGGCCCGAAAAGCGTCGACGGAAAGCAAGTGGAAGGCACGTGGCGGGCACATCAGGTTCCGGTGGCCGATCTGCAACAGAAGCCGGAGCACATAAAGATTCTTGAAGACTGGATGCGCAGCTACAAGCCGGAGGAGTTGTTTGATGACAACGGCAAGCTCATTCCTGACCTCGCCGAACTTCCTCCCAAGGGCGATCGCCGGATGAGTGCCAATCCGCACGCGAATGGCGGATTGCTGCTTCGCGATTTGGTCATGCCGGATTTCCGCAAATACGCAGTCGAGGTGAAGAAGCGAGGCACCGTCGAAATAGAGACCACCCGCGTGCTGGGCGGGTTTCTGCGCGACGTGATGCAGCTCAACGAAGACGCCAAAAATTTCCGCGTCTTTGGGCCGGATGAGACTGCTTCGAACCGCCTAGAGGCGCTCTATCAGGTGACGGACAAAGAATGGATGGAGGCAACTCTTCCCGTGGATGAACACTTGTCGCGCGATGGCCGCGTCGTCGAGATGCTGAGCGAGCACATGTGCCAGGGCTGGCTCGAAGGTTACCTGCTCACGGGACGCCACGGCTTCTTCTCGTGTTACGAGGCCTTCATCCACATCATTGACTCGATGTTCAATCAGCATGCGAAATGGCTGAAGGTTACCCGCGAGATCGAATGGCGTCGGCCCATCGCGTCGCTGAACTACCTGCTCACTTCGCACGTCTGGCGGCAGGACCACAACGGCTTCACGCATCAGGACCCAGGCTTCATCGACCACGTGGTGAACAAGAAAGCCGATGTCGTTCGCGTATACCTGCCTCCCGACGCGAACTGTCTGCTTTCCGTCGCCGACCACTGCCTGCGCAGCCGCAATTACGTGAATGTGATCGTCGCTGGGAAACAGCCCGAGCTGCAATGGCTTGATATGCCGTCAGCCATCGAGCATTGTACGAACGGTATCGGCATTTGGGAATGGGCGAGCAGTGACAACAACTCCGAACCGGACGTCGTAATGGCCTGCGCTGGCGATGTTCCCACGCTTGAAACCCTGGCCGCCGTTGATCTGTTGCGTCAGCACTTCCCTGACCTGAAGATTCGCGTAATCAACATTGTCGATCTCATGACGATTCAGCCGTCTAGCGAACATCCACATGGGCTGGCCGACAATGATTTTGATTCGCTCTTTACAATCGATAGCCCGGTTATCTTTGCATATCACGGGTATCCGTGGCTGATTCACCGGCTCACCTATCGCCGTCATAATCACGACAACCTGCACGTGCGCGGCTACAAGGAAGAAGGCACCACAACCACACCCTTCGACATGACCGTGATGAATGACCTCGACCGTTTCCATCTTGCAGGCGATGTCATCGATCGCGTGCCCAAGCTGAAGAATGTCGGCGGGCACTTCAAGCAGCTCTTGCGAAACAAGCTCGTCGAACATAATCAATACATTCGCGAGTACGGCATCGATATGCCGGAGATTCTGAACTGGAAGTGGCCGTATTAGGGCCGCCATTCTTGTCTGGCGGTTCGGATCTAGTGGTTCGGGGACGGGGTTTTGTTTTCCTTCGTGTACCTTCGTGCCCTTCGTGGTTCATGATTTTCAATCCAACCACCAAGGGCACGAAGGTGCACGAAGGAGACTAGGGGAAATGCACTGAGTCTCCAGTCAAGCGGTGCATGATTTTCTTGGCGTCCTTTGCGACAACTTCGCGGACTTTGCGGTTAAGAGCTTTTTGCTTTCACGAATGAACATCCTCGTTCTCAACTCCGGATCGAGCAGTCAAAAGACTGCGCTGTTTGAGCTTGGACCGGATCCGACTCCCGACCCGATCCCTCCACTCTGGGAAGGCAAGCTGGATTGGGAGCGAAGCAAAGAAGTCCTCACAGTCAAGAATTCTGCGGGCAAGAAGATTCACACCGAACGCGAGTCCGGCACCGACGGCCGCGAAGCCTCGGTCGAGAAACTGCTGCAAGATGTCTGGACAGGCCCGACAGCGGTGCTCAGCAATGCTTCAGAAATACGCGCCATCGGACATCGCGTCGTTCACGGGGGACCGAATCTCACTCAGCCCACAGTCATCACGCCGGAAGTGAGACAAGCCATCGCTGATGTCTCATCCATCGCGCCCCTGCACAATCAGGCCGGACTGCAAGGCATCGACTTGGCCACCAAGCTATTCCCCTCTATCCCTCAAGTCGCTGTCTTCGACACCGGATTCCACCGCACGCTGCCGCTCGAAGCCAAGGTTTATGCCGGGCCTTACGCGTGGTACGAAGCAGGCATTCGGCGCTACGGCTTTCACGGCATCAATCACGAATACTGCGCGAACCGGGCGGCGCAAATGCTGAAGCGCGATGTCAATTCGCTCAAGATCATCACCTGCCATCTCGGCAATGGCTGTTCCCTCGCCGCAATCGATGGTGGCAAGAGCGTCGATACCACGATGGGGTTCACCCCGCTTGAAGGATTGATGATGGGCACGCGCTCGGGCTCGATTGATCCCGGCATTCTTACTCATCTCGTCCGATCCGGGGCCGCCCGCGCCGAGGACCTCGACGGAATCCTCAATCGCCAGTCGGGATTGCTCGGTGTCTCGGGTGTGTCCAGCGACATGCGCGATATCGTCGAAGCCATGCACAATGGAAACGAACGAGCCCAACTGGCCTTTGAGATTTTCATTCACCGGCTTTGCGCGTGCATTGGCTCGATGGCGGCTTCACTGGGTGGATTAGACGTACTCGTCTTCACAGCGGGCATCGGTGAGAACTCAGCCGACGTTCGCCGCGCCGCGTGTGCACGGCTCGTATTTCTGGGCATCGCCATCGACGAAGGCAGAAACAGTTCATCCAAACCTGACGTCAACATCTCTCGTGGCGATTCCGGTATCCAAGTGCTGGTCGTTAGCGCCCAGGAAGACTGGGCGATCGCGCGCGAATGCTTAGGATTACTTGCATAGTCTCGCAAAGCCAAACCTCACCACAGAGAACACAGAGGTGCACCGAGAACGCCACAAAGGACTTCTTTCATCTCTGTGGCTTTTCCTCTGTGAAACTCAATGTCCTCTGTGGTGGTCTTTGTTCGTGTCGTACTCAAGACCGCAACTCCACGCACTGAGATCAACCATTGTGCTCCGCCCCGCGTCGCGCTATGATTCCGCTTCTCCGCGTGCTTTCGGAAACTGGAGTTCAACATGGATTCTTCCCAAACCCTCGCTTTCATCTCTTACGGAATCGTTGGCGTATTCTTGCTGGGCAGAGTTCTCAGCGGCCTCTTTCAAGTCCGGACGGCGGAAGCCGTCCTCGTCCAGCGCATGGGAAAACTCCTGCACGTTGGGAACGCTGCAACTGCCGGCGTCTAGTCACTTTTTCAAACGCGCGCCGATCTCTGCCAGATTCCCGAGTGAGGGATACGACTCCGCTTCAATAATAGTGCGTTCCGGAGGCTGTGCCCCACCGCCTAACGCCTTCGCGATCATTTGCACCGCCACTCGCGTCGTTGTTCCCGCCACCACGGTCGCGGTCAGTGTGCCCTGGTCCACCCATGCCTGACCTTCTGTCGGCAAACCGTCAATTCCAGTGAACGGTCGCTTCAACCAGAGTTGGCGTTCGGTAGGCTCGGCATACTCTTGGAAAGCCTTGCGCGCTCCCATGGCAATCGCGTCCGCCTGGCATCCGATAATGTCGATGCTCTCGGCACGCGAGGTTGACAGTTTCAGCCAGGCGCTGACCGCCTGATGCGCCGCTTCATCGGTCCAGGCGCTCCTCAGACTCTTCAGTTTGACATTTCCTGGCTTGCTGCTCTCCATCCCGTTGGTCCGCTGCACGGCTGCGGAACTGGTCGCAGGGCCCTGAATGTAAAGCACGGTTCCACCGGCAGGCTGGAGAGCGCCGAATTGTCTGCCTTGAATTCGCCCGATGTCGGTGTGATCGCGCGTGACAGAAAACACGGGGACTCTCGCGCGGCTGCGTAGTCCTGGCAGGTAGTCCACGTCGCAGTTCAGAACTACCCAGGCAATGCCCGCGCTCACGGCGGCCTCAGCCACCCGCGCCAACGCAGTAGCGGTCAAGGGTTCAAACAGGATGGCATCAGGCTTGTTATTCGACTGCACGACTTCGAGCAATTGCTGGCTTTGATTGACGGCATCATTGTTCGCCTGGAGAAAGCTCACCTCTGCGCCCGCCTCCGCCGCGGCGTCTTTTGCCGCCTTCGCCTGCTCTTTTTGATAGGTGTTTTCATGCGGAAGCGAGACAACGAGGTTCAACTTCTTCATGGTTCCCCCTTCCACTATCCTCACATCGTAAACCTGAAACGGGTGGGACACCGTGAAGCTAGTGTTCGCGGGTATGCTTCGGTAAGGATACGGGATGGAGGGACATCAGACCGAATCGGCGACAGATCTGCTTGCCCTCACACCCCTACACTGCGGCCGGCTTTCTCGTGTTTATGCCGCTTGGTTCGACCTCTTTGCGGGAACTTTAGCGCCTTTCTTCCGCGCCTCGGAAAGACCGATCGCGACTGCCTGCTTCCGGCTTTTCACTTTTCCACCCTTGCCGCTTTTTCCCGAGCGAAGGGTTCCGCTCTTCTCGCGGCGCATTGCGCTTGCAACCGTCTTGCTTGCGGCCTTGCCATATTTCCTGGACTTCGAACTCTTCTTGCGTGCTGGCATGTATCCTCCGTGCTATTTAGAGACTGGGTCTTCAAAACGGGTTGCGCGTGTGGAGTAAGAACGCAAACTGGTAATCTGGATGAGAACTGCGTGAACCGAATTATTCTTATCATTGTTTCTGGCGACGACCGCCCTGGGCTGACGAGTTCACTGGCGAAGATCCTTGCCAGCTACAACGTCCGTATTCTGGATATCGGACAAGCTGTCGTTCACGAGGCCCTTGCGCTCGGCATGCTCATCGAAGTGCCGGATGGCCACGACTTTACTCCGCTAAAAAAAGACCTCCTCGTTCGTGCCCACGACCTTGATCTCAAGATCAAGTTCAACCCAGTCAGCGAAGAAGCTTTCAAGCATTGGGTTGGATCCCAGGGAAAGTTTCGTTTCATCATCACCGTGCTCGGGCGCCAGATTACCGCCGAACAATTTTCCAGCATTACCGACGCCGTCTCGCGGCACTGCTTCAACATCGACCTCATTGAGCGTCTTTCCGGCCGGCTGTCGCTCACCGGACGCATCGAGGGGGCGAATGCGTGTGTCGAGCTGGAAATCAGCGGCGTCTCGGATTCATCCCCGGCGCTTCGCGCCGAACTGATGGAGCTTACGCATCGTTTCAATATCGATATAGCCTTTCAACGCGAGAGCATTTACCGCCGCAACCGCCGCCTGTTCGCTTTTGATATGGACTCAACCCTGATTCAGGGGGAAGTGATCGACGAACTTGCCAAGCTTCACGGCGTTGGAGACAAGGTCTCCGCGATTACCGCATCGGCTATGCGCGGCGAGTTGGATTTCAAACAAAGTTTCACGCGGCGTGTCGCGCTGCTCGCAGGCCTTCCAGAACCTCGGATAAACGGTATATTGCATTCGGTTCCGCTGGCCGCCGGAGCGGAGCGCCTTATCCAAACCGTCAAGTCCCTGGGGTACAAGACCGCGGTTCTCTCCGGCGGCTTTACATTTTTCGGCAAGCATCTGCAGCAGCGACTTGGCCTCGATTACGTTTACGCGAACGAACTCGAGACCGCAAATGGTGTGGTCACCGGCAGAGTTGTCGGCGAAATTGTGGACGGAAAGAAAAAAGCTGAACTGCTCAAAATGCTTGCCGGGAAAGAAAACATTTCTTTGGATCAGGTAGTAGCGGTCGGTGATGGCGCAAATGACCTGCCGATGCTCAATCTCGCCGGCATGGGGATCGCTTTTCACGCCAAGCCGCTAGTCCGACAGAGTGCCAGCCATTCCGTCTCTCACCTTGGACTTGACTCGCTGCTCTACCTGATCGGGGTGCGCGACCGCGACCTGGACGGCACGCAATTCCGCGCGAACTCAAGCTGAATGACTGTCCTACCCGAAAGACACGGTTCCTGCCCATCTGAGCCGCAAAGGGACGTCAGCCCGGGAGCAAGAGGTTGTTACGAAACTCCACGCCAGAACGGACCGGTGAGACGAATAACCTGTACAGCCGCGAAGCGGCGGTATGGGAAAGCCCGTCACGGCGTTGGCGGAAATGCAGGGTGGAGAAGCAGAGTACGCTTCGGCGGACGACAACAGCTCTGCAGCCATGAATCTTCACTGCCTCCTTCTTCATCTAGCCATCATGCTTCAGTTTTTGTCGTCCGAATCATTTGGGAACGCCGCTCCGCCGGAAGCTCATCCTCACTCCGAATCTGCCCTGCTCGACGCCTACTCGAACGCGGTCGTTTCCGCAGCGGAGAGAGTTAGCCCGTCGGTCGCGAAGATCGAGGTCACTCAGAAAGGCACTGCACGGAGTGGCCAGCCGCACGAACGCCACGGTGGCGGCTCGGGATTCGTATTCGCTCCCGACGGCCTTGTCTTGACCAACAGCCACGTCGTGCACAATGCATCGAAGATCGAACTGTCGTTGCCGGATGGCCGTCGCTGCCCTGCTCACCTGATCGGCGAAGATCCCGCAACAGATCTTGCGGTCGTGCGCATCGACGCACCGAGCTTGACTGCCGTTCAACTCGGCGACTCGCAAAAACTTCGCGTCGGCCAGTTGGCAATTGCTATCGGAAATCCTTACGGTTTTCAATACACAGTGACGGCCGGAGTAGTCAGCGCACTCGGCCGCTCGCTGCGCTCGTACTCCGGACGCATGATCGACGACGTCATCCAGACTGACGCCGCGCTCAATCCCGGCAACTCCGGAGGCCCACTCGTTTCGTCCGATGGTCAGGTCATCGGCGTAAATACCGCGACCATCATGGGAGCTCAAGGGCTTTGCTTCGCTATCGGAATCAACACGGCAAAATTCGTAGCCAGCCGTCTGCTGCAACAAGGGCGCATTCAGCGGGCTTACATCGGCGTTGAGGCACAGACGGTTCCGCTCCATCGGCGCGTAGTCCGCTTCTACGATCTAGCGAAAGAAACGGGAGTGATGGTCGTGGGAGTGGCCAACGGCAGCCCCGCGCAGAAGGCAGGACTGCAGGACGGCGACGTGATCATCGCCTTTGCCGGTCAGCCCGTGGCTGGAGTGGATGACCTGCATCGGCTGCTCACCGATGTGCATGTCGGCGTGAGAAGCACTGTTACGATCTTGCGCCGAACCGAGCGGTTGGAACTGGCGGTCGTCCCGCAGGAATCGAAAGAGTGAAGCGTTAGCCACGAAGGGCACGAAGTTACACGAAGGAATCTAGATTCTGTGAAATTTCCTTCAAGTTTTTCCTTCGTGCGCCTTCGTGTCCTTTGTGGCAAATGGTTTCCCGAACGAACAATTCTGAAGCCAGTGTGCTGACGCCTGGAGCCTGACGCCTGAAGCCTGGTTCCTTCATTGCAACTCGCTTTCCCCTATGTTAGTTTCTGAAACGAAAGGGATTTCCTTGCAGGCGACAGTTCCTGCCGGACTGGACAAGAAAGAGGCCGAGGTTTACCTGCGGCTTGATCCCGACCGGCTCCCAAAACACATTGCGATCATCATGGACGGCAACGGCCGCTGGGCGCGCAAACGTCATCTGCCCCGTGTTGCCGGACATCGCGCCGGAGTCACGTCTGTGCGTTATACGGTCGAGTGTGCCTCGCGCATCGGCATCCCTTCGCTCACGCTGTACGCCTTCTCCGAGGAAAACTGGAAGCGCCGCCCCAAGGCTGAAGTCGAGTTCCTGATGAAGCTGCTGGCGCGCTACCTGAAGCAGGAAGTCCCGACGCTGCACAAAAACAATGTGCGGCTCCAATACATCGGACGTCTGCATGAACTGCCGCCGTTTGTTCAGGAAAAAATGGAGTGGGCGCGCAAGGAACTTTCCTGCAACACCGGCATGATTCTGACGCTGGCGCTCAATTACAGCGCCCGTTCGGAAATGGTGGACGCGTTTCAATCCATGGTAAAAGCTGCTGCCAGCAACGGCGGACTCGATCACTTGAAGGTGGACGAAGAACTTATCTCGCAGCATCTCTACACGCGGCACCTGCCCGATCCCGACCTCGTCATCCGCACCAGCGGCGAGATGCGTCTAAGCAATTTTCTGCTGTGGCAGCTTGCCTATGCTGAAATTTATGTGACGCCGACCCTGTGGCCAGAATTTCGCGGCGTGCACCTGCTCGAAGGAATCGCCGACTACCAGAAGCGCGACCGCCGTTATGGCGGATTGAACGAATCACCGTCTTCATCTTCAGAACGATCAGGGCTGGCACGGGCCTCGCGCGCCCTGCGGAGCTGATCCGCTTGGAACTGGTCAAACGAATACTCACCGCCGTAGTGCTTATTCCGATTGTTCTGGTGATCGTGCTACGCGCGCCTGCAGCGGTGCTGGCGGTTTTCGCCGGAGCGATCGCGCTGCTTGCGATTCGAGAGTTGCTCACGCTGTCGGAAGGCTATCGCCTTCGTCCCATGCGCACGCCCACTTACATTTTCTGTGCGCTGTTTTTTCTGATCATGGCCGCTCATCCGGGCGCGACGGACCTGCTCTCGACCTCGGGCTTTGCGTATTTCGGTTTCGCCGCCGCTGTGCTCGCACCGTTTCTGTTT
>WNFZ01007329.1_pt1 | contig 16685 bp, 11 predicted proteins | sample 5400081 | NCBI WGS metagenome assembly WNFZ01 (sample SAMN13153365, study PRJNA577476) | soil metagenome | isolation source: 80 cm soil or saprolite under grassland replicate 1 | place: USA:California | collected 2016-06-15 | reverse complement strand
TGAGATCAAGGAATTCCATCTCTTCGAGATTCAATTCAACATTCAGCGCGTCGAGTGCATCATCCAAGTTATTCACTGTCGTCGGGCCGATGAGCGCAATGATAGGAAAGGTGTGCTGTAGGACATATGCGAGCCCTATTTGAGCGACAGTTGCATTTTTGCGAGTTGCCAAAACTTGTGCGCGCCGTAAACGTTCAAAATTCTCTTCCGAGTAGTAGACCTGTGTCACATTTTCATTACTGAATTCATCAGGTTTGAATCTACCGCTCATAAAACCACTAGCCAGCGATGACCATGCGAGCAAAGGAAATTGATGAGTTTTGTGCCATTGACGGGTTACATCGTCAGCAAACAGTGTGCCAGGGAATAACATTTTCTTCGGATGCGCCAGACTCAGGTTTGGACTGGAGATCGCGAATCCATTCAACCCATGCTCTGCTGCATATTGATTGGCCTCAGTGATACGTTCGACCCGCCAGTTCGAGGCTCCCAACGCGCGGATGCGTCCACGCGCCTGTTCTTGATTCAGTGCTTCGATGAGCGGACCAACTGGAACGGCCTCATCATCGCGATGCAAGAGATAGAGATCAATGGTATCAGTCTGCAATCTCTCAAGACTTTCACTGAGATCATCCCGAATCGCTTCTGGCGTGAGGCGTGGCACCCAAGGACTCCCAAATATGTTCTCACGATCAACAGCGGGATGACAGCCTTTTGTAATTAAGATCACGTCATTCCGTCGACCAGATTTCTGGAACCATCTGCCCAAGGTTTTTTCGCTGTCACCAAAACCGTAAATATGCGCTGTATCAATACAATTCCCACCGGAATTAAGAAATCTATCGAGCAATTCCGCGGCGCGGTCGTATGTATTTGGTGTAAACGCGCTTGTTCCAGCTCCCAGTCCGATAACTGAAATAGGCTTTTCGACTTGAGTAATCTTAATGGAGCGCATTATCTCTGATTAGTTCATGATTTTCTGCAAACGGGAATACGCTTCATCCCAATCTGCAGTTTGATTCGGTTCATACACCTCGGGTTCAAACGAGGCGCGCACAACCTCACGCGCGTCTGCCAATGAGCCTAAATGATTCATTCCAATCGCCTGCATCAGGATATTGCCAATCGCGGTCGCTTCCACAGGACTCGTGATGACAGTACGTCCAGTGGAATTTGCAGTCCATTGATTCAACAAGCGATTTTTTGTCCCACCGCCGATGATATGAATGGGATCCAGATGTTTACCTGTTAACTCTTCTAATCGTTCGAGCACAAGACGATATTTCGAGGCAATACTTTCCAATACGACGCGCAAAATCTCGCCTTTTGTTTGCGGCACACCTTGATTGGTATCCGCGCAATATTTTTGGATGCGGAATGGCATATCACCAGGATGTAGAAATTCGGCAAAATCAGGATCAATCAACGACACAAACGGCTCGGACTCAGTCGCGAGCTGGGTCAATGCGTCGAAAGATAATTCCTCACCCTGACGCGCCCACTCGCGGCGACATTCCTGCACCAACCATAAACCCATGATGTTTTTGGAAAGCCGCCATGTACCAAACACGCCACCTTCATTGGTAAAGTTATATTCGAGCGCTCTTTCATTGACAACTGGTTGATTCGCTTCCAGACCCATGATGGACCACGTTCCCGAACTGATCCATGCAAAATCTTGATTCTCTGCTGGAATAGCAACGACTGCAGAACCTGTGTCATGACATGCGGGAAGGAGAATCGGGATGGCGCCTGTACCGATCTCTTCTGCAAGGCTTGGGCGTAGGGTTCCAATTGATGTGCCGGAATCAGTTACCGGCTTGAAAATATGCGAGGGAATGTTGAAAGCCTCAAGAATAGTCGTAGACCAAATCCGTTTATGCGGGTCAAAACATTGGGTTGTGGTCGCATTGGTAAATTCATTGGTAATCTCCCCACTCAGCCAATAGTTAAACAAATCGGGAATGGTCACAAAATTCTTTGCAATATCAAACAACGGCGACTTTTGCAAAACCATTGCCAACAGTTGATAAAGCGTGTTGATTTGCATGAACTGAATTCCCGTATTGTTGAAGATCTCTGCACGTGACATGCACTTGAATGCCTCATCTAACATGCCATCTGTGCGTTCATCGCGATGATGAAATGGGTTGGACAATAAAGCTCCATTTTTATCGAGCAAGGCAAAATCCACGCCCCAAGTATCGAGTCCTATGCTGTCAAGCGAGTTGCCAACTTGTGATGACGATTTTCCTAACCCTTCCTTAATGTCTGACCAAAGACGCAACACATCCCAATGCAAGCCATCATTCAAACGCACAGGGCCATTGACGAAGCGGTGGGTTTCTGTCAATTTGAGACGTCGGCCATCCAATGTACCGATGATGGTTCGACCACTCTCGGCTCCAAGGTCAATGGCAAGGTAATTGTGTGTGACCGCCATGTCTTTATCTTAATCCAAATGAAAATATTCTTCCAATTCGACAAACACTTCATCAGGGCGAGCATTGGAATCTGTAAATGGGGACATAAACTCCTGCCAGCGCGTGTTGACTTCTTTAGCAGCCATCTTTGCTTGCGCCACAGCAAGACCTTCATCGGTTTCAAAATAACCAAAGATCAAGCCGTCTTCATGCATGAATAATGAATAATTATGCCAGCCACTTTCTCGCAAGGCATCCAACATCTCGGGCCAAACGTGCTTATGATGTTCCTTGTATTCCTCGAGACGGTCTTGCCTGACTTTGAATTGGAATCCAACCCGGTTCATGGTATCCTTCTGTGGGGACCTGGCTCCTCTCCGAATGGAGAGGAGCCAGAGCTGGGACATCTATATTTTATCTATGTATATTGTCAACGCTGTAGATGTCATCAATATTGCAGAAGAGTTTCGGGCATCGAACATAGGACCCGATTCTCATCTCCTTCAGTACTCGGGACGTGATGGATTGATCGCTTTCTTCATGTGATCTTTGTTGCATGTTCTGAACGGTCTCATCAAGGCATCACGAAGCCGTTACTTGAACGCATCTACTCCTTCGTCGATGTTATCCTTATTCCATACAGTGGCCGGTCCCATCACGACACGCAAAGCACCTTCCGCATCAGGACGCGTGGCGTCTTTTTCGATGGTGAGGGTTCCCATGTGCCCAGCTTCGAACTGTACGCCTTCCGCAGGCTCGAGGGCGCCCGAGGCGATCAGGTAGGCCGCATAGTAGGTTGTATAACCCAGGTCCTTGAAGTTCCACAAGGCGATCTCGGGCGCGCAGTCGTTCTTGACGAAGGTCACCATCTCGGCTGGCAAACCCAGACCGCTCACCTTCACCGTGTCGCACAGATTGTCGTCCTGCACAACTTTAGCCGCCGCGGCTACGCCCACGGTCGTCGGTGCCATGATCAGCTTCATGTCCGGATACTTATCCAAGAGCGCCTGCGCCTCTTGTGTACTCTTTTCCGTTTCATCATTGCCGTAAACGACATCGAGCAACTCTAGCTTAGAGTACTTGGCATCCTTGAGCACTTCCTTCAGCGATGCAATCCAGGCGTTCTGGTTGGAAGAATCTGGGCCGGCGGAGAGCACAGCAAACTTGCCGCCGTCTGCTCCCAAGATATCCAGCGCCATATCGGCCATCACTTGGCCAAGCGTATCGAAGTCCACCTGAGCGACAAACAACTGCTCACCTTGTGCAGATGGAATGTTCGAATCCCACGTCACGACAGTGACGCCAGCATCGCGGGCGGCTTGTACAGCGGGCCCAACCTGGTCACCGGCATTATTAGAGAGCATGATGGCATCTACGCCCTGCGTGGTCGCGTTGGTGATGATGGGGATTTGGTCGGTCCCGGCGCCGCCGGTGGCTGGCGCCAGGAATTGCAGTTCAGCCGAATTCTGCAATTCTTCGGCGGCCGCCAAAGCGCCTGCATGCGCCAGATCAAACACGGCGTTGCCCAAGAACTTGGGCAGGAATACCATATTCAATTCCTTGCCCGGGGTGGCTTTTATGACTTCCCCTGAGGGAGCCTCCGTGGCTGGTGCCTCAGTAGGTGCCGCTGTTGCCGGAGCTTCCGTTGGAGCCTCTGTCGGAGCCACCGTGGCGGGAGCCTCGGTCGCGGGAGCTTGGGTCGCGGGAGGTGGAGCTGCCGTAGTCGCCGGCGCACATGCCGAGAGCAGCAGCATAAATACGACCGAGAGCATCATTAGTTTTTTAAACATCTTCTTTCTCCTTTTCTCAAGATAGATCTAAGGTTGAATCGTCCGTACATTGTGGCAAGATGAAATTGTGTCTGGGTTATCCTCCTTTCTCTTCTTCTCCAACACGTATCCGCTGAACACGACGTTGGTTCCAGACTTCCCATATCCCGCGTCCGATATTAGGCACCAGGACAGAGAGAATGAGCAGCGCGCCGATCACGCCCGTCTGATTTTCGCCAGGAACATTGAGCAACCCCATCCCATTGCGCAAATTTAGAATGATCAGGATCGATAGTAAAACGCCATACAGCGAACCTGTTCCACCAAAAATGCTGACTCCACCTAGCAATACCATCGTGATGACTTCGAGTTCGGTGCCGATTGCGGTATCTCCTCGTATCGAGCCTAAGCGTGCGGCTAACAACAAGCCTGCAAAGGCAGAAATCAAGCCTGAGACAATGAACAGGATCATTTTGACTCGGCGTACATTCACGCCCGAATAGCGGGCCACCTCGCTATTATTCCCGATGACGAATACATAGCGACCTCCACCTGACCGCTGAAGAATGATCAAAGCGATAATCAGTAAAACAAAGAAGATGATGACAGCCAGCGGGAAGGGCCCGACCATTGGCTTCTGCCCAAGGCGATCAAACCAGTCTGGGAAGTTGCCAACTGAGCGATTCTCTAAAAGCACATGCGCGAGCCCACGAAAGCCAATCAAACCGGAAAGGGTGACGATCAACGATGTCATCTTCCCGTATGCGACCATAAAACCGTTGAACGCTCCCGTAAGTACACCGGTAAAAAGCCCAGCGAAGACACACCAACCGAAAGGCACTCCTTTCTCAAATAGGTATCCCATTACGCAGCCTGCTAATGCCATCACGGAAGCAACTGATAAATCAATCTCGCCGTTGATAATGATGAACGTCATGATCAGCACGATAATGATCTTCTCGATATGTAGTTCAAACAGGTTGATCTGATTTTGGAACTGAAGATAGTGAGGGGTCATGGAGGAATTGAAGATGACAATCGCAATGAGAAGGAGGAGTAATACGCCTTCCCAGCTCTTGAGCCGTTCCAAGCTACGCAGCATGACTTTCCTCCTCTTTGATCACCTTCTCTTCATCTGCCAGATGAACCTCCTGTCCTCGCTCATTCCATAAAGTGCCAAGCCGATTGATGATTACTGCGTCGATGATCGCTGCCACCAAAATCAACAAGCCTAACAGAGCATCCACCCAGAAATCACTGATCACCAACCAGCGGAGCAAACTCTGCTGGAGCAGGTTGATCATTAAGGCTCCCAAGAGTGCCCCGAAGAGCGTGCCTTTCCCACCGTTCGTGCTGACACCACCAACCACGGCCGCGGCAATTGCCTTTAATTCCATTCCACTTGCCGCTGCCGTATTGAGATTGCCATAGCGCACCAAGTACAAAAAACCTGCCAACCCGGCGATTGCGCCACATAATATAAAGGCTGTTAGCACAATTCTCTGTGAAGGCAGACCACCAATTCGAGCCGCATCCGGGTTCGAGCCAATCGCATATAACCTGCGACCGAACCGCAGATAAGAGGTCACAAATTGAAAAATGATGAACATCAACAATGCACCCACAACCACCGGTCGGACACTGAACCCACCGATGGAAAAGAGTTGCATACTGCCAAGCTGAGTGACCCATCCTGGCAGATCGTTAATCACAACCATCTTATTGCCCGGATAAGCCACCAAGGTTGCACGGTAAATGGCTAACGTACCCAGCGTGACAATAATGGATGGGACTCGACCATACGATACCAACAAGCCATTGATCAAGCCTAGGCATGCACCCGCGCCAATTGCTAACAACATGGCCAGGACCGGATTTAAATCGGGAAAAGCAGTCAGTTGTTTTCCAATAAAAAATGCTGTCAAGCCCACAATCGAGCCAACCGATAAATCATAGTTGCGAGTCAATAAGACGAGTGTCTCTCCCAGAGCAACGACCGCAATAATTGCGACATCGCTGGTGACCCGGTTCAAGATACGGGGACTAAAGTAACCTTCGATCTGAGAACCAAAAAACAGAAGGACGAGGGCAATCAGCACGATCAGACTCAACTCACGAAGTTGCTCCGGACGAACGTAGCGTTTGAACCGCTCCATTAGGCAGCCTCCATTGCGTCGTTATTTTGTCCCATGGCAGCCGCCAAAATGGTTTCCTGCGTGGCTTCCCTGCGGCTGAAGATACCCATCTGCCTGCCCTCACGCATGACCAGAATACGATCACTCATTGCCAGAATCTCAGGCATATCTGATGAAATCAGAATCAGACCTAATCCTTGATCGGCAAGTTCACTGATGATGTGATGGACTTCAGCTTTTGCACCCACATCGATCCCGCGTGTTGGCTCATCCAGGATGAGGATTCGAGGGTGTGTATTCAGCCATTTGCTCAACATCACCTTTTGCTGATTACCCCCAGAGAGCATGGCCACGGGATGTCGAATCGAAGGTGTGCGTATGGAGAGACGTTGCCGATAATGTTCCGCAGTAGCTTCCTCACTACGCCTTTGGATAAGACCAAAACGAGAGAGGTATTGATGTAACACCGGCAGGGAAATATTGCTTGTCATCGACATTGGCATCGTCAAACCAATCTGACGTCGGTCTTCACTCACATAGGCAATTCCCAGACCTAGTGCTTGTTCCGGGGAACGGATTTTTTCTGATTTGCCATTGAGAATGATCTCTCCAGAATCAGCAGGTTCTACGCCGAACAATGCCAGACCCACATCGGTACGCCGCGATCCAACCAACCCTGCAAAACCCAACACCTCGCCGCTATGCACTTCAAAGCTAATATCAGAAAATGCGTTTTGCTTGTTCAAGCTTCGCACAGATATTAAGAGTTCGCCACGCTTCCCATCCCTTTTGGCAAAAAATTCTTCGACCTTGCGCCCAACCATGTCTCGGATAACTCGTTCACGGGTCACCTCTTTGCGCGGCAATGTTGATATCCACTTGCCATCGCGAAATATGGTCACGCGGTCTGCAATTTGGAATACATCCTCCATCCGATGGCTGATAAAAAGGATCGAGACACCTTGATTGCGGAGTGAACGTGTTAATTTAAACAACCGCTCCACTTCATGGGCCGAGAGGGAAGCAGTCGGCTCATCCATAATGAGTACTTGTACGTTGAGCGAAATGGCTTTTGCAATTTCGATCGTCTGCTGCGCGGCAAGCGTCAAACCGCGCGCAGGTCGACGCACATCGAGTCTCACATCTAACTTGGTAAGAATTTTTTCAGCCTCCTCGTACATTTTGCGCCAATTCACAATCACCCCTTGAGAGCGATGCGAAATAAAAATATTTTCCGCTACATTCAAATCGGGATAGATCGTTGGCTCCTGATAGATTGCAGCAATTCCATATGCTTGGGCATCCACTGAACTAGTTACTCGAATGGGTTTGCCATCTAAGAGGATTTCTCCATCATCGGGATGATAGACCCCAGTCATGATTTTGATGAGGGTTGATTTCCCAGCGCCGTTCTCCCCCAAGAGGGCCTGAACTTCACCAGGATAAAGATCAAGCGACACATCGTCGAGCGCTTGAGTCGTATCAAAGCGCTTGGAAATATGTCGCAGCTGAAGAACCGGTACTTTCACTTCAGCACTCACGAAAAACGACCTCCTCTATTCAGGCTGGAATCAAATTTTCGCTACATACCGTAAACAAGATATTTGCCAACTGCAGGCGAGTTTTCCATTCATCGGTCATGTTGGAATCTGTAAACAAATGGGCAATTTGCTGTGGACGGGCAAAGGGTGTTAGGTCCTCTTTGCCAAACTTAGAGGAATCAACCAAGGCATACAAAATTTGCGCGGATTCGATGACCTTCCGCTTTAATTGCGCCTCCGCTAAATGAACTTCCGTCATCCCCCGTTCCAGACTAAAACCACTGCAAGAAAGAAAAGCCTTCTGAATATGTAGTTCCTCAATGATATGTTCGCTCAACAATCCCGTGACAGATGAAGATTCATTATTAACGATCCCACCAATCAATATGACCGTGTTGGTGGTATTTTGAGCCAGCTCGCGTGCCACCTCGAAACCGTTGGTCATTACTCGCAAGTGTCGCCGTTCAGATAGTGCTTTTGCAAGGTAATAAGCTGTGCTGCTGGCATCCAGCAAAATGGAGTCACTATCATTAACCAAAACAGCCGCCGCACTTGCAATCGCAAGTTTGGCAGCTGCATTTTGTTGATAACGTCTCACAAAGGAATTATTTTGAAATTGGTCTCGCTGGCTTAACACGGCTCCCCCATGCACTCGCATCAACAATCCCTGTTCTCCAAGAGCGTTGAGGTCATTCCGAACGGTACCCTCCGAGACGTCCAAAGCTGTCGCCAGTTCCGGAACGCGCAAACCTGGCTGTCTTCGTAATATATCTAATAAAGATTGGCGTCGTTCGTAAGTAGTCACGGGCGATCCTTGTTGAATTTTGTTGATTTTTGTTGAATTCGGTAAATGCATAGTATCAAATTTGATGTTTTTTGTCAATATTATTCTTCGTAAAGAGATAACCTTAATTGCGATTAATCAAAAAGCGAGACTCTGGAAATTGACCACTACATTCAAAAATTACTAAACTACAGGTCAATCAAAGCTCGATTGACTGTGGTCCGGGCAGTAGATCTAAGGATTTTCCGGCAAAGCGGAACGTTCCTGTCATTCCAACAGGCAGGGTTATATTTCCGTGCACATGACCGTTTTCAAAATATAGATTCGCTTCGATCTGCCCACGCGGGTGGACCATCTCGCCACATAATCTCGTCAGGTGACCTGGCATGGGCGCGATGTCGACGCTGTCAAAACCGAACGAGGCAGGACGAATACCTAGCAGACTGGCAAAATAGTGATACAGTGGGTGCGCGCCCCAACCGTGACAATCAGATCGGGTGGGTTCTGGTTGTTCCGGAGTCGTCTTAAAACCTTGCACGGACAGATCGAACCACAACCCCATCCGTGAAAAGAAAGCCCCAGGCTGTTCCAGAATGCGGAAGGTTTCAAAAAGATAGTGGTTGAAATATATCGTGGTACGCGTCAGGGAAGCATCATTCAGGAGGTTTTGAGCCACCGGGATATGCTGTCCATCTTTAAGTGCACCTGAGAGTAATGCCAGGCACTGTGTGTGCTCAGAGAAGTGCTTGTGTGCCAAGTCATCAGCGAACAATCCGCGTCGCTCCTCCCAGAAGGCATCACGGATTGCGGCAGCAACTGTCTCACGCCAAAATTGCCAGCGCTGTGCCAAGAAACGATCACCCGCCCAATCCTCCAGGCTGGCGGCCAATCCCAATGTGTAAACCAAGTGCCAGTTGAGCAATCCGCTGCAATTGTTAAAGCCATCGGGAGGCACGCCCAGCGGCCAATCCGCAATCCAATCTGAAAAGTTCCAGCCATCCGGCGCCTTCAGCAAGTTGTTGGATTGCAGATGCGCTAGAAAAGCATCCAAGATCGCACGCATGCCAGGCAACAATAATCCAAATAATCTGATTGCCTTGCGGGGCAGACGGTCGTCAGTACTGATCACATAGGTGGTCAGTGCCTCCAGTCGCGAGTCGCCAACGTACATCAATTGTTCATAGTAGGGGCAGTCCATAAAGGTCTCATGAGCACACATCTGCAGTCCACGCAGTGCCACAGGAATGACTGAGTCAAGACGCTCATCACTACTGATGAAGCGACTCTGCATCTCCAGGGGGTAGCGTGTCTCCAGCAGATGAAACGCATCAATCGTTAGGGGTTCGCCACCAGTTTCAATCAGCAGTTCGACAAAGCGCCCGGCCCGCCACCATAGCGGTTCAAAATGCCGCTGCGCGCCGCCATCTGCCTGAATGATGTCGCGGCATAGGGCAATAAACGTCCGTCCTTCGACTTCATCGCGCCGCCCCTTGCTCTGACTCGAATGATCAATATACAGTGCCTCAGCCCAACCGATCGTTAATTGGCTACTTTGGCCACCTGACAACTCAAACTGAGGATAAGCACAGACATAATCATCCAAATCTATAATCACTTGACGACATGTGTGAGGCGGTACAACGAGCGGTGCAGCCCCATCGATCAGGGCTTGCCATATGGCTTCTTCTGTCTCGAGACTGGCGCCTGCGACAACGGGGACCTTCTCAACATCGCTCCAGGTTCCCTCGGAAACATGACGTACCCGTCCACCAAATCTTTGGACAGCCAGCTGGGCAGGTAAGGTGGAGGGATAGAGCAGATGCACCGCCTGAAGCCCAAACGGCGCAAGAACATCCTCGTGCCTCGCTATGGTTGCCTCCCAGCCATCTCCTTCTCCCTTTTCGATCCCCCAAGGATAAGTTCCGCCGTCCGTAGTCTGAATCGGTTCTACGAACCAAGCCGGGTTTATCGATGAGAATTTTGGCAAACTGAAAGTAACTCCGTTTACTTGCTTAGTTTCCCAAGCAGCGGATCTTGTAGACACCATGTCTCCAAAGGCACCCCCGGCTTCCAGTAAAAAGCCCGGCCTCAATCCAATCTGTGCTTGTGGACCGATATCGCCCAACCGCCAGACAATCGCCACCAAGGTATGCTGTCCAACTGACAAATCTAGATCATAGGATTCGTAGAACCAGGCTCGGTCTGATCCTCGCTCCGGTCCGCGTCCTTCCAACTGTCCATCTACATATAACTGATAGCGTTCATCGGCGCTGACGTGGATACGACATGGGTGCTTGAGGAAACGATGTGTTGTAGACAGAACCAGTTGGCTATCTATGACCAAGCCCAGGATGGTGCAACGCTATTAGCGCTGAGATCAGCCGCGAGATGACTGAGTCCATTTATTGGAATATTGTCAAACCCGCTCCATGCCGTGAACCTGTTGCAGCAACTCTTCCATAATGTCTTGGGGATGTCTGGCCCATGCACTCTTCTGAAACATTAACACGCTTACCAGTGGCATATCGTTGAACATATCCATGATGTCCATGCCCATGGCACCATCACTGGCATAGCGATCTTCACCACCACTCCCAAACATTTTGCGCGCCTCTGTTTCAATTCGCGAATAATAGGAACTAAATATGACCTTGCCACGAGAGTCATCCATCCATTCCCGAATGGTAGATTCTTTATCAAGGATACAGGGTAGGTTGAAGGTCGAATTGAGCGTGACGGGGAGGCGGCAACGGATATCAGCCGAGGAGGCACCTATAAGCAGATCAAATTCGCCGTCTTCGGTGATCCATTGTTTATACTTGGGTTGATAGTAAGCGAAAGATCGGAAATCCAATGGGATGGAAACGAATTTGGTCTCACCCGGCTGCAGTTCCACCTTGGCAAAGCCTTTTAACTCTTTTTCCGGACGCATCAAGCCAGACTTTCGATCATGGACGTAGACTTGGACGATTTCCTTGCCCGCAAGGTCGCCTGTGTTAGTAATATCCACCATAACCGTGACGCCGTCCACGTCTTTGAAATTTTTCGCCGACACTCTGGCATTACTGTACTCAAATGTAGTGTAGCTTAAGCCATAGCCAAATGGGAACAGGACTGGCATTTTCTTTGCATCATAATAGCGATAGCCAATGAAGAGTCCTTCGCCATAATGAACTCTGCCTGCGCTGCCGGGCCAATTCGTGTGCGAAGGTATATCTTCAAGTTTGAGGGGGAAGGTTTCACTGAGTTTGCCGCTGGGATTGACTCGCCCAAAGAGAATATCGGCTAGAGCCGAGCCGCCCGCTTGGCCCATCATCCAAGCTTCGAGTACGGCGGAGACAGAGTCAATCCACTCACTCATTGCTACCGGAGAGCCATTATTGAGGACAACAACGGTCTTGGGTTGCACTTTGGAAACGGCTTTGATGAGAGCAACCTGCTGTTTGGTCAAGTCAAGGTCTTGACGATCATACCCTTCGGATTCTTTGAAAGTAGGGAGGGCAATGTAAAGCAGTGCCACATCAGCGGATTGAGCTAGGGCTACAACTTCGTCAATTAAATCCTGCTGGAAGGAAGCATCCGCTGGGTAACCTTCTATGTAAGTTATTTCGGCGTTTTCGGCGCGGGACTGGAGTTCTTTGAATGGCATCGAAACTTTCGTGGCGTTGATGTGAGAACTGCCACCGCCCTGGAAGTGGGCATTCTCGGCCGAGCGCCCGATCACAGCGATATGTTGATGGCCATTCAGCGGTAGAAGTCCGTTGTTCTTCAACAAAACCATGCCCTCGGCAGCGATCTTGCGCGCCAGCTCGTGATGCGTATCAATATCGAAGGAGCCTCGCTTGGGCGTTTCTTTTGCCTTCAACACGATCCGTAAAATTCGCCGGACGGATTCATCTAAAACGGCTTCATCCAATTCACCCGAGCGAACTGCCTGGACCACAGCTTTAACCCGGCGGTCTTGAGGTCCGGGCATCTCCCAATCCAACCCGGCTTTGAGGGCCGCGACCCGGTCGCGCACCGCGCCCCAGTCTGAGACGATCAATCCCTCGAACCCCCATTCGTTCTTGAGGATTTCAGTTAGCAGTTGATGATGTTCGGAAGCAAATGTGCCATTGACTTTGTTATAGGAGCACATGACCGTCCACGGTTGTGCCTGCTTGACAGCTTTTTCAAAGGCAGGCAGGTAGATCTCACGTAGGGTACGTTCATCTACTTCGGCACTGATACTGAAGCGTTGGAACTCTTGATTATTGACAGCATAATGCTTAAGCGATGTCCCCACGCCTTTGGATTGCACCCCATTGATGAAACTGGCAGCCATTTCTCCTGCTAGGTAAGGGTCTTCAGAGAAATATTCAAAGTTGCGTCCACCCAAGGGAGAACGCTTCATATTGATACCAGGCCCTAGCAACACGTCGACGTTGAGCGCGATACATTCTTCCGCGAGAGCAATGCCCATTTGCTTCACCAACTCCACATCCCAGGTAGAGGCAGTACAAGATGCGGTCGGAAAACAGGTGGCTGGCAAACTTTTCATACCCATTGAGTGAACGTCAGGCACACGGCGAAGGCCATGCGGACCATCTGAAACAATCATCTCCGGGACGCCAAGGCGGTCCACTGGCGTGGTTGTCCACGCACTGGCTCCCGTACAAAGGGCAGCTTTTTCTTTGAGAGTCATTTGGGACGTGATCGCTTGAATGTCTGTTGGCATGATAATGATTGAGTCCTTTTCTGGAAACGAACTGAGTTGTCGCCCAAATATGATTTGATTCTGGTGTGGAGCTATCGGATTGCACCAGATGTCAGGCCGGAAACGATTTGCCGCTGGAAGAACATGAACAGGATCAGCGGGGGAATCGTGATAACGAGCACAGCCGCAAACAACAGGTTCCATTGCGAGCCAAACTGACTTATGAAGGCAAACAGGGTCACTTGGACAGTGATATTTTGGTTACCTGGTAGGAAATAAAGTGGCAGTGTAAAGTCGTTATAGACAATGACCGACGAAATCACAATCACCGTCACAATGGCCGGCCACAACAATGGCACAATGATTTGAAAAAATATTTGCAGAGGAGCAGCTCCATCCATAATTGCCGCTTCATCGATCTCCCTGGGAATGGTAGCCATGAAGGCGCGAAAAACCAGGATCGCAAACGGAATCTGGAACGCGACCTCTACGAATATTAGGCTGGGAAGCGTTTTGTAGATGCCCAACCTTTGCAACAAGAAGATGGTTGGGACAACTGCAGGAGGGATGATCAGCCCACTCAAGACAATTCCGTTTGCCACCCACGCCATCCGGTCATTCCGGCGCTGCATGATAAAGGCGACAAATGCCGACAAGAAGACAATCAGAATCACCGAGCCTACAGTTAGAACTGTGCTGTTCCAAAACGCTCGATACATACGGTTGTTGCCGAAGGCTAAAACCTTTCGAATGTTTTCGAAAAGCTGAAACTGGCTTGGCCAAGTGAACTGGAAAAGTCCGGCCTCCGCAGGTGGCTTGGTGGCAGTCAGGAAAATGAATATGAATGGCACCACATAAAGAATGCCAATCACAATGAGTGATACAACGTCAACCAGTACTCTCGAAATGGATCTCCAGGCGCTCTCAACTTTCCACTGTATCATAGCTCAATCTCCTGCCGGTTAAAGAACCGCATCAAGGGGTAGACAATAAGAGTAACAAGAATGAACAAAACCACATTCCCAGCAGTGGACAATCCGTAAAAGCCTGCTCCATATTCCTTGAAGATTACTGAGGTCAACACATCTGAGGCAAACCCAGGGCCGCCATGAGTCATACTCCATATCAGATCGAAGCGACGCAGGCCGCCAATGAATGCCAGCAAAATCACTGTGAAGGTTGCGTTGCGGGTCAGTGGGAGGATCACGTGGCGGAACTCTGCCCATGCTCCGCCCTCAAGTCGGACAGCATCGAAATATTCTGGCGGGATCGACAGTATTCCGGCAATGAATATCACGGTTGCTATGCCAAGGCCCTGCCAGATGTCCACGAAAGCTACTGAGAAGAGAGCAAGGTTCGGGTCTCCTAGCCAATCTGGCCCTGCAAGACCAAACGATCGCAGGACTGTATTGATGAGCCCCGCTGACGGTTGCATGAGCGCCGCGAATGTGATTCCAATGGCGATGATGCTTACGAGCGTTGGAAAGAAAATAATGCTACGAAATAACCCCTTGAGTCGTATTCTTGATGTAAGCAGCATAGCAAGTGGCAACGAGATGATCACCTTTGCTATACACGTGAGCAGTGCATACATGATTGTATGGCGCAACCCGGACATCAGTTGGGGGTCTTTCAGAAACACAGCAAAATTATCCAGTCCTATGAATGTCGCGTCGAACAGCGACCAGCGGGTTAGGCTGAAGTAAAACGAGAGGGCGGTGGGAATAATGAAGAATACACCGAAAACGAATGCTGCCGGAAGATAAAACCACTTCGGGTATGTTCGCTGGACTGCCCGGGGCTGCGCGTTGCTGATCATAGGACCTCACTTTAGGAATTGGTGATCGAGCGTTTGTAGGGTCTGAGACCGACAACAGCAGCCGGTCTCAGACCAAAGACAAACGTAATGACGAATTTCAAGCGCGTGTGCCTATCCTAAAATATGAATTACCAGCCCGGCAGGCCGAGCTGCTCTGCCTGCTTCTTGACATCTTCATCGTAGGCCGCGGCTGCATCGGCGGGTGACATCTGACCGGTTCCAACGGAAACACAGAGTTGGGGGAGGCTTGGTCCCTTGATGGGAGAAAGAAATTCAAGCGCGGGATAGGCATTTCCAGAATCGATGTACCCGTTGAGATCATTTACAAATGGAAGAACATCACTGGGAAGCTTGGCGCCTTTGATCAGGTATGGACCGGCTGGCGTTACCTTGGCTGTGATTGCATCGGCACCCTCTGTCGAGGCGACAAAGGCAAAGAAATCTTTGGCTACATCGATGTGTTCGCTTGTCTTCGGAATATAGAACGCCAGGGGCATCCAAACCGTCGCGCCGTTCTTTGAGGCATCTTTGCCGGGTAGAGCAAAGAACCCAATGTCCTTCACCTGATCAGGATAATTGGTGGCGACAGTGTTCATCACCTGTGTCAGCATTGGGTATTGGGCAACCTTGCCGTTCGCAAGCATCTCCAAGCCTTGTTCGAATCTTGTGGTTGCGAAATCCTTTTGATACCAGCCCTTCTGCAAACCTTCCTGTAGATGGTTAAAGCCTTCCAGCGCTCCCGGCGTGGTGGCGTATTTCGCCTTGTTGTCTGTGTAATCTGCGGCAAAGTTTGGGTTAGCCTGAACAACGTTGTAATTATCCGCGAGTACAAAGAGTTGCGAGGTCCAGTCGTCACCGTAGGTTTGGAGCACTGGCGGGATTCCGGCTGCCTTGATTTTCTCATTGTTCGCTTCGAATTCAGCCCAGGTTTTGGGTACGCTCAGCCCTAGCTGTTCGTAAATCTTCTTGTTGTAGAGGACACCGCCAGAGGCCGCGTACCCGACCGGCACTCCGTAGATCCCATCATCCTGCGATACAGTGGGGAGAAACGAATCGACAATATTGGCAATGAATGGCTCGCCTGAGAGGTCCACGAGCGTATCGGACGGATGCAAAGGTTGGAGAAGCGAGCCGGAGTTGAAATAGAAGATATCGTTCATCTCACCAGTCGCCAAGCGTGTCTGGACAAGGTTAGGGATGTCTGCACTCGCTCCGGGTGGCACTTCGATATCAAAGGTCACGTTCGGATGCATAGCCGTATAGGCATCGGTGAGCGCATTGATCATCAACTGATCATTTTGATTTTGTGAAGTCAGCAGGCTCAACGTGACGGGTTCCGCGGCCGCAGGTTCAGTTGCGGCTGGGGCTTCTGTCGCCGCTTGGGTAGCGGGAGCTTGTGTTGCGGCGGATTGGGTTGCCGCGGGTGCGGCGGTCTGTGTCGCCGCAGGGGCACATGCTGCCAGCACAAATGCCAATAGGCACAAAATACTGAGAGCCCTAGAGAATATCTGGTCCTTA
>WNFZ01003954.1_pt1 | contig 16690 bp, 18 predicted proteins | sample 5400081 | NCBI WGS metagenome assembly WNFZ01 (sample SAMN13153365, study PRJNA577476) | soil metagenome | isolation source: 80 cm soil or saprolite under grassland replicate 1 | place: USA:California | collected 2016-06-15 | reverse complement strand
TCCTCCAGGGAGGATGGAGGTGTGGCGGAACCCCAGCCCGACACCGTGCGACTCCTCCTCGAAGGCCATCGGGCCCTGGCGGCAGAGCTGCTGTCCAGCTTGGAGGAGCGGGGCTATCCGGACGCCCGGCCGGCGCACGCCGCGTTGTTCATGAACATCGACCGACGGTCGGGGACTCGTCTCACCGAGCTCGCCCGGCGGGCCCGGATCACCAAGCAGGGCATGATGCTGATCGTCGACGACCTGGAGAATCGGGGCTATGTCCGGCGCGTGCCGGACGTGGAGGACGCGAGGGCCAAGGTCGTCCGTCTGACGGCGCGGGGCCGGCGGTACGTGGCGGAGGCCCGCCGCGCGGTGGCCGCGCTGGAGGCTCGGGCCCGTCGGGAGCTCGGCGATCGCCGGTACGAGGCCCTCCGGAGCTCCCTCGAGCAGCTCGTCGGGATGGGCGGCGAGGTGACCGAGGAATGAGCCGCGCGCGGGCCACTAGACGCCGATCGTCACGTTCAACAGCTTCCCCACGCCGAAGGTGACGAGCGCTGCCCCACCTCCGATCAGCATCATGCGGAGACCGGCCAGGTAGAACGGTCGGCCCGTGAGGAACGACATCCCGGCGCCGATCGCGAACAGAGCGACCAGGGCGAGCGCAGCGGAGGTCGCAACAGCGGCGTTGCCGCTTCCGAAGAGGAAGGGCACCAGGGGGATCGCGGCGCCGCTGGAGAACGTCGCGAACGACGAGCCCGCAGCGGCCCACGGTGACCCCAGACCCTCATCCGGATCGAGGCCGAGCTCCTCGCGGGCGTGGGTGTCGAGGGCCACCTGCGGATCCCGCATCAGCTCCTCGGCCAGCCGAGCGGCCAGATCTTTGGAGATGCCCTTGCGCTCGTACAGGAGCGCCAGCTCCTGGCGCTCCGCCTCGGTGTCGGAGCCGATCTCGTGAGCCTCGAGGTGGATCAACCGCTCGAACACCTCGCGCTGCACCCGCATCGAGACGTACTCGCCGGCGGCCATGGAGAACGCGCCCGCGAGAAGACCCGCCACGCCCGCCAGGACGATCACGTTGTTCGATACGCCCGCGCCGGCCACGCCCTTGCCTCCCACGCGCTGCTCTGTGGCGATCGGCCCAGGGTGGGGAACGATCTTCCATTGCCGCCCCCGCATGCGGCGAACGATCGAGGCCAGCATCGAGACATGGCCCTTGGTCTTTAGGTCCTCCGGCGACAGGCTGGGTCCCATGGTCGAAGGCTACGACGTGCGACGACCTCGCACGTTCCGGCCCTCGGCCCCTTCGACGAGACGGTAGGGTGAACGCCGATGGAATCGGGGGGGCCCGAAGAGCTCGCTGATGGCTTGCCGGGATGGTTCCCGCGCGCCTTGCGGATCCTGTCGATTCGAGCAGTGTGGGTCCTGATCGCTGCGGCCATCGGGACGCTCGTGATCCTGTACCTGGCGCGCCGGCTGTCGGATTTCTTCACCATCATCTTGACGGCCGCGTTCCTCTCCTTCGCTATCGAGCCGGCGGTGAATTGGTTCGCCGGCAGGGGGATGCGGCGCGGGGCCGCCACCGGACTCATATTCGTGTTCATCCTGATCGCCGTGGCCATCCTGCTCATGCTGATCGTCCCGGCCATCGTCTCGGGGTTCCAGCAGCTGGTCGCGAACGCAGACACCTGGGTGGCCACGATCACGCGATGGCTGGACCGGCTGGGGATCACCGTCGATCAGGCGAAGCTGACGGAGCAGATCAAGAGCCGTGCCGACGACATCGTTGGCTATGCGACAAATTTCGCCGGACACGTGTTCGGCATCGCGACATCCATCCTGGGCGGGCTGTTCCGGTGGGCGACGATCGCGCTGTTCACGTTCTATTTCGTGGCCCAGGGACCGCAGCTGCGGCGGGCCATTTGCGGAACCCTTCCGCCCGAGTACCAGCAGCGCGTGCTCTTCGTCTGGGACCAGGCCATCGACAAGACCGGCGGCTACTTCTACTCGCGCCTGCTGCTCGCTGCCATCAACGGGACCGGCATGTACATCACGCTCCGCGTCTTCGGCGTCCCGTTCGCCGCACCACTCGCGGTCTTCGAGGGCGTGGTGTCCGAGTTCATCCCCATCGTGGGGACGTACATCGCGGGCGCTGCGCCCATCGGCGTGGCCTTCCTTGTCTCACCGGCCGCCGGGATCGGCGCGCTGATCTACGTGCTCGCGTACCAGCAGCTCGAGAACTACATCCTGAGCCCGCGCCTGACGGCGCGAACCATGAACCTGCATCCGGCCGTGGCATTCGCCGCGGCGCTCATCGGCGGGCAGCTCGGCGGGATCCTGGCCGCCTTCCTCGCCCTGCCGGTGGCGGCGATCATCCAGGCCTCGATCCAGGAGTACGGACGTCGCTATGCGGTCGTCGAGAATCCCCTCACGGGAGATGGAGTCATACTTTCCTCTTCACCTCTGGCTGAGCCCCGGGCCTCCTGGTGGGAGCGCGTGAAGACGAGGGTCGGACGACGCGGCGGCTGAGGCTCCGAGTCATGACATGACCCTGCGCGAGCCGCTCCGTTGGCCGTGATCGTGCGCAATCTGGGCGGGGGGCGGCGCGGCTCCCGAACTGGGTCGGCGTCCTGAGGTCCCGGTCAGCCAAGACCGTGGACCGACCACCCCCGGACGAGGCCCAAGACGCGTCCCCACGGCAGTCCCTTCGACGAGTGTTCCTGCTCCGGGCCATCCCGCTGGCGATCTCGGCGATCGGGCTGTACATCGTGTGGCCGGCGCTGCTGGACGTGTTCTCTGCCTGGCCCGGGCTGCTCACGCTCGATCCGGCCTGGATGTGTCTCTCGTTTCTGGCCGAGCTGGCCAGCTTCGCGGCGCTCTGAGCTTCGCGGCGCTCTGGGAGCTCCAGCGGATCGCGCTTCGCAGCGATGGCTGGTTCCTGGTGGTCACCTCGCAGCTGGCCGGGAACGCGTTCAGCCGGACCGTGCTGGGCGGGGCCCCGGCCGGCGCTGCGCTCCAGTACCGGATGCTGACGGTGGGCGGGTTGGACGACGCGTCGACGGCCGTCGGGTTGACCACCGTGTCCTTGCTCACCACGGCGACCACCTTCGCCCTCCCGGTGCTGAGCGTCCCAGCGATCCTGAGCGGGATCCCGGTCGACGAGAAGCTGTCGAATGCGGCCTGGCTAGGTCTGGCCATCTTCGTCGTGCTGTTCGCCGTGGGGGTGGCCATGTTCCGATGGGACGCCCCACTCCGGTGGGTTGGGAGCGCCGTCGAGCGCGTCCTTGGGCGGTTGAAGCGAGGTCATCGACATCGGTCGGACCTCGAGTACCGGCTGGTAACCCAACGGAACCTGATCCGGGCCAACCTGGGATCGAGGTGGGGTGAGGCCCTGGCCACCACGATCGGGCGATCGCTGTTCGATTACCTGGCGCTGCTCGCCGCGCTACGCGCCACGGGGTCGCAGGCACGCCCGTCGCTCGTGCTCCTGGCCTACGTGGTGTCGCAGGTCCTAGGGATCATCCCGATCACTCCCGGGGGGTTGGGGTTCGTCGAGGCGGGACTGGCAACGACCCTCGGGCTGGCCGGCGTCGGCGGCGCCGAGGCTGTGTTGGCAACTCTGGCCTACCGGATGGTCTCCTATTGGCTGCCGCTCATCGCCGGTGCGGTGGCCTACCTTGCCTATCGCCGCAGGTACGGGACCCTCTGACACCCCAAGGGGCGCGCGGTGCGCGTGATTCCCTTCTGGGGCTTCCGGTAGGGTTGCTCGTGAGGGGTCCTGGGGGGAAGGGGGAGCTGCATGCTCACTCGACGGACGCAAGAGACCTCGATGTTCGGGGCCATCACCGGGGTCTGGTGGTTGTTCCTCATCACTGGGATCGCCTGGCTGATCATTGGGTTGATCGTGCTTCGGTTCGACACCACGTCGATCGCGACGGTCGGGGCCCTCCTCGGCGTCGTGTTCCTCATCGCAGGACTGAACGAGGGGATGATCGCCGTGGTGCGTCCAAGCTGGAAATGGGCCCACATCGCGCTCGGGATCCTGTATGTGGTCGGGGGGTTCCTTGCGTTCGCCAGTCCATACGACGCGTTCTGGGCGCTCGCGTCGATCCTCGGCTTCCTGCTCGTCCTGAAGGGCAGCCTGGACGTCATCGTCTCCGCGATGACCAAGGATCTCAACGAGTTCTGGTGGCTCGGTCTGGTGACCGGGATCCTGGAGCTCCTGCTGGGGTTCTGGGCATCGCAGCAGCTCTTCCCGGCGCGAGCCGCGCTGATCCTCATCTGGGTGGGATTCCTCGCCCTGTTCCGGGGCATCAGTGAGATCGCCTTGGCGTTCCAGATTCGCAGGGTGCATAAGGTCGTTACCGGGTAGCGCTACCGGGCGAGCGTCGGCCGGATGGACGCGAACCGATCGAGCGGGATCGGCGGGCGGTCGCCCGTCGCGAGGTCGGAAAGGATCCGCCCGATGAGCGGCGTGAACTTGAACCCGTGGCCGCTGCACGGCGAGCCGATGACGATCGGTCCCTGCCGGTCCAACACGAAATCCTCGTCTGGGGTGTTGGTGTACAGGCATGTATCGGTCGCCCCGGTCGGCCGGTGCGGCGCAAAGCGCGTTCTCGTGTAGTCGGTGACCCTCGCCACCCGATCCGGATCCGGGTCGAAGGAACGCTCGTCTGGATCCACGGCCGGCCCCGACTTGTGCACGGACACCTTGAAGTGGCCGGGCTCCTCGGGTTGGGGGACGACGTACGGGGTCTGGACCGGGTCCACGGTCCAGTCGATGACGGTCGGCATGGGCGAGGGCTCGTCCAACGAGAAATAGGTCACTTGCTCGAAGCTTGGGACCAGAGGTATGGGGAGGCCGGCGTCCCTCAGGAGTCCGCCGGCCCACGGCCCGGCCGCGATGACCGCGACCGGCGCCCGATGCGTCGAGCCGTCCGCGTTGACCTCGACCCCGTCGCCGTCGGCCGTAACTCGTTCGACTTTGGTGTGCTGAAGGATCGTGGCGCCGCCCTCAGCCGCCAGGCGGGCCTGGGCGTTCACCGTGCGCTCGGCCATGCACACGCCACCGTCCTCCTGCAGGAAGATCTCCGCGTCCGGCTCGAACCGGAGGGCCGGCCACCGCTCCCGCACCGCTTCTGGCTTCAGGTACTCAAGGTGTTCACCCGCGGCCTCGAGCGCGCTCGCCGTCTCCCTGCCGCCGGCTCCCACGTCGATGCCGCCCGTTGTGATCAGAAGCGTCTCACCGGCCGTGGCTTCCAGGTCCCGCCACTCCGCGAGGGCGAGTCGGGCCATGCGCACGTAATCCGGGTGGTGGTAGGAGATCCGGAAGATGCGGGTTGGACCGCCAGAGCTGCCCCTCGCATGACCGACCTCGAATCGCTCCAGAAGCAGGACCTGCCGCCCACGCTCGGTGAGAGTGCGAGCAGTGGCCGTCCCCACGGCCCCGCCCCCCACCACGATCGCGTCGAAGTCCCGTCCCACCGCGGCGAGCTTACCGAGCCTCGATGGTCTCGATCCTCGCCGGCCCGATCGTCGCTGGCTTCCCGGCCACCCGCACGTACGCCGGGAGCTCCGAGGACGGGTTCCACAGCCGGACCTGGAGGACCCCGTCCTTCCGTCGAACGTTCGACAGCACGGCGTCCCCCTCGACGGCGAGGAGCGAGCCGCTCGACGGCAGCGTGCCTCTCCCCGCCGTGGGCACCTCGCGTAGGGGAAGGGCGAACCGCTCCCAGTCCGCCATGAGCCCGAAGCTCGTCGCGCCGGCCTGAAGCGCGAGCTCGAACGTGGTCGTCCCGATCATCTGGGCGTCGGGGGTTGCCACGTCGGGCCCGGCGGCGAACGGGCGCGTGGCCAGATGCTGCCTGCTGATCGTCCCCACACATCGCAGGAGCGTGATCGCCAGCTCACCCTCCGTGACCTCGTACTCGAAGACCCCCTCGTGGAACACAGCGATCCCGCCAGCCAGGACGACGTGGCGGGTAGGCCAGGTGCGCGAGGGAGCCTCCAGCTCGCCGCCCTCCGATGCGATCCCCCGCTCGACGAGCTCGAAGGGCGACCCGGCCAGGGAGCCCGCCGCCGGCTCGGCCAGCCGGACGTGGATCCGCAGGCGATGGTTCGGGCTCTGGTTGTCGATCTCCCCCGACAGCCGGACGAACGACTCCCCCTCCCTCCTTGCGACGAGCATCCGAACGGAAAGCCCCTCGTCGAAGTCGGCCCAAACCTCGTTGCCATCCGCAGCGACCGACCACCCGGGGCTCCGGGCCCGCTGGCCCGATTGCTCGAAGCAGAAGTTGTAAAGGTCGCCGACGTCAGGCTCGTCTCGCAGGGTGAAGGCGATGCCACCGCTCGTCACCCATCCATCTCGCTCCTGCGGGGCGGCCGTTTCCGGCGAATCCGCGATGCCGCCATCCACTCGCCATCCCAAGCCGGGGACGCCTTCCCGGTCGAACGACGATGGGTTGAACCGCAGGGTCCCGGATTCGGCCATGGCCGACCCGAGCCCCTCGAGCGCCCGCGCGATGACCGCCTCCGCGATGGCCCGCGCCTCCGCGCATCGCGCATCCACGTCGCGGGCCACTTGGTCGTGGGAGCAACCGCAGACCGAGTCGTGCGCCCCGTTCCACAGCAACAACGTCCACGCCCGGTCCAGCTCCTCGGCCGGCCAGTCGAACCCGGGGACCAGGGCCGCGAGCGGCTCGGCATACCGCTCTACCAGCGTCTCCACCCTGCCGCGCTCGCGCTTCTGGTGCGCGCGGGCCGAGTACACGTTCGGGAGGAGGTGAGCGCGGGCCGACGAGCGGAGCTCGCCCCGCCACGAGGGCAATCCGTCGTCCGGCCGGGCGTCCAGGTGATCGGAGAGAGCGCCGATCCGAACCGTCATCCCGTGGAGGTGCTCATCCGCGATGGCCAACCGCTCGGGAAGCGTGGCGTCGGGCCCCGTGTGATCGGCGCCGACGGTGATGAGCATCCGCTCGGACGCCAGGAACGGAGCCACGTGCTCGGCCTTGCGTCGCAAGGACGCCGCCAACTCCTCGGGACCCTGCTGCTGCTCGATGTCCCACCCGAGCGAGTACCCGAATGCGAGGTATTCGGCGAGCACGCGGCTCCCGTCCGGGGCCTCCCACCAGAACTGCGTTCGGTCGATCTCCTTTGGCACGCCACGCCACACCACCGCCCGGTCGATCCCTTCGTTGGCCAGGATCTGCGGCATCTGTCCCACGTGGCCGAATTGGTCGGGCAGGTATCCCACCATGAGCGGACGGCCGAGCTCTCCCGCCCGAGCCAGCCCTCGCTCCAGGTTGCGGAGGTGGGTCTCGCCGGAGACGAGGAACTCGTCCATCTGGGTCACCCACGGCCCCGCGGAGAGCCTTCCGTCCTCGGTCAGCCGCCGGATGTCGGCCTCACGTTCCGGGCGCACCGCGAGGTAGTCGTCGATCATCGCGGTCTGTCCGTCGAGGTGGAAGTGTGGGAACCCGGCGTTTCCCAGTTCGACCAGTGTGTCCATCATCGCCACCAGGCGCTCTCGGAACTCATCGAACGGCGCGTACCACTCGCGGTCCCAGTGCGTGTGGGGGACGAGCGTGATCAGGGTCGGTTCCACCGGGGGCGCTCAGGGCTCCGGCGAATCTCCCCGTCGCCGGATGAGGGAGCGCAGGGAGCGTCGTCGCCTCACCCTGAGCTGAGACGGCGCATCAGGGTCGTGCTGCATCGTGAGCTCGGTCTCGACGACCTCGTGGCGCGTCAGGTAGCTCGACACCGTGGCCTGGATGACGGCGGCCGCGGGGAGCGCCATGAAGGCCCCCAAGATCCCGGAGATGGATGCACCGGCAAGCGCGGCGAAAAAGGCCACCGCCGGATGCAGCTGCATGGTCCGGGCCGTGATCCGAGGGCTCAGCAGGTAGTTCTCGATCTGCTGGTACACGACCACGTAGATCAGGAAGATGAGTGCGGACCACGGGTCGGAGAGCAGTGCCACGAGGAGCGGGACGGCAGCGCCGATGTACGTCCCAACCACGGGGATGAACTGCGACACGAGGCCCATCCACAGCGCCAACGGAAGGGCGAACGGCACTCCCAGGAGCGTCAGCGCGATGCCGGCGACGAAGGCCGAGATCGCGGCGAGCAGCAGCCGCGAATACAGGAACCCCCCGGTCTTGTCGATCGCGATCTCCCAGGCGTCCAGGATCTCGCGCTGACGCCGGGGCGGAAGGACCGAGCACACGGCGCGCCGCACCCGGGGGCCGTCGGCCACCAGATAGAAGGTGAACAGCCCGATCGTGAGGACCTGGAACAGCAGGCTGAGCATGAACGCGCCCACCGAGGCCAGGCTTGAGGCGATACGGCTCACGGCGATGTCCGCGTTCCGGAGGCGATCCAGGATCTCGCTGCCCGTGAGCTCGATATTGAACCATCGTTTAGTGTAGACGCTCGCCTCCTCCAGCCAACCAGGCACCCTCGTCACCAATTGCTGCACCTGGTTGATGACGAGCGGCACCATCGCGGCGACCGTGACGAGCAGGATGGCCGCCAGCCCGAACAGCACGACGCCCGTCGCGGCGCCCCTCGGCCATCCGCGCTTCTTCACCAGCCAGTTCACCGCGGGCTCCAGCGCGAAGGACAGGAACAGCGCGGTGATGAGCCAGAAGATGACGTCACGGAGCTTCCGTACGAGGAGAAGGGCGGCGTAGGCCGCGAAGGCGGTCAACACGAGGAGGAGGAGCAGCCGGGGGATCCACGGTGGCATCCGTTCTGATCTGGCCTCCGCGGGAGGCGGTCCTTCGCCTGGGGCCGGCGTCTGTTGGATCTCGGTGGTGGTTGCCACGGGCATCGGCTCCCGGAGGGGCTTCGTTCAGGGTATCGGCCGAAGGGCACCGGCGCACGCGACCGGCCGATACACTTCCGAGGGGCCGGGCTACGATGGGTCCATGCGACCCGAGACAGAGGGGAAGGCCGGGCGGCCAACGCCCACGCGCAACAAGCCGAGGCGTCCCCGAGACGAGCTTGGCCGGCCCCAACCGTGGGAAGCCGAGAACCTCCTGGACTTGGAGGACTTCGACAAGCTCCCGCTGGAGGAGAACCACCGCCTGGGCCGCGAGCACTTCAACGCCGGAAGGTTCTTCCCCGCCCACGAGGCCTGGGAGACGGCATGGAAACAGGCCCGGGACAGCGGCGATGCCGAGTTCTTCAAAGGCCTGTCGCAGCTCGGGGCGGGGTACGTCCACCTCTTGCGGGGGAATGCCCACGGCACGATGCAGCTCCTACGGCGGGCCGCCCGGCGCCTCGCCCGATATCCCAGGGGCCACTTCGGCGTGGAGACCGCCGAGGTGAGCCGCAAGGCGGAGGAAGTCGCAACAGCGGTCGAGCGAGGCGAGATCGAGCCTGGTGCAGACGCCGAGTTCACCGCTCCCAGGTTCTAGGCGCCGGTTGACTGGCGCTCCCCGGTCTGCGCACCATTAGGTTGGATATGACGTCCTCCAGCTCGGACGGGCCCCCCCAGGAGATGGAGTGGAGGGGCCGGACCGGCCCGTTCACCATCCGGGTCAACCCAGGCGTGTTCGCTCCGAGCCACACGAGCCGCTCGATCGCCGAGGCCCTCGAGATCGCTCCGGGCGAGACCGTGATCGACGTCGGTTGCGGCAGCGGGGTGCTGTCCTTCGTGGCCGCCCGGCTCGGCGCGGGGAGAGTGATCGGATGCGACCTCTCCGAGCCCGCGATCGAGGTGGCCGACGACAATGCCGAACGCCTGGGCCTGAAGGACCGAGTGGAGTTCCGCGTCGGGGACCTCCTCGAGCCGGTCCGGGGCCAGCAGGCCGACGTCATCATCGGCGACGTCTCGGGGATCCCCGACGAGATCGCACGGGTCTCCGGGTGGTTCCCGGACGGGCGCGCCGGCGGACCCACGGGGGCCGAGCTTCCGGCGGCGATGCTCGAGAGCATCCGGGACACCGAGTGCCTCGCCCCCGGGGGCCGGCTGTATCTCCCGACGGGAACCATCCAGGCGGAGAACCGGATCCTCGAAGTGGCCCGGCGGATCTTCGGTGCCGCCAATCTCCAGGCCATCGTGTCGCGCGAGCTTCCGCTCCCGGAGGTGGTGGCCAAGTCGAAGGCTGTGGCCCGGATGATGAAGGAAGGGATCCTCGACCTTCATGCCCGGGGCAGCAGGTTGTTGTGGCGGTTGCGGGTGTGGCGGTGCGTGCTTCCCTCCGGCGGCGCCGCCGAGATCATCTCCAACTAGTTCCCGCCCTCGTCGCCGGCAGGCCCATCCCCGTCGCCCGCATCCACGTCGACGACCGCCTTCACCCAGTACCCGGCCTCGCGCAGGCGAGCCCCGCCGCCCCGGTCGATCGCCAGGACGACGATCCCGATCTGGCATCCCGCGGCCTCCAAGGCCCTGGCCGCCCGGAGCACCTGCGTGCCGGTCGTGGAGACGTCCTCGATCAGGCCAACCTGCGCACCCGGCGGGGCGTGCCCCTCCACCTGGGACATCGTCCCGTAGGGCTTCGCCTCCTTGCGCACCACGGCGAGCGGCAGGTGGATCTGGAGCGCCACGGCCGCGACGAGGAGCGTGGCGGCTCCCTCGGGCGCGGCCAGGTGGGTGATGCCCTCCGGGAGCAGCGCGGCCACCGCGCGCGCCAGCTCCTTCAGGAGCGGTGGATCGGTGAGGAACCGGAACTTGTCGAAGTAGACCGGCGAGCGCTTGCCGGAGGACAAGACGAAGTCGCCATGGAGCTCGGACGCCGCGAGGAGGCGCTCCGCGAGGTCGTCGGACATCGCGGGTAGCATAGGCGTCCGATGGGCCTGTACCGGGCGGTGGCCCGCCCCCTGTTCTACTCGCTGCCACCGGAGGCCGCCCATCGATTGGCGCAGTCCATCCTTTCGCTCCCCCTGCCGTGGGAGCGGATCGGCGGAACGCCGAAGGATCCTGCGCTCCGCACCTCGCTCGCCGGGATCGAGCTGTCGAACCCGGTCGGCTTGGCAGCGGGTTTCGACAAGTCCTGCCGACACCTGGATGCCCTCGGGGGTCTGGGGTTCGGGTACGTGATCGGCGGGACGATCACCCGCGATCCGCGTTCGGGGAACGCAAAGCCCCGGATCGCCCGGTATCCGGGACGGGGGTCGATGACGAACGCCATGGGCCTGCCCAATCCCGGGGCCGAGGCCGCCGCTCGCACCCTGTCCCGATCCCCCCGGTCCGGGCCGCGATTGGCGAGCATCGCCGACCAGGGCCCGGGCGAGGTCATCGCCACCCATGCCCTGCTCGAGCCCCACGTCGACGGGGTGGAGCTCAACGCGAGCTGTCCCAACGTCTCCTGGGGCCGGGACCGCGACAACGAGGCCCACGTGGCCCTGCTCATGCGGGAGCTCGGCGCGCGGCGAACGAGCCCGCTGTTCGTGAAGCTCCCGCCCTTCCGGAGCGACGTCGAACGCGAGGCGGTGCTGGCGCTCGCGCGCATCGCGCAGGACGGCGGCGCCGACGGCCTCACCTGTTCCAACACGCGGCCGGTCTCCGACCGGCGCCTGTCGGTGGGGGCCGGCGGGCTCTCCGGGCGCGAGCTGTTCCCCGACACGGTACGGATCGTGGGGGACGTCCGGGTGGCGACTGGGGGGGCGCTCCCCATCAACGCGTGCGGGGGCGTCTTCTCCGCTGCGGACGCGCTGGCCTGCCTCGACGCCGGCGCCGCCACCGTCCAGGTGTATACGGGGTTGATCGACCGAGGCCCCCGCGTGGTTCGCGACATCGTGCGAGGGCTCTCCGAGGCCTGGAGCGGCCGGTCCCTTGCCCCCTCGTCTCCCGCAGGTCAAGATGGCACGCGTCCCGGCGGGTTTCGGAGGGAGTTTGGCGCAACCGCAGCTGCAGGTGAACGACGTCCAGGCCCCACCTGAGGCTCGGGCGGCCGTCCGGCTGGAGAGGGTCCGGAAGCGCTTCGGTGAGGTCATGGCGGTCGACGGGGTCGACCTCGATGTCGCCGCGGGCGAGTTCTTCTCCATCCTCGGGCCATCCGGCTCGGGGAAGACCACCTGCCTGCGCATGATCGCGGGGTTCGAGGCTCCCACCGAGGGGCGGGTGTGGCTCGGTGGCCAGGACGTGTCCGGCCTTCCCCCTTATGAGCGGGACGTGAACACGGTGTTCCAGGACTATGCGTTGTTCCCCCACATGACGGTTGGGGAGAACGTCGAGTACGGCCTGCGGGTGAAGAAGATCGCCCGGGACGAACGAACGAAGCGGACGGCCGATGCCCTGCGCATGGTTCGTCTGGAGGGCTTCGACCGACGCAAGCCAGTCCAGCTCTCGGGCGGACAGCGCCAGCGCGTCGCGCTGGCCCGGGCATTGGTGAACCGGCCGAAGGTGCTGCTCCTGGACGAGCCGCTCGGGGCGCTCGACCTCAAGCTCCGCCAGGCCATGCAGATCGAGCTGAAGCAGATCCAGCAGCAGGTGGGCTTGACGTTCATCTACGTGACCCACGACCAGGAGGAGGCACTGACCATGAGCGACCGCCTCGCCGTCATGAACGCCGGGCGAGTCGAACAGGTCGGGACCCCGGTCGAGGTGTACGAGCAACCGGCCACGGACTTCGTCGCCGGCTTCATCGGCGTCTCCAACCTCCTGGAACGGGGGGGACGCCATTTCACCGTTCGCCCCGAGAAGATCCGGATGCTGGGCGAGGGCGAGGCGCCGGAACCGGGGGCGCACGTCGAGGGGGGAAGGGTCCGCGACGTCGTCTACGTCGGGATGGTGACCCGCTATGTGGTCGAGCTCGACGATGGCGGTGAGCTCGCGGTGATCAGCCAGAACTTCGAGTCGGCCGAACAGGTGCTCCAGGCCAAGGGGCGGCGGGTTCGCCTGGCATGGAGGCCGGATCAGACGGTGACCGTACGGCAGGAGAGCGAAGGACGACCGGATGAAGAGGGGGTGGGTGCATGACACGCACGCGGATGAGAGCGGGTCGCTGGCCCGCGATGGCGGCGCTGGGAGCCACGTTGATGCTCCTCACTGCCGCTTGTGGCGGGGGCGACGAAGGTGGCGGAGGCGGCGGGGGAGGCGGGGCCGCCCAGCCGCCCACCGCCAACATGGCGCCGCCGACATCGATCGGCCCGGGAGAGGGCAAGCTGGACCTGATCGCCTGGGAAGGCTATGTCCAGCCGTTGTGGACGAAGGCCTTCGAGACCAAGACGGGCTGCGACGTGAGCGCGAAGTACGCCGGGTCCTCCGACGAGATGGTGACCTTGATGGCCGACGGCGGCGGTGGCCAGTACGACATGGTCTCGGCCTCGGGGGATGCCTCGCTCCGCCTGATCTACGGTGGGGACGTGAGGCCGGTGAACGTCGACCTCATCCCGGACTGGAAGGACTTCATCCCGCAGCTTCAATCACCACCTCACAACACGATCGACGGGGTGCACTACGGCGTCTCGCTTCAGTGGGGCCCGAATACGCTGATGTACAACCCGGAGGAGTTCCCGACGGCGCCGGACAGCTGGAGCGTGATCTACGACCCCGCCTACACAGGCAAGATCACGGTCCCGGACAACCCCATCCAGATCGCCGACGCCGCGTTGTACCTGAAGGCCACCAAGCCCGAGCTCGGGATCACCGACGTCTACGAGTTGACCCGTCCCCAACTGGACGCAGCCGTCGCCTTGCTCAAGGAGCAGCAGCCCTTGATCCGGAAATATTGGGGCCTCGCTTCCCAGGAGATCTCGATGTTCAAGAACGGCGACGCGATCGTCGGCGCGTCGTGGCCGTATCAAGAGAGCATCCTGCGATCGAACAACGTCCCCATCGCCTCCACGATCCCCAAGGAAGGGGCCACGGGGTGGGCCGACACCTGGATGCTGGCCACCAACGCGCCGCACCCGAACTGCGCCTACCTGTGGATGCAGTACATCAGCACGCCGAAGGCTCAAGCCCTCCAGGCCACGTGGTACGGGGAGACGCCGGCGAACACGAAGGCGTGCCCGATCATGGATCAGCTCGACAAGGGCTCGTGCGACCTGTATCACGCGAACGCGCCGGCCTCGTACTTCGACTCGATCTCGTTCTGGAAGACGCCCATCCCCGACTGCGGGAACGGCGAGACGAACTGCATGGCGTACTCGGACTGGCAGCAGGCGTGGACCACGGAGGTGACGGGCTAGCCCGGCGTGGCCAGCGGCACCATCGAGACGTCGGCGCCGAGGGGGGCGGGGGCCCGCATCTCGGCCGCGCTCTGGCGGCGGCCGTGGATCCGGGCCGCCCTCCTCCTGACGCCGCCGCTGGCATGGTTCGTCTTCATCTATCTGGCGTCGCTGGGGATCCTGCTGATCACGGCGTTCTGGAGGATCAACAACTTCACCACCAACATCGAGCGGGTCTGGAACGTCGGCAACTTCCGGACGCTCTTCGAGAACGCCACGTACCGGGCGATCATGCTGCGGACGATCGGCATGGCGGCCCTCGTGACGGTGACGGACGCCATCCTCGCCCTGCCGTTCGCGTACTACATGGCTCGGATGGCGTCCCGTCGGACGCAGACCGCGCTGTTCGTGGCGGTGCTGGTTCCTCTATGGGCCAGCTACATCGCCCGTGTGTACGCGTGGTTGCTGATCTTCACCCACGACGGCGTGCTGAACTGGAGCCTGGACAAGATCGGGCTGGGGCCGGTGACCCTGGCCTATACGAACACGGCGATGTGGATCGTGTTCTCGTACCTGTGGTTGCCGTTCATGATCCTGCCCGTCTACACGGCCCTGGAGCGGATCCCCGACTCGTACCTGGAGGCCTCGGCAGACCTCGGGGCCCGCGGAGGGCGGACGGTCGCCAAGGTGATCCTGCCACTGGCGCTCCCCGGCGTGGTCGCCGGGTCGATCTTCACGTTCTCGCTGACGCTCGGCGACTTCATCACGCCGTTCCTGGTAGGGGGGACGGGCTCGAGCTTCATCGGGAACGTCGTGTACGAGAACGTGGGGGTGGCGGGCAACATCCCCTTCGCCGCCGCGTTCGCCATCGTTCCGGTCGTGATCATGGGTGTGTACCTGCTCGGGGCGAAGCGCCTCGGCGCGTTCGAGGCGATGTGACGGTGGAGACCGCGTGGACCCGGCTGGCCCTTCGGATCTGGGTGGCCCTGATCCTGGCGTTCCTGTTCGTCCCCATCCTCATCATCATGCTGTACGCGTTCAACACCTCGACCATCCAGAGCTGGCCGCTCCCAGGGTTCACCTTCAAGTGGTTCCCGGAGACGTGGAACGATCCGGAGGTCCGCGACGCCCTCCTGCTCTCGATCAAGGCCGGACTGATCGCCACGGCCATCGCGCTCGTGCTCGGCTCGGCGGCGTCCTTCGCCGTGCACCGGTTCCGGTTCTTCGGCCGGGAGGTCGTTTCGTTCGTGGTGGTCCTGCCGCTCGCGCTCCCGGGGATCATCACCGGCATGGCCCTGAACTCGTTCTTTCACTTCAACGGGATCAACCTGTCGCTGTTGACCATCGTCGTCGGCCATGCGACGTTCTGCATCGTCATCGTCTACAACAACGTGATCGCCCGCCTGCGGCGCACGTCGCCATCGCTCATCGAGGCCTCCATGGATCTCGGCGCCCACGGGTGGACCACGTTCCGCACGGTGACGTTCCCGCTGCTGTCGACGGCGCTCGTCGCCGGGGCGCTCCTGGCCTTCGCCTTGTCGTTCGACGAGGTCATCGTAACCACGTTCACCTCGGGCGCCCAGAACACACTGCCCCTGTGGATCTTCGGCGCCATCCGCCTGGGCCAGCGGCTACCCGAGGTCAACGTGGTGGTGTTCTTCGTCGTCCTGTTCACCGTGGTTCCGGTGACGATCGCGGCACGGCTCACCGGTGGGGGCGGCATCACCCGGGCGTCGGCCGCGGGGCAGGAGGCGCAGGAGGACGAATAGGCCTTACAGGTACGCGCCCGGCCCGCCCTGCGGCTGGGGCGGACCCGGAGGCGCTCCGCCAGGGAGGCCGCGGCGGCGGAGCTCCTCGAACTGTGCTCGGGCCGCAGCCTGTTGAGCGAACAATGCGGCCTGGATCCCGTGGAACAGGCCCTCCAGCCATCCGACCAGCTGCGCCTGGGCCACGCGGATCTCCGATTCGGTGGGGACCGCCTCCATCGGAGGGACCAGCTCGGCCAGTTCCTGCTGGAGATCGGGCGACAGGACCTCGCGAAGCTCGTCGAAGGAACGGAGGTAGATCTCGCGCAGACGCGCCCGCCCCGGCTCGTCGATCGTGGCCTGCCGCGTCTCCTCCAGGAGCTCCCGGACCATGCTCGCGATCCGAAGGAGCTTGGCCGGCTCGGTGATGGCCTCCTGCGGTCCGGGGGGTCCCTTCGGCGCCTGCGGCTGGGCGAGGGCGTCCCCCTCCGAAGCCCGGCCGGTCGTCTGGTCCGTCTCCATCGGTCCCCCCACCCTAGCAACCGGGGAGCCGAAGGTGGTAGCTCAGCGGCCGAGGGCGGCGAGCTTTCGGAAGATGAGGGCCTCAGCGAGGGCCGCCCGCTCCAGCTCGCCCAGGTCCACGCTCTCGTTCACCGAATGGAGCGAGGAGAGCTCGTCGGAGGCTCCGAACAGGAGCACGGCGATCCCAGGGAACGTGCGCGACAGCAGGGGCACGAGCGGGATCGATCCGCCGCTCCCCATGTCGACGGTCTCCCGGCCCCACGCCTCGCCCATGGCCTCACGAGCGGCCCCGAAGATCTCTCCGCCGGCCTGGACGGCGAAGGGCT
>WNFZ01005977.1_pt1 | contig 16701 bp, 20 predicted proteins | sample 5400081 | NCBI WGS metagenome assembly WNFZ01 (sample SAMN13153365, study PRJNA577476) | soil metagenome | isolation source: 80 cm soil or saprolite under grassland replicate 1 | place: USA:California | collected 2016-06-15 | reverse complement strand
CAGCGGGCAGGGCGTGGCCACGACGAGCACGGCCAGGGCTCGGACGGGATCGCCGGTCAGAACCCATGCGGCGGCCGCGATGACCAGGGTCACCGGAACGAACACGAGGGCGTAGCGGTCGGCCAGCCGGACGAACGGTGCCTTCTGCTTCTCCGCCTCCTTGATCAGCCGGACGATCCCGGCGTAGGTGCTCTCCTCGGCGGTGGCGGTGGCGCGGAGGGCGAGCGAGGCGCCGGCGTTCACCGCGCCGCTTCGCAGCGCGTCGCCCTTGCTCCGCTCGACCGGCCGGGACTCCCCGGTGAGGGCGGACTCGTCGAGCACGCAGTTCTCCGAGACCAGGAAGCCATCGACCGGTACCACCTCGCCGTGCTTCACCAGCAGCACGTCTGCCGGCCGGACCTGGTCGATGGGGATCGACTCGAGCTCGTCGCCGGCATACCGATGCACCGTGCGCGGGGCGCGTTCCAGGAGGGACGAGAGCTCCCGGTGCGCGCGGGCGTCGGCGAACGCCTCGAGGGATCGCCCGCTCGACAGCATCAGCGCGATGACCGCGCCGGCCAGGTACTCGCCGAGAGCCAAGGCGCCGGCCATGGCAAGGAGGGCGATGACGTCGACCCCCGTCTCCCGGTGCAGCAGATCGATCGCCACCGAGTAGGCCAGGGGCAGGATGCCCACGATCGTCGTGGCCGCCCATGCCATGTTGGCCGTGTCGTGTTCGCCCGCGGCCCACAGCACGCCGCCGAGGGCGAGGCCGACCACGGCGACGGCCAAGAAGGCCCGGCTCGCGTCGCGCCGTCTGATCGCGGTCATCGTTCCTCAGCGGGCATCGCCCGCTTCAGCTCTCCTTTCAGGTGCCGTGTGAGGGGCACCTCGCGCATGGCCATCTCGAGCTCGTAGCGAAGGACGTTGCCCTCCAGCTCGAACCGCCGCCGGAGCTCGGTGACCGGGGAACCGGTCCCGGTGATGGCCACTGCCGTGGAGGCCACGTCGATCGCGTTCGCCGAGACGGACCCCTCCGCCACCTCAACGATACCCAAGGGATGCGCCAGCACGAGCTCGACCCGCCCGGCGCCCGCCGGTCGGACGAACCCTCGCTCGAAGTGGAGTGGCTCACCGCCGGCGGTCCAGCTACGTTGGGCGTACAGGAGGAACGGCTCGCCCACCTGCTCGAAGGACATCTCCTCGCCGTAGCGGAAGGGTCCGGAAGACGGCCAGTCGCCCTCGCCCTCGCCTGCCCACGTCCCCAGGAGGAACGCGATGGGCTCCAGGTCGGGATGAAGCGCCGGCTCGTCCATCGCGGCGACGGTACCACGCCGTCACGGGCTGGTAGCGTGGGCCGGATGCCGACCGTCGTCCGCCTGAACGTCACGCCGGTGAAGTCCACGGCGCTGCACAACCCGGAGCGCATCACGCTCGAGCGCTATGGTGCGGTCGGGAACCGGGAGTTCTTCTTCGTGGACGCCGAAGGTCTGCGGTTCGGAGGCTCCAAGAAGGCGCCGCTCATGCCGATCCGCGCCGAGCATGATTCCGCCGAGGACCGGCTGACCCTGCGCCTCCCCGACGGACTCGTGATCAGCGGTCCATCAGCCGCAGACGGGGAGGCCCTCATGGTGAACTTCTACGGGCGAGCGGTTCCGGCGCACATCGTGGAGGGCGATTGGGAAGAGGGCCTGTCCCGGTACGTCGGACACCTCGTCAGGCTGGCGCGCGTGGACCGGCCGGGGGATGCGACGGACGAACGGCCGGTCACACTCGTGTCGCTGGCCTCGGTCGCGGAGCTCAGCCGGCAGGGCGGCCGGGACCGTGCGATCGACCCCGCATCGGCGAGGCCGAGGTCCGCGTGGGCGACCCGGTCCCCCGGTGCGTGATCACGACGCTCGACCCCGAGACCGGCGTGCGGGACTTCCCCACCCTCTCCGTGATCCGGGCCTATCGGGGTGTCGCCGGCGACAACGAACTCCAGTTCGGCGTGTACGGCGACGTCGTCCGGCCCGGAACGATCGGGGTCGGCGACCCGGTCGAGCCAGTCGACTGAACCTCAGTCTTCCTTTCTTCCTCATCACCGGGCGAAGAAGTGCATCCCGAGCCAGGCCCATCCGGCCACCACTCCGATCCGTCCCGAGCGCGTGCGCATCAGGCGTCTGAGCACGTGCCCGAACGACGGGATCCTCGAGTGCGATCGATGGCTGAGGAGCTCGAGCGCCACCCCGGACGAGGCGATGGCCAGGTACCCGGCGACGGTGATGTCATGGCTGTTCATCGTTCCACCAGCAGCCAGCCGAACGCCAGCCACAGCAGGAGCGTGATCGACCGTCCGAGGTGCGAGGCCAACACCGGGTCGGTCAAGGTGCTGATCGTCGGGTGGGCAGCGGACGGGGTGGTAAGCGATGGCTGGAGCAGTAGCGCCGCGAGCTCCCACAGCGCGAGCGCCAGGAACACAGCGACCCATGACACCGTCCCCCACGGATCCAACCCGAGCGGTTCCGTGGCCTGGTGTGTCGGCCTGCGCCACGCCACCGCAACGCCGGCGGCCCCCGGTCCCACGACCGAAACCGTCGACGGCCACGTGTACCGCCCGAACGTCCCCACCACCGCTGCGTAGGCCAACCCGGCGACCACGATCGCCGGCGTGACCCTGGGCCGAAGCATCGGCTCGACCGAGGGCTCGGCCGGTGAAGGATCCGGTTCCTGGTGACGGCGGTGGACCGCATCCCAGCTCAGCAACCCACCCACCGCGAAGAGCACGGCGGCGTGGGCGACGGGGTCTCCGGACAGCACCTCGAAGATCCCGGCGAGCACGAAGATGGCCACGATGATCGGCTCCCGGGCAGCTACAGGGAACGAACGAGGCGTCGTGCCGGCCGACGCGTCCCCTCGGGCAGCCGGATCGTCCCGGCTCGTCGAGCCCATCGGCCCAGCCTATCGCTTGCTCCGACTAGAACCCCTCGCCGTAGTCCTGGTCGCTCACGGGATCGCCCCATTCGGGCGCGCCGCCCCCGTTGACCGCGACGTGCACCACCGGGCTGTCGGGAGCTCCCCCGTGGAAGTGCCACTCCCCCGTCGGCACGTGAACGATGTCGCCCGGTTCCAGCACGTGCCCGGGCCCGCCCCGGGATCGCACGCGTCCCCGGCCGGTGAGCCCGTACAGGAACTGCCCGCCCGGATGCGCATGCCAGCGCGTCCGGGCCCCGGGCGAGAAGTGGACGATCCCCACGTTCGTGCCGTCTGCCGCCGCGGGGCCGGACCGAAGCCAGACGTCGCCGGTGAACCTTCCGGCATCGCCCTTCTCGAACACCGCGCCCCATCCGCTCGCCGCCTCCATCGTCGTCCTCCCACTGGTCGGGCTTGCGACCGCGAGCATCCTCAACCATCGAGGTGACCGCGTCGCGGTCCCGATCATCGTTCCTGGCTCTGCATCAGCGCCAATCCGAACATGAACAGAGGCAGGCCGATGAACGAGAGGAACACGGTCAGGATCAGCATCCAGCCGGTCACCGCAATCCCGAATCCCATGGCCACCAGGACCACCCGCCACAAGAGCCCGGGTTGCCCGGGGCCGGCCACTGTTCGTGGCCCCCGGTCGCGGACCAGGCGTTCCATCTCGATCCCGGTCAGGGCGGCCACCGGCCGGAGCTCGTGCATCGTCTGCGCCATCGCTGTGCCTCCTTCGTCTCGTCGAACACGGAGACGAAGGACCGGCCGCCCCTGTGACACCATCGCCCCGCCCTGGCCGAAGCTGTCACAGACCCCCCGGCTATCTCGTCTCCAGGGCAGAATGGATGTCCGCAAGACGCGGGAGCTGCGGGTGGGAGACCTGTACGGGGAGCTTCGGCCGTATATGTTCGCCATTGCCTACCGGATGGTGGGAGGCGTGAGCGATGCCGAGGACATCGTCCAGGAGGCATTCCTTCGCTTCCACCGGGCGACGAAGGAGGGCGAGGTCGTCGAGTCGCCCAAAGCCTACCTCTCCGCAATCACGACCCGGCTCAGTATCGATCACCTTCGTTCGGCGCGCGTACGGCGTGAGAGCTACGTGGGCCAATGGTTGCCCGAGCCGCTGCTGAGTGACGAGGCGCCGGACGTCGCACAGCACGCCGAGACCGCCGACTCGCTCTCGCTCGCGTTCCTCGTTTTACTCGAGAGCCTGTCGCCCGTCGAGCGGGCGGTCTTTCTCCTTCGCGAAGTCTTCGGCTACGGCTACGACGAGATCGCGCGGGTCGTCGACAAGTCCGAGGAGAACTGCCGCCAGATCGCCCTGCGCGCGCGCCGGCAGATCGATGCGAAGAAGCCGCGGTTCGAGGCCTCGCGACGGAGGAAGGAGGAGCTGGCCCAGCGGTTCTTCGCCGCGGCCGCCGAGGGTGACACCGAAGGACTGCTCGGCCTGCTCGCGGCCGACGTCGTCGCGTATGGCGATGGTGGCGGCAAGGCGCCCGCGTTCCCGCGGCCGGTCTTCGGCCGAGACCGGGTGGCCAGGCTGCTCGCCGCCTTCCGGGATCGGGCCGAGGAGCTCCGCGTGACGAGCCTGCAGCCGGCAGCAATCAACGGACAGCCGGGGGCGGTCTTCTTCGATCCGGAGGGCCACCCGATCGCGGTCGTCTCCCTCGACATCGCCGACGATCAGGTGCAGGCGATCCGCGCGGTCAGCAACCCCGACAAGCTGAGTCACCTCCACCCAGCTCTCGGCTGAATACCCCGGGCACCTGATTCAATGGTCCTCGCACGCGTGAGGAGGCCACATGATCAGGTTTGGACTGCAACTGCCGAGCTTCACCTTCCCCGGTCTGTCGGACGAGATGCTGTTCGACCGGATCACCGAGATCGCATCGGCCGCCGAGGATTCGGGGTTCGACTCGTTCTTCGTGATGGACCACCTCCAGCAGATCGCCAACATCGGCCCGCCCGAGCACCCCATGTTCGAGGCGTACACGCTGCTCGGGGCCGTAGCCGCTCGGACGTCGCGGATCAAACTCGGCACGTTGGTCACCGGGGTGACGTACCGCAATCCGGCACTCCTGGCCAAGATCGTCACCACGCTCGACGTGATCTCAGGGGGCCGGGCCATCCTGGGGATCGGCGCGGCCTGGAACGAGAAGGAGGCCATTGAGTACGGCTATGCCTGGCCGTCGACGCGGGAGCGGATGGACCGCCTTGAGGACGCCATCCTGATCTGCCGGACGATGTTCACGCAGGAGGAGGCGACGTTCAAGGGTCGACACCATCACATCCGGAGTGCGCTGAACTTCCCCAGCCCCGTCAAACCACGCGGCCCGAAGATCATGGTGGGCGGCAGCGGTGAGCGGCGCACGCTTCGTCTGGTCGCGCAGTACGCGGACGCCTGCAACCTGTTCGGGGACGTCGACACCGTCCGCCACAAGCTCGCGGTCCTTGAACGGCACTGCCGCGATGTCGGGCGCGATCCGGCCGAGATCACGAAGACCCGGCTGGGGACGCTCGTCATCGCCGACACCAAGGACGAGGCCGAGGCTCGGCTGGAGGAGCGGCGGGCGGCGGGTGTCGACCCCGAGCGGCTCCGGACGTACGTGGTCGGCGATCCCGAGACCGTCTGCCACCAGGTAGAGGCCTACTTCGATGCGGGCCTGGACGGGCTGATCTTCAACATGCCGCCGGGAACTCCGCCCGAGGTCGTGTCGCTGGGGGGCCGGACGCTCACCGAGCGCTTCGGCTCGACGCCCTAGCGCCAAACCGACCTTCATTCGGCGTGGAAGGCCGCCAAGCGCTCCGCTTCGTCTTCGAGCTCGCGCCGAGCGACGCGAGGAAGCGGTTCGAACGGTTCCCACCGGACACGTCCGCCCTCGTACTGCCAGGTCCCCCCTACCGTCCCGTCCACCAGGAACGTGGAGACCGAGTGCGGGGTCCTAGTGTTGAACACGAGCGGCCGGTACGACTCGGGCAGGACCTCCGTCCGCCGAGCATGGACCAGCAGCATGGCCTCCCAGGTCGGCAGGAACCGGACCGGCGCAGGCGTGTCCGGATCCGGAAGCGGTGCGCGAGTCAGGTCCAGGAGCTCACCACCCCGCTCGTCCCGGAACCGGCGAAGCGGCATCCGCTGCACGACGGGCGCGAGGGTGCGAACCGGCAGCCCGGCCCAGCTGGCCATGTCCTTCAGGGATGCCGGGCCGAATCCGCCGAGATATCGGCGAACGAGGTGCTCCACACCCTCCGCCTCCGTCGCTGAGCGCGTCCCCAGCCAGTCATCGGCCAAGCCGTACAGGTCGGCCCGCCGCTGATCCCAGGTCCCCGACGGAGGGACCCGGACCAGGTCGATCCACATCCCCAGGCCTGACCAGGCCACGGAGGGGATCCCTTCTGTAGCGAGAAGCTCTTTCAGCTCCGAGGCCCGCCGAGGTCCAGTCGCGAGATGCTTCCGAACGCGTTCGGCGACCTCCGCCATGTCCAGGCCCTCGACCTGATGGCGGTATTGGGTCGACCACCAGTCGCGGCGCCCCCGCCGGATCGCCGACGCGAACAGCGGGAAGTCCCGGGCCGAGACCGTGTGGATGGTGACCCGCATCAGGGTGGCCTGGACGACGCGCCGCCGCTCCAGCGCCGTGGTCAGCGTCTCCCTGCGGAAGTCACGGAGGCGCGTCCACAGCGACACGTAGCCCGAAGGCGCGTACTGCGTCTGCAAGCCGGCCACGCGCTCGAGCGTGCGGGTCAGCGGAAGCGGTGACCGCTCCAGCAGGAGCTGGCGGGCGAGGAGCGCCCGGTTCAGCTCGCGAGCGGTCAGGACGCGCGCGGTCACCGGCCGACCCTACACTGCGCCCCGGATGCCCCGGATCAGAGCGCTCACCGACGACGAGGTGCGTCTCCGGCGCACGGCTGCCCAGCACCTCCACCGGCCGAGACGCCGTTCGGCCGTCGACCTGGTCCGGCACCTGACCGGCATCCAGGCGCAGTCTCTCCCAGCTGCACGGCTGGCCTTTCCCGCCCGCACCGACGGGCTCACGGCCGAGCGCGTTGATCGGGCTCGGGTGCGGGACCGCTCGATCGTGCACACCTGGGCCATGCGGGGCACCCTCTACCTGATCGCCGCCGAGGACTACGGGTGGCTCGGGCGATTGGTCATCGAACCGAGGATCCCGAATGCCTTTCGCCGGCTTGAGCAGGAGGGCGTGCCGTCCGATCAGCCGGCCAAGGCCGTCCGGCTGATCAGGCGGCTGCTCGGACGGGAGGGTCCGCTCACCCGGCCGGAGATCGCCGAGCGGCTGCAAAGCGGAGGCATTCGTACGAAGGGGCAGGCCCTGGTGCACCTGCTGTGGCTGGCGACCGCCAAGGGCGTGATCTGCCGCGGGCCGGAGCGAGGCCGTGATCAGTGCTTCGTGCTGGTCCGGGACTGGATCGGTGAACCGGAGCCGATAGAGCGTGATGTGGCGTTCGCCGAGTTGGCCGTGCGATTCCTGAAGGCCCACGGGCCCGCGACGCCGGCCGACCTGGCCATGTGGTCTGGCATCCGGGTCGGCGATGCCCGGCGAGCCTGGGCCGGCATCGGGGATCGGCTGCTCGAGGTGGAAACGGGCCGGGGTGCCATGTGGTCGCTGCGACGATCGGCGGCCGAGGCCCCTGCCGGCGTGGTCCGGCTCATCCCGTGGTGGGACGAGTACCTCCTGGGGTGGAAGGATCGCGACCTGGTGGCGCCGCCAGCTCAGTGGAGGAAAATCAACCGCGACGGCGGCGGGTGGCTGAACCCGACCATCCTCGCCGATGGCCGGGCGGTGGGAACGTGGAACACCAACCCGACGCCGAAGGCCCTCCACATCGAGGTCCAGCCCTTCTCGGCCCTGTCGTCGACGGTCCGTCGCGGCATCCTGCGAGAGGCCCAGCACCTCTCGGACTTCCTGGGTGCTCCCGTCAAGCCGGTCTTTGCCGGCGGTCCCTGACGACGGGAGCATGCTCGTCGAGCTCGGCGACCAGGCGCTTCGGGGCAACCATCCGGTAGCTCTCCTCGACCCAATCCTTGAGGACGGGGAGCGGCGGGGTCCGCTCGCCGAACGGGACCGTCACCCAACCCGCCCGGCCCAGGCCGTAGCCGGTCGGGGCAGCGCCCGGGACGGACAAAGCCTGCTCGCGGGACTCGCGCAGCTTCACGGTCATCGCGGGCTCCTGCGAGTCCTCCATTCCCAAGAACACGAAGATCTTGCTCGCCACCTTGGCCACGTCCTCATCCCAGGGATGGTCCGCGTACGCGCCGGGAAAGCCCAGCGCATACGTCAGGACCCGCCGGCGCATCGCCCTGGGCTGGCTCACCCGCATGGCCTCATTGTTCCGGATGGTCGAGGTTCCAATGCGAGCACCAACGTCCCTCCGTCCCTCGCCAGCGCGGATGTCGTGCGCCAATCGCCATCCCACCTGAGCCTACTGTCCTCGAGCCCCTGTCGCGTTTCGCGGCGCCCGTGCCGCCGCCACCGGCCGAACGCGGCGACATCGGGCATCTCGTCTCCGGCTCTGCGACGTCCGGGAATATCGGATGCAGTCATTCGGTTAAGTTATTGCTCTCGTAAACTTCCCGTCGACCCACGGACGAGGTACCCATGGCCAACTGTGTGACCTGCGGCGTCGAGCTGCATCCGGAACGAGCAGAGAAGTACGACTACTGCACCAAGCCTGAGTGCGTGAAGCTCAATGGCAAGGGCCTTCCTATGGTGGCCGTCGGCGTGAACAAGGCCGCCGATCAGTTCGTCGTCCTCAACGAGCGCACCGAGCAGGAGATGGAAACGGGCCGATACAAGAGGCGGCCGGAGGTCCCTGGATCCGTGCGCAGCCCCTCGGGGACCCGGCCGGCCCGCACGCCGAGGGCGGCTCCCGTCGAGGCCCCTCGTCCCTCGGCCGGCGCTTCACGCCCGCGCTGGAGCCAGGCTCAGGAGAACCTGGCGATCATCTACCGAGCCATGGGGTTGAAGCCGGACGAGATCGCGAAGAAGCTCGGGGTGAGCCCGTACCTCGCCACACAGATCCTCCTCGACGCCACCGCTCGAGGTAGGCACTGACCGCTTCCAAGCCGGGACCGATCCCAATCCCTCCATCCTGGGCAGGTCCTTCTGGTCACGTAGCCCTGCCGGCTGGTGAAATACGTGCATGGCGACGCGCCGTCCGGATGTCGAGCTGATCGGCCGCGTCCCTCTTTTCGACGGACTCTCCCGCGCACATCTCGGCCGGGTCGCAGCCCTCACCGAAGAGACCACCTACAACCCTGGTCGGGTCATCGTGGAGAAGGACACTCCAGGACGAGCGTTCTACGTCATCGTCGATGGCACGGCGAAGGTCGTGAGGGGCAAGATGGTCACCGCCCGCCGCGAGGCCGAGCTCGGACCGGGTGACTTCTTCGGAGAGCTCGCTCTCCTTGACGGGGAGCGCCGGGCGGCGACCGTGATCGCCACCACGCAGCTCACGACGATCCGGATCGAACGAAACGCTTTCCGCCGCTTGCTTCGCGAGGAGCCGGAGATCGCGCTCAAACTGCTCGAGGGCATGGCCAGGCGCACGCGCAGGATCCTCGACGCTCGCCCGTTGTAGGCCGCGGTGCCCCGATCCACCGGTTGGTCAGCGCCCATCGCGCGAGACGCGGAACAGCGTGACCGGCTCCGAGATCCCCTTGAAGGAGCGTTCGTCGACGCGTTCGAAGCGCAGCCACGCATCGTCCACCGCCTTCACCACGGCCCGGCTCGCGAGGACCTCCCCTCGCCCTGCCACGGACGCGATGCGGGAGGCGAGGTTCACCGTGCCGCCGAAGAGGTCGAGGTCCCGCTCGATCACGGGACCGGTGTGGATCCCCGCGTGGGCCGACAGGGACCCGGCCGCCTCCATGGTCTCCACGAGGTCGACCGCGGCCTCCACGCCATCTCCCACCTCGGAGAACTGCAGCAGGGCGCCGTCGCCTAGAAGCTTCACGAGCCTGCCTCCCCGGCGCGTGGCCACCGCGTCCGCGTGCCGTTGGAGCTTCGTCGCCGATCGAACGGCCGCTTCGTCCCCTCGCTCCTCGGTCAGCCTGGTGAACCCGGAGAGGTCGACGAACACGATCGCGGGCGGGCCCTGCGATTGCGGCATCGGCAACAGTTCGTCCGTGGCGAGGAACCGCTCGACCCCTTTGACGATGCCGGCCACGAACCGCTGCTCGATGTACCGGTAGCTGAGCCAGACGAACATCTCGGGAGCCAACCGGACCAGGGTGGCCACGGCGAGGGTCACCTCACGAGGGAAGCGGTCGATCTCTCCCCTGAACATCCGGTCCTGGGCCGGACGCCCCATCTGCTCATCGAGCAGCTCGGTCCATCCGATCGCCACTTCCCTCGTGCCCTCGCCGAGCAGTCGCGCCGCCCGGAGCAGGACGTCGTCCCCGCTCGCGAGGCGCCACCCATCGAAGAAACGCTCGAACATCGCCTCCTCGTCGACGTGGATCGGCGCCGATGGATCGGGCCGTGGCAGCCCCAAGACCTCATACACGGACGGAAGGGTGGACGCCGTTGGCCCCGCGGAGGTCACGAAGTCGGCGAACGCATGACTCGAGCGTGGGGGACGGTTCGTTGGGTAGGTAGGCGTCCACATGATCCAGGTTGAGCCATCCCTCGGCCGTAGCTCGCTCCAGGATCGCCTCGGTGAGGCCAGCGCCGAGGAGCGCCGACACGAGCTTCACCCGGAAGACATCACCGAATCGCAACGCCCCCGACTGACTGGGCTTGACGATGCCGATAGACACGAGCCAGGCGACCCGATCCTGGGGAACGCCGGCTTCCGCCGCGATCTCCTCCGCGGAAAACGTCCTCGCCACCGGCCCATCCTATTCGGGCTCCGAAGATGCTCCACCACGGCCCCTGAGCTGCGATCGATGGTCGCCGGCTCTCTCTCTCGATGGATGTACCGTGATCCTCGAGCGAGGGATGTCCGTGGAAGAGCGGTTCGATCTGGTCGTGATCGGTGCCGGGCCGGCCGGCGAGAAGGGTGCCGCGCAGGCCGCCTACTTCGGGAAGCGCGTCGCCGTGGTGGAACGTTCGGCGGTACCCGGAGGGACGCCCGCTTCGACGGGCGGCATCCCGACCAAGACGATGCGGGAAGCGGCGTTGTACCTGACCGGGTTCCGGCGCCGGGAGGTCTACGGGGTCGGGCTGGACCTTGCGCCGGAAGTCTCCCTCGACCGCATTCGAGCACGCGCCGGAGAGGTCGTCCGGCTCATGATCGACACGGTGCGGGAGAACCTCGACCGGCACGGGATCGAGCTCATCCGAGGGGAGGGGCGCCTGGGAGCCGACCGTTCCGTCCTCGTGCGAAGCGAGAAGGAGCGGACCCTGAAGGGCCAGGCGGTCCTGATCGCCACCGGATCGCGGTCGTTCCGCCCAGCGACGGTGCCGTTCGACGACCCTGATGTGGAAGACTCCGAGTCGATCCTGGAGCTCGATCGGGTGCCTGGGCGTCTCGTCGTCGTGGGCGGTGGGCCTGTCGGCTGCGAGTACGCCTCGCTCTACGCCGCCCTCGGCGTCGAGGTGGTGCTCGTCGATGCCGGCGAGCGGCTCCTCCCGTTCATGGATACCGAGATCTCCCAGTTGCTGGCGAGGGCGTTCGCGGCGATGGGGATCCGCCTCGTGCTCGGCCAAGGGGTCGCGGCGATCGCGCGGCAGCAGGGGGACCTCGCCGTGACCTTGGCCGACGGCGAGATCGTGTGGCCGGAGAAGGTCCTGTTCGCGGCGGGCCGAGCGGGCAACACTGAGGAGCTCGGACTGGCGGAAGCTGGTATCGAGGTCGACGAGCGAGGCCGGATCCTCGTGGACGAGCAGTACCGGACGAGCGCCGAGGGGATCTACGCGGCGGGGGACGTGATCGGGCCGCCCGCGCTCGCCTCCGTGTCGATGGAGCAGGGACGGGTCGCGATCTGCCACGCGTTCCGCATCCCCTTCAAGGAGACCGTGGATCCGCTCCCGCCCTTCGGCGTCTACTCGATCCCTGAGGTCGGGATGGTTGGGATGACCGAAGAGGCCGCGGCCTCCGCAGGGATCGAGTACGAGGTGGGTCGGGGATGGTTCGCCCAGAACGCACGAGCTCGGATCGCGGGAACGACGGACGGCCTAGTGAAGCTCGTGTTCCGTCGGCAGGACCGGAAGCTGCTCGGCGTGCATGTGATGGGGGACGTCGCGTCGGAACTGATCCACATCGGCCAGTCCGTGATGCACGCCGGCGGCGCGATCGACCGGTTCATCAACACGACGTTCAACGTGCCCACCTACGCCGAGGCCTTCAAGTACGCGGCCTACGACGGTCTCCAGCGTCTCGGAGGACAGCCTCGCTCGCCCGACGCGCCCCGCTCCTGAAGCGTCCTCCGAGGCTACCGAGAACGCTCTACGTCACCGTGAACGCGGTCCGCATGCCCTCCTGATAGTGGGACTCGTGCTCTCCCTCGTCATAGATGTTGCAGATCAACACATACGAGCCCGCCGTGAGATCGACCGTCAACGTCGGCGTATCGCCCACCGGGACGTGCTCGACTTCGTCCACGACCTCCATCCCCTCGCCCGTCTCGGCGGCAGCCCCGTTCTCCTCCGTCGGGAGCGCCGTCGGGTCGAGGTCCGTGCGGATCACGACGAACTCATGGGTGTCGTCCGGACCCTCGTTCTCGATGTTGAAGGTCACGGGCCGAGCCCCATGATCGAGGCCTTGAGCAACCGTTGTGCCATCGTGCCCTCCCTCTTCCCACGGGCAAGTCGGGAGCTTACCCGCCCCCCGGTACTGGCTTCCAATGGCGGAGATCGGCTAGGTTCGGCGGTGGATGCGAACGATCGGGTTGCTCGGTGTGCCGACGAACTCGGCGGGAACGATCAGCGGCGTTGCTCGTGCCCCCACGACCCTGCGAGAGGTCGGGCTCGTCGATGCGCTCCGGCAGCACACGGAGGTGCACGACTACGGGGATGTGATGCTCCCGGACCCTTCGCCGGAACGCGACCCCGCGACGCACCTCATCGATCCTGACGGATTCGTCGCGCTGGTCACTCGGGTCCGGCATGCGGTCGCCTCGATCCTGGACGACGGCCATTTCCCGCTCGTCATCGGCGGCGACTGCCCCCTGCTGCTGGGATGTCTCCTCGCCGCCAAGAACCACCATCGGATCGGCCTCTTGTTCGTCGATGGGCATGAGGATGCGTACCTTCCCGCGCAGTCATCGACCGGCGAAGCGGCGGACACCGAGCTCGCGTTCGCGCTTGGGATAGCTGACGCCTCCTGGTGGCCGGAGTTCGCGGCCGTGCCGCCGATCGTCGCACCTGCCGACGTCCGAATCCTCGGTGCGCGCGATGCTGCGCTCCTGCGTGCCGAGAGAGTTGCCTCGCTCGGCGACCGCCTCGCGCTCGTGGACGGCGACCGCCTCTTCGCGGAACCCGCCGGCGCGGCCGCGGAGGCGGTCTCCCCTCTCCCCGACCCGTGGTGGTTCCATCTCGACCTCGACGTCTTGTCGACGGAGGCGCTTCCAGCGATCGACTACCCGCAGCCCGGCGGTCTCGGGTGGAACGAGCTCTCCCTCGTCGTCACGACGGCACTGGGCGGGAACCCAACGGGGTGGGACATCACGATCTACAACCCGGACCTGGATCCCGAACGGATCCATGCACAGCGTATCGTCCGTTTCATCGGTTCCGCGATCGGAGAGGCCCCAGGCCGATAGTGGTTCTCGGAAGCGGGCACGGCCAGCCTTTGGGGAGCTGGCTCGCACGATCATCGGAGCGCTCGAACACCTCCTGTCGGAGGTATCCCGTGAAGCCCGTCGGTTCCCGGGGTCGCAGCCCGGGCAGACGACCTGCGAAATGGGTGTTCCGCCGGTGGTGCCTCGGACTGGGGCTCTTCTGCAAGATGCCGCTGACCGGCTTGGTCAACATGCTCCCATTCTCCTGAGCTGTCTCAGCGAACCCTCCGATGGTCATCACGATCGGTCTCGCCTGCCTCGGGTAGTTGGCCGTGCACGAGGTCGAGCTGATCGTGATTGGATTGGAGCTCGAGCGGAGGGATCGCCATGCCACGAAGGATCGTCCATCACACCGCTCCCGCCAAGCCGCGTGAGCCGCGCGCCGACCAGAAGCAGAAGGGCCCCGCTCCTCCGCCACCGCCGGCCTGGCGGCACTGGCTCCTGTACCTGGGGATCGCCGCCACGATCCTCCTGTTCTTCCTGCCCATCGGCCGGACGAGCTCCAGCGAGCTGAGCTACACGCAGTTCGTGAACGACGTGACGGCAAACAAGGTCAAGACCGCCACGATCGACTCGAACGGTGGGGTCTCCGGCACGCTGACCGATGGAACGGTCTACAACACCCAGATCCCCGTTGCCCTCCAGGATTCGAACCTCTCCACACTCCTTCAGCAGCACAACGTCCAGATCACCGGGGAGGGCCCATCGTCCTCGACCTTCCTCGCGATCCTGGTAAACCTCCTCCCGCTCATCCTGCTCTTCGGCGTGTTCTGGTACATGGGGCGGCGAGCCCAGCGGCAGGCCGGCGGTGGAGGTTTCCTGGGCTTGGGTGGGCTGACCGGCTCCAGGGCAAAGCTGTGGGACGAAGAGCGGCCCAACGCAACTTTCGCCGACGTCGCTGGCTACGAGGGCGCCAAGCAGGAGGTCAACGAGGTCGTCGATTTCCTCAAGCACCCCGAGCGCTATCGGCGGATCGGTGCCCGGGGCCCTCGAGGCGTGCTCATGGTGGGGCCGCCGGGCACTGGCAAGACGCTGATGGCACGGGCCGTTGCCGGGGAGGCGAGCGTTCCTTTCTTCTCCGTCACCGGCTCGAGCTTCGTCGAGCTATTTGTCGGCCTCGGCGCGTCCCGCGTCCGCGACCTCTTCAGTAACGCCAGAAAACGGCAGCCATCGATCATCTTCATCGACGAGATCGACGCCATCGGACAGCGCCGCGGGTCCGGCGTGATTTCGAACGACGAGCGCGAGCAGACCCTCAACCAGCTCCTCGCCGAGATGGACGGGTTCGACCCGGCGACAGGCGTGGTCGTCATAGCCGCCACGAACCGGCCGGAGATCCTGGACCCGGCCCTGCTTCGGCCGGGCCGGTTCGACCGGCAGGTCGAGATCCCCCTGCCGAACCTCAGGGAGCGCTCGGCGATCCTTGCCATTCACGCGAAGGGCAAGAAGCTCGGGCCGGACGTCGACCTCGAGGCCGTCGCTCGCGGCACGCCGGGGTTCTCCGGGGCCGACCTCGCCAACCTGGTGAACGAGGCAGCGATCGTGGCCATCCGGGCCGGCAGGGACATGGTCTCCGCGCGGGATTTCGCCGATGCCCGGGACCGCCTCCTCCTTGGAAGGCGAGAGGCGACCAATGCGCTCCTGCCAGACGAGAAGCGGGCGGTTGCCGTCCATGAGGGAGGCCATGCCTTGGTTGCGGTGTACTCCGAGCATGCGGATCCGGTGGCGAAGGTCTCCATTCTCCCCGCCGGGCAGGCCCTCGGCGTGACCGAGCAGCTCCCCGTCGACGAGCGACACTTGTATCCGGAGAGCTATCTCCGTGACTCACTGGCCATCCGCATGGGAGGACGGGCAGCGGAGACCCTTGTTCTCGGCGAGGTGTCCAGCGGCGCGGCGAACGATCTGGCTGGTGCCACACAGCTCGCCCTGAGGATGGTGCGGGAGTTCGGGATGAGCTCGCGGCTTGGACCGGTCGGATTCGGGGACGGTGGGCCGACGTACCTCGGACGGCAAGAGATCAGATCCCGCGACTACGCCGAGGCCACGCAGGCCCTCATCGACGAAGAGGTCGGCCGCCTGCTGAAGGAGGCCGACGACCGAGCCGGGGCGATTCTCCAAAGGCACAAAGACGTCCTGGATCGGCTGACGGAGTTGCTCATCGAGCGCGAGATGATCGACGGGGCGGAGGTCTACGCGCTGGCCGGCCGACCTCAGCCGGTCGGTGCCGAGGAGACGATCGCGCCACAGCGCGCAGCCGTTGCCGCCGACCGGGTTCGCGAGATCTCGAACAAGCGGCAGCCGGGAGGCTGAGCGCGGTCACCTCGTGGTCCGGCACGGAAACGACGGATGCGGGCGCGTCGAGCGCTGTTATCGGGAGGCGTCGGATCCCGTGCGCCGGGGCTTGAACTCATCGCATATGTCGTTCGCATGGATCACGCCACGGACGTACCGGCACCCGCCGATCTCGAGGCGGGGGAACATGAACTTACACTCACGGCAGCTGAACTTGGGGTTGTCGGCACGCCGGTAATTGGCTGCCGCCTTCGAGAGTCCCTGGATTGCCGGCATGTTCGGGCTTCCCTTCTATTGGGACTCGCCGATCCTACGGTTCCTTCGGGTCGAGAGCCAACCGACAGGTTGCTCCTGCTCAAGCCCGGTGTGGGCGATTGAATGCCCCACCCTAAACGCTTTTGCAGGTAGGGCATCCCGCTAAAGCTTGCGCGCGCGGTTGACGATGCCAGTGAGGTCGCTCAGTCGACGAGGGTGCAGTGCCAATGCGGCAAGCGACGCAAGAAGGGGGTTAAGGAGGCCCGGAACGATTGGTCCGGCTCTATCTCATACCCGTGAGGGGTCGCGGTCGGGTGCTGCCCGGGCGAACCCCAGACCGGTGAGGGGGCATCATGATGAGGCGACGGCATCAGGACGGCGGCCAGGATTCGGTCCAGCCGAGAGAACCAGGAATCAAGGAAGCTCTCGGTCCGGAGATGACCGTGGTCGGTCGTGGGGCTCAGGTGGAGGGGACGCTG
>WNFZ01010255.1_pt1 | contig 16704 bp, 19 predicted proteins | sample 5400081 | NCBI WGS metagenome assembly WNFZ01 (sample SAMN13153365, study PRJNA577476) | soil metagenome | isolation source: 80 cm soil or saprolite under grassland replicate 1 | place: USA:California | collected 2016-06-15 | reverse complement strand
TACCGCGACAGCGTCCGGCTGCACGTCGTGCCGCCGCTGTGCCCGCTCGAAGCGTCGCCGTACGACTACGATGCCTGTTCGATGCTGATCGAGCGCGCGCACGCGAACACGCGCAACTGGATCGCTGCGGGCGGGCTCGAATCGCGTGACGCCGACCCGGGCCCGCTCGTGTTCCACCGGCACTGACCGCTACGGCGGGTAAACGCACATGACAGCGCCTTCGTCCGTCCAGCCTTGGGCGACCATCGCATCGATCACCGCGCGCTCGATCGAGAAGCGATGGTTGGGCGTGCCACCGGCACCGTTGTTGTAAGCGCGGTAGAGCGCAACGGTCTTTCGCGACATCAGCGCGGGCGGTACGCCGTCCGGACAACCGTCCGCAAAGGGCAAGGCGCCGAACGCCACGCCTTCGAACATCCATTGCCGATCCGCGCGATCGCGCACGAGTGCGCATTCGGTCGTGCTCGACGTAAAGAAATGGGATGCGGGTCCGATGTCCGGAACGCCGGTGAAGCGATAAACGGGTGCGAGCGTGCCGCAGCCGTCGGCGTAGAGATCGGCGACGAACGTGTAGCCGGTGCGCGCCCATTGCGGGGCCGCGCTGCCGGCGTCGATCGCGGCCTGCTCGGCGCGATCGGCCGTCATGAAATAGCGATCATGGAGCGTGTCGTGGTATTCGACGACCGTCACGCTCGGCATGAAGGGTGGCGACCAGATGCAGGCGAAGTGCGCGACGTCGACGCCGGATCGTCGATGAATGCCATGACGAACTGGTCGGGCGTCCGGTCGGTCGGTACGACCGCATTGTGCCGCGCGAGCGACGATGTCGGCTTCGGCCGTCATCGCCGCGATTGCGACAGCCAGGCCGAAAAAGGCGCTGCGCATTGTTCCTCCGTGCCGAAGGTCCCTGCCTGGTCACGCGGTGGGTGGAGCGCGAGCCACGCCTGCCCATTGCAGTACGGCGCCGCATACGCGTCAAGCGGCTGGCGAAGAGTGTCTGACCCCTTTTCGCGGCCTTCCCCTGATTCGTGCGGAACATTCGAATCGCTGCTTCGCTCCAATGTAAATGCTGCCGCCGTGGGTATCGGCGGCCGGCTCGATCAATGGAGGAGCGCAATCATGGCGAGATACGGCAAGAAGGCGCAATCGAAAGTCAAGCAGACGATGCACGAGCGCAAGAAGGGCACGTTGCGCAGCGGTCGCTCCGGCAAGAAGGTGACGAGCCGCAAGCAGGCGATCGCGATCGGCCTTTCGCAGGCGCGGCGCGCAGGTGCGAAGGTACCCGCGAAGAAGTCGTCGTCGAGGAAGTCGTCGGCCAGACGATCGTCCAGGAAGTCGTCGTCCAGCCGGAAGTCCAGGTAACGCCCGGCGCGGACGCTTTGCGCCTACCTTAGAAAATCGAGCGGCGTGTTGTCGGGCGCCACGACGTCGCGAAAGCGCCCGACAACGCGCGCCTGCGTGGCCGAGGGCAGCGGCACGAAGCCCGTCTCGGCCGCCATCTGATCCCCCTGCAGGAAAGCCCAGAAGAAGAACTTGAGCGTCGAGCGCGCGCGCTCCAGGTTCTTCGGTTTGCGGTCGACCAGCACGTATGTCACTTCGACGATCGGCCACGACGTTTCGCCTTCGACGTTGACGAGCGTCGGAATCTGCTCACCGGTACGTCCAAGGCCCGCCACGTTGGTCGCGGCGAGGATCGTTTCGTGCGACGGCTTCACGTATTGTCCGGCGCGGTTACGCAACTGTGTGTACGCGAGCTTGTTGCGGAACGCTTCGTCGAAATTGATGTAGCCGATCGCGCCCGGCGTCGATTGTACTTTCTGGCCCATCGCCTGCACGGTCGCAACCTGCATCGTCGGCACGGGCCAGTCGGGTTGCTTGTTCGCGCCCACGCGCGACGCCCACGTCCGGTCGGTCTTGGCGAGAAACGTCGTCAGCGCGAGCGTCGTGCTCGCCGCGGTCTCGCGCACGACGAGCTTGATCGGCAGCCTGGGCAGATTGAGCCCGGCGTTGGCGATGCGGATCTCGTCGTCGTTCCACGACTTGATCTCGCCGAGATAGATCTTCGAAACAAGGTACGGATTGAGCCGCAGCGCGCCGGGCTCGACGCCCGGAATGTTGACGATGAGGACGACGCCGCCGATCAGCAGCGGAAACTGGACGAGCTCGTTCTTGCGCAGCTCTTCGCCGGCGAGCGGGATCTCCGTGCATCCGAAATCGACGCTGCGTGCGATCGCCTCGCGTATGCCGACGTCGGAATTCGCGGGTGCGAAGTCGACGTTGATCTTCGTTTGCTTCGTGAACAGGAAATTCCATTGCGCGAGCACGCGCGTCGCGGTGCTGCCGCCGGTGCCCTTGATCGCGGATGCGTGCTCGAGCGCTGCATCGCTCATGGCCGCGAACGAGAGCAACAGCGCGCCGGCGAGTGCGGCGCCCGCTCGGGCAACGCTGAATGGACGTGACGGCATGGCGCCTTCGTGATGGACGACGTGACATATGCTTCGCGCATTTCGCCGCGCGGATGTTGATCTGGTTCAACAATTGCGCCGGATGCAGTCAGCGCAACGCAAACAGCGAGCATTCACTGGCGCAAACCGTCGAAGCGACGCTATTGCTGGATGAAGTCGACGGTCGCGGCGCTTTCGCCCAGGGTGCTTTCGCCGAGACCGATCACCCCGCGACCGACGAGCACGGTCTCTTCACGGCGCAGATGCAGCTCGGGCTTGCCGTCGAAGCGCACAAACGTTCCGTTGACCGAAGCGTCGACCAGCATGAAGTTGTGATCGCGCAACTGGACGCGAGCATGCCATCGCGATGCGGTCTTCGCCGGCACGACAAGATCGTTCGAAGCATCGCGGCCGAGCCGCGCGACGCGATGCTCGGCGTCGAGGCGCACGTCCTTGCCCTGATGCGTGAGCACGAGCGTGAGCGCCGCATCGGGGTCGTCGCTCGCATGGGTGTCGACCACCATCGTGAGCGTCGCCTCGATATTCCACACGACCTCGAAGATCGGCACGTCGCCGTCGATGCCCTTGAGCTCGATCGGATGGAGCGAGCGGCACGACCCGCGTATCGCCGGCGTCAGCGCTTGGACCGTCTGCCGCGTCGTCAGCACCTGCGCCGACCGGGCGACATCGGCCACACGCGACGCGAGGTTGACCGTGTCGCCGAACACGTCGCCGGCGTCTTCCAGCACGCGTCCCTGCGCGATGCCGATCCGTACCGCCGGAACTTCGGCATCGATCGCGTGTTGTTCGGCGAGTCGCGTCTGCATCTGGCTCGCGGCGCAGATCGCAGCGTCGGCTTCGTCGAAGACGCACAGCAGCTCGTCGCCGATGAACTTGACGATGCGGCCGCTGAACTCGAGCGCCGTCGAGCGCAGCAGGTCAAGGCATCCGGCAATAACCCGGTGCGCCTCGTGGTCGCCCAGCGCTTCGTAGAGTGCCGTGCTGCCGCTTACGTCGGCGAACAGCACAGCGAGCACCCGTTCCCCGAGCTGCATGGGCTTTTGGACGCGGCGTGCCCCGCGTCGTTCGCGGCTCCCGAATATTCGACTCATAATCATAGTCCGGCCCGCCTTGGGCCGCTTTGCTCAAGGAGCTCGCATGCCCCCATCGAACCGCCGGATCGGCATCATCGGACTCGGATTCGGCGCCCAGGTCTACGTGCCGGCCTTCCGCTCGGAAGGCTGGGACGTCGCCGCGATCTGCAGCCGCAGCCGCGACAAGCTCACCAAGGTGGCCGAAGCCGCGGGCATCCGCGATGTCCACACCGATCCGCTCGAGCTCATCGGACGCAAGGATCTGGACGCGATCGCGATTGCGACGCCGCCGCGCGCCCATCGCGACCTGGCGATCGCGGCGCTCGCTGCAGGCAAGCACGTGCTGTGCGAGAAGCCGTTTGCGATCGACGCAAGTCAAGCGGCCGACATGCGCGACGCGGCCGAACGCAGTGCGCGAACGTCGATGGTGGGCCACGAATTCCGGCATGCGCCGCAACGCGCGTACATCAAGGAGCTCATTGACGACGGCTACATCGGGAGGTTCCAGCTCTGCACGATCGAGCTCTACCTCGACCGCTACGTGACGGGCGAGCCGAGGCCGCTCACGTGGATGGCGCACGAAGCGGAGGGCGGCGGCCTGCTGGGCGCGCTCGGCTCGCACTACATCGACGGCTTGCGCCACTGGTTCGGCGACGTCGTGTCGGTCACCGGGCTGCTCGCGACGCTGCGACCGGATCTGGTCGACACGAAGACCAACGCGATCGTCAAGGCGGAAACCGACGACACGTTCCTGTTCACGCTCGAGTTCGCGCATGGCGGCATCGCGACGATGAGCGCATCGTTCGCGACCACGCCCACCCGCGGCGCGAAGATCGTCGTAATGGGCGAGCGCGGCACGCTCATCGCGGAGCAACCCGGCCCGAACCCGATGGACAACGGCGTCGTCGTCGCGAGCCGCGACGGCTCACCGCCGCAACCGCTCGCGACGCCGGCGAAATACACGCCGTTCACCGACGACCGCGATCATCGGCTGATGGCGTTCCGGCTGCTCGTGCGCGAGTTCACGAAGGGGATCGACGAGCGCCGATCGCCGTCGCCCAACTTCACCGATGGACTGCGCTGCCAGGAGATTCTCGACGCAGTGCGGGCATCGTCGAAATCCGGCCGCACGGTCAGGTTCGGATGACCGGACATCGCTCGCGTTGCCGGAGGCCTCGATGACGCCGTCTGCGTGGCCGGAGCTGCCCTACCTCGCGTGGAAGGACACGTACGAGACACTGCACCTGTGGACGCAGATCGTCGGCAAGATCCGGCTCGCGCGCATGCCGTGGCTCAATCACACGTGGCAAGTGACGCTCTATCCGACGGCGGACGGTCTCACGACCGGTCGAATGCCCTACGGCAACGATGCGTTCGAGATTGAGTTCGATTTCGTCGCCCGCGAGCTCGTCGTGCGAACGAGCCGCGGCGAACGGCGGGCCCTTGCGCTGGCGCCGATGCCGGTGTCGCAGTTCTACGCTTCGATGATGGAAACGCTGACCGCGCTGCGCATGCCGGTGGCGATCTACCGCAAGCCCTCCGAAATCGAGAGTCAGCTGCCCTTCGACGAGGATGTCGTCCATCGATCGTACGACGCCGATTCTGCGAATCGATGCTGGCAGATCCTTTGCCGGTCGGCCGAGGTCATGGCGCGCTTTCGCGCCCGCTACTACGGAAAGGCGAGCCCGGTCCATTTTTTCTGGGGCGGCTTCGACCTCGCCGTGACCCGCTTCTCGGGCCGCGTCGCGCCGCCGCATCCGGGCGGCATACCGAATCTCCCCGATCGCATCACGCGCGACGCGTACTCGCACGAGGTGAGCAGCTGCGGATTCTGGCCCGGCGGCGCCATTGCGCCGTATCCGCTCTTCTACAGCTACGCCTATCCGGAGCCGGACGGGTTCGCGGTCTCGAGCGTGCAGCCTGCAGCGGCGCGCTACGACACGACGCTGCACGAATTCGTATTGCCGTATGACGCCGTCCGGCAGGCGACCGAGCCGGAGAACACGCTGCTCGCGTTCCTCCAGTCGACCTACGAAGCCACCGCCGATCACGGCGGCTGGGATCGCGCGGCGCTCGAAGTTTCGCCGCAGAGGTTGCGCGAGGTCGGCGCGGCGTGACGTCAGGTCGCAAGCGCGATCTCGACGCGCCTGTTGCGTTTGCCCTCGCTTCGGATCTTCAGCACGCGGATGCCGCCGATCTCGGCGATGTTCTTCACGTGCGTGCCGCCGCACGGCTGAAGGTCGATGCCGGGGATCTTCAGCAGCCGCACGCGTCCCGCGCCGCGAGGTGGCTGCACGCTCATCGTCTTCACGCGGTCTCGATGCCGCGTGCGATCAGCGCGTTTGTCTCGTGCTCGATGCGCTGCGCGTCGAGCAGGCTCATGTCGATGTCGAAGTCGAGCCGCGCCTTGTCGGGCGAGATGTTGCCGCCGGTGACGGGCGCCACGACAACGCACGACATCACGTGCAGCGCGGTGTGCAGGCGCATCAGCGCGTAGCGGCGCTGCCAGTCGATCTCGAGTGTCAGCGTCTCACCGGGCTCGGCTAGCGGCATCGCGGGCGCGGGAATGTGCAACACGCTGTTCAGAGCCTCGCCCTTGCGCGTATCGGCGATCGCGATGCGCTCGCCGTTCGCGCGAACGAGCGTGCCGGCATCACCCTGCTGGCCACCGCCCTGCGGGTAGAAAATCGTGCGGTCGAGCTCGATGCCGCGCTCGTGCACGGCGACAACGCGCGCCGTCGCGCTCTTGAGGTAGGCGTCGTCTCGGAACAACAGGTCGGTGGTCATCGTTGTAAAAAAGGCCAAAGTCGCGATGCGGGCTATTCTAGCGGGCCCGCGACGCCGTTACAGTTGGAAACGCCTTGGCGCGAAATCGTGACAACGCCGACACGGACCTGCGCGTTATTTTCCCTTGTGCCGAGCCGGATTTCCGCAGGCTCGTCGGACTGAATAATCTTCGGAGGGACTTATGCAGGCAATGCTGAAGACCGTGCTGGTGGCGGCGGGCCTGGCCGTAGCCACGCAGGCAGCGGCGCAGATCACGTTCTACGAAGGGGAGGGCTTCCGCGGCCGGGCATTCACCGCGGATAAACAGATCTGGAATCTGGAGCGATACGCCTTCAACGACCGCGCGTCTTCGGTGGTCGTCGATCGCGGCCGCTGGGAAGTGTGCGAGCACGCGCGCTTCGAAGGCAGCTGCGTCGTGCTGCGGCGGGGCAGCTACGACTCGCTCGGGTCGATGGGCATGAACAACAGGATTTCGTCGGTGCGCCCCGTCGGCCGTGGCGCGCCCGCCGCTTACGAGGCGCCGCCGCCGCAGCCGGCGCCGGCGTACGAGTGGCGTCAGCGCCCGAACGAGCGACTCTTCGAGGTGCCCGTTTCGTCGGTGCGCGCGGTCGTCGGACCGCCCGAGCAGCGGTGCTGGGTCGAGCGTCAGCAAGTGATCGAAGGCGGGCAAGGCCCGAACGTTCCGGGCGCGATCGCCGGCGCGGTCATCGGCGGCGTTCTCGGCCACCAGATCGGGGGCGGACGCGGCCGCGACGTCGCCACGGCAGGCGGCGCAGTAGCCGGCGCGGCGATCGGGGCAGGCGTACCGGGCGGCCCCGCCTACAGCCGCGACGTTCAACGGTGCGCCAGTGCTCCGCCGGGTCCGCCTCAATACTGGGACGTGACCTACGAGTTCCAGGGTGTCGTTCATCACGTGCAGATGAGCGCGCCACCCGGTCCCACGATCAGAGTGAACGGCCGAGGGGAGCCGCGCGGGTAAGCGGTGTTGTTGCAGTGAAGCAAAGCGGCCTTTCGGGGCCGCTTTGCTTTTGGGCCGACCGCTGCCGACAGGCCGTTGCCGTCATAGGCTCGGCGCGTTCGCACCGTAGGCCGCATCGACCTCGCGCGCGATGACGTCGTAGAGCGGTCGCACGGCGAAGTTGAGGCCGCGCACGACGCCTTCGACCGAAAGCATCGACGGGACGCGCTGACCGCGATGCTCGACGGGGCCGCCGATCCTGTGGATGTCGACGCCGAGGTGCGACAGATGCTTCGCGAGCCTCGGCTCCGTCAGCATGAACAGCGTTTCGATTCCATGCCGCCGCGCTTGTGCGATCACGCTGAGGTAGAGACCCACCGGAATGTATGGAAAGCGCGGTTGATCGGCGCTGCCGAAGTCGTGCTGGCTGATGCTCGCGGCGACCTTCGCCTCGCCTTTGCGTCGGCGATAGCTGCTGACGACGGCGAGGCGCGAGACCTCCGCGATCCGATCGCGCGGCATCCGCAGTGGATCGACGATCGCCCGATCGATCGTGCGCGCACACGCTTGCTCGAACGGCAGCAGAAGATCAGGCTCGTCGCGCCGCGCGAAGATCAACCGGATGCATCCGACGTATTCCTGGCTGCTGATCGTCTTCAGCAGGCAATGCACGGCGTGCGCGTCGTAACGGTCGGTTTCCATGCCGTCCGGGCGCAGCGGCTCGAACGCGAGATCGCGACAGTAGACGTCGTGGCGAATCCGGTACGCGGTGCGCTTCAGCTCATCGGTTACCGCCGGCACGGCCGTGAAGTACCGGCTGAAGCCGATTCCGATGTTGAGGAACGCAGGCAACCTTGCCATTCGAAACCGACCCCGACTCTAGACCAGCGGCGCTTGCAGCTTCTCGGTCGCAAACGCACGTTGCACGGCGGGTCGCGCCAGCACGCGCCGCAGATACGGCCCGACGTGCGGCAGATCGCGCGCGGGACGCGAAAAGCCGCGTGTCCACCGGCACAGCATCAATAGGAACGGATCCACGGCGCTGAACGTCGCGCCCAGCAGCCAGTCGCGACCATGCGAGGCCAGTTGCGCATCGAGCTGATCGAGCATGCCGCCGATTCTCGCTTCGGCGTGCGACTTCACCTGTGCCGCGGCGACTTTGTCGCCTTCGTCCACCATGCGCTCGCTGTAGAAGTAATGCATCAGCATCGCCTGCAGCGTGTTGGTCGACCACACGAGCCATTTGTAGAAATGCGCGCGCTCGGCGGTTCGTGGCGGCGGCGCGAGTCGCGCATCCGGATGCATGTCCGCGAGGTGCAGACAGATGGCCGCCGTCTCGTACAGCACCAGATCGCCGTCGTGCGCAGCGTTGGCGCGGTCCACCAGCGCGAGCTCGAACGGCACGCCGAGCTCCTCGAGCAGCATGTGCGGCGTCAGGCTGGCATTGCCGGGATAGTAGTACAGCCGGATGTTGCGGACGTTCGACATGGCGCCGGAGAGCTCGAAGTTGATTGAATGGATGATACAGATCTCCATCCGCTTGCGGTTTGCTGGCGCCGCGGTTGCGAGATGAGTAACATGAATGGGTCGTCTCCAATGGCGCGGCGGGCCGAAGCGCAATCGCCTGTTCATGGCGGCAAGCCAATCGCTGTATGCGGTCTATGCGGCGACGCAGGGCGCGTCGCCGGTTTGAGGATGCACGTGAGCAAAATCGAATCCGTATCCGTCTGCGTTGTCCGCGTGCCGCTCGACGTCGTAACGTCGTTCGCCACGCGAACGGTCAGCGCGCGCGACTACTGCCTCGTGAAGGTTCGCTCGAATGCGGGTCAGCAGGGCATCGCCTTCTGCTACGTCGGAAGCGCCGGCGGTCGAATCGCGCAAATCGCGGTCGAGGAGCTCCTCGCGCCCAAGTTGATCGGTCGGGAGTCGCTGTGCGTCGAAGGCCTCTGGCAAGAGATGTACGCCGACACGCTGCTGCATGGCCGTGCGGGCACGGTGATGCGCGCGCTCAGCATCCTGGACGCGGCGATCTGGGATCTCAATGCGCGCACCGCAGGCGCGCCGCTGCATGCCTATCTCGGCAGTGCCGTCGCTGACAACGTGCCCGCGTATGCGAGCGGCGGCTATTACCTCGAGGGCAAGACGCCGGCCAAGCTCGGTGCCGAGCTCGCGTCGTACGTCGCGGCGGGATTTTCGGCAGTGAAGATGAAAGTGGGTCGACTCTCGCTCGCCGAGGAGGAAGCGCGCATCGCCGCGGCGCGCGAAGCGATCGGGCCCGAGGTGCTGCTGATGCTCGACGCGAATAATGCGTGGCGCGATTTGCCGACCGCAATGGCTTACATGAGCCGGTACGAGCGCTATGATCCCTACTGGATCGAAGAGCCGTTCAGCCCGGACGAGATCGAGCTGCACGCGCGACTCGCTCGCTCGATCGCGACGACGGTGGCGACCGGCGAGATCGGCTACGGACGCTGGTATTTCAAGGAGCTGCTCGACAAGGGCGGCGCCGAGATCCTGCAGACCGATGCGCTCGTATGCGGCGGCATTTCGGAGTGGCGTCGGATCGCCGCAACGGCGGCAAGCTACGGCGTCACGATGAGCCCGCATTGGTTCCATGACCTGCACGTGCATCTGGTTGCCGCCACGTCGAACGCCCGATTCGTCGAGTTCTTCCCGGACGATCAGGTGCTCAATTTCCGAAGGTTGATCGACCGGCAGCTCGAGCAGCGCGACGGCTCGCTGCTGCTTCCGAAGACGCCGGGGCTCGGCTTCGACTTCGACGAGCAGGCGGTCAAGCGGTATGCATTGAATCGCCCCGAGCCGTGGACCACGATCCGATGATGGAATAATCTTCGGCCGGGCACCTCGGCGTTACAACGACACATGGAGGAGGGGACATGCGACGGGCCGCAATCGGCTTCATCTTCGCTGCGTGCATAGGCTTTTCGCTAGCTGCGCTCGCCCAGACCAAGGCGAACATCTTCGTTGCAACGGGCCCGACGACCGGCGTTTACTACCCCATCGGCGGCGGCATCGCGGACGTTCTCACGAAGAACATCCCGGGGCTCAACGCGACGGCCGGTGCGACCGACGGCTCGATGGCCAATCTGCTGTTGATCCAGCAAGGGCGCGCCGACATCGCCCTGTCGATGGCCGATGCAGGCTGGGATGCGTTCAAAGGCCAGGACAAATTCAAGGACCGGCAAGTCCAGGTTCGTGCATTGATGGTGCTCTATCCCAATCGGATGCACATCGTCACCGTCGAGGGCACCGGCATCAACAAGGTCTCCGACCTCAAGGGCAAGCGCGTGTCCACGGGAGCGCCGAACAGCGCGACGCAAATCATGGCATATCGGGTGCTCGAAGCATCCGGGCTCAATCCCGAGAAGGACATCGTGCGCGAGCGCCTGGACCCCGGCAAGTCGGCGGACGCGATCAAGGACCGGAAGCTCGATGCGTTCTTCTGGGTCGGCGGATTGCCCACACCCGCGGTGACCGACCTTGGTGCGACACCCGGCATGAAGCTGAAGCTCGTCGATCACGCCGACGCGCTCGACGCGATGGTGAAGAAATACGGTCCGCTGTACGTGAAGGACTCGATTCCTGCGAAGACATATCCGGGCCAGGAAACGGCGACGCAGATCGTCACCGTCTGGAACGTGCTGGTCGCCGACGCGAAGCTCGGTGATCAACTCGCCTACGACATCGTCAAGACGCTGTTCGAGCGCAAGGAGGATCTCGTTCGCGTGCATGCCGAGGCGAAGAACTTCGATCTGAAGAATCAGAGCAGCGACCGCGCGGTGATTCCGTACCATCCGGGCGCGAAGAAATACTTCGCCGAAAAGGGCATCACGCTGAATTAGACAAGAAGAAGCGAGTCGAGCGCGCCGGATTCCAGTCGCGCTCGCACGCGACATGGCGAACGCCAACCCGCGGCCTTCCGACGACGAGATTCTCGTTTCTGCAGATGCGTTGCAGAAGGCGGAGGCGTACGTCGAGCTGGAGGAGGGCGCGCAGAACAAGCTTCGCGGTGCGCTGGGAACGTTTGTCACCGCGCTCGCGGTGATAATGTCGATCTTCCACCTGTACGCCGCGTACGGGATCATGCCGACGCACGTGCTGCGTGGCATCCACGTGGCGTTCGTACTGTTCCTCTGCTTTCTTCTCTATCCGGCCACGAAGCGATTTCGCCATCGCGTGCGCTGGTGGGATTGGCTCGCGGCGCTCGCCGTGTTGGTGGTCATCGGGCACATGCTCCTGGGCGGCGACGATTTCCTCGAACGCGCCATCAGCCCGAACGTGCGGGACGAAGTTCTCGGAATTGCGCTGATCCTGCTGGTGCTTGAAGCCGCGCGCCGCAGCACCGGATGGATCATGCCGGCGATTTGCGTGGGGTTCGTACTCTACGCAATCGTCGGCCAGTACCTGCCGCCGCCGTGGACGCACTACGGCATGGACGCGAGTCGCATCGTCGGCCACATGTACATGACGCTCGAAGGCATCTTCGGCGTCGCGATCGACGTGTCGTCTTCGCTGATCATCCTGTTCACGATCTACGGCGCGGTTCTGCAGTATTCGGGCGCCGGAAAGTTCTTCATCGACTTCTCGTTCGCGGCGATGGGCGGCAAGCCGACCGGCGCGGGGCGAACGGTCGTGCTCGCGTCGTTCCTGCTGGGCGGGCCCTCCGGCAGCGGCGTTGCAACCACGGTGACGCTCGGCACCGTCGCTTATCCGATGCTCGTCAAAGCGGGGTACGGCCGCAATGCGGCCGGAGGATTGCTCGCCGCGGGAGGCCTGGGGGCGATCCTCTCGCCGCCGGTGCTCGGCGCGGCCGCGTTCCTGATCGCGCAGTTCCTGAACATCTCGTATCTCGACGTCATCCTGATGGCGACCATTCCGACGCTGCTCTATTACTTCGCGCTGTTCCTGATGGTCGAGATCGACGCGCGCAAGTTCGGCATGCCCAGCGTCGTCATCGAAAGGCATGCCACCGTCGGTGTCCTGACGCGTCAGTACTGGTTCCACTTCCTGTCGCTGGTCGCGATCGTGATTTTCATGGTGATCGGGTTCTCGCCGACGATTTCGGTGTTCTGGGCGACCGCCGTCGCGTTCGTGTTCAGCTTTCTGCGTGTCGATTGCGCGCTCGTCCCTTACGACGTGTTGCGCGGCAGAGTGCCGCTTGTGCGCGGCCTGTGGAATTCAGGCTTGATCAAGGCGCTCGAGGCCGGGTCGGTCGGCGTATTGAGCGTCGCTGCAACGTGCGCGGCGGCCGGATTGATCGTCGGCGTGGTGACCCTCACCGGGCTCGGACTCAAATTCAGCTCGATCGTGTTGCAGTATGCCGACGGCGGCAGTCGCGCGATCTACGAAGGTCTGGTCGCGCTGGGTGCGGCCGCGACGCCCGCGTTGTTACACGAGGTGAAGCTGCTACTCACCGCCATCTTCACGTCGTTGATCGTGTGGATCGTCGGTCTCGCGGTGCCGGTGACAGCGAGCTACATCATCTGCGCGGTGATCGCAGCACCCGCGTTGATCGCGCTGGGTGTGGCGAATTTCGCAGCGCACATGTTCATCTTTTACTACGCCGTGCTCTCCGAAGTTTCACCGCCGACCGCACTTTCGCCGTTCGCGGCGGCCGCGATCACCGGAGGCGATCCGTACAAGACGACGCTGCATTCATGGAAGTACACGATGCCCGCATTCCTCGTGCCGTTCATGTTCGTGCTCGATCCGGCGGGGCTCGGCTTGCTGCTGATGGGCTCGCTCAAGAACCTTGCCGACGCGCAATGGCTCGACATTGCGGTGGTGAGCATCACCGCGATGATCGGCATTGCGGCGCTTGCCGGCGCCATGCAGAACTGGCTGTTCAAGAAGACGACCATCGTGGAGCGATGGCTGCTGATCGTAGCCGGCCTCGCCCTCGTGTATCCGAAGGCGCTGTTCGACTACATCGGCCTGGCGCTGCTCGCGATCGTTGTCGTGTCACAGAGCCTGCGCAAGGCGATCGCGCAACCGGTGCCGCGGTAGCAGTGCGGAGGCGTCGCGCTGGAGGCGAAGAAGACCCACAAAAAGAACCCCCGAAACGCCGGGGGTTGAGTACGCCACCATGAACATCGCAGAATCGCTCCGTTCGTCCTGAGCTTGTCGAAGGACGCGGAGTGTTCGGTCTACTCCATTCGGTCAGACGGGCACCGTCACCGGCTACGTTCGCTTCAACGCCTGGGTACGCCCATCAAGTACCCGCTGGTCTCTCGCGTCAGCCCGGCGCCCTGGCAATTCTCTTTCACCATTGTGCGCAGAATTGTCCGTGCGAGGGACTCGGGGGCAGCGACCGCTTCTCCCACTCGGATCACCCTCGACGCGGATCCGAATGTCACCGTAATGACTCCGCGGCGAAGTTGATACAACGCGGTGTATTGCCTGCCCTCCGCGTTCAACGTCACTTGGCCGGCGGAGTTGAGCGCGTGCATCGGGATCGCCTACGACGCGGCCTTCCGGGAATGAAAGTCAAGAACCTTGCTTCTCGCCTCGACGCCGAGCGTCGACTGTTCTTGCTGCTGCTTGCGCAGCTCGCGGCGGATTCTGGCGAAGGTTCTTCGCAAATCGGTTTCCACACTCTTCGTGTAGCGGAACGAAGGATCGAGAATGGACTTCATCGGGCCCTCCACAGGGTCGTGTTGTCAAATACGTCTCTGTTCCACGCGCCTCGTCCCATCGACGTCGCAAGAGCTGTTCCACCCCTGACCGATTTGCGAAGGTTCAAACACTTACCGCGAACGCGTGGCGTTCGGATATCGGTATCGTAAAAAAGATCGACACCTTCGCTCAGGCGTCGCCATACTCGCTTTGTTGCCGACAACTTGTCGCACCTCCCGTCTTGGACGTTCCCGCGGGAAGAAACTCATGCAATCTCATCCTGTGCATCGAAGCGCGCGAGGCCCGTCTCGTCGCGCATGTTCTTCGCCTGCGCTTTGACCCGGTCGAACTCGGCGCGCCTGCGCGCGATTTCCTCGGGCGTGAGACGTTCGATGTTGCAGTAATCGAGCTTCCAATCGGGGCTCGCATTCCATTTCAGCGGCGATTGCACGGTTGTCCGCGCAGCCGGAGCGCTCTCGAGCACGCTCAGTGCGAGATCGACCGTGAACGCCTGTGACTCGGGATCGTTGGGCCGGCCCGCCGCGTTGCCGAGCGGGAAATCGCAGAACAGAAAGCGCGGCGCGCCGACATACTCGACGATGTCCTTCGCGCAGCCCATGACGACGGTCGAGATGCCGTTCTCCTCCAGCATTCGCGCCGCCAGACTGACGCTCTGATGACAGACGGGGCAGTTGGGAACGAGGATCGCGGCGTCGACCGCGTCGGCCTTGCAGCGGGCGACGATCTCCGGACAATCGATCCCGAGCGTGACACGATGGCTTCGATTGGTCGGCATACCGTGAAATCTCGGTGCGACCGATCCGATGCGGCCCGCGACAGCGCAGCGACGAAGCGCTTTCAACGGGAAGTAGCTACCCGGGTCTTCGGCCGTCGTGTGTTTCCGGTCGATCGCGATGTGCGAGATGCGCATGTCGTGGTCATGCGCCGTATCGCCCGAGTAGACGGTGTAGAACTTCGCCTTCGCGTTGTACGGGGCTCCCGGTCCTTGATCGCCGTTGCCCGGCTGATACGGCGCCGCCGTCGTGATCAACGCGATCCGACACCCGGACAATGGCCTCGTCAACCCATGCAACGGCACTTCGGCGTAGTGAGCCCACTCGTAGGGCGCGCCGTAGCCGAGCGCCTGATAGTAGTCGCGGATTCGCTGCAGGTAAGCGATGGGCACGTCGTGCGTCGCGGCGAAACCGTATTTCGCTGCGCGTGCGCTGTTCATGCGTGGCCGCGATCAACGACGCATGGCAGCCTCGTGATACGCAGCAACGTGCCGTCGTGCTTCTTCTCCATCAGCGCCTGGAACCGCTGCAGCACGCCGCCCGCGCGCTCGACCTTGTAATCGGGCTTGCGCAATGCGTTGCGCTCCACGAACTCGAACAGCACGAACGCGTAGCCGGTCGTGCGCGCGTCCACCGAAACGGTCTTGCCGCGCAGATCGGCGATGCTCTTCACCTTCGGAACCGTGACGAGCTTCAAAGAGCCCTGATCGGCGCCCATCACCGCCGCTAAGCCGACGAGCAGGCGAAGCGGGGATTTCATGATGTAACTCTGCGCCGCGCCGCGCGACGTCATGACACGCCTAACGTTGAAAGCTGCCGAAGGAAGGGTAAGCTTAGGCGCGCCGACGCACGTCGTCCAGCGTGCCGGCAAACGGCCCCGTTCGACCGCGGAGTTGTGTGAATATTCGCTTTGAGTCGGAACACGCGTATCCGTAGCTTTCACCGTTACGATGCGACGTTCGCGCCCACCCACAACCCGAACGCGTGAGGCACCGATATGGCAACTGCGCGAGAAACCGATCTCGTCACCGTCGCCGCGATTCGAAAGGGCGACAGGAAGTCCGTCGAATACCTGTTTCACGAACGCCAGCGCATCTACACGCTGAACGAGCGCGCGGCAGCCGACGATCGGTCCGCGCGACGGCTCACGCAAGCGCTCGACAAGCGGCAGCCGGTCAAGGTGACGCTCGACGCGAGCCGAGGGCTCATCCAGCGCGTCAGCGATCCGACCGCCTATGAGCGAGAGCAATTCGCGGCGACGCACATTCCGCTCGAGCGGCCGGACAAGATCGCGCCGATCGACGTCGTGAACATCGATCCGACGACCTTCAACTTCGTCGACCAGTACCTGAAGTGGCCGAGCTTCCGGCGTTGCACGCGGATCATGCCGAGCTACGCGAAGGCGAAGCAGATATTCGACTTCTGCGCGCAGCTCTCGTGCAATCTTCCCGGTCCGTACGCGGTGACGCCGTGCATTCCGTTCCAGTACGTGATCGACGGCTGCTACGCGAGGGCGCACCAGATGCGCCGCATCATCACGACGCGCTACCGCTACTGCTGCGAGAAAGTGTTCAGCTTCGCCACGGAGAACGATGACCGGCTCGCTGTCAAGGCAGACAAGTGGGGCGGTTGCTGCGTGACCTGGTGGTACCACGTCGCGCCGCTCGTCCGCGTGCGGCTCAAGCTGCGGGGAATCCCGAAGAATTTGTCGCTCGTCCTTGCAATGGTGATCGACCCCGGGATGTTCGACAAGCCGGTGCTGCTCAGCACGTGGCTCGCCGCCCAGGAGAACTCGGCCTGCAGCCCGAATGCGCATGTCACGAGCTACTCGATCCAGCCCGGTTCCGCGTACACGCCGTCCTACGGCGGCGGATTCTCGACCGATCCCAACTACACGGCGACCGAGGCGACGTTGATCGGCTACAGCTCTCTCACCACTTGTTGATCGGCATGCGTACGCATAATGGCCGAACGTAAGAAAGGTGTCGGCG
>WNFZ01007265.1_pt1 | contig 16719 bp, 14 predicted proteins | sample 5400081 | NCBI WGS metagenome assembly WNFZ01 (sample SAMN13153365, study PRJNA577476) | soil metagenome | isolation source: 80 cm soil or saprolite under grassland replicate 1 | place: USA:California | collected 2016-06-15 | reverse complement strand
TGGTGCCGGTTTCGAACACGGTGGCCGGGGCCGGCGCGGGCACGTCGTCGCCCTTGAGGAACCGGCGGAGGAACGGCGCCAGCACGTCCTCCCTGAACCGCTTCGCGGTGTCCTCGTCGAAGGTGAGCGACCCCAGGCGGGTGCCGTCCGACCAGTGCTGGCCGTGGTACCAGGGCCCCGCGGCCAGGAAGTTCCTGTCGTTCCCCCGGTCGTGGGCCTCCAGCGCCGCGTAGACGGCGGGCGCGCCGTAGATGTCCTCCTGGTCCCAGAAGCCGTGCACGTGCAGGGTGGGCACCACCCGGCTCGGGGTGTCGAACCAATGGTCGGCCGCGCAGTCGCGCCAGTAGGGCCCGTAGCTCGGAGAATCCATCAGCCGCTTCCACATCTCGTGACGCGAGTCGAGCCGCGAGCCGAGGCCCTCGCCGGCCGCCCCCGCCCCCAGCAGCCACGAATACACGTCGCGCTCCTCGTAGGGGTAGGGCGTGGACTCACCCTTGCGGGTCTCCATCGCGTAGATGAAGTCGAACGCGTAGGCCGCGCGGAACGCGCCCCAGTGGAACCAGTCGTCGGCCTTCCACACGTCCACCACGGGATTGAAGGGGACGGCGGCGGCGAGGGCGGGGTGAGGCTCGCGCAAGGCGGCGAGGGTCAGCCAGCCCGGATAGGAGGTCCCCCAGACCCCGACCCGGCCATTGCTGCCGGGGACCTTCTTGACCAGCCAGTCGATCGTGTCCCACGCGTCCGTGGTCTCGTCCGTCTGCGTGCGGTTGAAGGCGCCCCGGGGGACGCGATACATGGCGTAGTCGCCCTCGGACTTGAAGCGTCCCCGGAGGTCCTGGATGGCGAAGATGTAGGCTCCCCCCAGGTACCGGTGGCCGAGGGCGACGTCGAGCCGCGTGGTGGCCCGCCCGCCGAGGGCGCGGGTCGCGTCGTACGGGGTGCGCTCGAGCAGGATGGGCAGCGGCCCTCGTGCGCCTTTCGGCGTCAGGATCAGGGTGTAGAGCTTCACCCCGTCGCGCATGGGGATCCTTTCCTCGCGGACCGTGAAGTCGTCGCGCGGGTTCGCCTCGCGCAGGGGCTGGTCCGAAAGAGCTCGGCCTCCGGCCAGGATCGCGACCGGGAGGGCCATGGCCAGCAGGGACACGCCCGCGGGGACTCTCATGGGCCGGCGGAGACGCTACACTCCCGCGGCACCCCGGTCAAGGGTGCCCTCGCCATCGTGCCCGCCGCCGGGGTATAATCGCTTCCTGAACAAGCGTTCAAATTTCACGCGGGGGGCGGACCCATGGGCAAGGCACGGCTGCGGCTCCGGGTGAACGGGGAGGACCGGGAGGTCCTGGCCCCGGTCCACCACACGCTCCTGGAAGTGCTCCGGGAGGAGATGGGCCTGACCGGCACCAAGCACGGCTGCGAGCTGGGGGAGTGCGGGACGTGCACGGTGCTCCTCGACGACCGGCCCGTGCTCTCCTGCCTGACCCTGCCGGTGGAGTGCGAGGGGCGGGCGATCACCACCGTCGAGGGGCTCGCCCAGGGCGGGGCGCTGCATCCCTTGCAGCAGGCCTTCGCCGAGCGGGGGGCGGCCCAGTGCGGCTATTGCACGCCGGGCTTCCTGCTGGTGGCCGAAGCTCTCCTCCGCGAGAAGCCGGAGGCCACCCGGGCCGAGGTCGCCGAGGCGCTCTCCGGCAACCTCTGCCGCTGCACGGGGTACCTGAAGATCTTCGAAGCGGTGGAATTGGCGGCGGCCCGGATGCGGGGCGAAACGGAGGCCGGGCCGGCCGCGGCCGAGATGGCCCGTGGCTGAACGGGAGCCGGAGGCCTCCGGACTCTCCGTCATCGGCCGGTCGCTCCCCAAGGTCGACGCGGCGGCCAAGGTCACGGGTCAGACGGTCTTCGCCGACGATCTGGTCTTGCCCCGCATGGCCTACGCGAAGCTGCTGCGCTCGCCGCATCCCCACGCGCGCCTCCGCAGGGTCGACGTCTCGAAGGCGGCGGCCCTGCCCGGGGTCCTGGCCACCCTCGTGGGGAGCGAGCTGCCCATCCCCTTCGGGATCCTGCCCGTGAGCCAGGACGAGCACGCGCTCGCCCTCGACAAGGTGCGCTTCGTGGGCGACCCGGTGGCGGCGGTGGCCGCCCTCGACGAGGAGACCGCGGAGGCGGCCGGCAAGCTCATCGAAGTGGACTACGAGGTCCTGCCCCCGCTCATGTCGATCGACGAGGCGCTGGCCCGGCCGGACGCGAGGATCCACGAGTACGGCCCGCGGGGGAACGTCCACAAGGAGGTCTCCTTCGACTTCGGGGACGTCGAGGCCGGCTTCCGCGAAGCCGACCACGTCCGCGAGGACACGTTCTACTTCGAGGGCAGCACCCACCTGCCCCTGGAGCAGCACGCCGCGGTGGCCTCCTTCGGCCCCGACGGCAAGCTCACCCTGTGGTCCTCGACCCAGACCCCGCACTACGTCCACCGTGCCCTCGCGAAGGTCCTCGAGATGTCGCCCGCCCACGTGCGGGTGATCGCCTGCCCGAACGGCGGAGGCTTCGGGGGCAAGAGCGACCCCTTCGGCCACGAGATCGTGGCCGGCAAGCTCTCCATGAAGACGGGCCGGCCGGTGAAGATCACCCTCACCCGGGAAGAGGTCTTCTACTGCCACCGCGGCCGCCACCCCGTCACGATGTGGGTGCGGACCGGCCTCAAGAAGGACGGAACGATCACGGCCCTGCACTTCCGCTCCGCCCTCGACGGCGGTGCCTACGGCAGCTACGGGGTGGCCAGCCTCTACTACACGGGCGCCCTGCAGACCGTCACCTATCGGGTCCCGCGCTACAAGTTCGAAGGGGTCCGGGTGTTCACGAACAAGCCCCCCTGCGGGCCCAAGCGGGGCCACGGCACGCCGCAGCCCCGCTACGCCCTCGAGTGCCATATCGACCGCTTCTGCCAGGACCTCGGGATCGACGCCGCGGAGTGGCGGCTCCGGAACACCCTGCCGCCCGGGCCGCCAGCGGCTACCGCGAGAAGCGCGGCACCCTCGGCCCGGGCCGTGGCATCGCCGGGGCCGGCTCCGCGTACATCAGCGGAGCCGGCCTGCCGATCTACTGGAACGCGATGCCGCAGTCCGGGGTTCAGATCAAGGTGGACCGCGGCGGGGGAGTGGCCGTCTTCTGCGGCTCCACCGACATCGGCCAGGGCTCCGACTCCGTCCTGGCCTATGTGGTGGCCGAGGAGCTCGGGATCCGGCCCGAGGACATCCGGGTCGTGACCGCCGACACGGACCTGACCCCGGTCGACCTGGGCTCGTACTCCTCCCGGGTCACCCTCATGACCGGCAACGCCGCCATCCAGGCGTCCCGCAAGCTGCGTACGCTGATCTTCGGGGCCGCGGCGAGGAAGCTCGAGGTGCCCGTGGAGCGCTTGCACGCGGCCGACCGGAGGATCTACGACCCGGCCGACCCGACGAGGTCGCTCCGGTTCGCGGAGGCGGCGGTGCTGGCCGAGGTGGAGCACGGCACCCTGGGGGCGGTCGGCTCCTACACGCCCCCGAAAAGCGTCGCGAAGTGGAAGGGCTCGGGGGTCGGGCCCACTCCGACCTACTCCTACTCGGCGGCCGCGGTCGAGCTCTCGGCCGACCGCGAGACCGGCATCATCCGCGTGGACAAGGTCTGGATCGCCCACGACGTGGGCAAGGCGATCAACCCGCTGCTCGTGATTGGGCAGATCGAAGGCTCCGTCTACATGGCCCTCGGCGAGGCGTTGATGGAGGAGCAGGTCTTCCGCAAGGGCCTGCACAAGACCCCCTCCCTCCTCGACTACAAGAGCCCGACCACCCTCGAGATGCCGCCGGTGGAGTCGATCCTGGTCGAGACCCTCGACCCCGAAGGGCCCTACGGCGCCAAGGAGTGCGGCCAGGGACCGCTGCTCCCGGTCATCCCGGCGGTGGCCAACGCGCTCTCGAGCGCGCTCGGGGTGCACGTGGACGAGGTGCCGATCACCCCCGAGAAGGTGGTGGCGGCGCTCGAGGGCCGCTATCGTCGGCCCCGCATGCCGGCCTTCGAGTACCCGGAGACGGTGCGGGTCGAGCCCCTCGAGCCCAGGGCGCCCGCCGCCGCGCCCGCGGAGTCGCGGTCATGATGCGGCTGCCGGCGTTCCGGTACGTCGCGCCGCGGACGGCGGCCGAGGCGGCGCGGATCCTGGCCGACCACGGGCCGGAGGCCATGGCCGTGGCGGGCGGAACCGACCTCTACCCGAACATGAAGCGCCGGCAGTTCGAGCCGAAGGTGCTGGTGGGCTTGCGCGGGCTCGAGGGCGCGCGAGGCATCGCGGCCAACGGCAGCCTGCGCCTGGGCGCGCTCGCCACCCTGGCCGAGGTGGCCGGGCACCCGGAGGTCCTCGCGGGTTGGCCGAGCGTCGCGCGCGCGGCCGGCCTCGTGTCGTCGCCCCCCCTGCGGAACGCGGGGACCATCGGCGGCAACCTCTGCGTCGACACCCGCTGCAACTACTACAACCAGTCGGAGTCCTGGCGGGCCGCCATCGGCTACTGCATGAAGAAGGACGGCGACGTGTGCCTGGTGGCCCCCGGCTCGACCATCTGCTGGGCCCTCAGCTCGTCCGACACCGCCCCCGTCATGATCACGCTCGACGCCGAGGTCACCCTCGCGGGGCCCGGGGGCGAGCGCCGTCTTCCGGTGCGCGACCTGTACGGGCACGACGGGATCGGCTACCTGGCCAAGAAGCCCGAGGAGATCCTCACCGAGATCCACGTCCCGGACCGCAGGGGCTGGCGCATGACGTACCGGAAGCTGCGCCGCCGAGGCTCGATCGACTTCCCCATCCTGGGCGTGGCGGCGGCGGTGAGGCTCGGGCCGGGGGGGGTGGTGGAGGACGCGCGGATCGCCCTCGGGGCCGTCCACGTGCGGCCGGTCGAAGCGAAGGACGCCCAGGAGTTCCTGCGAGGCCGGACCCTCGACGCAGAGACGATCGACATGGCGGCCGGCGTCGCCTACAAGCCCGCTCGACCCCTCGACAACGCGGACCTCAGTTACGCCTGGCGCAAGCGCATGGCCCGCGTCGAGGTGGCGCGAGCCCTCCGCGAGCTTGCGGGCCTGCCGACGGGAGACCTCCCGCCCATCCGCGTCTGAAGACGGCGCGGTTGCAGTAGCATGCCCGCCATGAAGGGCGGAGCAGCACTCGCAAAGGCGTTCCCCTGCCTCCGTGCCCTCCTGCTCTTCACGGTCCTGACCGTCTTCCTGACCTGGCCCCTCGCGGCCCACCTGACGGTCATGGACGCGGGGGATTCCGCCTTCTTCGCCTGGGAGATCGGCTGGGAGCTGCACGCGCTCGGGACGGACCCCGCGCAGCTCCCGCACGCGAACATCTTCCACCCGCTGCGCTACACCCTCGGGCTGGACGAGCCGGTGCTGGGCACGACGCTCCTCGTCCTGCCCTTCGCCCCGTTCACGAGCGACGCCGTCCTGCTCTTCAACCTGGCGCGCCTGCTGACGTTCCTGGCCTCGGCCCTCACGGCCAGAGCGCTCGCCCGAGAGCTGGGCGCCTCCGAGGGACCGGCCCTCCTCGCCGGGGCGGCCTTCGCGTTCTCGCCGATCCGCACCGACCAGATCGCCCACCTCTCGACCCTGGGGACGCAGTGGCTCCCCCTCGTGCTGCTCTTCGCCCACCGTTTCGCCCGCACGGGGCGGACCGCCCACGCCCTCCTGGCCGGCCTCTTCTTCGTCCTGACCTTCCTGGCCTGCGGCTACCACGGCCTGATCGCGCTCGCCGTGCTGCCGCCGGCCCTTCTCGTCCTGCTCTGGGGCCGCGGCCCGCGATTTCCGGCCGCCCTGCTGGCCGCCGCCCTCGCGGGCCTCGCCCTCCTGCCCCTGTACCTCATGCACCGGGCCGCCCTCGGCCCCGAGCGATTCGCACGGGGACAGGAAGAGACCACGTTCTACTCGGCCGCCCTCGAGTCATTCCTGGCCACCAACCCCTGGAACCGGGTCTACGGCGAGGCGACGGACGCCTTCCGCACCATTGGCCCCAACAACCTGTTCCCCGGCCTCGTGCTGCCGGGCCTCGTGGTCGCGGGGGCGGTCGTCCTCGCCCGGCGCCGCGAGCGGCCGAGCCGGGACGCGGTGGCCCTCGCGGTGCTGGCCCTGGCGGCGGTGGTGGTCGCGCTCGGCCCCCGCTTCCGGGCCTTCGGCGCCGACCTCGGCCCCGCGCCGTTCGGCCTCCTGCGCGAGGCGGTCCCCCTCTTCCAGATGATCCGGGTGACCAGCCGTGCGGGGGCGTTCCTGGCCCTGGCTCTGGCCATCCTCGCGGCCCTCGCCCTGACGCGGCTGGGGTTGCGCCCGCTCGCGGTGGCCGGGGTCTTCGTCCTGGCCCTGGCGGAGACCCTGATCGTGCCCATCCCGTTGCCGGAGTGGACCCGGATCGTGGACAGCCGGCGCGATCCTCCCGAGGTCTACCGCTGGCTCGCGGCCCAACCGGGCCGGGATCCGGTGGTCGAGCTGCCCATGCTCGACGTGTACGGCCTGGAGCGCCGGCCCGCCTACCACGAGAGCGTCTACATGGTGTCCTCGACGCACCATTGGAAGCCCCTCGTGAATGGCTACGCGGGGATCGAGCCCGCGAGCTACCAGCGGATCCGCGCCCTCGCCCACCGGTTCCCCACCGAGGAGTTCCTGGCCGCGATCCGGGCGGCGGGAGTGCGTTACGTCGTGCTGCACCGGGGCGGCTACGGGCCGAACCAGTGGGCGCGAATCGAGGAAGCGCTGCCGCGCTTCGCGGGAGGGGCCCTGCGCGAGGTGGCCTTCTTCGCGGGGGACACCGTCTTCGAGCTCGCACCCGCTCCCGCCGCGGCCCACCAGCGCTAAGCCCGAAGCAAGCAGTTCACAGGCAGCGAGGGCCGAATTCACGTCGGCCCGAGCGGTATGGGGGGAGCGCGAATGCGCGCGGGGGGGTGCTTCCGTCTCCGTACCCCCCCGAAAGTCTTTAATTTGAAAAGGCCGGAGGGGGGTGCTAGCCTCCGCTTGTCCCATCCTTCCGCGACCGCTCGGAGGGCGGCGCCCCATGAGCAAGGACTCGCTCACCATCACCGACAACCGCACGGGCCGGACCTACGAGGTGCCGGTGCAGAACGGGACCATCAGAGCCATGGACCTCCGGCAGATCAAGGTCGACGACGGCGACTTCGGCCTCATGACGTACGACCCCGCCTTCACGAACACCGCCGCCTGCAAGAGCCGGATCACGTTCATCGATGGCGAGAAGGGGATCCTGAACTACCGCGGTTATCCGATCGAGCAGCTCGCGCAGCGCAGCAACTATGTGGAGACCGCCTACCTCATCGTGCACGGCGAGCTGCCGAGCCAGTCCCAGTACGGGTCCTGGCTCCACAACATCACGCACCACACGATGGTGCACGAGAACATCAAGGAGCTCATGGGGGCGTTCCGTTACGACGCCCACCCGATGGGGATGCTGGCCTCCACGGTGGCCGCCCTCAGCACCTTCTACCCGGAGGCCAAGGCCGTGCGGGAGAGGAGCGTCCGCTACAACCAGATGCTCCGCCTCATCGCCAAGATGCCGACCATCGCCGCCTTCGCCTACCGGCACTCCGTGGGCCTGCCCTACGCCTACCCCGACAACGACCTCTCCTACTGCGGGAACTTCCTGCAGATGATGTTCCGGGTGGGGAACCGCTACGAGGTCAACCCCGTCCTCGAGCGGGCCCTGGAGGTCCTCTTCATCCTCCACGCCGACCACGAGCAGAACTGCTCGACCTCGGCCATGCGGGGGGTGGGATCCTCGGAGACCGACCCCTACTCGTCCATGGCCGCCGCCATCGCCGCCCTCTACGGGCCCCTCCACGGCGGGGCCAACGAGCAGGTGCTGCGGATGCTCCAGGACATCGGCGCCAAGGCCAAGGTCCCCGCCTTCATCCAGGAGGTGAAGCAGAGCGGGGGCGAGGTGCGACTCATGGGCTTCGGCCACCGGGTCTACAAGAACTTCGATCCCCGCGCCACCATCATCAAGAAGATGGCCGACCAGGTGTTCGAGGTCACGGGGCGCAATTCGTTCCTCGACATCGCCCTCGAGCTGGAGCGCATCGCTCTGCAGGACGAGTACTTCGTGAAGCGCAAGCTGTACCCGAACGTCGATTTCTACTCCGGCCTCATCTACCAGGCCATGGGCTTCCCCCTGGACATGTTCCCGGTGCTCTTCGCGATCCCGCGCACCTCCGGCTGGCTCGCCCAGTGGGAGGAGATGCTCGAGGACAAGGACCAGAAGATCGCCCGCCCGCGCCAGGTCTACCTGGGGGCCGGGCGCCGCGACTACCTGCCGCTCGACAAGCGCGCCTAGACCCGCCTTTTTCCCGCCGAGGAGGCATCGATGCGCCTTCGGTCCCCGCTCGCCGCTCTCTCCCTCGTCCTGACCGCTCCCCTCGCCGCCCAGGACCGCGACTTCTCGAAGGTCGAGGTGAAGGCGGAGAAGGTGGCCGGCTCCGTCTACATGCTGACCGGCGCCGGGGGGAACATCGCGGTTTCGATCGGCGAGGACGGGGTGCTGGTGGTGGACGACCAGTTCGCCCCCCTGGTGCCGAAGATACAGGCCGCGATCAAGGGCCTGAGCGACAAGCCGGTTCGGTGGGTACTCAACACCCACTGGCACCCCGACCACACGGGCGGCAACGAAGAGCTGGGCCGGACCTCCACCCTCATCGCCCACGACAACGTCCGCAAGCGCCTGGCCGAGGGGAGCCCCAGCGTGGCCGGCAACAAGGTCGACCCCGCGCCCAAGGGCGCCCTTCCCGTGATCACCTTCGACCACAGCCTGACCGTCCACGTCAACGGTGAGGACATCCGGGCCCTCCACTGGGCCAAGGGCCACACCGACGGTGACAGCATCATCTACTTCCCGGCCTCGAACGTCGTCCACATGGGAGACGACTTCGTGACCTACGGCCTGCCCTTCGTGGACGTGGGAAGCGGGGGCAGCGTGCTGGGCATGGTGGAGAACGTCGAGAAGGCGATGGCCACCCTGCCCGACGACGTCAAGGTCATCCCCGGGCACGGCCCCCTCTCCGGCAAGGCGGACGCGAGGAAGTTCACGGACCTGCTACGGGACTGCATCGGCCTCGTACAGGGGGCGATGAAGCAGGGGAAGACCCTCGCCCAGATGAAGCAGGCGAACGTGCTGGCCAAGTACGACGCGCTCGGCCAGGGCTTCGTGAAGACCCCCGACTTCATCGAGCTCATCTACAACGAGCTCTCGGGAGAGGCCGCGAAGACCAGGCAGACCAGCCGCACCCATCACTGACGGTCCCGTGCGCACCTCCCGGCGCGAAGCGCTGGTCTCGACCCTCGGCCTGGCCGCGGCCGGCTTGGCCGGCCCGCGTCGATCGCCGGAACCGGAGGGACCACCGACGTCCGCGCCGTCGGGTCCGCTTCCCCCTCCGGTCAGCCTGGGGGACTTCGAGTCGCTGGCCCAGGGGCGCATCTCGCACCTCGCCTTCGAGTACGTCGCGGGCGGGGCCGGCGACGAGATCACGCTCCGCGAGAACCGGGCCGCCTTCGATCGCATCCGCCTGCGCCCGCGCGTCCTGGTGGATGTGTCCCGGCTCGACACCCGGGTCTCGCTCCTCGGCCTGGAGCTGCCGTTCCCCATCCTGCTCGCGCCCACCGCCTACCATCGTCTCGTCCACGAAGAGGGAGAGCTGGCCACGGTGCGCGGGGCCAGCGCGGCGGGAGCCGCGCTGGTGGTCTCCTCGTTCGCGACCACCAGCGTCGAGGAGATGAGCGCGGTCGCGACCTGCCCGCTCTGGTTCCAGCTCTACGTCCAGCCCGATCGCGGCTTCACCCGGGAGCTGGTGCACCGCGCGGAACAGGCCGGATGTCGGGCCCTGTGCGTCACCGTCGATTCCCCGGTCCTGGGCGCCCGCAACCGCGAGCAGCGGCTGCGGTTCGCGCTGCCCCCGGGAATGGAGCGGGTCAACCTCCGCGGGTTGGGGAAGGCGGCCGGCGCCACCGAGCGCCCGAGCGAGCAGAAGATCTATTCCGCGGTCCTCGATCCCTCGCTGACCTGGCGGGAGATCGAGTGGCTCCAATCGCTGGCCCGCGTGCCCCTGCTGCTGAAGGGCATCCTGAACCCCGACGACGCGCGGAGAGCGGTGGAGGCGGGAGTGGCGGGCGTGATCGTCTCGAATCACGGCGGGCGCGTCCTGGACACGGTTCCCGCCACCGTCGACGCACTGCCCCTGGTGGCGGACCAGGCGGCGGGGCGCATACCCGTTCTCGTGGACGGCGGCATCCGGAGGGGTACCGACGTGCTCAAGGCCCTCGCCCTCGGAGCGCGAGCGGTGCTCATCGGCCGTCCCTACCTCTACGGCCTGGGCGCGCTGGGAGCGGAAGGCGTGACCCGCGTGGTCAACGTCCTCAAGTCGGAGTTCGAGATGGCGATGGCGCTCAGCGGCCGCCCGACCCTCCCGAGCATCGATCGCTCCGTGCTCTGGCCGAGCTAGCGACGGTTCACGGCCTCCGCGTGCGAAGGGGGGTAACGCCACAGCGAAGCCGGGAACCTTCGGCGAGGCTAGGCCAGCCGTCCTTTCTGGATCCTTCCAGGGATCCTACGCCCCTCGCCCGGGCCCCGACAAGAGGACCTCGCGAAGGAACCGCGCGGCCTGGGCCTGGATGCCGGGATGCTCGCTCTCCCGCGGGCCCGCCACGTTCAGCTTGCGGATGCGCTCCCGGGAGATCCATTCCCGCACCGCGGGCGCGTTCGGGGCCGCCAGGAGGTCGACCAGGTGCGCCGGTCGGCCTTGCTTCCGCGCCAGGCGCACGGTCAGGGCGGTGCCTCCGCGCAGCCGACCGTGATGGAGCACCAACGTGCCATCAGAGTCGCGGACGTTCCACTCCGTCCGCTCCGGATAGGAAGCGGAGGGAGTCTCGCGCAGGGGATAGCGCGCCGGGAGCGGCCCGTCTTCGGCTCGCCGGCCCCGGGGGCACCAGCCGCCACAGGTGAGGCCGAGGGCGAGCGCCGTGTCCAGGGCGGCCCGATCCACGCCGGTCTGGCCGCCCGAGACGATCTCGACGGGTCGCGTCGCCATGCCGATGGGCGGGCGGGGGAAGTCAGTGGCTGGCGGCCGCGACCCCCGTGGCCACCCCGTCGCCGGGGGCCTTCTCCCAGTCCGTGTGGGGAGTGCGGTTCAGCACGAACCACTGCCACACGATCTCGCGGTAGGTGTGGCCCTTCACTCCGAGCTTGTCGTAGAGGGGCCGAAGCCGCATGTGCAGCTTGCGGAGGTTGTAGAAGGGGACCCTCGGGAAGTAGTGGTGCTCGGCGTGGTAGTTAGAGTACACGAAGAGGAAGTCCCAGAGCCGGCTCGGCTTCATCACGGTGGACCACTTGAGCGGGTGGGTGGGATCGATGTTGTAGTGCTGGCCAAGCCGGTTCAGGGTGAAGGCCACCGGGAAGACGAAGAAATAGGGGACGAGCCAGATCCGGAGCATCGCTCCGGCCCCACCCGTGGCCAGCAGGATCCCCGCTACCGAGAGCTGGACGGCGATGGTCGTCAATCGCTCGCGCTTGATGGTGCGCCGCAGGTCCTCGGGGTAGGACCGGGCCTCGTTGGCCGCCGCCCGGAAATAGAGCGGCATCAGCCAGGGCGTGCAGTACAGCAGCTTGTACCAGCGGGCGTTGCGCTTCGGGGAGAGCCAGTGCCGCTTGGGATCGTCTTGGTGGGAGCCCAGGTTGTCGTGGTGGTCCAGGTGCCAGCGGGTGAACTGGCTGGCCGAGATGCCGCTGGTGATCGCGTAGAGGAGGCCGAGGGCGCGGTCCCCGCGGGGCCGGTGGCTCCCGAACACCGACTCGTGGACCACCTCGTGGAGAAGGGTGGTCATGTTGAAGAAGGTGAAACCCTGGAGGATGGCCAGGGGGACGAAGACCAGCGGGTTCGAGAAATGCCAGAGACCCACGCTGCAGACCGCGATGATCCCGAACTGGCGGGCGGCGTAGGCCAGGTGTCTCCGGGCGCTCCGCCCGTGGAGCGCCTTCAGCTCCTCGTGCGGGATGGCCTCCCGGAGCTGGCCCTTGAAGGCGTCCACCTGTTTCCAGTAGTGATGCGACTTCACCCTGCGATTCTAGCAGGTGGGGTAGGGGAGCCGGTAGGCGGAAAGAGCGAGGGCTGCCCCGGAACCCACCCGAGGCAGCCCCTCCGCGGTCAGCGCCAGTCGCGGTCGTAGCGACGATCGCCACGGTACCGGTCATCGTCGCGGTAGCGGTCGTCGTCCCGGTAGCGCGCGTTCCCGTCGTGCCAACCCGGCCGCGCCGAGGCGTAGGCCTGCCGGTAGGCCATCGCGTAGCCCCGCCGATAGCCCGCGGCGTAGTCCCAGCGCGGCCCCATCCAGCGCCGGTAGCCGCGGTCGCCGTCGCGGTATTCGGAGTCGTGCCAGAAGTTGAAGTCACGGCATCGGCGCCCGTCCTTGTAGCCGTGCTCGGCCCCTTCTGCGCGGCCCCTCTCGAGCCCGTAGCGGAACGCGTCACGGGCGTCGTAGCGGCCCCCCAGAACGATGCCGATCCCGACATGCGTCTCCGCCGATTCGACCCGGAGTGAAGGTGTTGTTGCGTTACGACCTCCTCTGCGTCTTTTGACCATGGCGGCTTCCTACATCGTGCGCCTGCCCGATGGGGTGGAGTACGGCCCGGCGGACCTTCCCACGCTCGCGGGCTGGCATCGCGAGGGGCGGCTGCCGGCGGGGTCGCAGGTGCAGGCGGAGGGGAGCGACGATTGGCAGCCCGTGGCCGAGGTGCTGCGGAAGCAGCCTCCGCCCGCCCGTCCCGCGGCCGTTCCATCGACCGGTCGATTGGCGGCCGCCTTCCCGAAGCCTGCCGCCAAGGCGTCGGGCGCCAAGGCCCCGGCCTCCACAGCCCCTCGGCCCACCGCGGTCAAGCCGGGGCCTGACGCCGCGGAGCCCGCCGCCGCGCCGGATCGGCCGGGGCCCGATGAGCCCGCTCGGCCCCGTCCCGCGCGCCCCGCTCGCCGTTCTCCGTCCCCCGTCCCGAAGATCCCGCGCGCGGTGCTGCTCGTCGCGGCCGGCCTGCTTCTGGTGGTGGTCCTGCTCGGCACTCTCCTCGCCGCGCTCTCCCCCTGGATCGCCCGGCGGCGCGCCCGCCTCGAGGTCCAGGGCGAGGCGCTCCCGGACCGGCGTTTCGCGGACCCGGCCCTCGGCGTGATCGTGGAGGCGCCGCAGGGCTGGCTCATCCTGCGCCCCGAGACCCCCCTCGTTCCGCCCTCGGATGCGAAGCTGATCCTGGCCCAGCCGACGGTCGGGGCGTTCGCCACCCTTCGCGTGGAATCCCAGCCGCGTCTGGTGGCGGGGGAGGACGCGTGCCTCGACGCCCTCGTGGAGTCCTGGCGCCTCTACCGGCCGAAGCTGCAGGTGCTCGAACGAGGCGATCAGAGGCTGGCCAAGGGCCAGGGGCGCCTGCTCCACGCGTCGTGGGAGGAGGCCGGCGAGCCCATGCGGGGCTCGGCCGTGGTCTTCCACGACGGCTGGAACTATTTCACACTCCAAGCCTGGGGCCCGGCGGCGACCGCCGCGGCTTTCTTCTACGAGTTTCAGGCCCTGGCCCGAGGGGTCGGTCCCCCGGGGGCCCTGGAGAGCCGCGTCGACGAGGCGGTCCGGCAGGTGGCGGTCGAGGCGCCGGAACTTTCCCGCACCGCGGTGCGTCTGCTCGTGCAGGTGCGCATGAGCGCGGGACAGCCCACCGACGACCTCCCGGAGACCAGCGTCCGGGTGGTGAACCGCGGGTTGATCGCCCTCAGCACGGCGGAGAGCGCGGAGATGGGGAAGATCTACGCGCAGGTCTGGGGCCCTCTCCCGGAGGCGGAGCGCAACCACCTCGCGCGCTACCTGGAGCAGGTGCGGGCCGGGCGGGCGATCGCCCCCGAGGAGGCCCAGCCGCTCCGGCAGCTCATCAAGGCCGGCATCCTCTCCCTGCCCGAAGACGTGCGGGCCCGCCTGCAGGCCTTGAACGAGAAGGCCATCGGGGCGGGCCTGGGCCGTCCGTGACCGTCGCCCGTGACCGGTTCAATCGCTTCGACCGGTTCGCGGAACGCACCCGCGAGCGCTTCGACGCGTTCGCCTCCCGGTTCGCGGCCGAGGCACGGAAGGCGCGGGCCCGGTCGGTCCCCGCCCTCGACGCGGACTACTGGAAGGCGCTCCAGGACCTGTTCACCCGTGACGTGACCCACGAGGGCCTCTCCGCGCTCTTCCGACAGGAGGCCCAGGACACCTTCCACTTCTTCACCCGCGAGATCGACCTCTCGGACCTGCAGGCGCGGCCATGGCACAAGCGCTGGCCGATCGCGCTCTGGCGGACGTTCCAGGCCGTGGCCTACCGGCTCAGCCCCTGGCGCCGCATCCTCTTCGCCTTGGCCACCCCGATCCTGCTCCTGGGCTGGTTGCGCTTCGGGATGATCCTGGTCCTGGCGGGTCCCCTGTCCGTGGCCCCCCTGTCCGACTGGGAGGTGTGGGCGATCCTCGGGGCGAGCCTCCTGTTCTTCCTTCTCGTCCTGGAGCTGCGCGACAAGCTCGGGCTCAAGGGCGACCTGGAGGTGGCGCGGCAGATCCAGTTCGGCCTCCTGCCCTTCGAGCCCTTCTCCCAGGACGGAGTGAGCGTCGCCACCGCCATGCGCCCGGCCAACACCGTGGGGGGCGACTACTTCGATGTGATCCGCCTGGGCCCGGAACGGATGGCGGTGGTGGTGGGGGACGTGGCGGGCAAGGGGATGCCGGCGGCCCTGCTCATGGCCCTTCTCCAGGGCAGCCTTCACACCCTGGTGAACGCGGGGCTGCGCGGGGCGCCGCTCGTGGGGACGCTCAACGCCCATCTGTGCCAGAGCCTGCCCGGCAACCGGCTGACACCGTGCTCGGCCGCGGGGACCACCTCTTCCTCTACACCGACGGCCTCACCGAGGCGGCGAACCCGGCGGACCAGGAGTTTGGCGACGATCGGCTGCGGACCGCCCTGGAGTCGCGGCGGGAAGCGCCCGGCCCCGCGCTGATCGAGGAGGTGATCGCCGAGGTCCTGCGCTTCTGCGGGCCCGTGAAGCCCCGCGACGACATGACGCTGCTCTCCCTGCGCCGCGAAACCTGAGCCGGAGGGACGTCTCGACAATCGCCTAGGAACGCACGAGGCGGAGCGCTTCCTCCTCGAGCCAGTAGGCGAGGGGCCGGCGGACGCGGAAGGAGTCCACGTCCAGGTCGGCCTCCATTTGCCGTGGGGGGACCCCGGCGCAAGCCTTCTCCCAGAGGGCGACCACCAGGTTGTAGTCGGGCTCGTCGGGGACGGGCGAGGGGCTGCGCCCGGTCGCCTCGAGGGTCGCGTCGTCGGGAACGATCGCGCTCGCCCGCTGCAGCTCTCCCGCGCGCCGGACCGCCTCCAGGATCAGCGCGGGCACCTCGGGCATGGGAGGGCCTTTCGCGGCGGGCGCCGCGGCGGGTCCGCCGTGGAACACGTAGGTGCCCGCGAACGGCCGCTCGACGAGCTGGTAGACCGCGTTCTCGCCTTCCAGGCGGCCGTGCCGGCAGGCCCGGATGCGCCCGCCGTCCATGGTCACGGTGGCGAGCCGGGAGCGGGTCTTGTCGGACAGGGCCAGCGTCCCCGTGGCCCGGGACTGGCCCAGGCGGTGGAAGAGGCTGGGCAGGAGGAACGCGTCCAGCTCCCCCTCGAGGTCCGGCGACGGGGAAACCGCGGGCGCCATCATGCCCTCGAGCACGCGCGCGGCGGCCTTGCCCACGGCCTGGCTCGGGAAGCGCCCGGAGATATCCTCGAGGGCGGCGCGCACTTCCTCGGAGGGCGTCCCCGAGGTGGCCTCGATGAGGCACATGAGGTCGTGGTCCTTCTTTCCGGCCAGGAAGCTCAGCACGCCGCGCGTCCAGCACCGCGTTCCAGGCGGACGGCGTCCCGAAGCGGGCCAGGGCGCCGCAGATCTTGTCCAGGCCCCCGTGCCACTCCTGGAGCTTATCCGCGGTGGCGTCGGCCCGGGAGCACTCCGCCTCGTAGGAGTGGAGCAGGGCCACCAGCGCCTGCTTGGCCCGGGCGTGCCGGGTCTGGCCGAGATAAGTGACGGCCTCCCGCATGAGGAAAGGGGCGTGACCCGGGGGCGCGAAGTGGGCCACGAGATCGATCTCGCTCTCCGGCGATTCCTCGGCGGGCCGCGGCACTGTACGCAAGAGATAGATCCAGTTGCGCTGGATGTGAGCTCCCGACTCGTCCTCCGCCTCGACCGCCCCCGCCAGGCGCTCCCGGGCCAGGCGCCGGGCGGTCTCGCCGTGCACCTCCAGGAGGTCGAGCAGGAAGCGGCGGCGTTCCCGGCGCTCCTCCACCCGCAGCTCGTCGAGGAGGGCGGCGTGGCCGAGGCCGAACGAGAAGAAGCCGAGGATCATCCGGAGCTGCGGGTGGTACTCGGGCTTCTCCATGAAGTGGCGGAGGCGCGCCAGGTCGAGGGACTCGTGCCCTTTCCGGCGGACGGTCTCCACGAAAGCGGGGTCGATGTTCTTCTTCTCGTCCTTGAGCTGGACGGCCACCTCGAACATCTGCACCGCCCGGCCCAGGTTGCCCTGGTTGAACTCCTCGAGCGCCGCGTACACCAGGTGGTGGAAGCGCCGCGCCATCTCGATGGGCTCCTCGGCCAGCGCGATGATCCGGCGCATCGCCTCCAGCTCGTC
>WNFZ01006236.1_pt1 | contig 16736 bp, 20 predicted proteins | sample 5400081 | NCBI WGS metagenome assembly WNFZ01 (sample SAMN13153365, study PRJNA577476) | soil metagenome | isolation source: 80 cm soil or saprolite under grassland replicate 1 | place: USA:California | collected 2016-06-15 | reverse complement strand
TACAGCGCAAAGTGGACGCCAAATTGAAGCGCTGGTGATGAATCATAGAGCTCATATTTGTACTCGGCCAGAACGGGGCTGACCTTTACCACCATCGGGTCGCTATCCCAACAAGCCAGAAGGATCAATATATCCCATGAGAATGCTATTAACATAAGCATAGACGTTCTTCCTTTTATTTTTTTGGAAAATAGTGGATCCTGCTAATGAATCACCGGATGATAAGAGCCGCTGTGAATTGCTGTCTGCAAATAGCAAATAGCTGACCGTTGTCCATAAGAAATAAGCACGTATGACTATCGAACGATATAGGATGATTCGAAGATTTTCATCAAAGGGATTTCCGGGAGTCGTTCTATTCTTGCTTTTTATCAATCTGACTTCCATGGGATATGCGAGCGAGGCACCAATCCGAACAGCTTTAGAATTCAGGAAAGTTGTTGAAACTAGGACAAGTGAATCAAACGATGTGATCGAATCCATTAACATCCCTGATCCGACTTCCTCCACATTTCGATCACGATCACATATGGGGTCACGATCACATATGGGGTCAGATCACATATGGGGTCAGGTCTTTACTCTTGACAATCGCTCTTTTCTCTCCTAGGTATGATGGCTATGGCTCGGCCATTAAGAATTGAATACGATGGAGCGCTTTACCACGTCACCTCTCGAGGCAATGAACGAAAGCGGATCTTTCAGGACGACGCCGACCGCGAGTTGTTTTTGAATACCCTTTCCCAGGTCAACGAGCGATTTAACTGGATCTGCCACGCCTACTGCTTAATGGGTAACCACTACCATCTGGTGATCGAAACACCGGATGGGAATTTATCCAAAGGAATGCGCCAGCTAAACGGGGTCTATACCCAAGCGTATAACTGGCGCCACCGTCGAGTGGGGCATCTATTTCAGGGACGGTATAAAGGGATCTTAGTTCAAAAAGAGAGCCATTATCTGGAAGTCTGCCGCTACGTGGTGCTCAACCCGGTAAGGGCCAAAGCCGTCAAGCAGCCCAGAGAGTGGCCCTGGAGTAGCTACCGGGCAACTGGCGGACTGGCTCAGGTTCCCCGCTGTCTCACGGTGGATGAGATACTGCGCCAATTTGGCCAGAGGCGAGGTCCGGCCCAGGAGAAGTACCGGGAGTATGTGGGAGAAGGCATTGCCGGCGCCAGCATTTGGGAGAATTTGGCGGCGCAGAGTCTTCTGGGACTAGAAGGATTCGCCGAGGCGCTGCGGGGGCATGTCACGGGTAAGGAGAGGATACGAGAGATTCCGAAGGGACAAAGACTTATCGGGCGAGCCAGTTTAAAGAAGCTATTTGATGAGGGTGGGAAAGGAAAGGCGAAACGGGATCGATTGATTTCGCAGGCGGTCAACCAGCACGGGTACAGTCAGATGGAAGTCGCACGTCATCTAAAACTTCACTACTCGACGGTCAGCCGACTGATCAAGACTTTTAAAGAGCAAAGGTAAAGATTATGCATTGGAAATATCGATCGCGCCGGGAGCGGCAACTCGTGGCTTCTTTCATCAGCTCAACTTCGGCAGCCCATTGTTCTGCGGCTCGTAGTCGCGATCTTCTTTGCGCCGTGGCTGCACCGAATCATCGATAACTTCGTTGCCGAACTTTGTCGCGGCGATCGAGCGATAGTGCCGCGGATTCTTCCGGGCGTAAATGCCGCCGAGAAACAGTGCGTAAGAATCGGTGAACTCGCCGAGGTAATTCTTCGGTCCAACTTGCACCGCGTCCACCGCCAAGCCTAAGGCGCTCGCTTTCTGCTGTATCCAGCCGAGTGTCATATCGGAAAGCCGCCGATCGTTATACCCGCCGCCAATGTCGCAATGGGCACCGACAAACCAGCGTTGCTCCAGCTTCTGCGACGGCGCGGTGTCGGGATTCCACAAGGTAGCCATATAATCCTGGCGATGCTCATCGATGGCGACCGCGTGGTACGCGTTTTCAACGATGTTGCTTAATTTGGTGTCGTGAAATTCATAAAATTTCATATTGACGTCTTTGAGCACATCGAGCGGAATGCCGAGCGCGCCGACGGTGTCCCACACACCCATGAATTTAATTTTAATCTCCCGGCTAAACGACGAGCGAAAAAGCTTGGCGGTAAAAGAATCGACGTTGTCGCCCCGCGTACGATAGATGCCGTAAGCCATCGCCACACGTAGCGGCAGATGTTTCGGATAGATCAATCCGCAATTGCGAATCATCCCCACCAGGCTGCGCGCCGTGTAGGCGCCGCGGCTGAATCCAAGAACATATACATCATCGCCGGCTTCGTAATGTTTGGCGAGAAACTCATAGCCCTGGATAATGTTGATCTCGAGGCCGGCCCCGATCGCGCCGCCAATGAATTGATCATACCATTTGGTTCCGACGCCCTCGTCGTACCATTTCACCTGCTTGGTGCCGTCCGCCGCTTGATCCTTTACCGACTCGTAAAACCTGCACACGTTGGTTTCCAAATTTTACTTCATTTTCGGATTGCTCGGTCAAGTATTTTTGAAGCCCCCAGCAGGTTCCTGAAAAAAGATTCGGAATGCTTCGAGAGCCTCATGCTTCGACGGGCTCAGCAGAACGTAAAATCTTGAATGATATCAAAATTCTCCCGTTCGTTCCTTCGTCAAGCTCAGGACTGGCTCTGAGCCGCGTCGAAGGACTCCGAGGAGTTTTTCAGCAGCCTGTTAGGTTAGGCAAACCACTGCTTCTGGCGCAAAATATATTCCGCGGTGCGGTAACTCAGCGCCGCCACGGTCGCCGTCGGTGGATAACCCGCCATGGTCGGAAATACCGATGAACCGACGATGAATAGATTGGGAATATCATGAGACTGACAAAACTCGTTGACCACCGAATTTGTCGGATCGACGCCCATCCTTGTGCCGCCCGCCCAGCGATTCGGCCGGCCCTTATCTTCCGTCCACACTTTGCTCGCCCCGGTGGCGCGCATAATTTTTTCGCCGACGCCGGCCATGAACTTTTGCAGCCGAACTTCGTTCCTGTGGAATTCGAAAGTTACTCGCGGCAGCGGCAGTCCCCAGCGATCGCGCTGGCGCGGGTCGACATCCACGCGGTTGGTCTTGTGGGGCAGCGTTTCGGGCTGCATGTTCAGGTCCACTGTTCGTGTGTAGTAACGCGTGTAAAAATCTTTGAACTCTTTGCCCCACGACCGGACGCCGGGCGGCAACACATCGATCCGTGTCACCGGCGTGCCATCACCGCTGGTGCCGATGGTCCCGCCGCGGATGAATCCCAAGCCGGCGTGATCGAAATTATTGCCGTTGAAATCGTCAATGCGCATTGCCGCTGAGCCTGGGCCGATAAAACCATTGATTATGAAATCATCGAATACTCCCATCGCACGCACGTCGCCGTGAGCCATGATGTTGCGTCCGACATAGCCGCTGCTGTTCGCCAATCCTTTCGAGAATCTGCGCGAGTCGGTCTTGGACAAAAGCAGCAGCCGCGCGTGTTCAAAGACAAAGGCGCTCAAGATCACTACGCGGGCGCGCTGTTCTCGCGCTTGCCCATCGGCGTCGAAGTAACTCACTCCGGTTACTTCCCCTGCGCTGTCGCTATTGATGCGAAAAACTTTGGATCTGGTTTTGAGATCGAAGTTGCCGGTTTCAAGCGCCACTGGGATCGTGACATAAAGCGTCGCCGACTTCGCGTGGACATGGCAGCCATAAAAATTGCAGTGACCGCAGTAGACACAAGCCGGGCGTTCAGGAATGCGCGTATCGAACGGCTCGGGCGGGCGATAGGGCTGGGAGAGAATTCCGGCCGCGGTGTCGTATGGATGGTAACCTAATCTCTTGCAGGCTTCAGCGAACAATTTCATACGCGCACTGTGGCGCAGCGGTGGCAGCGGAAAACCGCGCTTGCGCGGTCCGGCGAATGGATTGACTCCCGCTTGACCCGATACCCCAAACTCCCATTCGAAGCGTTCGTAGTAAGGTTCCAGGTCATCGTACCTGAGCGGCCAGTCGATGATGTCATATCCGGCCAAGTCGGCATTGGCGCGATCGGCGTTGCCGCTGGCGATTTCATTGGTGAAGAGTTTGAAATCATCGGGCATGTACCGAGATGATTGTCCGGTCCAGTGAAGCAAAGCCCCGCCCAGGACGTTGAGGGGACTGGTGCGATACTGGAGCTGCGTCTTGTCACCAATTTTTTTTCTTGTGGTCGTAGGCTCATGGCGTACCCACTCCAGTTGTTCAGGGCGAATGAGAAAACGGATCGAGTCCCGCGGTGCGTAATCTTCCTTTTTCGGAGCGGGACCACGTTCAAAGCCCACGACCTTTAGTCCGGCGGATGCAAGTTCTTTCGCGATGATGCCGCCCAATCCGCCGACACCGACAATGCAGACGTCCGCAATCGATGGCGTCGAGGTCACTTTTTTTCCACCTTGGTGTAATCCACCGCTATCGGTTCCAAATCGACTCGCTTATTGACGTAGGCATCGGCGTAACCGAACTGTTGTCCGGGAAAGTTGACCAGGCGCCAACCGATCATGTCTTTGTTGCCGCCGTACTGCGGCTCGCAGAAGACCCCTTCCAACACGTGGTAACGCACGGTCTCGAAAAATTCCGCCGCTTTTTTGAACCCACGCACCGAGCCGGTCTCGAACTCCGCCAACACGGCGTCCTTTTGCTCCTCCGTCAGATCAGAAAAACGTTCGGCAAATTTTGACTGCGCAAAGCGCTCGACGGCTCGAAGTCCTTGCCGATACAGAGGTACCAACGGCGCATAGTCGCCGGCCAAAGCGATGTCGATGTAACTGAGCACGCCGAGCTCAACCGCGCCGGGCGTGTCGGTCTTGGGAAATATCCGGTCGGCGATGGCTCCCAGTGTTTCGCCCTCCGCTGGAGTCAGAACCTCAAATCTCGCAGCGTTATCCTTAGTCGAATCCATCTCGTTAAATAGTCTCCTGCTCGCAAATGTCATTCTTGAATAACAGAAATTTTCCTCAGATGTGTAGCAGATTCCCAGACCAGAATATGGTCTTGGGCAATTTCGCCGGCGGGTCACCGGTAATGCAGCCGGAATACGGACAAGGCCAACTCGTCAAAATTTGCGCTTTAACGAAAATAGATCTCGCGGAATTCGTTGGCGTGTCGCTTGATATCGTCGGAGACTTTGGGATCGATCGCGGCGAGCTTCAGTTTGCTGTGATGCATCGCCGCCGACGAATTTCCCATCGGTATCGTTTACGCGCACCGCATCGAGTCGATGAGACGGTGAACATGTTGCCTCGATTCGTTCTATCAAGCACGCTTGCCACAGCGACCACTGCAGTAATCCGGAAACATATCTTGCTCCAGACCATAGCCAATACGCAAACCATCTTTCTGCGAGTTATGTAACGGTTGAGTTGAATCGTTTAGGCGGGCGAGATATCCATACCTGCTCCGGTCCTTCGATTTGATGAAATCCTGCGCCACTGCGTAATCAAGAAACCGAATTAAGTGATCGTAATAACCGGAGACGTTCAATAGCCCGCATGGCTTTTCGTGCAGAGCGAGCTGAGCCCAGCTCAAAACTTCGAAGAATTCTTCCATCGTGCCGATGCCGCCGGGCATGGCGATAAATCCGTCCGAGAGTTCCGCCATCAGCGCTTTGCGCTCGTGCATGGAATTGACCACGCGCAAATCCGATATTCCGCGGTGCGCGACTTCTTTGCTTACCAACGAATTCGGAATCACCCCGGTTACGTGGCCCTGCAGTCCAAGCATCTTATTAGCGATCACATTCATGAGCCCGACATTGCCCCCTCCGTAAACGAGCCCGTAACCGCGCCTTACCATTTCACTTCCGAGCTGCTGCGCAGCTTCTGTGTACACGGGAGATGACCCATGCCGGGAGCCGGTGAAAACACAAATTCTGCCTTGCACATCGTCCATGCTTGTCATGTCGCCATCGCTTCACTTCCACAATTTTTGGATGAACCCTTCCTTCTCCAGATCATGAAAAAAACGTGCGTCGATGAATTGTTCCGGCTTGAGATTGGCTGCCCGCGGATCGGTTTCCGCCAGCTGGTCGAGGACCGTTTTGACGGCCTCGGGCGATGGCCGCGGAATTCTTGGGATGTTCTGGATGATGTATAGATCGTACAGATCGTTGACCAGTGCGAGGTCATTATTGCGCATGTATTTGCTCATCACCTGAACACTGAAGGCGCGCTGCGTCTTGCCGTAGTAGACGCCGTCGGCATAAGCGCGGACGAATTTTCGCACCGTGTTTTCATTACGCTTGATGTAGGAACGCGTGGTGACGATCGACGATGTGGGAAAACTGAGACCCATCTTCGAGATATCCGCCACCTCTCTGAAACCGTCCCGCCGCGCAAGGATGGCAAGCTCGGCGTTGATCACGCCGGCATCCACGCCGCCGGTTCGAAGCGCGGCCAAGATGTCGGTCACGCCGCCCATCTGGATCACGGCAAAATCGCGTTGCCGCTTGATCGGCCATTGGGTCTCCGCAAAGCGCAAGCCGAAGTCCGTCGCCGAGCCGAACCGTGAGATGCCGATCTTTTTTCCTTTCAGCTCTTCGACCCGGCGAATCTCCGGTTTCGCCATCACAACGAAAGTAAAAACGTTGAGCGAGCTCGCGATGATGACCAAGTCGCCTCCCGCGAGATTGGCGTTGACGACAGCCCCGCCGGTAAAAGTACCGATCGGTACCTCTCCCGATTGCACGACCTGAGCCGCGCGCCCGCCGCCACCGACATAGAGCAGCTCGACGTCGAGCCCATGTTTGCGGAAAATTCCCGCTTCGTAGGGAATCCAAAACGACGCCTGCGAGCCGGCGATGGCGCTGTAGACGAGCCGGAGTTTCTCCATCGGCGTTTGCGCGTGAGTGTCCACGACCGCCAAACCCAGCAAAAAAACGACCGAAAGGAGCATGCTTTTGAATCGTCTCATAACCGTTCTTTCTGTATGTTCACACCATCGGTTGGCTGATTTTGCCAGGAACACGACCGGGCAACCCGCGCGAAGCGCAGCGCACGCGAACATGCGGCGCCATGGCAGTTGCGGTTTTATTTTCTAGCTGACTCGACCGCGCGCCACAAGAGCTGTTGCAAAGAGTCGTGTGCGGGAGAATCTAGACGGTGATCGGCGTGGTCTAAAAGCGATTGTCCGTGATCGGCTTTGTCACGGCGACACAGAAGATACCGGCCGCGTGCGCCGAGGTAACGCCGCTGGGAGAATTTCGCTATCGCGGATCAAGCCATCAAGAACGAAAATGATAGCTTTAATCATTGCGAGAGTGCTATTAAGCGTTCGCTGCGCTCGGCTTTTTTGCTCGCCACTTTTTCAACCAGGTCACGAAATGTCGTACCGGCGTCGCATTTCACGTTAAAGGCCACAACAAATAGCGTGATCAGGTCCTTCGCATAGATCTCATTTTCGGCCCATTCGGCAATTTGGCTCAAGTTATGTTCCGGGCGAAGCTGTTTGATCTTCATACCGACGATTTCGGCGAGTCCCGCGGCCAATTGTTGCGCCATCCCTCTCTGCTCCGGTGGAAAATCCAGCCGAATAAAAGCCACCTCCAGCGCCCAATCGACACCTTTCGGCAGCGGACGCCGAATTACTCGCCCAAAGGTCATCAGAAGCAGCACTAGGGCAAGCAGTAAAGTTATTGGAGTAGCCATCAGACGTGATTGTAGCTGTCTTATGCATATTTGACCAGTGAATCATGAGCGGGGTTTTCACACAGTCTGACATGTTGCGACAAGTCCGAACAATCAGCAACAATTGACTGTTAAAGTCCACCTGTGATGCGGGCGGTACCTATTTTTCGATCTAGGCGGGCACGGCGATCGGTTCGGCCCGCGGCTCGCGAATCGGCAGGTTGCAGAGAGCCGCTCCAGCGGCCAGCACAGCATCGGCGTACCACATCCACAGATAGTCGCCGTAGTGCGAGAACGCGAGTCCCCCCAGCCATGCACCCAGGAATCCGCCGGTCTGATGCGACAGCAGCGTCAACCCGAACAGCGTCGCGAGATAACGAGTGCCGAACAGTTTGCCGATCACCCCCGCCGTTGGCGGCACCGTAGCTAGCCACGTAAAGCCCAATCCGATGGCGTAGAGATAAAACGTCCACGCGCTCTTCGGCGCGGCGAGATACAAAAGCACAAGCATGGCGCGCGAACCGTATATGGAGAACAACACGTACTTGCCGCGATAGTGATTGACGCACCAGCCGGCGACAAGACTGCCGGCAATGTTCGACAATCCGATGACGGCAAGCGACCAACTCGCCACCGACGCCGTCAATCCATGGAGGTTCACCTCACCTGGCAAGTGCGTCACAATCAACGCGATGTGAAAGCCGCAGGTAAAGAAACCCGCATGCAGCAATAAATAGTTGCGGTCCGCGAGGGCATTTTTGACGGCCCTGCGCAAAGTTCCTACCAATCTCTCGTGCGTTGACCAAACGGCAACAGGCGACGATCGGTGCATCATGCGCACGAGCGGCAGTGCCGCGAGCGTGATAATCGCCAACGACCACATCGCACCCATCCAACCCAGCGTTGAAATAAGCAATTGCAGCAACGGCGCAAAGACAAATTGTCCGAACGAGCCGCCCGCGTTGATTATTCCGGCCGCCGAACCGCGCTGGTTTGCCGGAACTCGCCCGGCCACCGCGCCGATCAAAACCGAGAAACTGCCGGCACCCGCACCGATCGCTGAAAGCAAGCCCAGCGAAATAACGAGTCCCAACGCGGATGTCATAAACGGCGTGAGCGCGCTACCCAGGGCAAGGATAAGCACGCCGCCGACCAGCACACGCGCCGGACCGAAGCGATCTGCGGCGGCACCCGCAAGCGGCTGTACCGCGCCCCAGACGAATTGTCCCACCGCAAGCGCGAAACTGATGGTTACCAGGCCGAGGCCGGTCGAATTATTGAGCGGGAAAATGAACAAACCCAACGATTGCCGCGCCCCCATGGTCACCGTCAAAACGGCCGCGGCGGCGAGGGTGCTAAAAAGCCAGGAGCCGTTGTTTTTATCGGTCATGATGAATTTCGTAGCCTGATGAAGTGGAACGCAATCCGGGAAACTTGCCCCCGGATTCCGTGTTATCTCCATCCCGGGCTAGTCACCCCAAATCGTCTATTTCCTGGGGCGGGAGTGGCCCTCGTCGTCAATATAGTCTGAAAAATCCGGTTTACTGGATAGGCTGATCGGCAATTTGTGCTCAACGACAAGTTTTACAATTTCGATTGCCTCGATTGGCGGCTCGCCTTTGCCACTTTCACGGTAGTACCAAACAGGGCTTCTGGCAGACTGGGCTTTTGCGAGCGCTTTCTTAACTTTTGCAAGGGTCGCTTTCTTTCCTTCTAATAGAATCCTTCCCGAACTAAGCACGCTAATCCGAAGGACAACTCCTTCGGCGAACGCTGGTCGGAAAGATATTTTGAAAAAGGTAAAAGCAGGGCATCAATTACACGAATCTTATTCATGTTCCCTGAGTCTGCTGTTCAACTAGATCTCCACCACCACTCTCCCAACGACACTACCCGCCTTCAGCTCATCCAATGTTCGGCTCACTTCCGACAGCGGTCGCTTCTCAAACGGAATCGGCTTGATCTTTCCTTGCCGTGCCAATGCAACGACGGCTTTCAATTCATCCACGCTGCCAACGTGAGAGCCTTGGATCGTAATCGCGCGCAGGATCGTGCTCGCGATCGATAGCGAAATCTCGCCGCCGAATAGTCCGACGAGAATTAATTTTCCACCCTTACGAAGCGCACCGAGCACTAAATTAGCCGTAGCGGCGATGCCGACAAAGTCGACTGCGCCGTAAAGCGCGCCTTGGGTTGATTGCTTGAGTTTCTCGGCGCTATTTTCGTCGCAGCTGTTCAGCGTCACAGCGGCCCCGGCCTTTTCCGCTTCTGCTAATTTCGTCCCGTCGACGTCCACAGCAACAATTCTCTCATGGCCGAGCACGCGCAACATGCCGATCGCGGAAAGGCCGAGACCGCCGGCGCCCATTACGGCCACCCACTCGTCGCCCGGAATGGGCTTCAATTTCGACACAGCGGAATAAGTCGAAAGCCCGGAGCAAGACAACATCGCCGCCCAGACCGGATCGATGCCGCTGGCGTCGATGAGATAACGTGGATGCGGCACGATCAGGTGATCGGCGTAACCGCCGGGGCGTTGGATGCCGATCATCCTTGCTGCCATGCAGTAATTGTCCAAGCTGCCACGACAGCGCACACATTCGCCGCAGCCGGTCCACGGATAAACCAAACGGTCGGCGCCAATCGGCACGTCGCCGGCCTCCGGCCCCGCCGCGATTACTGTCCCAAACGGCTCGTGTCCGAGCGTTGCCGGCAGGCGCATGCCGCGCTCGCTCATCTCAAGGCGCTTGCCGCCTCCGAGATCGAAATAGCCGTCGCGGATGTGCACGTCACTGTGGCATACGCCGCAGTATTTGAGCCGAAGCAATACCTCCGTACCATTCGGCGTAGGCGTTGCGCGCTTGCTTGGTTTCAGCGGCTTTCGCCACTCAATCACATCGTAGCTCAGCATGTTCCTCAACCCTTCGAACCGCCCGCAGCGACATATTTTTTCGCTCCACTCACCGCACCACACCTTGCTTTAATAGAAGCGAGCGCAGATTCTCCACTCGCTTGCGATTGACACCGAAATCGCCGTAGCCGCCGCGCGCTGCCGAGCGTACGGCAATTAGGTTTTGTGCGGCGCGTAGGTGAAGCTCGAGATCGTCGACGAATCCGAAGACGGCGCTGGAGCACTCCGCGTGAATGTAATCACTGGTCGCCGTCACGAGATGCGTACGAGGAAGATCCGCGATCAAGGAACGCGCCACGCGCCAAGCCTCAGCCGGCGGCACCGCGAGCTCGAATGGGCGAATCGCGTGGGTGTTATCGTTTGCATCACTCGACAAGCAGTTTGGCGACGAAGGACATGGCGCAAGCCTGCCGTTACGAACGCCTAGGTTAGTCGGCCTTGGACCGGCACAAGAAAACAGAGGCATAAGGATCAAAATTGCCGCAATGACTCGGCTGCGCCTTTGTTTCACTGCTGCGCACGATTGCGGAAGGCTAACTCGTCATTTGACTCGTTCCGTTCGTTGATCGAAAAACTTGAGCGCCATCGCGCCGTGCGTCGCCGCGCCGCCGGCGCGCAATGCCGCTGCTATCAGCGAAGCTTCGACGACTTCTTCGCGCGTCGCCCCCGCTGCATGGGCTGCGCTCGCATGCGCTTCCAAGCAATACGGGCACTGAGTTTTACATGACACCGCAATCGCGATCAATTCCCGATACTTTTTCGGGATCGCGCCGTTCTCACGGCCAACGATATTGTTGAGTCCCAGCCATGCGTTGAAATCTTCCGGCGCCAATTTGCGCATCTCGCGCATGAGTTTCAAATCGTTTTCGTCGTGATAATGTTCTGACATCTCATATACCTCATCGAAAAATCACGGTTCTGTAACGCGAACAATCAAACTCCCGCCGATTCGAATTGCAGCTTTAGTGATTGATGTTATTTCAATGTGAAATCCGATGAATACAGCGTCCACCCAAATTAATCCGTGCACGGCAATTCCGACTCGTTGGTCTCAACCCAGCTTACGCGGCTGCTCCAATGACCATGGACGGAAGGTTTTCCTGGAGGCGCCTCGTCCAGCGTCCCGGCGGGAACGATTACCCGCTGGCGGTCGCGCGACGCGTGCGGCACCGGGCAGTTGCAGTTGCCACAGATCTGCCGTGCGAAGCTTTTCGCCTCCGGCAAATCGAACCGCTTGATCAGATCCTCGCCTTGCGTCCAGCGGAATTGGCTAATGGGCACGGCAATGTTCGTCGAGCGCACGCCGCCGGTCGCCTTGCGGCAGCGTGAGCAGTAGCAATGCCCAAAGCGCATAAACGGCGTGCTCACCTCGTAGCCAACCGATTTGCAAAGGCAACTTCCTCGAACTGTTTGTTCGGACATGGGTTCCTCCCCCTCTCTAACCCTATCCCGCTCTATCCTTATTTCTATTTACTTATTTCCACCAAACCAACTCGATTCACGCCGCTACAGGCGATTGCGATATTGCCATCCTTCGTGACATCCACGTTGCGCACGACGCCCCCACCTGAAGGAATTTTCCAGGTTTGGAATTTTTCGGTCTTGGGATCAAATCGCACAAACGTGTTCGGACTGACCCCGGCTTCGCTGTACCAGATGATGTCGTTGATGGCGATGATCCCGTAGGGCTGTGATTGCGGCCCGCCCGGAGATGCCCATTCGCTGGCCTTGCCGGTCGCCGGATCATAACGGCCCAGATAGCCGCGCGAATAATCGGAATACCAGATCACATCGTCGCTCGTAATGGCGACGCGTCTTGGCCGGGATTCTGGATTTGGCAACACATATTCCTTAATCGCCATCGTGCTCGGATCGATGCTGGCGAACTTGTTGACGCCGAATTCGACGAAGAAAGGAATATTCTTCGAACTTATCACCATACCATAGGGCCGCGACTTCGGTGTCGGCGACGGCACCAACTTCAGATCGCCCGTCTGTGGATTGAGCCGTCCGACCATATTGCCGCCCTGCACCGTGAACCAGAGGGTTCCACTCTTGTCGAATATCGGCGTGTGCGGATCGCGCGCCGCCGGATTCGGCATATAGTACTCGGTTACCTCACCCGTCTTTGGATTGAGCTTGCCGACGGTCGACTTAAAATTGCCCGTGTACCAGATGTTTCCCTCTTTGTCCGCGGTCAAACCATGCGGACCCGACTTCGCTGGCAAATGAAATTCCTTAGTTTTGCGTGTCTTTGGATCCAATCGGCCCAATGTGTTGGCGAACTGCCCGGTGTACCAAATCGCGCCGTCTCCAGTCGCCAGCGGATCATGCGGCCTTGAGCCAGGTGTCGGCACAAGCCACTCCTTGATAGTGATCTTGGCACTACCCGGAACGACGACGGCATCCGGCCGCCGGCGTTCGGGAAAATTCTTCGCTAAATATTGCACCAAGGGTTCAACTTCTTCCTTCGGCACGGCGGCGCCGACATTTATCATCATATGTAGGTTATTCCTCCATCCCTCCGCACTATACCCGCCGCGGGTTACCGTGCTGAGCTCATGACACTGTACGCAGTAAGCCTGAACGGTTTTTTTGCCATTGCCCTCCGGCAAGGTCTCTTGACTACGGGCCGGACGAGCAGAGGCCAATACAACTATCATCGCTGAAAACAGAATAAGTCTTTTCATCATAGCGCCTCCGTCAAGAATTGTTCGGCATTCTATTGCTCGGCTTTGGCGTTAGCAAGGTCAGCTGTGCCGAATATCTAGACTTTTGAATCGGCTACGCCTAGTGAGCCGTTTTCCTCACAATTATAAAATTTCCGACGGTTTTTTTTGCCAGCCAATTTCTAACATTTTGAAATGTTTAAAATTCTGCACTGGCACGTGCCTTGCCCCTACCAGGATTATCCAGCGGCGATTGCTCTGTCGCACACCCAAGTTAGCAAAATTAGTTGCCGCCGTGCAATTGAATCGGTCTTAGTACTTAGTACAGGAAGGAGAATAGTTTATGCTGTCGATACTATTGTCGGCGATATTTGGTTTGGCGATCGGCTACTTTGCCCTCCAAAATGCCGCGCCGGTTACCATTCAAATGGGTGAATGGGTTTTCCAGGACGTTCCGCTATACTTGGTCGCGGTAGGATCGTTGATTTTGGGAATTCTGATTTCTTCGATTTTCTACTTTGCGCGAGTAGTTTCGGCAAACATGACGATTCACGGCATGCGGCATCACCCAATGACAGAGAGCCGGGAGACTGTTGCGGCCCTCGAGCGGCGAATCCATGACCTGGAGCTAGAGAATGCTCGGCTCACAGCCACTCACGATAATCACATGAGAGACGCCGAATATAGGTCTGGGGCGATGAGTTCATAGAATAGCGCGGTTTCGCATCACCAAAACATAGGCGAGCAACTCGGATATATCAGGTTGGCGAAAAGAGCTCGTCGGCAGCGGCGGCCAAGTCATCCTGAGAAATTCCTCGTTGCGAGCTGAGACCGCGGATTTTCTGACAAAGCGCGAAGAACCTAAAATCGTCAGCATACCAGCGGTTGAGATTCTCGATCGCTCGCTCGTCAAGGTTCTTATCAATATGCTCCGGATTGCGATGGGCGGTGATGTCATCCGTCGGAAGCTTGAGGTTAGACGGCAGGCCGAGCTTTGATTTCAGTGTTTCGAAGTCCTCCGCCAGAGTTTCCTGAAATCCGATAAAAAAAATGTCCGGCAACCTGGATAGCAGGTACTCTTCGCTTTCGAACCATTTGGCGTAGCCTTTCTTTACGTGTTCGATAGTGCGCATCGCTTTTTCGGCCTGCAGTCGTTCCGCATTATCTGCCGAGGAAAGCGCCAGAGCCAGGTGGTTCGGTGTCTGGAATTGCGCGAAGGCGATTTTTTCATCAGGCGTCCACGGCTTGAAGTACCGCGGCTGACCCTGCCGCTGCCGGCTATAAAATCCACTCACAAATCGGCTTGTGGGGTTGCGCAAGCAAAAAACGGCCTTGTCCCCGTTCGGCATCTCTCTGAGCGTAAAACGGTGGCCGTGCAGGACGATCGCATGCCCGGAAGTCACTCGGTAGGCCTTTAATACATGTTTGATAGCGGTGCCGCCGGTTTTACTAACGTGAAGGAAATGCAAGATTTGCTTTCCTCGCGCCCGGTGAAACTTCTGCCGCAAATTACTTCTGAGAGACGACCAAGCAGATTTAATTTTCAGTCGTGCCATACGGAACGGACGGCCTGCGGAGTGAGTTCGTCAGCTTTCGGCTCGGCCCAGGCAGGCAAGACAACGAAGAGAAATAATAGCCTTAGGTGTTTTTACATTACCGTCGGACCCGTTGCAATATCTTGATGATGGCGTGGGACCCGCCGCCAGTTGAGCCTCGCGGCGAGTTGGTCGACGCTACGCGTTACCCCGACAGAATAAACCAAAGAATAGCGGCATACATTTGTAGAATTCAATGGAAGAAAAAAAAATATCCAATAAATTCCCGCTCCCGTTGACAAACCGCAAGCGGCTTTTCTACAGTCGGGAAAATTAGGAGGAGGACACTTCGATGGCCGAGCCAATTCTGCAACAAAAAGACGGCGATATCACGACGATCACTTTGAACCGGCCGGAAGCCGGCAACCGACAAACGGATGCTACCTGGGCTCAAATGACTGAGATGCTCGACGCCGCCTCGAAAGAGTCGCGGCTGGTTTTATTCAAAGGCGCAGGCGATGATTTCTGCTTGGGCCGCGAAGCGATGGGACAAGCTCAACCTGGCCCGGCACCCGAAGCTTACGCCGTGCGCGATCGGAGCGAGACGATTTTCAATCTCTACGGCGCGTTTCGAAACTCAAAAGCGCCGATCATCGGTGTCGTTCACGGCCGCGCCGTCGGCCTCGGCTGCGCGCTGGCCGCGCTCTGCGACATTACCATCGTGAGCGATAAAGCACGATTTCAGTTTCCCGAGACGGCGCATCGCATTATGCCGACTATCGCCTTTTCCGCGCTGGTCGACCGCATGCCGCGCAAGGCCGCAACCTTCATGATCTACTCCGCTCAAGAAATCGACGCGCACCAAGCGCTTACATTTGGCCTCGTGAGCAATGTTGTGCCGGCGACCGACCTCGACAGCGCGGTCACAACCCTCGTCGACCATTTTAAGAAAATGCCGCTGGCCGCGGTGCTCGCGGTCAAGGAGTACGCACGCACGGCGTTTAGCATCAGCACGCAGGCCGCGACCGACTTCGCGCGCAACCTGCACGCCACGGTGAATAGTTTTTCGGGAATGAGGCCCTGAGAGTCTAGCTCTGGCGGGGTTGCCAACAGCGTGACCACAATTCATAGACCAAATCTAATCGTTGCATCCGCGTGGATCGTGATGCAAAGACCATCAGCTGGCCGGTCTTCGATGGTATAGCGCGCGCAGCTCATCCTTAGCCGCGTCAAGCCGGGCGCGTCGAGTCTTCGAAACAGCGAGCGCGCGATGGCGCGGGGACTCTCCAACGAGAAGACCCCCTTGTCCAGATCGAGCGCATCGCTGGTCGCCGTCACGCGTTGAGACCAACGGTTCTTCTTGTTCGGAGTCCTTTTTTTCTTTGTCGATGCCATCTGCATTACTCCGGAGGCTCTCGAGGAAATTCGACGGAGTTCAGTATTCTGTGTAGTTCCAGGCGATATTTTGCTTGGTGATTGTTTGCTTCATCGGGGGAGCCGACACTGCTGATCGGAGCGCAGCGAGTTCCTCCGTCCATTCCGGTTGCTGATAAAGCCTTGATTCCGCGACTTCGACAAAACCTAATGCCCTTGGATAATCACCGAGATAATAATGAACTCGAGCAAGATAGAAGTAAACGAAAGGGCTACCATCAAGGTCAAGAGCCTTCTCTAAATAAGATAAAGCCTTGAGATAGTCTCTTTGTTGGATTAGCGTCCGGCCTATTTCGGCGAAGCGTAGAGCTGCCGCTCGTCGGGAATTGGTGTTCGCCGAAATACCAGCCAGGAGGGACTGATTCGGCAGTACCCTCGGAAAATCAGTCCAGCTGGGAATTTTCGGGGGGTTGGCATCCCTCGATGGCCGATCGACGTTGTTGCTCTCTTTCTCCGCCGCACGATCCTTGCCAAATAGTCTATCTAGGAGATCATTGTCAAAGACCAGCACATTGCCGTCTTCGTTTTTGTA
>WNFZ01006795.1_pt1 | contig 16744 bp, 9 predicted proteins | sample 5400081 | NCBI WGS metagenome assembly WNFZ01 (sample SAMN13153365, study PRJNA577476) | soil metagenome | isolation source: 80 cm soil or saprolite under grassland replicate 1 | place: USA:California | collected 2016-06-15 | reverse complement strand
TGAATTAGCAAAGTTACTTAGCAGAGAGACCGGCTTGAGCTATTCCAAAAAGAAAAACCAGCGTTTAATACCTAAACCAGGCGCAAGCCAGCGGCCGAGCTCTCTAACGTTTCGTACAAAACGTTCTCTTTCTGCCTTTTGCAAATTGTCCATGAGAAGAGTGTAGCAGGGAGAGAAAGAAGAGTCAATTGGCGAGTGCAGACGACTGAGCGCTTTTTCAAAGTCGCTTAAGACCCCTCACTGTCTTGATAAAATATAGTATGCGATTTGAAATTGAACGAAACTCGAAGCGTCTAGTTTTCAATTCTGATCTTCGTGGATTGAAAGTTAATGGGGTGGAATACGTATCTGGTAAAGATGGCATTCTCATTTATGACAAAACCAGGGGTCTACAAACAGATAAAGTGGAATTGCAGATGTCTACCAATACGAGTACGCTCATTCCAGCACTACATGTCCTAGGTATTAATTACAATTCTTACTTTGATGAAAGACCGGTCGTAGAGTCTCAAAATAATATTAGCTTCTATTGGAACCCTTCCAAGCTGGCTGCTTTTTATAATCAGTTTTCAACGGACGAATTGGAGTATCGAGATAGAGAGCCAGTCATTCGCCGAGCTATAGACTTCATTTCCTCAAACACTGACGGTCTACCTTTGCAAGAGGAATTCTTGGCACGGATGCTTGAACCCTGTAAGTTACTTGGGTTCTACCAAGGTTTTCCTATTTTTGATAGTTCAGTTGGATTTGCAAAACTTCTATCTCGATTAGGAATTCATATAGATCCTGAAGGAGTAATGGTTTCAACTCCTTTAGATCAATACGAGTCTGATGTCTATGAATTAGCAAAGTTACTTAGCAGAGAGACCGGCTTGAGCTATTCCAAAAAGAAAAACCGGGTAATCTTTCCAAAAGATCCAAATTTGCTCAAACTGTTGGGAGTCAAAGAGTAGATGAGCGAGTGAGACCTTGCGACCTGTCTCGACGAGGTCAGGAGACCCTTGCCAAGCGTGAGCCATCATAAGGACTGAGAGGGGTCGGTTATAATATCGCCTATGAGCCACACTGTAGCAGTCGACATCGGCGGAACTCATATCCGCGTTGCTGTATTTGAACCGAACAGCATCAAACCCATTGTCCATCAACGTACACGCTCACATGCGAATAAGTCTGGCGTCTATGACCGGCTGGAAAAAGCTATCGAGGCCGTGTGGCCGAAAGAAAAAGTAGGCGCGATTGGCATTGCATCACCTGGTCCACTTGACCCCCATACAGGCAGGATCCTTGCCACGCCCAATATTCCAGAATGGCAAAATTTCCCGCTCACTCCAAAACTAGCGCACCATTTCGGTGTGCCGGCCTATCTTGATAACGACGCGAACATGGCAGGTCTCGCCGAATGGAAATATGGTGCGGGCAAAGGGCATCAAGATATGGTCTATCTCACAATCAGTACGGGCATTGGAGGAGGGGTGATTTCCAATGGATGCTTACTCCAAGGCTTCCGTGGCATGGGAGGCGAACTTGGTCACATCCTCATCGACCCAAATGGACCTCTCTGTGGATGTGGGCAGCGCGGACATATCGAGTCATTTTCTTCGGGACCTTCCATCGCGCGGTACGTCAACGAACAGATAAACGCGGGACAAAAATCGACGCTTCGCGCGCAGCCTGACCTGTCTGCCGCGCAAATCGCAGACGCGGCATGGGCAGGGGATTCGCTTGCGATCTCCGCGTTTGAGCGCGCAGGATATTATCTTGGCATGGCAGTTGCAAATTATCTTGCTATTTTTGATCCATCTATTGTTATTTTCGGCGGCGGTGTCTCGCAAGTAGGCGATTATCTCTTCAAGCCATTTGAAGAAAGTTTACGGAAGCATACGTTTCATCCTCATTATTTGGATGATCTCGTCATTACAAAAGCTGCGCTGGGCGATGATGCGGGTCTTCTCGGCGCATTGGCATTAGCACGGATGAAGAGCGAATGATCCACAGGACTCCCGAAGAGCACTGGAACTGTAGTGCTATGCTGGTCAGGAAGCAAGCGGTGGTCTCCTTGCCACCCTCCTGGGTTGTCACAAAGTGGTGGACAGCGGATCGTCTTACGTTGAGTTGATCTCATTAAACAGAATCAATTTCCGGCTGAGAAAGCCGCGTGGCGCCGGTTTCGACGCTTGCGTCTCAACCACCGGGCGCCACGAAACGTATTGGCATCCATAAGTTAAAAATCAAGCAAGGAGTTCGTATGAACAAGTTAAACTTGCCGGGTCCTAAGGCTCAGGCACTGATCGAGCGTGATAAGAAAGTTATCTCGTCTTCTTACCCGCGTGCGTATCCATTTGTCATGGATCATGGCAAAGGCGTGGAAGCATGGGACCCAGATGGAAATCGCTTTATTGATTTAATGTCTGGGATTGCTGTCCTTTCTACAGGCCATGCCCACCCCAGAGTAGTAAAAGCGATCCAAGAAACAGCTGAAAAATTCCTGCACATCTCCTCTGATTTTTATCATGAGGGCTGGATCCAATTAAGTGAAAAGCTGGATGAGATCGCACCGTTTAAGGAAACGGCAAAAACATTTCTGTGTAACTCAGGGACAGAAGCGGTCGAGACCGCGATCAAACTCGCGAAGTTCCATACTAAGCGCCATAACTTTATCGGTTTTTTCGGAGCGTTCCATGGACGGACGATGGGTTCAGTCGCATTTACCGCGAGCAAGCCTCATTATCATCGCGGCTTCTACCCGCTCATGCCAGGTGTGACACACGTTCCATTTCCCGATCCATATCGCCCGATCTTATGTCGCAAAATGGGTGAGGATTATGGTGAAACTGTTGTACGTTTTATCGAAGAGGAAGTATTTGGACATAATGTCCCAGGCGATGAGATCGCAGGCATATTGGTCGAACCTATTCAAGGGGAAGGCGGATACCTTGTCCCGCCGGATGGATTCTTCCCCGCGCTGCGCAAATTGTGTGACAAGTACGGTATTATGTTGATCGCAGATGAAGTACAAAGCGGCATGGGGCGCACAGGCAAGTGGTGGGCAATTGAACACTCCGGCGTCGAGCCGGATATCGTCACATCTGCCAAGGGTATTGCCTCTGGTTTACCGCTGGGTGCATGTATCGCGCGTGAATCGGTGATGAACTGGCCCAAAGGGACTCATGGAAACACGTTTGGCGGCAATCCTATTTCCTGTGCAGCTTCGTTGGCAACCATTGAATTGCTGGAAGAAGGATATCTTGCAAATGCTGCTGAGGTCGGTCAGTACGCGTTAGATGCACTTGAAGAAATCCAGGCGCGCCACACATCGATGGGTGATGTGCGCGGCAAAGGCTTGATGATCGGCGTGGAGTTTGTCAAAGACAAAAGCACCAAGGAGCCGAATGAAGCCATCCGCGATATGGTCGAAAAATACGGTTTTCAACATGGTTTGTTATTATTAGGTTGCGGCAAATCTGTGATCCGCCTTGCGCCACCTCTTTGCATCACAAAGCAGGAAATCGACGAAGGACTGGAAATTTTCGAATACGTGATCACAATGGCTGAACAGGAACAAGGGTTGAGATAGAGCCAGGATTTAAAAAGATACAGGCTGTTCTTCAAAGAACAGCCTGTCTTGATTCGTACGTCTATTACTTTACTGGGCGCACATCCACAAGCACCGCATGTACCGCCACACGATGGAGATAAGTGTGGGTCAGTTCATCATAGGTATCACATGTGATGAGAGTCAGGTAGGGCTTGTCTTCATGTTTCATCACGCTGCTATCCGTAGGCTGGACGATCGCATTGGAGACCACTTTGTAAGTGTAGCGATAACCAGCGTTATATACAAAGATATATTCACCCAGGCCCAAAGACTTCAGCTTGGAGAATACGCCAGCCTTTCCATCGGCATTGACAACATGTGCCGTGAGCACACTATTGCCTTTCCAAGTGGGATAAGCGGTTCCGTTCAACCATCCAACTTGATCCTGCAGCCAGGAGACGTCCCAACTCCCATTCTTCGACTCTACTCCTACAATAGAGGAATCCACTTTGAGTACGGGAATTTCGACCCTGAGACCGGTCGCGTTGTAGGCCGGACGAGAAGAGGCATCCAATTTCGTGACCATGCCAGGCGCGAAACCTGTCACTGGGATCAGGGAATTGGTGGTGTTCACAGCCGTTGTTCTTCGGTTGCTGCCACGATTGTTATTCCCTCCCCCTCCTCCGCCACCACCCCCTGCGACCGGATTACCTGAGATGACTAGAGTGTCAGTCGCAGGGGTGGTGTTCGTGACACCGAATCTTGGATCTGTGCGCAATGAGCGAGCTGGAATAGTATTTTGGAAATTGCCAGGACTGCTACCCGTGATCGCGACCACAATCGTGCAGGACGAATTACCAAGCAATGCACCATTCGTGAGTTCTATCAACTGAGTTCCTGGGACCGCGGTTAACGTTCCACCACAAGTATTTGCGGGCGCGGGCGCAGACGCTCCGGCGATTGCCAAACCAGATGGAAGAGAATCGCTGACTCCCAATCCAGTCAGATCGATGTTGCTAGTGTTTTGAACAGTGATCGTCAGCAAAGAGTAGGAACCTACTGGAATTGGATTTGGAGCAAAGGATTTACTGACGCTCGCACCGGGCTGATTGGTCAGTGTTGCTGATGTAGGATCTGCGTTGGTGACGCCCTGATCAGTGGTCACTGCCTGCGCGCCAATGGTATTGATCAGGTTACCGTTCACACTCATGGTCGCACTGAGAGTCAGAGTACACCTTCCCAAAGGTGGAAGGCTGCCACCGCTAAATGAGAAGGAGCCAGCGCCAGGAGATCCACTGAGCGTTCCCCCACAAGTCCCAACATTAAAGTTGACTGCGTTGGCAAGGACCATCCCACTTGGCATAGTATCAGTAAAAGCGATGTTGGTGAGCGCTATATTCCCTGGGTTGATCAAATCAATACTCATCGTTGAGGACGCGCCACCAAAGACGCCCGGCGGATCAAAACCCTTTACCAAAGAAATAGAGAGAGCACTGTTACCAGTAGCTGTTAAGCTTGCAGTCAAATCATTCGTTGGAATTCGGTTTTGATCATTTGTGATAGTGGTGCGCGGAATCGTGTTGGCATACGGTGCACCCGCTGGACTCGGTATAGTGCTGGTCACCCAAACATCAATCGTGCACTGCTGGCTGGCATTGATAGTGCCGCCAGTCCAGGTAATGGTGTTTGTACCGGTAATAGCAGTAAGCGTCCCACCAATACAGGCAGCATTCTTCGTTGCTGGCGTCGGAAGACCTGCAGTATTCACATTGCTTATTGTGACACCAGTAGGCAGCGGATCTGTGATCGAAAAGTTCGTCAGGTTGGTATCGCTTGGCGCGCGGACGGTAATTCGCAACCTGGAGTTGCCGCCCACTGGGATGCTCGAGGGTGAAAATGACTTTGTCCCTATTACATCAGTACTAACAACAGTCAAATTGGCATTGACCGGAGTAAGAAGGCCGATACCTTGGGATGTGGTCAAACCAGTTGTAGGAATGATATTTGTCAATATGCTGGAGGGTGTGCCTATCGGAACAGTGACTTGAACAGAGATAGTACAAGTTCCAGGTGTTGTCCCAGTTTGGGCGGGGATGGTGCCGCCGGTCAAATGTACCGTGGTTGAAGGCGTGATAGAAACAGAACCGCCACAAGTATTCGCCGATACACTCACAGCAGTCAAAGGCGTGGGCAAATTATCTGTAAGATCGACACCCGTATAGGGAGTACTCTTTGGATTTTGCAGGGTGAGGGTCAGGGTGGTGGTTTGGCCTGGTTGAAGCGTCGAAGAAAACTGTTTTGTAAGGCCAATTTCCCGGACGTTTAACCGCGCAGTTGCCGCAGTCAGGTTTGTAAGATTCTGATTATCTTGCAGCGCATTCTGCGGGATTCGATTGGTATAACCTCCCTGCACATTTCCAGTGACATTGACTGTCATCGTACAGATCCCACCAGCTGGAATCGTGCCATTGTTCAGAGTGACAGTGTTTCCGCCACTGACGCCGGCTACTGAAGCTGAACCTCCGCACCCGCTCAAGTTTGGAGAGACAGGATTGGCAAGGAATACATTGGCAGGGAGAGTATCAGGGAGTGAAACATTTGTTAGAGTTGTATTGGCGCCATTTGTAATGGTAATCTTCAACTGACTGGTCCCGCCAGCCAATATGTTAGTGGGACTAAAACTCTTAGTCACGGAAGGTACTCCGGCTTGGGTAACGTTCAGAGTGGCACTTGCATCACTAGTGTTGGTAATGTTTATCCCTCCGGGACCTTGAGACGTCAGCGTACGAGCTGGAATAGTATTAATCCAGTTTCCCGCGGTTGTCGAAGTCACATTGACCGACACTACACATGAGCCTGGCGTTGACCCGGATTGGGCAGGAACAGTTCCACCATTTAGCATGATGGTTGAGGAACCCGCTACTGCTGTCACGGTGCTGCCTGCACCACAGGTATTTCCTGCGACACTCACAACCTTTATGTTGGTGGGCATGTTATCTGTCCACGAGGCGTTCGTCAATTGAAATGAATTGGGATTGAAGATAGTCACACGGAGGACGGATGTCCCGCCAGCCGCGATGGAGATAGGCGTAAAAGTCTTATTAATATCCGCCGGCAAGGATACGCCTTGAGCATATGCCGTTTGCCCAGGAGTCAGAAAGAAGGAGACGATCAGTGCCACTGCGATGAAAAGTGTGAGTGATCTGCGCATTTTTTATCCTTTGTTCGTTGAATGACCGACGTTAAACAAACGAAACCGACATACGCGGTCGGTTTCGCCACTGGCTCACCACTGCCTTCTCCAGCGAACTGGATTGGCGACCAAATAAGGCTGTGGATCAATGCACCCGCACCAAAATTAAAAAGAGTTAAACTCCATTTTATATCTGATTATAGCTGTGTCAAGACCAATTTTCATGCATATATGTCCCTCTTGGTTACAGCAATGATCCATACTCAGCAGTGATAAAATTGCTCCATATCCCATGATGCTCCCAGATTTCCGCGTCAGGCAACGCGATTATCTTCTCGAAATATCACGAGCACTTACTCAAGAGCTCGATCTTGAGAAACTGCTCGCGCGCATTTTGCGAATTGCCATTGAAATGCTCGCCGGACAAGCAGGGATCATCGCCCTCAAAGAGGATGGTTGGCGCGTTGCCACCGCTCACGGAATTGCTCCTGCTTTTCTAAGTTACCTCACTCCTTTATTAGCCGAAGAAAATGTCCGCGAGTTGGATGTCGGTGAGCTCAACCGCATGTTGAAAGAATTGACTTACACCGCCAGTATGGGACTTCTCAACGGCACGGCTCTCCCTCTCGCCGCACACAGCCAAGTCATTGGTGTGATCTTCATCTTTCGCAATTATCCTGATCTCTTCACGCCCAATGACCGTGTTCTTCTTCAATCCTTTGCAGATCAAGCCGCCATCGCGGTTTTCAACGCGCGCCTTTACGGACAGGTCTCTTACGAAAAGCAAAGACTTGACGCGCTGCTCGATTCAGCTGCCGATGGGATCCTCATCCTCAACGCAGATCATACGATTGAACGATGCAATCTGGCTTTTCAAAAACTTTATGGCGAACCGCGCGAGCAAATCGTTGGTAAAGAGCATGAACAGATCATCCGATGGTCACAAGATCCACAAGGTAGGACATTGGGTGAAGCCGAGTTAGATGGGTGGCCCCTGACCCCAAACGCCACACTGTATGTTGAAGGAGATTTGGAACGTCCGCTTCCACCTCCCGTCCCTGTGGGAATCACCTATGCACCACTCCTTTCCGAAGATGGCAAATTGCGCAACATTATCGTTTCTATACGCGACATTACACATTTCCGTACAGCAGATGAAATTAAGTCAACGTTCATTTCGATTGTAAGTCATGAACTGCGCACACCGGTCACGCTGATCAAGGGATATGCTTCTACTCTGCGACGGGATGACGCGAAATGGGATAAACACACCATCAGCGATTCTCTGACCGTCATCGAGGAGGAAGCTGACCGCCTCAGCAAAATGATCGATGATCTACTGGACGCATCACGTTTACAGGCTGGTGGATTGAGTTTAAGCAGAGGAGATGTCTCGCTTCCTATCCTTGCAAAACGGGTTGCAGAAAAACTTGGCACTCAATCCAAACAGCATTCCATCGTTACAGATTTCCCGGAAAACTTTCCGGTCATTCTTGCAGATGAAACCCGTATCGAGCAAGTAATCATCAATCTTGTCTCCAATTCGCTCAAATATGCGCCACAAGGTGAGATCAAAATCAGTGGTCAAGTGCGGCCAGAGCAAGTCATTATTTGTGTCAATGATCAAGGTCCCGGCATTGAAGCGAACGACTTACCACATATCTTTGACCGCTTTTACCGCTCGACGAATGCTGTCAAACAAACAAAAGGTGCAGGGTTGGGACTCTATCTTGCCCGTGCAATTGTCGAGGCGCATGGCGGTCGCATGTGGGTGGATGCGTCGCCGTGGCACCGTGGCGACACTTCAACCAACTCAGCACAGCGTCCGCCTGATTCCGGTGCGAGGATCTGTTTCTCTCTGCCGCGGTAACTGAAGGTGCGTCGCACCAACAAGGCGAACAAAATCCCTTTAAGCAGGAAACTCCATTCGATAAGATTTGCTCCGTTAAATACGGTGCAACGCACACGCGCTATGAGATGGTAAAATCAAACGAAACAGTAGCAACTATTCGTGAGTCTGAAGCGTTTATAAATTCATAAATGGAAAAGGCATGCCGACCAAAGTCCCCCTTCGAAGCAAACTGAATAAGAAATTTACCTGGAATGCCGAAAGCGTTTTCCTATCCGATGAAGCTTGGGAGAAGGAAGTCAAGCAGATTCTTGAAGCTGTTTCCCACGTGAAAAAATATCAGGGGCGACTGGCTGAAGGCCCGTCAGTTTTGCTTGAGGCACTCAAGGCAGTAAATGCTTTAGCTTCTAGAACTGATATTGCATATATGTACGCAAACTTTTTATATAACGTTGACACTACCAACCAGAAAGCCGCAGGAATGCGCGGGCGTGCGCAAGGCATGTATGGCCAGGTGTTATCGGCGGTGTCGTTTTTGCAGCCCGAAATTCTGGGGATCGGAAAAGAAAAACTGGATGAATGGATGAGCCACCCTTCGGGTGAGAAACTGGCAATATACAAACATAGCTTTGAAAATCTCCTCCGAAAGCAGGCGCATGTGCGTTCAACTGAAGTGGAGGAAATGCTCGGCTTGTTAAGTGATCCCCTACAGGGTTTTTCCTCCTCCACAAGCATGTTGACGAACGCGGATATTAAATTCAAGCCCGCGAAAGATAGCACTGGCAAGGTCCTGGATGTTACTCAAGGTACGATCAGCAATTTGATGCATAACTCGGATCGTAAGGCGCGCCGCGCTGCGTATGAAAATTACATGGATAAATATATTGAGCACAAGAACACCCTGGCAGACAATCTTGCTTACTCAATCAAAGCCAACGTGTTTTATATGCGCGCCCGCAAACATGAGTCATCGCTAGCCGCATCGCTTTTTGACTTGAACATTCCGACTGAAGTATTCCACAATTTGATTGCCACATTCAAAAAGAACTTGCCCGTCTGGCATAGATATTTCGAACTCAGACGCAAAGCGCTTGAGCTAAAGAAACTTGCCTATTATGATTTGTGGGCTCCTATAGGTAAGAAGAAAGTGAAGGTACCCTTTGAAAAAGGTGTGGAATTAATTTGTGAAAGTCTTGCGCCAATGGGCAAGGTATATGTGGAAACCGTTCACAAAGGCATCTTGGAGGATCGTTGGGTGGATGTATACCCAAACCAGGGGAAAGCTGAGGGCGCGTTCTCGTATGGCACACAGGGAACTCATCCTTTTATCATGATGAGCTACACCGATGAAGTGACCAGCATGAGCACGCTCGCGCACGAACTCGGTCATTCCATGCATTCGTATCTCACCTGGAAGAATCAGCCTTTCTTTTATACTGACTATTCCCTGTTCGTCGCCGAAGTGGCATCCAACTTCCATCAAGCCATGATGCGTGGACATTTGTTGAAGACGATCACAGATAAGAATTTCCAGCTTGCTTTGATCGAGGAAGCCGTTGGTGGAAACTTCTTCCGCTATTTCTTCCAGATGCCAATATGCCACGGGTATCTCTGGCGCGAACGCGCTGGCAGGCAAAATCCTGCGCGGTGAACCGAACGCCGTGGAAAACTATCTCGGTTTTCTTAAATCAGGAAACTCGGATTATTCATTGAATGTCCTCAAAAAAGCAGGTGTAGACCTAACCACTCCCCAACCCGTCGAAGAGACCTTCGCGGTGATGGAAAGCTATATTGATCGTTTGGAGAAATTAGTTGGATAAACCGCTGGTTGAGTAGCCCTGAGTGCAAGCCGAAGGGCATATCGAAACCAGCAATAGTAGGTAACCTTGAAATAGGTGGTTTCGATACGGTCTCGCACCGTCCTGGCGTACGGCGTCAGGAAAGTACACTCGACCTACTCAACCAACGAATAAACTTAAAATCGGAAATTATCTAATGCCTCAAACACAAATTGCATGTCCTCGTTGTCGTCAGATGATCACGGCGAATGTTGAACAACTCTTTGACGTAACACAAGATCCGCAAGCCAAACAAAGACTTCTCGGCGGTATATCGAATATGGCGCGCTGTCCTCATTGTGGATACCAGGGCCGCCTCGCGACGCCCATTGTTTACCACGATAATGACAAGGAATTACTGCTCACGTACTTCCCGCCTGAGCTAAGTATGCCACTCAATGAACAGGAACGTCTGATTGGTCCTATGATCAAGCAGGTCACAGATCGGCTGCCGCCTGAGAAACGCAAGGGCTATTTACTAAAGCCTGTTCCAAACCTGACCTACGAATCGATGATCCAAACAATTCTTGGAAAAGACGGCATCACGCCTGAGATGCTCAAAGAGCAGCAGGATCGTGTGCAACTCATTGAGAGACTCCTACAAGCCAGCTCAGCAGATGTACGCAGTGAGATCATCAAGCAAAACCTCAATCTGTTCGACGAGCAGTTCTTTGCTCTTTTCAGCCGTCTAGCGCAAAGCGCGGCTGGCAGTGGGCAGGAACCTATGGCGCGGGCAATGATTGACCTGCAGAAACAACTGCTTGAAGAGACAGAGTTCGGCCGCGGCTTAAAGGAATCTGTTGGAGAATTGGAAGCGGCTACAAAGTCCCTGCAAGAGATAGGACAGGGACTCACTCGCGAGAAACTATTGGATGTCGTGCTTGCATCCCCAAACGATGCACGTTTGCAAGCGTATATAAGCATCGCGCGGGGTGGCATGGATTATCAATTCTTTCAACTGCTCTCAGAAAAAATTGACAAAGCCTCAGGCGAAGAAAGAACACGGCTTGAATCGATTCGCGAAAAGTTGCTTGACCTCACCAATGAGGTCGATAAACAAATGGAAGCACGCTATAAGCAGGCTCAGGAATTTGTCGAATCCTTGCTTGCGCAAGACGATATTGTCAAAGCGGTACGCGACAACCTGAACGGATTTACACAGGACGCGGTGGATATCGTCAATCAAATGTTGCGGCAGGCTTCCGAGAAAAACGATTACACCCGCATGGGCAAGCTTCAAAAAATGGTTGAAGTCCTGCGCGAAGTCTCTACACCGCCCGAAGTAGCGTTCATTGAACAACTCTTAGACACACCTGATGACGCGACTCTCAATAAAATGCTTGAGGGCAACAAGGATTTGATCAATGATCAATTCATGGAAGCATTGATCGGCTTGGTTGCACAAGTAGACCAAGCCGCGGGACAAGGCAATCCCGAAGCGAAAGCACTGGGCGAAAAGTTAAGCAAGGTATATAAAACTGCCTTGAAATATTCCATGCAAAAGAACATGGGAGAACAGAAAATCCAATAAGAAATGGGTTCCTTGCGGAACCCATTTTCGTAAAAGTATTAGTTTTTGATCATTGTGGTGAACAACTTACGGTATCTGGATTCTGAGTGGTGAAGCAGGTATAAACTTGGGTCAGCAATACCGATCCATTGGGGTTATTGAAACCCTCATGTACGGTAATGGTTGCCTCTGTCCAGAAGGCAAAATCAAGGTGACCAACCCAATTTGAATTAGGGCAACCAGCAAGATCCCAGCTAATGAAGTCACTGGTTTCGGTATCAAATGGGGCCTTTCCATTCTTCCGGAGGGGATCATTCCCAGCCAGATTCTGAGTGCCCACCGCGTTAATCTTTGGAGAACTTTGACCTGGGACAACGGTGCCACCATTGTTGATGCAGGAAATTTGTGCATTTTCCCCGCTTGCCTCTAGGACCATGGTCACATCGTCGTTGCCGAGACCACGCACATCGCCCTTCGCAATGAGCGAACCCAGCGAAAATGAAACACCCGACAGCCCAATTCCTGGGCGGGCCGAGACCGGTGATACCAAGAGGCTTGCCACCAGTAAAGCGGACAATAAAGAAAGAATTCTCTTTTTCATTTTGTGTCACTCCTCATCTAACATTAAGCTAATCTTATAATCTTAGAATTTCGCCGTAAGTGTCGCATTATATCCTACAATAACGCCTCCATTTCTTGTCAATTTGTAATAGTTCAATGCTCAACTTCATGATAAAAATAATGAATTGCAGAGAAGCGCGAAACGATTGATAATTGGATAGATTTGCTCTATATTCAAGACTATAGCACAGCCAAGAAGTTACAATAATTGCGATATCATTTTCAATGAGTCCGAATGAACTTTGAAGATCCAACCAGCCCCTCACAAGAGCGTGAAAATCTCAAGCGGGCTATAGAAGCGCTCGAAGCACAGCGAGCCATCCTTGGGGATCAAATCGTGGATATTGCCCAGGGATCCATTCGTGAAAAACTGGCTCGATTAGATAGGGGGATACGTGCAACCAATGAACCACAGGAACGCAAATTGATCACGGTCTTATTCGCCGATGTCTCCGGGTTTACCGCCATGGCTGAGACGATGGATCATGAAATCGTCAACACGGTGATCAACTCTCTTTGGTCGCGCGTAGATAAGGCAATTCAAGATCACGGAGGCCGCATCGACAAACACATTGGCGACGCGGTCATGGCACTCTTTGGCACGCCTGTCGCCCGCGAAAATGACCCGGAGCGTGCGATCCACGCTGCACTTCAAGTTCAAGCTGAAGTGCAAAAGTGGAAGCAGGAATTTGATGCGTCGACCTTCAACAGACAGTCCCGGAACCAGAACATCCAATTAAGAATTGGCATAAACACAGGTCCTGCTTTGCTTGGCTTAGTGGGAACGATTGGCGAATATACAGCGATAGGCAACACCGTGAATCTCGCCAGTCGGTTGCAACAGGCTGCGCCTACTGGCGGAATCTTGATTTCTCATGACACATACCAACATGTGCGCGGAATTTTTGATGTAACAGTTCTCGAGCCTATTACCGTCAAGGGCATCAGCGAACCAATACAAGTTTATACAATTAATAAGGTGAGACCTCGATCGTTCCAGGTCACAACACGCGGCGTCGAGGGAATTGAAACACGCACCATCGGACGCGAGGAAGAACTAGGGAAAATGAAGTTCGCCTTTGAAGAGACTCTAGAAAAACGTCAGCTCCATTTGATCAATATTGTGGCAGAAGCAGGCACAGGGAAGTCTCGTCTACTTTACGAATTTGCTAAATGGCTCGAGACACAGCCTCATTCCATGCATCTTTTCAAGGGAAGGGCCACGCAGGAAATGGCACAAATTCCTTATGCACTGCTGCGCGATATTTTTTCTTCTGTTTTTGGGATTCAGGATAACGATGGGGCGGCCGTCGCACGTCAGAAGTTAGAGCGTGGATTTCTCAACTATATCGGGAACAAGGATGACGCCACTCTCTACACCCATTTTATTGGTCATCTCATTGGGTTAGATTTTTCAACCAGCCCTCATTTGAAGGGGATTCTTGGAGATGCACGTCAGATTCACGACCTTGCCTTTCATTACGCCACACAATTTTTTACAGATATTACTCGCGAACAAATAGGTGTCATCTTTTTAGAAGATATTCATTGGGCAGACCGAGGTTCACTAGACTTTTTCGATCATTTGATGAATGCAAAGCCTGACCTGCCTCTCCTCATCATTGGCTTAACAAGATCAACTCTCTTCGAGGAACGACCCGATTGGGGAACGGGCCCGATTCAAACCCTACGCCTCAACCTGCTACCGTTATCAGAATCTGGTTGCCGCCGGCTCGTAGAGGAAATTCTGCAAAAGGTGCCTGTGATTCCACCTGAATTAATGGAGCTTATTGTCTCCAAGGCAGAGGGCAGTCCATTCTATGTCGAAGAGCTGATTAAGGTCTTAATCGATAAAGGGATCATTATCAGAGGGCAGGAGCAATGGCGGGTAGAAATGGAGCGCCTTGCTGACCTCAAAGTTCCAGACACTTTAACAGGTTTATTGCAGGCACGTTTGGACAGCCTTAACCTAAATATGAGGGAAACACTACAACAAGCTTCTGTGGTTGGACGCATTTTCTGGATGAGCGTGGTTGATCATATGCGAAATCCAGAATCACAAATTGCACAAGTCTCCACCCCAATTACTGATAGGCTAGGGGCATTAAGAGCAAAAGAGTTAATTTTCCAATACGGAGATCAAGCCTCCCCTAAGGTTTCTGAGTTTATATTCAAAAATGTCATCCTGCACAACGTTACTTATGAAAGTGTATTGTTGAGGCTACGACCTATCTACCACTTGCAGGCTGCAGAGGGCCTGATCGAAATCGGCGGTGAACGTGTAAACGAATATGCGGGTCGTGTGGGTGAGCATTATGAACAGGCTGGAGAAATTCTAAAGGCCGCCATTTGGTATGCTCGCGCCGGGAAGCAGGCGCAGACCACGTACGAGCCAGATACGGCAGCTCATTATTACTATAAGGCTCTGGAATTCTTAGCGAAAAATACTGACCCTGAACACGCGCCGCTGCAGTTGGAAATTTATTCACAGCTTGGTGAAGTATTGAATTGGCAGGCGCGCTATACAGATGCAGTGGAGACATATCATGCAATGCTGGACCTTGCTACTCAGGTTCAGGATAGGAGCGCCCAATCACGAGCTTTGCAAGGACTGGCTGCCTCTCTTAGTTATCGAGGAGACCACCGCGCCGCGCTTGAGAATGCGATCCGCGCTGAATCATTCGCGCGCGACGCGAACGCTCGCATGGAACTTGCCAAGGCACTCTGGGCAGAAGGGTCAGCCCGCTATCGGCTTGGTGAACCGCGGGCAGCTTTATCTTTGGGAGAGCAGGCTCTGGCAATTGCTACCGAACTAAATAATCTCAATGAAATCGCTCGAAGCCTGAACTTGCTTGGCGCAGCCCATTATGCATTAGATCAGTATACGGAAGCACAGAGTTATTGGGAGAATGCCTTAGAGACTTTTCAGGAACTCGGCAATCGACAACAAGGCATGCTTCTCCTAAACAACCTGGGCGCGATAGCAGATGTACGCGGAGATCATGATACGGCGTTTGAAAGGTATCACAGCGCTCTTGAGATCGCGCGTGAGATTGGATATCGAGACGGTGAAATCCTTTTTCTCACGAATCGGGGCGGTGAACAGGTCTCGCTCGGAAATTATGGAGCGGCAGAAGCTGATTTACGACAGGCAATTCAGCTAGCAGGGATCACAGGTTCATGGTGTATGCCAATCACCTTTAACTATTATGCTGAAGCGTTAATCGGATTGGGTCGCTATGAGGAAGCCTTGTATTCTGCAGAACAGGCCCTTTTTCTTAGCGAAGAAGATAAAACCCCGGAATATATTGGCATGGCATGGAGAACACTCGGCATGACATGTGAAAAACTTGACAGACCTCTCTCGCTAAGAGATCGTGAGACCCGTCAGATGATCAATTATGACGCAAGGACCTGCTTTAATAAAAGTGAAAGAATCTTTGCTGAAGCAGAAATCGAATCGGAGCGCGCACGTACTTTGCGCGAATGGGCCAAGTATGAATTTAAGATAGGCAATCAGGAACAATCCACAAGGATGTGGCAAGAGGCACGCGCTATCTTTACTAAATTAGGAGCGGAAATGGAAGTACAGCGAATGAGAGATTTTCTAGGGTAAATTCAAATGCATATCCATGCGAATTATCGCAACCCTTCAAATAAATCTGTCTCCACTTTTCGACCACCATTCACAAGGCTGAAGGCGCGGTAGAAACTCCCAGTTCCAAATATAGGCTCAAGTTCAGCTAAAGACCACTCTGCAATCGGACCATACCCTGACAATTGTGACTTGTGACAAAGGATCGCTTTTTGCACTTTGTCCAAATATTTATTGTTGTCAAGCCGCGTCGTAATTTGCCAATCCTCCCAACCGACGTGATGGCGCGTCACACCATCCACATCCATGCTGATACCGCCGAACGCTTCATTCGCAATTCTTACAATATCAAGTGAATCCACCATGTAATAGAACTTCAATACCCGATGCGGGGATTGTACATTCGTGTCCACAAAGTTCCGATCCGCGGCACAGATCAGGGCTCCATTTGTAAACTGTGAAAGCGCGATGTGATCAGGATGTCCGTATGCACCATCAGGCGGAAAGGAGACAACGACCTGAGGCTTGATATGGCGGATATGTGAAACGATCTTGCCGATAATTTCCTCAGGATCCGCTTGATCTACATCCCCATCAATGTAA